>Ga0209190_1000067_pt1 | contig 66836 bp, 49 predicted proteins | sample M_140205_XF_Meta_FD_187315 | JGI IMG/M metagenome (GOLD analysis project Ga0209190, IMG submission 187315) | Freshwater microbial communities from Lake Montjoie, Canada to study carbon cycling - M_140205_XF_MetaG (SPAdes) (version 2) | ecosystem: Environmental > Aquatic > Freshwater > Lake... | reverse complement strand
GCAGGTGCGGTCACTTCCGAGGGTTGATGGAGATCCCCTAGATCCAGGCTTCTTCCTTCCTGGCTCCAGTGGATCAACGAAGATGTTGCCGAATCAGACAGTTAAGTTAAACAATATCGATGTGGTGGCTAGCAAAAAGCTTGGTGATGGAACCCAATCCTATACCTTTAGTATGATGGATGCCTGGCAATCATCCGCTAGTGATCTGGCATTAATTAATCAGATCCAGAGTAGTAAGGGCGTAACGGTGCCCTGTTATTCCGATACACCACTAGAGAACTGGAACGACCAGACGCTACAATGGTCGCAGGGCTACAACCAGTGTCAGTATCGAAAGCAAAACGCAGCTGATTCTGGTTACAATTCATTAATGAAGGGCGGAAAGCTCCACGCCCCACTGATGTTTCAGATCTCAGGGAAGGCCTCCGTAAGCAATAACGCTTCGGGTGGCACGGTTCTTATCTCCATGCAATGGAAGGATGCAGGTGGTACACAGCAGAATAATGATTTAGGTGGGCGGGTTTTTTCCGGCGGTGGGAACGCTAATTTTATTGTGCGGGGAGCGGCGTCCTCCGATATCATTAACGACGGTGCTTATACAATCTACAAGGAGGAGATTAAGGATCACGGTACCCTACCCCTTATACCTTTCGATGCAGATGTAACCATTAAATTTGTTCTTAAGAGCAAAGATGGGCAGCAGGTCAAATGGGAGGGAGGGGAGCTGCGACTTTTTTATCCCGCCTTTAAATTTGTCCACGAAACCTTCGACTGTAAATACTCCGCAAATCCAGCAGCATGTGCCCAACCCCCTGCAAACGTGAAAACGCTTTACAATGAGGTCAACCTTTCACAGCAGCTAAAGCTAAATACTCCACTCAATGCGGTGTGTCAGAGAACGGAAAAGGTGGGATATGAACCCGATCCGAGCAGGCGTCTGCAAGAGATAAGTAGCTGCATCAGCACCACAGGTAGCTGCTCCTCGCTGTGTAAGGATCTAGGGGTCTGTAATCTAGCACCGCACAGCTTCTGGACAGGTAACCTGCAACCTTCTGCAGCATGTGAGGTTATAAATAAGAATTACCCATGCAAAGAAGTTAAGAAACGGTATTTAAAGGGGTGTGTGCCGCCTGATGACCTGAGCAAAATTCCCCCAGAATGTCCGGTGTCAGATTTTAATCCGGTCCTAGATAAGCTGAGCAAGATAAACTACCCCTTTGTTATTCAGGTAATGGGTGCGCCCGATAAACGGTTAGCGTGTAGTGGAGAGCCGTTGCCAGAGTGCGCAAAGCCACATCGGATCGTGACGAAAGAGGAGGAGGTTTGGCCAGTTACTCTAGAGCGTGCCCAGAAATGTAGCGATGCACGGTTCCGAACGCCAGGAAGCTTTACCACGGATCCATTGCCGGTTAATAACTGTATAGATAGTGGAGCTGAGTTAGATAAGGATTATAGAAAGAAGTTTAAGATCCCCGTAGGTGTGCCGATCAAGATAATCCCAGGAGAGAAGAAGGACCAGTATCAGCCTGCGCCACCAACAGATATCTGTATTCCATCTACGCCGGTAGATGGCGAGATAGAGAAAAGTCTGTGTGGAGAGCGATTAAGTAGATCGGCAGCTTATCAATGCTGCAAAGATAACGGCGAGAGGTGTAAGCTTGAGCCGAAGGTGGATCTTAAGCCGGGGGATCCCGTTAATAATGACGATAAATTATTCCTCAGCGCTGCCGCTACGCGGGTCGTTGATACAGTCCAGGTTGGCTATCCCCCTGCACAGCGCTTAAATACCTGTGATGGTAAGGCAAAAAACTGCCTGATGGTCTCAACGAAGCTGGTTGATGACCGCAAAAGGGCACAGGTAAGTGCCGAGGTCACGGTTCCTCTGCAGCTCTCGGCGCTCTTTGGATCGAATGGGGTTACGGTCAGACACGATGAGACCAGACTTATGGAGCATACCTTTCTGGCTGAATAATCGAATAACCACAGTATTGCGACCCGATTATTAGTGGCGGATAATCGTGGTATGACTATCAGAAAACTTAAAACCCACCTCATGCATCTCTCCCTTCTAGCTTGTGCTCTATGCTTTACTAAGGGTGCTATAAGCGCGGCGGCTGAGTTTACACCGGCACCTGATGCTAGCGCTGATGATGAAAACCTGAGCGGTCGCCCCGATCAGTTCAGTATCGTTGTTGATAAAGCCGTGAGCTGCCTCGTACGTCAGGATGCGCCCTGCTTTCGGGCATTACTTGGTGAGGGGACGATTAATAACGAGAACCGGGGGACGGCTGCTATCGATCAGGTTATTACCACCAGGTTCATTCCGTTCTTCAACGACTTTATGAAGCTTACTGATAACGTTACGACCCTGCCTACGCATGATGGTCAGAACAATCAGGGGCTTGCGATCTTTCACACCTTTGAAACTACAGAGAAGCGTGAGAAGCCCTTCGTTATCTACATAATTAATCGGGACGGGCATTACGAGGTAGGTAATCTACAGCTTAACGTAACGGCGGGGGATGCGCGTAGTTCGCAAAAAGGTAATGCGAAAAAGTAGCGCAAAAATCTAGCGCCCTGCACCAGATAAGTTTTGCCCTACCTCTGCAAAATTAATGTCATAGCCTGCTCAGCGATATTAAACACGCTGCTAGCCGGTTCTTGAGATATGCGTGAAGCAACGACCTCAGCTTCTAGCCGTTTACCCTGATTAAGCAGGGAGCGCACCCGCGCCAGGGCCAGAATATACTGAGAGGGTAGGGACTCTGCGTGGGCTAGGAGGAGCCGTGTGCCGGCACCCTCTGCCGCACAGCGATCCCAGCGGGCGTAGATTCGAACTAGGTGAGCCGCCTCGATATTGTTCGGAATACAACCATCTTGCTGTGATGCCAGAGCCGCTTGAACGGCGCCCCGTAGCGCCACCATCGAGAGGGCCGGATTATGGCGCTCAAGAAACGAGCTTGCTATAGCAAGGTTTATCATCATCGGCAGATGACGAGCTGTGGTTTGTGGGCGCTTAATTATGGAGCTTAGTATGTTATGCAGCACAGTAGCGCGGTGCAGCGGGGTGTGTTTCTTAAGGATCTCCTCGCGACCGGCGTGGGCTATCTCGCGCATTCTATCTGGGGCTGCAAGGAGCGCGCGCGCCTTCTCTGCCGCATCTTTTGTATCCCCCGCTGTGTAGGTAACCAGATGCTCACCATCATTAAAGATCTCTAGAAGCCCGTTTGAGCTGTGCTCGGTAAGCAGGAGTGCTCCGCACATCATCGCCTCAAAGACCCTGAAGTTAAGATCGCTACTGACGGTTTGATTTATAACGATATCAGCCTGTGGAAATATCTCCCAGTAGTTACCCTGCCTAATCGTAATCGGTAGGATCTCTTTAAGGGTATTAAAAAATTGCACCCGTTTTGGATTAAGCCTCTCATCCATCGTGCCAACGAATGAGACCGGAGTAGTTTTTTCATAGCATCTTTCAACGTGGCGTGAAGCCCAGAGCGGCATCCAGGTTGTAGGGGTACCGGATGGAAGGAACTGATGCAGGTAATCTTTTTGAGCAACGAGCACGTGATCAAAGCAGTGCGCGAGTTGAGAATGCAGCTCCCAGTGATGGTGCGTGTCCACAGAGTAGAAGATGGTCGGTATCGGGGTATCTTCGAGCCCAAGGATCATAACAGGCGAGCTATCATCGAGCCACACGATGCGGTCCGGAACAAACCCGCCGGGAAGTTGCGCGAGTAGCTCGTTAATATGGAGTACCGGTATCGTAAGGCGGTGCTCAAGGTGTGTGGCTTGGCCGCAGGTAATAACCTCGTGCCCAAGTAACCTTAATTCAGTTGAGAACCAATCCTGATTTAAAAGAAGGATCTTCATGGTCGGTGGCTAGGCCCTCTAAATGTAAGCGATACGGTCAAGCATGGCGCTCAATAGTAGCTACTCATTTAGATGGGGTCTCGGGCACCGTGGGCGCATCTTTATTGCCTGAGAGAACGCAGTTATATCTGTGAGTTAGTGGCTATGCGCAGCAAGGTTGCTGGTCAGGCCGCCTTTAGCTGAGCCTTACGGTCGCGTGCTTCCTGGTAGATGCGCTCCGGTGGTTCCCGTAGATCCCACACTAAGCCGAGCCACGAGAGGCCCTTGAGGGTGTAGTGCGAGATATCGATCTCCCACCAATAGAACCCCTGACGCTCAGAGCCTGGATAACGGTGGTGATTGTTGTGCCACCCCTCGCCGAGCGTTATTAGGGCTAGTAGAAAGCTATTCTTGCTATCATCTCCGGTCTCAAAGCGTGGGCGGCCAAGCACATGTGCAAACGAGTTGATGCAAAACGTGCCGTGGTAGAGCAACGTGGTGCTGATACAAAAGCCCCAGACAAAGAGTTGTGAGGCGCTCGTGTGAAGCCCAGGAGCGTACGCCTCGAGAGCAAAACCAAGTCCGAGCGTCGCAAATATAAGACAGAGCGGCGGGACCAGATGGTAGACATCGAGTAACCTGAGCTCTGGGAACTTAACCAGATCCTTTACGAGCTCTTCCCGAGTTCCGCCGTACTGAGTGCTAAGCACCCAGCCAACGTGCGCCCACCATAAACCGTATATTCCTGGAGGATGAATGTCCTCCTCAGTATCTGAGTGCTTATGGTGGTGGCGGTGGTGAGAGGCCCACCAGATCGGGCCCTTCTGCGCAGAGGTTGCGCCAAGAAACGCCAGTACGAACTGAAACCAGCGACTTGTTTGGTATGAACGGTGAGAGAAGTAGCGATGGTAAACGCCGGTAATACCGAACATCCTTACCGCATAGAGGGCGACACAGAGCAACAGCGCCGTCCAGCTAAACCCAACCCAGAAGACCGCAAAGCAGCCGAGGTGAATCATCCAGAATGCGCTCTGTTTTATCAGGTTCATCGGGCTGAGCGGGTTTTCTTTTGTGGTCATCGTATATTCCCTATCCTGTGGTAGCTCGTAGGCTAGTCTAGTGAGTGTTATAGTAAAGGAAATACCGCCCTATGCAAACCCCTAGTGGTCTTAAAATACTAGTGTTAATTAGTATGGTTATCGATATTGCCTGGGGGTAATTCGCACAACTTTGTTTGTGCTGCGCTCATGGACGCTGTAGCCAAGCGCTATAGAGAGCGCGAGTGCGGCCACTACAAAAATTACTGAAATGACATTAGATAGTTGCGTAGCTTTAGAGACAAATTGGTAGAGGCACCAAAATGAAACCCCTGAAAGGATAAAGGCAACGATTCCAGGGAGCTTATCGAGCGCTTTTAGGATTGAGCCACGCTCCCTATCACCGAGTAACACTATAATAGAGATAATACCCCCCACCATCAGCGAGGCCGCGCTAATAAGCACCATCAGCGAGATATCTGAGAGCTCCCCGGTTATGTTTCGTATAACGGCGCCACCAGCAAGGGCATGCAACGAGAGCGCCGCGGCGGTTGAGATGATAGTGATCGGACGTACCGAGATCGCCGGGTGGTTCTCACAGCTACAATCTCCCTGCATGCGGTGATGAACCCGGTGGTGCATAAAGTGCCAGAGTAGAAAGAGAGCCCCTCCCAGTACAAAGAGCTCGCCAAGCATCTCTGAATATTCAGCCACCTCGGAGGCTATAATGATACCAAGCACCCCGTATAAGGTATGAAATAATCCGAACGAAAGCCCCCATAGCCAAGCACGACCACTTACGGTCGCAGCAAGTGCGATAGCTATCAGGATGCAGCCATCTCCAAGCAGCGCCAATGGATAGAGTATCAGTACAGAGAGTAGGGTGGCTATCGACATGGCCCCATTGTAGTCCGCGTAGGTGACCCTTTGCAAATTAGGGGTGATTGTAACTAGTCAGCATATTCCAGAAATATTGGCATACGGTAATGACACTCAATAGCCCCTAAGGGGCCGATTTGCGGAGCAAATCGGGGGTGAAAACATTAACTGGTCACAAAATCTGACGTCCCCGATCAGGGGACGACCAATAGAATTACCTATGAAACTTCGCCGTAATCTAAGTAGCTTGAATCGCGACATTAAACTACGGTGACCAGTTACGGGTGATTAGCCAGAGCGGCAGGGAGCTGCTCGATAGATCTATCTATCTTTGTAAATTCAACTAGTTCGCTGAGCATCCCAAGATTTGTAATAATGCGTGGCACCTTGTTTTGCCCCCCTAGCTTGCCGCGACCCTTCATCCAGGCCGCAAAGCACCCCGTATTAACCGCCAGGATTGTGGGTGGTTTGAGACCGAAGCCCCCCGAACGGTGTGCAGCGTAGTCTTCGTTGCGCTGAGAGAGCCGCTGGTCGAGCGTTGCTGCAAAGATCTCAAGGTTCTCTGGAGCTGGGGCTTCACCAACGAACTCGATAATAAAGAGGTGTCCTCCGAGCTCTCCAGCTTGCTCAGGAAAGATCGGCCCAACGGTGTAATCAACTATATCTACACCGATCTGCTGTGCCGCCGTTACGATACCGTCCTCAATCTCCTCACCGATTAGGTGCTCGCCGAACGCTGAGAGGTAGTAAGAGGTTCTTCCGGTTACTAGTATGCGTGGGGTCTCTGTATCGACGAACCGTACGGTATCTCCGATAACGTACGACCACAGCCCCGCACAGGTTGTTAGTACGACTGCGTAGTTCGTGTCCCGCACGACGTTCTCGATCCAGTGGCGAGTTGGAGTAGGGCTATCGAGCTCCTCAAGTGGAACGAATTCAAAGAATAGTCCGTGATCGAGGTTCATGCGCAAGCCGTCCCCATAGCCGCGATCGGCGACAGCGATAAAGCCCTCGCTCGCCGGATAGACCTCGCGCAGCTCTGCTGAGCTGCCCGCAAGCGCCTCTCTGAACCGACCAACGTAGGGCGAGAAATTTACGCCACCGTGAACTATCATCTCAAGGTTAGTGTAGATATCGGAGAGCTTGCCGGCAGTTTCAGGTTTGAGCGCGCTTAGTTTATCAAAGAAGATTAGTAACCAGGCAGGTATGCCGGAGATCATTCGAATATCCTCTGCGAGCGAGAGTTGCGCCAGGGTGTCTATCTTCTCTTCCCAGTTCTTTAGAAGAGCTAGGTGCGCCGGCGGAAAATAACGCGAACGGAGCCACCAGGGTAAGGTTTTTACAGCGATTCCACTTAAATCCCCAAAGAATATATCTGGTGCTGGAGATGTTAGATCTGTACTTCCACCGAGCATAAAACTCTTGCCACCTAAGAGGCGCGAGTGTGGCCGGTTTGTAACGTGGTGCGCTAATAGGTCTATGCCGGCCTTGGTATTAGAGCGCAGCATGGCGTCCGAGCACGGGATGTATTTAGTCGTGCCCGAGGAGGTTCCTGAGCTAACGGGAAAAAACTTAATGGTGCCGGGCCAGGTGCAATCTTGCAGGTTGGGGAAGGGCGCCTTCCAGAACTCCTCCCAAAAGTTTTCGTATTTTCTAAGTGGAACCCTTTTCTGATACTCCTCAACTGAACCGATAGATGAGAAGCCGTGCTGCTTTCCAAAGGTCGTATTGGCGGCGGTTTTTACTAGAGAGAGGAGCTGCTTTCTCTGTGTATCAGCAGGGCACTGAGACGCTAACTGTTCGTTGCGCCAGCGAGCGTAGAGGCGGAGCAGGGGGGTTGCGTCGATCATGTCAGCTTTAGTGAATCTATTTACTGTAATTTTGTGGCAGAGGGGAGCGAGCCCTAGAGGTTGCCTACCCGAGACTCAAACTGCTCCTGAGAGAGTATTCCAGGTAGTGAGGATCCCACAAAAAGGACAACGGCGCCATCGACCCTTCCTAAACGGGCGATCGTCTTAAGTAGCTCTTTGCGATTTGAATTATGGTTTCGAACGTGACCGGCGTCAGGGTGCAGGTGTTCAGGCTTCCAGGCGTAATTAGTGAGCTCAATCCACTCACCCTCAAACGCCTCTCTAATACGACTCCACGGGATCTTTGCCATGCTCGTCACCTGTAAAAAGTATGCTCCGCAATATACAGATATTTCAATTCTTTGGGAAGTTTTTATGTTCGACAGGTCTGAGGTGGTGTAGGGTGCTAGTAACTATGGCAAAAATTGGAAAAATATCGGGATTTCCCGAGTGGTTACCGGAGCAGAAGATTGCAGAGGATCGTGTTATCAGCACGATTCGTGCGATCTATGAAAGTTTTGGATTTACTCCGATCGAAACACCGGCGGTAGAGCTGATCTCGACCCTCGGATCTAAGGGGATAATTGACAAGGAGATCTTCGCAGTCAAACGCCTTAAGGCCGATGAGAGCGATGATGCCGAGTTGGCGCTACACTTCGATCTGACCGTGCCGCTAGCGCGCTACGTTGCGCAGCACGGTAGCTTCCTTAGCTTTCCGTTTAAGCGTTATCAGTGTCAGAAGGTATGGCGCGGCGACCGTCCACAGAAGGGTCGCTTCCGCGAGTTCTATCAGTTCGATATCGATATAATAGCCCGTGATGAGCTGCCACTCTCATGTGATGCCGAGGTTGTGTCGGTGATCGGGCTCGTTATGGATGCGCTGCAGTTTGGTGAGTACTCCATCCGTATTAATAACAGAAAGTTGTTGAGTGGCCTGTATTCTGAGCTTGGACTAGATGAGTCGGCGTGTAGGGCTGCAATCGTTATAGTCGATAAGTTACAAAAGATAGGAGCCGAAGGTGTTAGAGCCGAGTTGCAGAAGATCTCGGGCATCACTGAAGCGGCGGTTGAGGCGATTATTAAGACGACCGAGATCCGGTGTTCGGCCGATCAACTTGCTGAGCGCCTTGCTCCATTAAAGCTTATAAGCCCCTTGATTACCGAAGGGGTGCAGGATCTAGTTACGATCTGGGAGCTATTGCCCGAGTCGGTTAAGAACAGCGCTGTAGTGGATCTTAGTTTAGCACGGGGACTTAACTACTATACCGGTCTAATAGTAGAAACGACCCTGATTAAGTATCCAGAGTTCGGTTCAGTCTTTTCAGGTGGACGGTATGAGGATCTCGCCTCTGAGTTTACAACACAGAAGCTGCCGGGAGTTGGCGTCTCTGTTGGACTATCACGCTTAATGGAGCTGGCGTTCACAGAGGGGCTAATATCAACTAGCCAGAGAAGCCCAACACGGGCGTTGGTTACCGTATATTCAGAGGAAGATCGAAAGTTAAGCAACGATGTTGCGCAACAGTTGCGCTCTGCGGGCTTACCAACGGAGGTCTTCTATAAAGCTCCTAAGCTCGGTAAGCAGATCGAGTACGCTGAATCAAAAGGGGTACGGTATGTGCTCTTTATCGATGCCGCTACGCGTGAGGTAAAGGTCAAGGACCTCGTTACGAAGGAGCAGAGCAAGATTGAAAACCTAGCGGAGTGGGCTAGGACGATAGCGTAAAAATAGATCTCATAAGAACGAGTTTGTAACCGGTCACAGTAGTTTAATGTAGCGATTCAAGCTATTGAGATTACCGTGAAGTTTCATAGGTAATTCGATTGCTCTGCCCCTTAGGGGCTATTGAGTGTCATTACCGTATGCGAATATTTATCGAATATGCTGACTAGTTACCTTAAGGGTTAATAATACACTGAGTATTTGGTAACTTACAGTGATAACTTACAGTGATAACCTACAGTGATAAGCAGACCTTTCACTAAGAGTTATTCATCTTAACGAATAGGCTGCTGTGACCCTTCAAGGGTCTCGTGTGGTACTCTAATAAAATGGGGAGATTTACCCCGCAAATTGTTTAGCTCTATGCCGGGACGTTGGGATAAGATCGATAAGGTTCTTCAGGATGCGTTCTTCGTAACTGGAAACCGTTTTAAGCTCGAAGAGGTCGAGGCTGTTCTGGGCAAGATGCGGCACGTTGACCTAGACCTGCCTGAGCTGCAGGAGCTTGAACCCCGCAAGGTTGTGATCGCAAAGGCGCAGGCGGCGTTGAACCAGGGCTACTCACCGGTCTTAATCGAGGACACCTCGCTCTCGTTAGTGGCCCTCAACGGACTCCCCGGCCCACTTATCAAATGGTTCCTAAAAGCGCTCGGCAGCGAAGGGGTGTATCAGTTGGCGGCAACCCGTAACGATTGCAGAGCTGAGGTGCGCACTATATTTGGACTCGCCCTTGGACCGCAGAGCTTTATTTACGGAGAGGGTATCGTTGCGGGTGAGGTGGTACCTCCCCGTGGTAGCGGTTTCGGATGGGACTCTATCTTTCAGCCAACCGGTAGCTCCAAAACTATGGGGGAGATGTCGAAAGAGGAGAAAGCTCTATTTAGTATGCGGGTAAAAGCGCTGCACGATCTCCGTAATCAGCTTGAGAGATTTTATCAGGGCCAAAAGCATGGGCAAAAAGAGCCCCCGAAAGGGTAGTAGCATCTCCACAAACAGCATCTCTACAAATATAGAGAAGGTTGCTCAATCACTCTTTGAGGAGGGTGCTGAGCGCGCCTCTTTTCTAGAAGCTATAGCCCAGGGGGAGCGTGCCGTAACGGCGGTGGTAACGCTACGGGGCGAGATAGCACAGGTCGGTAATAGTGCCACTCAAAGACCAGCTTGGCTTCCAGACTGGATCTCAGTTGCAGCCCCAGAGGAAAGGCCCGGTCGATCCGAACAACACCAGGCCGGAGAGATCTACTGCCTCGATCTCTCCTCAACCTTTGCATGCGCTACACTCTCACAGTTAGCGCAACCTACCGGCATCTTACTTGATGTGTGCGCAGCCCCAGGGGGCAAGGGCATCGTTGGAGCGCGTTATCTCTCGCCGCAGATCGTGATTGGTAATGAGGTCATACGAAAGCGCACCTTACAGCTGATCTCAAACTATAAAAGGTGTCGCATGGATCCAGCGCTAGTCACGTCGTGCGATCCGGAGAGCCTCGCCCAACGCATACTGCACCGTGCCGATGTGGTTATTGTTGATGCGCCCTGTTCCGGTCAGTCGCTTCTGCTGAAAGGGTTAGCCGCTCCCGGAGCTTTTCACCACGCAACTATCTCTATGAACGAGGGGCGTCAGCGCAGAATATTAGCCAACTCAGCTAAAACTGTAGCGCCTGGAGGTGCTCTACTCTATTCAACCTGTACGTTTTCGCGCGAGGAGAACGAGAATAATATAGAGTGGTTTCTTAAGACCTTTCCCGAGTTTCATGCCGTTACCGTGGACCTTCTTGCCCCGTATCGCTCCCGATACTCAAGCCAGGCGTGCTATCGCCTCTTTCCACACCAGGGACACGGAGCAGGGGCGTTCTGCGCATTGCTGCAACGTGAGGGCATTCGTAGCTCGTTAGAGATATGCATTGATGAGATAACCGACACATTGCGACCAACATGGCGCTCCCCAACGGTCTTTGCTCTACGACCCGCTCCGATTAAGCGGCAGGAGACCGAGCACAGCCGCAAGGCGCAGCGCGGGAAGTGGAAAGGGCGGGACGATAAGGGTAGTAGGCGCTTTAAGCGTTTTACTGCCGATGATCAGGAGTGATATCTCACCCTGAGTAGCCAGTACATCAATAGTACCAAGAGCTGAGACAACCGTAACGTGAATAAGCTTAGGGGATAGATTAACTATCTCACCGATCGTTACGGTGCCTCCAGCTACTATAAGTAGATCTCCATTAAGCTCTAATGCGCTCTCTATCAGGAGCGAGCCAGGTGTTGCGAGAAGCATCGCCCGTTCCTGGTTTGATGACGCGAGGCGAATGGTTTGAGCCTTCAGGTTCTCTAGTATGATCAGATCCCCCTGTAGTAGAGCGGGTGAAGTGCAGTCGTGTGAGGCACTCGGAGAATCAAAGCTACTCTTAGTTATAGCCAGTGGCGTTGTAGGACAGGGGGAGGCGGCAGAGAAGATCTGATTATAATCAAACCGTCCGGCTGGTAGGGGTGTTTTTGGAAAGCTTGTTAGAGAGCCCGCGCCCTCCATACATGCGAGCCAGCTATTGCTAATGTTATGGTGTGAGGCGTTAACGGTAACGCATTCACGCTGTGCTATCTGGGCCGTTGTAATAGCGCTACACGCAGTATCGTGTAGCCGCGCACCTTCGCGTTGAATAGCTAGCAGGCTTGCAAGGTGCGAGCTCTGTGAGAGTAGGCTTCTTGCGGCAAACGCAACAAGCAACATGGCAAGCAGGGCGATCGGTAGGATAAATCCCCTTTGATGTACACCCGTAGCTGTTGGTCTATTCATCGTCTCCTCTCACTACTCTACTACTGAAAGATCTCGTTCCAGACTCCCCGTTGCGCAAGACCAACTATTAAGAGCGATTCAAAGGGTCTAGCAGCACGAGTTTTAACTGCAAGGTGGTATGATAATGCTCCAGAGGGATCGCTAAGCGGCGTTACCGTAAAGGAGTGGAGTCTGCGAGCCAGGGGTTGGTTTTCTAGGATACGGGACCCTACATGAGAGGCGAGCCGTAACTGGCCACTTCTATCGATAAAGATAGAGTACTCGCGCGCGACCGGAGCGAACTCTAGTAGTGCGGCTGGAGCAGGGAGGGTGGTGCTACTGACTAACCCCCTAATCGCCTGACCCGTTAGCTCGATACAGCTAGGGCTTATTGCTCGTATCGTTCCAACTATTTGCAACGCACCGGACACTCCAATCGCCACGTAGCTTTTAAAGGTGGATGGAATAGAGAGCGCATTAATGCCACATGCTTCAAGGGAGATCTCGGCATCCTGAAAGCTAGATTTGCGAACTGCGGCTCTATACGGCGGCGAGAGTTCGATAAATGAGGCAACGTCGGAATCGGGCTGAGGGGCAGAGCTGCTATTTAGGGAGCTTAGTGGGTGTTGGCTCGCTAAGTGATCGCCCCGTACTATCGTTACACCAAATTCAAAGCGACCCCGTTCATGTGCGCGTACCCCCATCTGAAGGGCACCGTGAGCCATGCGCGCTGCTATTTTGCCCTCGAGCTCCTCTGATAAATCTCTAAAGAGTTGGATAGAGGAGCCGGTAAAGGATGAGATTCCAGCTCCTATCAGAGCAACCACACATAATACAGAGAGGCATTCTATAAGTGAGAAACCACGCTCATACATAACAGCACCTACGGAATAACAGCCCAACGTAGTTCGCCGCAGCTGCAGGTAATGGAGGAGCTTAACGCAGAACAGCTCGGGCTTTTGCAGTTTGGTGATTGAGTGCGAATGATCGTGGTTGTTGTGCGCGTTACATTGGCGATAGTGAGCAGAAATCCGAGCGCTATAATACTAAGTAGAGCTAATGTGATCACGGACTCAAGGAGCACCAGTCCGTTCTGGAGGGAGTTAGTATGCGATATCGGGATTAGCATACGATCCGGATACGAGCTCGTAGCGAGATAACTAAACTACAGCTTAATTTATCGAGTAAAAGGGTAAGCGTTGTTGGAGTAGCGGTATTAGTTGAATAAAAGCGCAGGGCGCTGCCACCTGTTTCTACAGGCTTTATCGTTACGCCGCGGCGTAAGAGATGGGATATGGGAGCAGCTATTCCTTGCGCATCTGTGGTGATGCGTGAGGGCATAATAGATACCACTATGGAAGCTTCGTTAGCTATGGAGAGGCTGCGTGCTTGCTCAAGAAATAATTTCAAACGGGCCGATTCAGCTAAGAGGTGTTGTCGTTGGATAGTTACTGACAAACGTACGACCGCAAAAGAGGTTAGCAGGGAGAGGATCCCGAGGGTAACTAGCGCCTCTAGCAATGAAAAGCCGCGATTCAGATCCATACTTAGCAGTATCGTTGGAATGGAGCGGAAGTTGCGTATGGAGCTAACTTATCAATCTGCGGATTAGGTCAGCGTTTAATTTTTTGCCGTAAGCTTCAAGGGCCACCAAGCTATTGGCCTGTATCTGTTTGTTTATATTAAATGAGCCCTGCTTAGCGTAGTTGAGGTCTACGATCCGACTTAAGGCCTCCGATTCTCCTATTCGTTGAGAGCTGATGTTCTGATCGATAGTATCAAGCCTGTTCTGCTTTGAGCCAACCGAGCCACGAGCTGTATTGAGGGACTGTGAGAACTGCTGCACGGCGCTAATGGCCGCCCGTGCCCCACCCTGTGTGCTGATATTTTGCGAGGATACCTGCGCGAGTTGTGCTTCAACATCGATGCCGCTTATTTCAATCTGAGAGTTGGCGCCGCTATTGATACCGACCTGAGCGCTAAGCTGCGAACCGTCAAGAAGCTTAACGCCGTTAAATTCAGTTGTCGCAGTGATGCGGCCAATCTCGCTTGAAAGAGAGGAGTACTCAGCCTGTAGTGCAGCGCGCTGCTCGTCCGAATATGTGCCGTTAGCAGATTGCACAGCGAGCTCCTGTAGCCGCCCTGAGATATTCTGTATCTCGCTTACTGCCCCATCAGCTATGGAGAGCGCAGAGCCAACGTTGCGCACATTACGAGAAGCCTGTTGCAGAGTTCTGAGGGAGGCTTCAAGGTTTACTGCGATGGTAAGTGCTGCGGCATCATCGGAAGCTTTGTTGATATTCTTTCCAGAGGCGAGTTTGTTAAATGAGTTTGAGAGCTCCTGCAGGACCTTGTTTATGTTTTGAGAGCTCCGTATACCTGATACTTGTGAAGCTGGATTGAGCATAATCCTGTACACATGAAAAAAATGGGTGGGAGGCTTCCAGGGCAGCTTGATCCTTACAATGCATAATAATAAGGGAATATCGCCGTCCTAAAAACCTCCGCACCCAACGGTAACTGCTTCTGCTGATCCAGTTATCAAGCACTACGAGAGCAGAAGCGAGGATCAATACGACGTGCCTGTGTACGTCGATTGCACATTTCCTCCTAGAGTTAGTTTTCGGCACTATTAGAAAGAACTGTATAGTTTGGTGCGGAAAAGAAAATTGGTGGCTAATCGTTTGAGGGAGGTGCGAGCGGTTCATCAGGAATACCTAGCAGATCGCGAAAACGCCTGCGCAGATATATCTCCATCCCATCAACTACCCCGTTACACTTGATAAGATTATCAATTATACTGGCCATAGTGCGCTTGGATACTGGATCTAGCACATCACGTAACATGCTGGCCTCTGTAGAGCTGCTACGCATATTTGTTAGCTGCGCTTTGGCCATAACTATTACGTTGGCTGCGGTCTCATCTGAGATCTTAAAGAGCGCTTTAAGGCCGTGATGAATAACGGAATGCTCAAATTTATCCACACTACTATCGGATGAGGCGATCTCAAGCAGTACGATGGCGGTCGCAAGGGTAAGATCCTGCTTGCTTTTTACCGTACCTTGCTTGCGCAGCCCCTGCATCTGATTCATGAGGTTGTTGGCGTTTAGTTCTGAATGGTTGTTAGTCATATGTTTCCAGCTATTTAATACACTTATAAGGGCTATCCATACATGGTATCTTTTAGAGGGCCTCTAGGGGTTATGGTTAATAGCGTTAGCTAGGTGCCTTTTAGGCCGAGTTTTTTACACTAAGACTGCATAACTACCTGTATTGGCTTAGTAAAGTTGGATAAATAGTTACGTAATAGTTGCGATATTTATATGACGACCCTCTACTCTCACCAAACGGAAGCTTTTCTAGAAATATAGAGAGGAATCACATTAAGCTAATCTTGGCAGCGAGAGCCTTATTAAGCAGGGGGGCCATTAGCAATAGAGGTATTATAATGAGCAGGAGTTACCGAGTAATCACGCTACCCTTATACTGCGTGGAGAATAAAAGCTCTTTGCTCACGGCCTTTGGAGGTAGTTATCATACCAGCTCAAATCCGAATTTTTTACCAAACTCAGGTCGTAGCCTCTGAAAGGTCCCTTGAGCTACCTTGAGCATAGGCGTAGCCGCACCCGCTTGCATACGTTTTTTGCACCATAGCAGTATGTAATTTTCGATCAGAGTACTATCTGGCACAATCTCTGAGAGATTAATCAGAAAGCTCTGATCATGGGGGAGAGCTTGTAGCAGATTGAATAGGTTGTTGCGGGCCTCTTCACCACACGGAATATGCGTAATCTTAAGCTCTGAAAATCCTGGATGTTGAATCCTCTCTAGCTCAATTGCAGATTCCTGCATGATTGGCATGCTTTGCCTCACTACTTGAGGCTTATCTTTCAGGAGCGTATCTATAAATGAGGCTTGGATCTGCTGTGTAAGAACGGGTTCTGGCTCGCCGAGATTCGGTAGCTCCATTGGTGATAGTATAACCTTTAACTGAAGAGTCGGAATTTTAGAGTGGCCGTTTTCTCTTACTAGGCCAAGGGTCTTGAGTATCTGAAATGAATCGGTCGATGTGAGTAGGAGCATCTCACGAGCTTTGCTGTATTTTAAGAGCACGCCAACTGTCTCTTTATCGATGCTCGGCACGGAGCTAAGATTCAGAGCTATCTTTAAGCCTTGCGGCACCTGTTGGAGCGCCACATTTAAAACCGTAGAGAGATCTGCATGGGGGCCATTAATATGGATATTAACGCAGCCTTCAGAGAGGGCCGTAAATGTTACTAGCTTTATATATTCGCGGGAATTTTGTGATGATGGTAATGGTGTGAGTGAGGCAAGGGAGAAGCCTTCACCATTGTATGGCTGATTTGGAGGTGTTGAACCAGGCTCAGCAGCGTTTACCATAGAAATTACCTATAGCAAGTTAACCCACTATCTAGTCGAGCCCCAGCAAGTGGAGCTCAGAGTGCAGCTCTATCTCTAATGGTATTAGCGTAGTGTATGCTAGTCAAAATAAATATATATGGCCGTGGGTACGGGGTTACTTTCTAGGCAACAGTCTCAATCAACTACCGAACATAGTGCGTTATAAGAGCAAAGGGGCTCCCAGACTTCAGAGCACCGCTAGCTATCCCAAAGTTTATCGATACCTCTACCGCACAGGCTACCTATGAGCTTTTCTCCAAGGATTCTTTTGAGCCCTCACCTGATGACTTATAAGCGCCGCTTCATTTTCTTGCTGACGGGATAGGGGTCGTGTAGCTGTTATGCTATTTTTCGCTACTTAGCTTATCCTCTCGTGCTCTTCTGGTAGGCTAAAAACGCTAATCTGGGGGACTAGAAACGACTTTTATACAACTGTCGGACACCTGAGGGGCTTTTTGCAATGTCGCTACCGCAGATCATGTGCTTGCAGAAAGAGAATTGATCTTCCTATCCTTTTAAGGAGCATTAATTAGGAGGGTAAGGCGCATCTAGGTAAGGACTACTACTACCAGATACTTGTTGCATATCAGCTGAGCCAAGAGCTTTGGCATAATTTACCTTGCCTCTAAAGCAACCGATTGAATATGGATACTCCCTATTGAGTACGTAGTGATAAGTATATTTTTGACCTTCATCTTTGGGCATGGTGATTGTCGAATACATGCCGTGACATTCATCTAATTCTGAATTAGTTATCATATGGCCATCGGCTGCACGCGGTCCAGTAATTGGAAAGCCGTCTAATGCGAATCCAAACACGGGTGATTGCCCTGATGTTCCCTGGTTTGAGAAGCATTTCCAAGAATACGCGTGAAGGTGATATTGACTATTGTAAGGATGACCAAAACATTGATCTGTAGGCAACGCATTAATTGGATTAACAAAGTTACCACTGGCATCATTCGCATACTCAATGTGCCAAACCGCGCCTGTTAACGTCACACCAACAATGAGTGAATTGATAGGAAAGGGTCCCGTTGGATCTACTACTGGATTTAATGGAACGGTGCTAATGAGATCATATGCAGCAATGCCAATTTGATCCGCTGTCATCGAGTGATCAGTTGGCGATCCTGGTAATACACTATAGTAATCATAAGCCGTCGTTCCGGGTTGCACAGGGTATGTCCCCATTTTAGTATTGGGTAAACCATTACCGCTAAATGAGCGAGTACCAGGCAAGAAGGTAGCACCTAATGGTGATAACGTAGTCGGATTGATGGACATACTAAATACACTGCCATTAGCGTCGTAATTTTTTGCACTTTCAGTTCCCTCTACGAAGGGAATCTGTGAAATTGTAATAATGTTTGTGCTTGTATTAGTCCATGGAGTCGAAGCTTGAACCATGCCCCCTTCCAGCCCAGCCAAATAATCTAATATTGGATTAATAAACTGTTGACCTTTAGCAAGTGTGGCGGGTTGTCCACTTAAGGAGGTAACCAGCGTGGTTGGGGTACCAGGGTCTGCGGAATCTCCACCACAAGCAAAAAGGGTAATCGTAGCAACGCTTAGCAATGCCGCTGGGCCGAAGTATTTTTTAATAATATTGATCATTTGATTAAACCAGCAATTGAATTTTAAAACTATTTTACATTAAATATTCATAACTACATTGGAAAGCTTATGCACTTTTACATAGGAAAAATTGTCAATCAATCTATTATATGATTAGATAATCGTTAGCACACCTTTGAGGCTCATCGGGACAGGGGGCGTTTAGCTGTTATGCTATTTTTCGCTATTTAGCTTATACTCTCGTGCTCTTCTGCTAAGTCAAAAACAGTAATCTGAGCGACAACCATCAATAATCCTCCAACTTTCGGCGACCTCAGGGCCTCTATTACAATGTTAGATCATTGGTACGGGGTTACTCCTGCTCCATCAACCGCACAAAACATCGCTAGAAAGTAACTCCGTACCAATGCCCTTACTATCATAAAATATCCGGCCTACCAGAGCGTACGACTGCGGGGTAGGGGATTCCGGTGTCCGTCTTCGGTAGTGCTGGAGTTTATCCTTTGCCTTCTCCCACGTGTAGCGCCTGAGCATACACGCGATTTCGGGCGGCGTCGCCAGGAAGTTGTGTGGAGATTAGATTTGCTTAGAAAGTGACCCCTTACCAATGATCTTGCGCCTCCGCGTTAATTAACCAGAAGGCCACGACCGCCGATCCACGCATGCGTTCTAAGTTTTAAACTACTGCAAATGCTCGCTCGGGCTAGCTGTCTGCGCAACTTCTACAGATCGAGTTGGAACCACAGCGCGCTTCAGGAAATGAGCGCCACTAACATCTACGAGCTTAAGCGCGCCCCTAACGACAAGCCCGAATATGCCTCGCGGCGCAAGCTCAGACAGCTCTGGCGCAACGTCACCAGAGTCAAGTGCGACCTTGAAGGCACGCAAAAGGTCCTGCTGCGAGAGCAGCTGCCGTTTACCGGTATGGAAGTCGATCACTTCGTTCGCTCCTAAGCTCGCGTTCAAGCCAGGGGGCAGCGAGGACCAATGCACGCTCTTAAAGAGCTTCCTGCAGAGAGAATCGGCTGTCGCGTTGGGCCACAGAGCGGCCTTTAGCAGCCCAAGCGGGCTAACAAATGGGCGCAGCAGCTCGCGCAGCTCAGAGCGCGCTTCTGGGCTGGGATGGGCGATGTCAGTGCCTCCGAAGTCGAAGTGCGTGAGCCGCACCTCCGGCTGTGGGCCGTCAGCTATCTCTATGAGGTAGTTGCCCGGGTGCCGGTCGTGGTCCTTTCCACGCCCCGCCAGCATGAGGCGAATCTCATTCGACACTACCGCAAAGGCAGCCGCTTGAAGCACCGAGAACTGCCTATCCTGCTCGTCAGAATGCAGCTCCCCACTCGCCGACCTCTGCCTAAAATCGGCGATCAGCTCAAGCAACGGGCGCCCAACGGCTGTCTGAACTTCCTTGTAGCCAGAGGACTTCATGAAGTCCTCATCCAGTTTCGCCTCACTGGCCAGCAGCGCAGCACACTTAGAGTGCACGGTGAGCCCGGAATGTGGAAATCGCATCTGGTAGGTGTACCCCTGCTCTGCTACCTTCTGCTGCTCACGCGGCGCATTGGCGAACTCGCACTCATTGGTAAGGAGCGCTTTCGCCTGGGAGGCCATCGGGGCCAGCAGCGAGAGCCGCTTGTCGAGCTCACCGAGTTTTGACCCCATGATCGCGAAATTCCCGAGCCAGTACTGGCTATCAACGTGAGCACCCGGATGAATGATCGAAATGTATCTGCTCTTCGCTCCGTCCTTAAGCTCAACCGAGAGGCACATCGAGCCGGCTTTCGCCCGCCCTACCCAGCGCTTTACTGCGCTTGGCGGTCCATACTTGGCGATCATCTCGTGAATCGTCCAGCGCGGGTACTTCACGGTGTTGTCGAGCACATCACACAGCTCATCTTTTATGGCCTGCGGCGTGTCTGGATAGTTTCTAAGCCGCTGCAGCATCTTGTAGCCTGCTGGGCCGTGCGCCCCCAGAAAGAGCCGCGCTATTCGTCCGACAGATGCCAGGTCTCCCTCACCTTGTGTCCCCGAGCCCGTTCCGGCCAGGATCGAGCAGGCCACCATAAACTTCTGATGAATGCTGCCGCCGTAGAACTCAAAGTAATAATTAATCGCAGCTTTGAGTAGCTCCTCCCACTTGCCCACTCCCGCGAGCACCGCTGGAAATAGCCGCTTCTCATTAAACTTGCTAAAATCGGCCGCCGTTGGAGAGTCACTGTCCGTCGCTAATGTTGCGAGCAGCGCTCCCTTGGCCCGAATGTCGAGCTGTGAGAAGCGCTGGTGGAGCGCCATAAGGTGAAATGCCACGACCGGCTTCCTAGAGAGAAAGCGCTCATCCGCGCCGTCCCCCATTGCAATCTTAAGCATGAGCGCGTCCCCAGAAATAACGAGCTCGGACGCGAGTTCGCGCTTATCCTCCTCACTCGGCGCGCACATGATCAGGAATTCTAGCATCTTGCCGCGCAACCGCGAGGACGCTGAATTGCGGAGATACAGCAGAGCGTTGTGCACTTGCACAGCGGCAGCGTTTAGCGCCAGAGGATGGCTGTGAGCAGCGGAGATGATTTGGTCTGCTCTAGAACTGTCCTGCAGAGCTCCGATAGCGCCCAGCTGGCTGCGCAGGTACATGGACAGCGGCGCCTGCGTTAGGAGCTCATCGGCGAGCTGCTGGAGGATCTGGGCCCGCAACACGGTCGGGATGCGGCTCTTGTCGAGAAAAGAGACGACTGTCTCTACTTGCTCCCTGAACTCTTTAGAGCCATCATCATGCTGCGCTCCTGTCGCCTCGCGCACCGATGTCACAAAACACTCAGCAGAGCTCCGAACCAAAAACTGCTCGAATCTGGGGTCGCTCATCCTAACTGTGTACGCCGAGGAAGGTCTCGGCTTTGCCTCAGAGAAGTGCATGTCGGATACTGTGGCAGGGAGCAAGAAGTAGCCGTAATCTCCCGACTCGAAGAAGCGCGGCCGAAGCAAATCTTTCACCAGCTCCTGGCGCGCCGGATGGCTACTGAGCGCGTCGTAGCGCCGCTCAAGCTCCCGATGCAGCGACTCCTGAAGGTCCGGAGAGCGGTCGATAGCTCCCATGGCGACAAGCCTCTGATAACGGTCAAGCAGGACACTGCTCTCCAGCGCGGCTATCGGGGGTTGTTTCGAAAGTGCGGCCTCCGTGGCTTTCAGCACAGCGTCTAGCGCCTGCCATCCGCAGACCCTGCCACATAAGTCAGCCAGGGTGTGTAGAGCAGCGAGCGAGAAATGCTCGGGCTTAGTCGTTCGTAAGTAATCTACGATGTAGCTGCTCCGGGCCTCAATGAGGGCTTGCCCGTTAGCGTATGCCACCGTTGTGATGAAACCAAAGAATAAATTCGGCACCCGCGTGAGGTTCTCGGCAAACGCTTCCGGAGCGAGTGTCGTGTTGACTCCCAAGAGCATTTGAAGCTGCTCCTCCGAGCCGAGGCACTGACTTAAAACCTGCAGGGTGCTGGCAGCCTGCCAGGAGGACAGCGGTGCCTTGTCAAGGCCATTTAAGCCCACTACCACCATGAGCCGCTCGGCAGGGGTAAAAAGCCTGTCAGGATCGAGCTGCACATACCGGACCAGTGGATGCTCCGGGTCCACGCGCGGTCCCTGCCAGTGCTCCCTCACCTCACACAAGTACGTGCAGTAGATATTTTTACTCTTGTCATATAGTCCCAAGGCGGACTCCAGGAGAATCTCTCTCACGACAGCCCGTTCATAATCCGCGGCGGACGCGGCTTTTGCTGCTTCAGACAGCATTTCAACGAATCGCCTCGCAAATGCGTGCGATGCCCTAAGCTCGGGCAGGTCGGCAGCTCCAACAGGGTACACCTGTGGCGCAATCAACTCGCAATGTTTTCGGAACAGCGTTCTCAGCTCCGCGCAGTTGACGTTATCCGCTGTTGCGAGCCCCTCCAGGATACCCTGAGCCCGCCTCGCCTGAAATAGCGCGAACTGCTGCTCTGTCGCTACCCATGCACCGGTGGCAAGAACCACATTCGTTCCAGCATCATCTCGCTCATAGGGGCGGAGCCTGCGCGGATACTCAAGCGCGATGCCCGACGCCTCGCTGATTGAGAATGCGTCAAGGCAATCGACGCCGGCTCCATTGCGCAGGGACTTGCATACAGGGTGTTCAAAGCCCTTAGAGAGCAGTGCCTTGATCGCGTCGGTGATCCCGTAGACCCTCATCAGGTCGCTCAGCTGCTTGTAGTCAGCGTACGAGTCGGGCCTGGATTCGAGCCCCGCTTGGAGCTCCGATTGAAGCTTCAAATGTGGGGCAAATGGAAGGGGGATGGCGGCACCTTTAAAGAGTGCGTCAAAGTCCTCTTTTTTGAAAGCAGCCCCAACGGCCTCCCTCAAGGAGGGGTATATCACGTCGAGCCACCGCGGGCCGCCGGCGGTGAGGCGAACATCTCTCTTATCTGCTGCCTCAAATGCGGATCCAAGCTCTCGCATCGCCTCTGTAACTTCCTGCCCTGAGGAGGCTGTCACAAAGCGAAGCACCTTCGCATCGAGCCCGGCGAAAAGGCCCCAGCCCTGGGGAGCAAAGGCTTCTCCCTCCCGCCGGGCGTCCAGCACTTTGTAGTAGAGCCATGATGCTGAGGCTCTCTCCTCGCTGTGCCACAATGTTTCTGAGATCTGCTCAAGCTCGGGGCTGGTTCGGAACTCCTCGCGAGGCACTCCTTTTTCCCTTAGGACCTTCACCAGCTTAGTGCAGATGTCGTTTAGTAGCGGAGTAGCCGCACTGTAGCGAAGGAGATCTCGATACTCGCTGCATATCTCGGCGAGAGCAGCAACAACTTGGCGTGGCCCCGCCGCTCCAGGCAATCGGGATTGAAGCTCGAAATTGATCGGCGAGACAACGGCCAAGCCAGCTGTCTGTTCAACCACTCCCTGAAGGCGCTGCCGCCACTCGTACCGGGGCAGCGTCTCGCCGGCCAAGCCTTGCACCGCTTCTTTTCTGCGATCCCGCTCGAACGATTCAAACGACACCTTCTCGTACAGCTCAGAGCGAATTGGAATCGAGGCGTGCACATCATTGATATCAAGGATCTGCAGTCCGCCAGAGCCGCTGGTCCGTTCCACCATGGCCAACATCAACGTCATGGCTTTTGGCTTGAATCCAGCCCCCTCCATCATCGCGGCGGCTCGAAAGTCACACCATTGCTCCTGAACCATGGAGTTGCCGGGAGTGTTATTAACCCGCTGCCGGAAGGCAACATGCGAAAGCTCATGGGCGATGACGGCCGCAAGCGCATCAATGCTCATGGTTCCCTCGCACATCTCGGGTGCTGAGAGGAGATCCTCCATGAATCTGCGGCTGAAAAAAATTTCGCAGCTCGCGGTCTCAATCGCCGCTGCAAACACCCCATCGCCGCACAGCATGAAGTGTTGCGGTGTCAGGCTGATGCCTTTTAAGTCATCCTTCGCCGCGGCAAGGAGACGCGACGCGATCTCGTGCATGACGGTTTGGAAAGTACCAAGCTCGGGCGCACTGTGGGGAAAGGCGCTGTGGCTCACGTGCCGAAGGTCGCGACTTATGGTGCCGGCACCAATGGACTTCTGCAGCTCACCCAGAGTTGCGGTGGTAGTGGCTGTTAGGGAATGCTGCTTGATGTCTTCGGTCGTCCCTGCGGGAGCCTCTGAGTGCTGCGATGACTCTGTGTGCTGCGCTGAGTTCTTGTGCTGCGCTGAGGCCCATTGGTAACCTTTAAGGTCACAGAGGAGCATTTTCCGGAGATCATCACTCCTTAGGATCCCAGCAAGGGAATCCTTTATGCCTTTTTCTGACGCGTCTCCGATCACCATCCGAGTCCTGATCTCTCCATCGATGCGCGCGCGCCACTCCTCAAAAGATGTGCTGCGTAGGTCGTCTTCGCTACGATTAGAGAGGGAGACTCCCGAGAGGAGCTTGTCGCCGTCAAGGTCTGTTGCCTTTGATATCGCTTGTTTTAGTTTCGAAAGTTCTTTTGGTGGGCACGCAGCGATGGCAGTTTCTATCTTTTGAGCAATCTGCGCGGCAACTTCTCCGAGGAGGCTCTCTATGCCCTGCCCCTTAAACGAAGCGGGATCAGCTCCGCGCTGAGTGAGCTCCCGACACAGGATCTTGCGGTACTCTGTGAGGCGATCGTGGATGCCGGAGAAGGGAAAGTGGGCCTCGCTGAGAGAGGGGCTCTGTGCGCCCTCGTCAAGCAACGCAACGTCCCGTTTGGCAGCAACTTGTTTCGGTTCTTTTACTCCAGTGGACATGCAACCATCACCTCTGTTTAGACCCTCAAGGCCACGGAGTACCCGTTTTGACCCACCACAGTTATGGGTACTTTTGCGGGCGGTGTGATTGAGAAAGATAGGACGATCGATCGCTTTCTCGTAAGTAGCTGAACTGTAGTAGAGATGGCCGATGGTACGGGGTTAATTCTGCTCCACTACTTAGCTTGTCCCCTAGTATTCTTCTGGTAGGCTAAAAACGGAAATCTGGGGGACTAGAAACAACTTTTCTACAACTTTCGGCGACCTGAGGGCCCTTAGGGCCTCTATTACAATGTCGCTACTGCAGATCAGTTACTTGCTGAAAGAAAATTGATCTTCCTATCTTTCACCAGCTATTTGCTCCGTATATCGGCTCCTTAGGGGCTATTAAGTGTCATTACCGTATGCGAATATTTCTGGAATATGCTGACTAGTTACACGAGTTGAAGATGGGGTCTATGACAAAGGTTCTCTCCATTCGCACCCGCGGCCAAGGGCTCTACGAGATAACGGATCAGGTTTCACAGCTAGTAGTAGAATCGGATCGCAATGAAGGTTTGTGTACGGTCTTTGTGCGGCATACCTCAGCAAGCCTTACCATACAGGAGAACGCCGATCCCTCGGCGCGCGCAGATCTTGAACGGTGGCTTAATCGCCTAGTACCTGAGAACGATGCACTCTATACACATACCGCAGAGGGGGCGGATGATATGCCCTCGCATATCAAAGCTATCCTGACCGATGTGTCGCTCTCGATACCTATTATGCATGGGGAGCTCGTGCTCGGCAGATGGCAGGGAATCTACCTTTGGGAGCACCGTAGGGTAGGGCAGCTGCGCGAGGTTGTTGTGTATTGCGGCTAGCAGGGTTGCGATGGCTGATGGTACGGGGTTACTTCTGCTCCACTACCTAGCTTGTCCCCTAGTGTTCTTCTGGTAGGCTAAAAACGGAAATCTGGGCGACTAGAAACAACTTTTCTACAACTTTCGGCCATACCAAGGGTCCTGTTGAAATGTCGAGACCGCAGATCGGCTACTTGCAGAAAGTGAATTGATCTTCCTATTCTTGATTTGAAACTTGCGTTATACTCAATATTCTTAAACCTCAATGGGGAAGCCATGAACACATTTGATGCAATTCGCGAACGCAGAGCAGTAAAGCAATTTGATCCACACCATCAATTTACCAAGCAAGAGACAGAGCAGCTGCTTGATCTTGCTATGCAAGCCCCATCATCTTTTAATATTCAGCACTGGCGTTTAGTAAACGTGACTGATAAGGCTTTAAGGCTAAAGTTACGAGAAGTGGCTTATGATCAAGCGCAGGTTACTGATGGATCATTATTATTTGTAGTGACTGTGGATATAAAGGCTTGGGAAAAAGATCCTGCAAGATATTGGGTCAATGCGCCTAAAGAAGCTCAAGATATTCTTGTTCCCTGGATTAATCCGTTTTATGCCGGAAAGGAGCAGCTTCAGCGTGATGAAGCGATGCGTTCTGCTGGAATCATGTTACAAACTATGATGCTCTCTGCAAAAGCAATGGGATATGATTCATGTCCCATGGTTGGTTTTGATTTTGATAAAGTAGCCGAATTGATTTATTTGCCTAAAGACTATGCGATTGCAGCTATGTTGGTTGTTGGTAAGGGAATCAAACCAGCATGGCCTAAACCAGGTTTCATACCTCAGTCAGAAATGATAGTTGAGAACCATTTTTAAACAATTAATAATTATCTTACCAAGGATCTACGTGCGCTTGCGCCGCGTTGCGCCGAACACCGGCTCCACGAGCTTTTCGATCCCGATCACCACGAGCACTGCGACGACCGCCGTCGCGCCGAAATCCCCGCCCATGCCTGCGAGCGTCGGCTCGAAGGCGATCTGGAGCAGGGCGTAAAGGAGCCCGCCTGCGGCCGGAAGCCACGGTCGGCTGGCTATATGAATTTTACCCGTCATCGCGATGAAGCTGCCGCCGAAGCACGCGGCGGCGGACGGCGCCACCACAAACAGCGACTCTGCGCCCACGAGCACCATCGTCAGCACGAATGCGCAGGTCACGGACGCCGACGCCAGCACAGGGCTCCAGCGCAGATGTCGCTGCACTTCGTAGGTCGCTAGCGCCGCCAGAGGCGCGGTGACTAGGACGGCGAGGCGATCGGCCGTTTGCAGCTGCAGCAGCTTGGCGCCGCCGGGTGACTCCCCGATGCGGTTAGCGATCAGCGCCGCGAAACTGACACCGGTGAACGCGAGGAACCCCAGCTTGCCGCCCACGCCGATCCAGGTGGAGCGCAGCAGCGAGTACAGCAGTCCGGCGGTCGCTCCGGCCAGCGCGATCCAGCCCGGGTGCGCGAGCACGAGCGGTGACGTCATGCCGGCAAAGGCACCGACGTAGATCGGTGCGGCAAGGGAACGGATCGAGGCCGGCAAGATCGGCAGCGCTCCCAGCACGCCGACCACGGCCGCGGCGAGCACTGGCTCGACATGCCACCCGCGTGCGATGAACGCGACGGCGCTGGCGCCAAGCGCGCTTGCGACCGCATCGGCCCAGGACGGCATACTCAGCCCGGGCAGCTCCCACAACGTGTGCAGGAGGCCGGCGAGCAGCGGCAGCGCGAACAGCCCGAACACGACCATCTCGAGCGGCGTCGCGCCGCGCAGGAAACCGTCGACATAGAAGAACGCTAGCAGCGTGACGAGCCCGAGCCGGACCCCAACCGCCATAAGTTTCTGCTGAGCAGGTGACAGGGTTGAATCCGGGGTGGTGTCCGAATTTGTAGGTGTTGAACCAGGCACAGCAGCAGTTACCATAGAAATTACCTATAGCAAGTTAACCTACTATCTAGTCGAGCCCTAGCAGGTGGAGCCCAGAGGGCAGCTATATCTCTAATGGTATTAGCGTAGTGTATACTGGTCAAAGTGAATATATATAATAACCAGAGACATAGATCGAAGCTGTTGTTGCAAGGCCACAACGGCTTGCAGTAGCTCCTTAGCAGCTATCCCTTGCCCTGCTCAATTTTGTTCTCACGATAAGCCCTAATATAAGCATTGGTGCGGGGTCACGGCCATTAAGTTAAGCATTAACCCGCTTAAAATAAGGCCTTTCTAGTGAATTTCTAAAAGTGCAAACTCCCTGCGTTCGATTTAAGAGACAATCGTTCCTTCCCTTTTTCTCTTACTTGCGGAAAGTGAATTGATCTTCCTATCCCTAGGAATCGCCCACTTGAGAATTTACACCTAGCCACTCTGGAGAGTGGCGTTTCCAGCGCTTCGCCGCTAGTGGACCAAAAGCAATCCCGCACCAAATATTTACCAAGGGATCATTATGTTGAATTTTTATCTTCATACGCTTGCGGTTTAGTAATCTCAGCAAGAGATAATTTCGCTGTTTCGGTTCTTGAATGTCTTTTTATTAGAATACCTTGCGTCGCCCCACGAATTTTTGCTTTTCCTGAATTGGTCAAAAGTGTCTTTATGAACCATACGCACTATCTGATATTGAGCGGTCGCTGCGCTATTCATTGACACTTAAGCCTTCAGTTAAAGCCCCTTAGACTCTCGAGGACTCATTTGCTGATTTGCGGGAATCTCTATTAGCATGCAATCCTAATGAACAGGTGTAGATTAGTCTTGCTGAGGAAATATGAGCGAACGTGATTCATCTAAGGTTGTTATTAATGAGCCAATTAATGGTCGTGATTATGTTGTATTAACAGGAGACCGACCGACGGGGCCCTTGCATCTTGGCCATTATGTTGGCTCGTTGGCTGCACGTGTGAGATTTCAAAAACAGTATACACAGTATGTGCTAATCGCAGATATGCAAGCACTAACTGATAACGCTGATAATCCAGGAAAGGTAAGAGAGAATGTATTTGAAGTTATGCTCGATTATTTAGCTGTTGGAATTTCGCCAGAGGAATCAACAATTTATTTACAATCTGCCATTCCAGAGACTGCAGAATTGACCCTCTACTTATTAAACCTTATTAGCGTAGGGCGCCTTTCTAGGAACCCTACAGTAAAGAATGAGATTAAGGCTCGTGGTTTCGGTGATGAGGTCCCAGCTGGCTTTTGGGCATATCCAGTAAATCAAGCTGCTGATATTAGTCAGTTTCGCGCAACTTTAATCCCAGTTGGTCCAGACCAAATCCCAATGATTGAGCTTACGAATGATTTAGTGAGGAATTTTAATCGCATTTATCACACGGATGCGCTCGTTGAGTGTAAGGCTTTAGTGCCTCTTGCTGGTTTGCTTCCAGGTACGGATGGCAATTCCAAAATGAGTAAGTCGCTTGGCAACGCGATTTATTTAAAAGACTCGTCTGATATTGTTGCAAAAAAAGTTAAAGGAATGTTCACCGATCCTGCTCATCTTAAAATTGAGGATCCTGGAAAGATTGATGGAAATCCAGTCTTTGCCTATCTTGATGCCTTCGACGAAGACAAGAAATATTTAGAAAATATGAAGGGTCACTATATTGCCGGTGGATTAGCAGATGGGATTGTTAAAAAAAGATTAATTGAAGTTTTAGAGGCATTTCTTACGCCTATTAGGGTTCGCAGAGAACAGTTTGCCCGTGAGAAAAGTGAAGTAATGGGTCTTCTTAAAAAAGGGACGGAACGTTCACGGACTAGGGTTATAGACACACTATTGAGAGTTCGTAATGCTATTGGGATCGTACAATTATGAGGTATAGGGGTCTTGTAGCTGTTATGCTATTTTAGCTAGTTAGCGTATCCTCTCGTGCTGTTCTGGTAGGCTAAAAACGCTAATCTGGGGGATTAGAAACAACTTTTCTACAACTGTCGGACAACTGAGGGTCTTTGTTGCAATGTCGCTACAGCAGAACAGGTACTTGCTGAAAGTGAATTGTTCTACCTATCCTTTAATAATTAGATTTTAACAAGGACTTAATAATGAAACTTTGCTTAATAATAATTAGTTTGTTTGTACTAATAGGCTGTTCTTCATCGATACGTAGTGCTGTTCCAGGATCGGAGCTAATCAGGGTTACACAAAATGGTGCTGATGTTACACAATGCAAGCCCTTAGGAGAAGTGCATGCATATCCGCCCTTTGTTTTACCAGGAGATGCTGAGCGAACAATCCGCAATAGAACGGTAGTAATGGGAGGCAACACGGTATTAACCAGCAGCACTGATTTGGTGGTTGCAAATGGGTTTGTTTATAAATGCGATTAAAGGATCATTGGTACGGGGTTACTCCTGCTCCATCAACTGCGCAAAACATCGCGCAAACTAGTTTCCAACACAATTCATAATTTCAGAGATGAAGGCCGCCGATCTATTGCCCTAGTTTTGCTATTAACCAAGTTCTGGAGAGTGGGTTTTCCAGAGGATACAGCTCTTAAGGTATCGGACAGTGCCTAGAAAGTGACCCCATACCGATGCCCTTAAAGCTTTTTCATGCTGAAATTTCCAAGATTTTTAATAAATCAACTCGAGTGTATGCTATATTCGGTCAGGAGATACGCAAACCACTATAATGATAACCTATCCCTAGGATCTATATGATAGAGCAAGACCGACGCCTTTCAGTAGAAAAAGTTTGCCATATCATTCGATCCATTACTGAGCAGGATATAGGGGCATATCACGCGCTAAGATTGGCCGGTCTCGAGGCATATCCAGAAGCTTTTGGTGAGACTGTAGAGCACTTTAAGAAAGTCTCTACAGCTCAAACTGTGGAGCGATTAAAAGCATCAGAGTCTCGTGGCGGATTTATTTTAGGGGCGTTTTCTAACGAAGGCATACTTCACGGAGTTGTAGGACTTGCGAGAGAAGACGGGGAGAAGATGGAGCATCGAGCTCGTATCTGGGGGATGTATGTTGATCCGTCGGCTCGCAAAATGGGGGTAGGAAAAAGTTTAATGAAAGAGTGCCTTGAAAAAGCAGGTCAAATATCTGGTCTTGAGCAAGTTCATTTATGTGTTGTTACTTCAAATGAAGCTGCAGTTAAACTGTATAAATCTCTTGGATTTGAGTCTTACGGAACAGACCCTGGAGTTCTCAAAGTTGACGGACAGCTTCTTGATGAATATTTGATGGTAAAAATGTTGCGGAATAACTCTTAAGAAAAATTGTGAATTAAGATATATTTGTAGGTGTTGAACCAGGCACAGCAGCAGTTACCATAGAAATTACCTATAGCAAGCAGCTATCCCTTGCCCTGCTCAATTTTGTTCTCACGATAAGCTCTAATAAGAAGCTCCAGTAGCGAAATTTGCTGTAAAATCGCACTCCCACGTTCAGTATCAGAGATACGACGGGGCACTGGATATGTTTTTAATTCCTGAATCTCTGGAATCATATCGGTTCCGTTGCCAATAGCATCATCAACCGAATCAAAGTGATTGTGAAGTGCCAAGTAGGTCCTGCCAGGTTGCAGCACCAAGGTATAACCCTTGTCGCCGTACGCTTCGGAGAACGCTCCATCGATGGTAACCGCCTTACCGCACCGCTTCAGGGGCGACTCCCCCTGCTCAATCTTAACAGGCACGTGACCGTTAACTATTAGCCCATCTTTCTCATCAACCGAGAACTCTCTAAGCACTTTGTCACAGAAGGCAGCCTCATGAATAAGTGAAAAATATGGGTTCTTCTCCTCGTGTTGAGCTTTCTTATCGCCAACAAAGTATAGCTCAAACGATGCGAGCTTATCCTTGCCGAAGAGGGGCGATAATGGCCCACACCATAGGTACCAGAGTAGATCTAAATCCTGCTGCCGCTTGCTCTGAAAGGCGCGCTGTACAGAGAGCTCCAGTGCATTAAAGAGCTCCTTGCCCTTACGTGCCACCCCATCAACTGAGAACTCAATAAAGTTGCCCGCCTCGTCGCACGGCACACAGCCGTGAAAGATCAGAGCATGATCGCGAATAATCGCCATGCTACCCTTCTGCGCTACGTAGCTCATGTGCTTCCAAAGAACGGCGCTATTTGTGAATGATTCAGTGAGAGCAGTGAGACACGCCTCTTCATGTAAGGAGAGAGCTGTGGGGTGCGCCGGATCGACCGTAGGGAGCTTTGAATCTAATAATGGATACAATATGTTTTCAATCGTGACGGTACCCTGTGCGAGATTAACCTGTGAGATTAAATCTCTATGCGAGAGTTCAAAGTGTGGATTTCTGGCGATTAGTTGCGCTTCCAACTTAAACTGCATGATAGCGATAGCCTTCTGCATGCGCGCAAGCAGCAGCGCATCCCTATCGCCAATATCCTTACAAGCAAACTGTGCGGCTGGATCCTCTGCATAGTGCGCAGCAACTAGCTTTGCAATCGGTTCAAGTGGAATACCGTAGCCCTCCTCTAGTTGGCTCAAGCGGCCGTACCTAAGAGAGAGACGTACAACGGTAGCGATGGATGCAGCATGTCCAAGAGATGCCGCCATCCAGGAGGTGTCGTGGTTGCCCCATGTAATAGAGACATGTGGTTGACGGGAGATGAAATCAATTGATTTATCAATACGAGCTCCACGATCACCTAGATCGCCAGCTACAATAAGCTCATCGATCGCCAAATTCCGGATGATGCGTGCCGTGAGTCTAAGCAGGTCAAGCTCGCGACCGTGTGAGATAAATGATTTAAGTATAGAGCTGAAATGCTCCGGGCTACGATTAAACTGCGGGCTTAGGATTAGCTCTCGGAAGAGTTGTAGATAGTGTTGAGGAAGGAGCTCGGCTACCTCATGTAACGGATAGCTTGTAGCCAGCGCTCTAACGATCTGAAGCATCGCACTAAGGTTTAAACTAACGATCTCAAGCCGTTGTTCAGATGATACGGAATCGTTGCAATAAAATAGAAACGATTCACGTGGATAGTAGATAAAGCTTAAAAGTCGAAGCTGCTCCTGCTCTGAGAGGGTCTTAGTGAAGAGATCTGAAACGAGGGGCTTGAGGGAGCCCGATGCGTTATTAACAACGTGTCGCAGCTTCTTATACTCACCGTGCACATCGCTAATCACATGTATCGTACCCTTTGGTAGGGTCAGGGTAGCCGAGAGCAGCGCTATCTTAGCAAGAGCATCCTCGGTCGTAGGATAAACCGTGCGCAGCTCCCGTAGGTAAAGCAGGATTGTTTCATCAAATTGCAGCGGAACGGAGGGGTGCGGGATAAAGGGAGACGGAATAAAGGGAGACATAGTCGTAGATCCTTATCGAATCGAGCGCTGCAGCTTAGTTGCCGCCGCCGTAAAGCGCTCACTCTTAAAGTTCGTTGGTTGCGAAAGGGTTTTAAAGAGCTTGTCGAGCTCAGACTTATACTCCTTAGCGAGCTGTGAAGAGGAGGCTAGGGTGGCCTGAATTCCCATACCGATCTGCTCCGCTACCTCATACTTTGGAAAGGGGGTCGTTACGGCGAATAAACTCAGTTGTTGCAAAACCCCTTTGCACAGTTGGTAGTCAACTGGTGCAGATAAGATTAACGGCTGCACCTGCTTGGTAAGAAGCTCTGTAAGTTGTGTGAGCGCCTCCTGTGAGGCTGCCGTTCCATACGATGTATGCAGAATAGCTACCTGCTCACCAAGGGTAGCTGCGAGCGTTGGATCCAAGGCCTTTAGCGACCACTGTAGCATAAGAAGAGGAGCAAGATTAATCTGCAGTTGGCCAGGCTTGCCCCCGTATGTCTGGTGCTTCCACTGCTGCTCAGCGAGGCTATGGTGACATGAAAAACAGTCAAACAAGGCAAGCTCCGGCAATGCGCCGTCCATTTTTTTGGCTTGAGATTGGAGCATCTTTATCAGACTCTGCGCATGAGTTGACTGTCCGGCGAACCACGCTAGCAACGGTACGTACTGAGATTTGCGCTTTATATAGTCCTGATCCACGACCCAGTGCCTCGGTTGAAGTATTCCGAAGGTGTCGAGCTCAAAGCTAAGGCGCGGATGCCCCGCTCCGTAGAGGTCGTGCGTGACGCGCTTCTCTTCGTCTCCGTAGTGGCAGGATAGGCAGAGGGTCGCACGTTGACTGAGCTGTGCTATATCGGTTAATCCGTGTGCTAGATTCTCTTTATGGGTGGCGCCCGTGACCGCATGTGATTCAAGCCAATTTTCAGCCGCGCCGTGACACGACTCACATGAAACACCATCCTCAATCTGAAACCTCTCACCCCGCCTAGACTGCTCCGGAACATAGGTCGTGTGACAACTAAGACAGAGCGGCTCCTTGTTTGGCGCACTAAGGCCGAGGAGGGACGTCATACGCCTGGCATCAGAGCTTATTAGGTTGCTATAGGCCCTAGAATGTTGGTCGTGCTTGGTCCAGGTATAGTATTCATTTTGTAGAACATCTGAGCCCTTTAATGGATGGGCGCTGCCGTGACAGTTAGAGGATGAGCACGAGCCTGTTCCAAGGTATTTTGCGCCCTGTTTTACAGCGCCTGGCTCAGCCAAGAGCGGCAGGCATGGAACGGCAGCCAGCCAGCTAAACAGGGCGATAATGTAAAGACGTTCTATTAGCACAGCAGCCAGATCCTCCCCTGCTAAGGTAGCGTTTCGCACAGCAGGTGGCCATCCCCTGCATACTACTTCATCTCAACTGCTAGCTTGAATTTAAAGTTCTTAAAAGTGAGGCCGCATCATTAGATCCATCTTCGATTTAAATTGCATCAAATGATCCTGGAAATTATAGTCAAAAAGTTATACTGCACCCCTCAGAAAGCCCTCTAGTTGTTATGCCACAACACTTTGAAATCGCCATTATTGGAGCCGGTCCTGCTGGAATTGCAGCGGCAACTAGCGCCGCTTTTCATAAGATACCCCATATTCTGTTTGAGAAGAGCCAGATAGCAAACACTATCTACGATTATCAGCTGCGTAAGTACGTAATGGCCGAACCGCAGAGGCTCCCCCTTAGAGCGAGATGCCGTTTTGATGCAGGGAGTCGGGAAAAGGTGCTTGAGGAGTTTCAGCACGACCTTGAGCAACACCAGGTTAATCTGATCAGGGCCGAGGTTAATAAACTTGAAAAGGTTGGGGAGCTCTTTGAGATCCACTACCAGGGCACACTATGCACAGCAAAACAGGTAGTTCTTACGATTGGCGTGCAGGGCTCCCCGAGAAAGCTCGGAGTTCCTGGGGACGATCTGGCGCATATCGCCTATACGCTCGCCGATCCGCAGGCCTTTAGCGCTAAAAATATCATCGTTGTTGGAGCCGGTGATGCCGCTATCGAGAATGCACTTGCACTGGCTAACGAAAATACCGTGTCACTCGTTAATCGTGGTGACGGATTTGCGCGTGCTAAGGATGCTAATGCAAAGCTTATCCTGAGCGCCATCGCTAAGGGGATAGTTCGCTGCTTCTTCGACGCTACGGTGGCGCGCGTAGAGCTAGGGACCACCTTCATTGATACCCCCGAGGGGGAGGTTTCAGTTCCGTGCGACCATATAATAGCGCGGCTTGGATCTATCCCCCCCAGAAAATTCCTTGAGTCTATAGGGGTAGCCCTTCCTAACGCAGAGCCAACGGCACTTCCGGTCGTAAACGAGCGCTATGAGTCAAATGTAGCGGGCCTCTATATTCTGGGAGCTTTGATCGGATACCCCCTAATTAAGCAGGCGATTAACCAAGGATATGAGGTTATAGAGCATATTCGAGGCGAGTCGGTAGAGCCCGCAGATCAAGCTATGCTTGAGGAGCGATTCGCTCATCTGCCCGGGGCCTTTCAGCAGAACTTCCCGAAGATTACACAAAATCTTCCGCTCTTTAAGGAGCTCAGCTCTCCACAGATGCGAGAGATGGCGATTGACTCTACCCTGCACCTGCACGGCCCAGGCGATCTTATATTCCTAAAGAATGACTACACCGACTCATTCTGGAGCATTATCTCTGGAAGCGTTGAGATCGAGATCGATCCAACACATAAGGTAAAGCTCTCGCAGGGGCAGTTCTTTGGAGAGATGGGGCTACTCTCCGGGCGTAGGCGTGTTGCAACGGTTCGGGCGGCTGAGGCAGGCACACTCTTACTTGAGACACCCCGTAAGCAGATGCTTAAACTGATCGCATCGATCAACTCGGTTAAGCGCGCCCTGGATGAACTCTTTATGTTACGTGCCCTGCGGCTCTCGATCTTTCCCGAGGTGCCCCTCTCATTCCTTGAGGTACTCGTTACGAAAGCCAAGATGAAGAGCTTCAAGAGGGGCGAGGTACTCTTTAAGGAGGGCGATATAGGCGAGGCGCTCTACGTAATTCGCAAGGGGTCAGTTAAGATTTCGCGCTTTAATCACAACGGTGTTGATGTGGCGCAGACCTATGTGCCAGCAGGTCGATTTGTTGGTGAGATGGCGGTGATCATGGAGGCTCCAACAGCGCGCTCCGCTACGGTTACTGCCGCAGTGTCATGCGATACAATAGTTCTTCAAAAGGGCGATGTACTTGAACTACTAGCGGAGTTTCCCGATGTTAAACGCAGCATCGTGCAGATAGCGGATCAGAGAAAGATCCAGAATACGATGTTGAATTTGAATGAGGAATCGGGCGCAATGCTGGATTTTATGATGAAGGAGGGACTATCTGATGCTGAGAACGTGCTCCTGATAGACTCAGACCTATGTATCGGATGCGATCACTGCGAAGCTGCCTGTGCAGCAACTCACAATGGATACAGTAGGCTTGATCGCAAAGGTGGCAAGAGCTTCGCCTCTATTCAGGTTCCGATCTCATGCCGCCACTGCGAGAACCCACTCTGCATGCTCGATTGTCCACCGGACGCTCTAACTCGGCTGCCAAATGGGGAGATCACAATCCGTGATTCATGTATCGGTTGTGGTAACTGCGTAACCAACTGCCCGTACGGAGTTATTATGATGGTCTATGACGATACGAGCAAAGGGTTCTCGTTGCTAGAGATGCTTGGTTTAAAAAAGAAGGTGAAGGGCCCTGCTAAAGCCGCCAAGTGCGATATGTGTCACGAACTAAGCGGTGGGCCGGCGTGCGTCAGGGCCTGTCCAACCGGAGCGGCGATGCGCGTCAACTCTACAAAATTAATGCAGATAGTTAGCTCAAAGAGGGAATAGTGGTACAGGAGAACTTCATTACTTATCGTAACTTCAAGTGGCTGTGGTTTACCCTGATAGCGTTGGTGCTCTGTACGGTGGTTTATATCGTTGATACTCCGGTTGGTGGGCCTAACGGCGGCACAACCGTCGGCTACACGTTCGGTGTTATCTCAACTATCGGAGTTATTTGGCTGATGGCGTACGGGATTCGCAAACGCGCCTACGGGTCTTCTTTAGGGACAGTAGAGGGCTGGCTTGCGGCGCATGTCTGGATCGGGATCGGGTTGTTGTTACTGGTACCGCTGCATGCCGGTTTTAGCTTCGGAGTAAACGTTCATACCTTGGCGTACGTAAGTATGGTGCTGACGATCGTAAGTGGCATCTGGGGAGCGGCGAATTACGCCGTGTTATCAGGAAAGATTACGGCGCACCGCGGCGGAGTTAAGGACCTTGCGTTGATTGAGCAGATAGGCGCCCTTAACGAGCAGATAGAGGCGCTCTGCGTGCATAAGAGTGAACAGTTTCTGGCGCTCCTTAATAGATTTGATCTTCCATTTAAGGTCGGGCTGCGCGCTCTTCTTAAACTAACTAAGCTGCCAGTTTTTGATCAGCAAATTGCTGAAGCCTTACTAACAGAGATCCCAGAGTCGGAGCGTAATGATGCAGTTGGTATGCTAGGAATGCTTGATTATAAGCGCAGCATCCTTAGTGGATTGATCGAGCAGGCTCGTATTAAGGCCCTGCTTAAGATCTGGCTTTACGTGCATGTCCCGGTTTCAGTTGTGTTATGCGTCGCGCTGGCTGTGCATATCTTTGCGGTATTTTTTCTTTGGTAACAGATGATATTTAACCACTCAGTTCAATACAGCTCCGTTAACGTTAGCCCCTATTTAGGGGCGGATTTGCGGAGCAAATCGGGGCGAAGAAAACTAACCATTCACATAAACACGCCGTCCCCGATCAGGGGACGACAAGAAAGGAAAGTGTGCTAATACAATGCTTTCTGCAACGAAGGCACGTGTAAGAGATGAAAACATGGTGAATGGTTACGATGATATTTAGGTACGTTCAAGAAAAACAGAATCTAAACGGATCGACTGAGCGCTTAGCGACAGACTATGCACAGAGTGAGTTGGTGCTTGGTCGTGGCGGGGATTCGCACCTGATATTTCTCAGCAAGCGGGTCTCCCTAGTTCACGCCAAGTTTATCTGGAAAGCAGAAAGAGAAACAGAAAAAGAGGCAGGGTGTTTACAGGTCTTAGATCTGGGCTCTCTAGCCGGGGTGCGAGTTAACGGCAGCCGGGTTGCGCAGACAGCGCTACAGGATAACGATCTTATTCAACTAGGAGACATAGAGCTACGCATACGGATAGCGGACGACGACGTTGTTGAGTTGATACATATTATTAAGCCGGTAGAGGAGGGTAAGCAGCACGAGCATGGCTCAAAGCTCCTTAAGAGCCTTAGAATTGAGTCGTATCTACCGAGCATGAGGGTTTTAATATGGGGAGTTACTCTAGTCTGTATCGGAATACTTTTTGTGTTTCCGCTCAGCTCCAAGAGGATGGAGTCGTGGAGTAGTGGCCCGATCTCAAACTCACATAAGCTGATAGAAGCGGACTGTAAAAAATGTCATGCCGAGCCATTTAAGCAGGTGCAGGATAGGGAGTGTTTGAGCTGCCATGCGATGACTGAACATGCTAAGGGAATAGAGAGCTTTAATCAGCACCATCCGGAGCTCAAATCACGTTGCGGCGAGTGCCACATTGAGCACAAAGGTGATCACGGTCTGATATCCCACGATCCGGGGTTCTGTGTAAGTTGTCACGCCGATATGACCGGTTTAAAAACTGATGCAACGGTTGAGAATGTTGCTAGCTTTGCTAACCACCCGCAGTTTCGAATTAACGTTACGGATACTAGTGGAGTGACCTCCAGGGTGAGTTTGGATGATACTGTTAAGGCAGTGGATAGTTCGCAGATTAAGCTTAATCACGAGGTGCACCTAAAAGCAGGGCTGCGGGGCAAGGATGGTCCGCTAACGCTAGAGTGTAACGCCTGCCACGAGCTAAACTCTAACTTTAAAACACTTAAACCTATTAGCTTTGACAAGCATTGTCGTGATTGTCACGCACTTGGATTTGATGAGCAGTTACCCAACGTAGAGGTTCCGCACGGGGATTCTGAGGCGATTTATCCAGCACTCTTTACCGAGTATACGAAGCTGCTCCTGTTAAAAGATGGTAGGGGCTTACCTGAGACCTCAAACGAGATGCAGCGACGCATTCCAGATGGCGCAGTAACTGAGGCATCTCCTGAGTTGCCGGTTAGCTTAGCGCTCATCGCACAAAGCGCTCGGACAGCCGAGCGCGAGCTATTCACTAAAACTGGGTGTTTTTTGTGCCATACATATTCTGAGAAGCTAGAGGCTGAACGTTCCGATACCAACTCGCACTATACGGTAGTAAAACCGAATATCCCTGAGGTCTGGTTTACGGCGGCGCGCTTCAGCCACGGGGCGCATGAGGAGTTTAGCTGCGAGTCGTGTCACGATAAGACCCGCACCTCCACGAAAACGACAGATCTGTTGATCCCAGGTAAGAAGCTCTGCCAGGAGTGCCACGCCCAGGAGCAGCGAGTCGGCTTCGTTAAGTCGGGGTGCGTCGAGTGTCACTCCTATCACGATGCTATTGGGTTTCCAGAGCAAAGGAAGCAAGATATCTTTGAGTTTCTGCACGGATTAACCAGATAGAAGGATGTTTGTTGATGAGCCATAAAAGTTTTTTGGGCATACTAACCTCGCTTGCCATACTCTCTGCATGTGGGGGTGGTGGAGGCGGTAGTGAATCCGGTAGCGGCGGTTCAGGTGGAGCCAACTTTAATTGCGATGGAAGCTGCCCTAATCAATCCCTTTCAGTAGCCGATGTAACCCTTATTCTAAGGCAGGCCGTTACCGCCACCCGAAGCCTTGGCTCTGCAGGAACCTTCTCCGTCGTTGATCGTACCGGAAACGTGCTCGCCCTTTATCAGATGCAGGGTGCGCCGCTAACCACAACTATTAATGGTCAGGTGGGGGCGAATGGAGGACTTGAGGGGCTCGTTGTTCAGGCAACGCTTGCTGCCATCTCAAAAGCCGGCACTGGGGCGTATCTCAGCAGTCAGGGAAACGCCTTCTCGAGCAGAACAGCGGGCCAGATTATTCAGGAGAACTACCTTCCCGGTCAGACTAGCCAGCCCGGTGGTCCGCTCTTTGGGGTTCAGTTTTCACAACTGATCTGTGGGGATGTTACCCTCGCTAACGGTGGGGCCGGTCCACGCCCTCTGCCGCTTGGGCTCTCGGCCGATCCTGGAGGTATTCCGCTCTATAAGAACGGAGATCTAGTTGGTGGCGTAGGAATTGAATTCGATGGGCTCTATACCATCGACCGAGATATCCAAGACTACGACGATGCCCCCGAGGAGCGCGTGGCACTGGCAGCAAGTGTTAGCTTTGAGGCCCCAGCGCAACGTGTAGCTGATAATATATCGCTCGCTGGGCGCTCGCTCCGCTTCTCTGACATTAGTTACTCTGAGCTAGAGACACAGGTGGAGCTCGACAAGCTTGAGCTAGCTTCCATTAAATCAGAGCCCTCGTATACCTCAGGTGGTATTAAGGCAGGTACTGTTTTTGGAACGGGGAGCTCCGGAGTTGCCAACACGGTTCGCGCCGGTATTCCCGTCGCTGTGCTAATCGGACGGTACCCTACGCGCGCAGGGCGCGCGCTAGCTGGCGGCGTACAGCTTCAGGTGGAAGAGGTTGACGCTCTCCTTGATTCTGCAATCTTAACGGCGAACCGTACGCGCGCCGCTATCCGTACCCCACGCGATACCGCGGCAAGGGTCTCGGTCTTCGTTGTTGATCAGCTTGGAGAACCACTTGGATTTGTTCGTTCAACGGATGCGCCGGTCTTTGGTATCGATGTCTCGCTTCAAAAAGCCCGTGCAGCAGCCTTTATAAGCTCCGCTGATGCTGGAGCGAAGCTCGCTGCTGGAATCCCTGTAAACTATGCGACGCTCTTTGCTGCATTTACGGGGAGGAGCCTAGATGGTTCGATAGCGTTTGCTAATCGCTCGATCGGAAACTTGGCGCGCCCATTCTTTCCTGATGGAATTAATGGCAGCGCCAACGGGCCGTTCTCTCTACCCTTTCCAGGCACAGCACCCGGAGTGAGTTGGAGCGTATTTAATACCGGACTCTCGTTAGACCTTGTATTTGGCGGATTAGCTGGGCCTATTATGCACCCAGGCTCTGTTCCAGGGAACTGCGCCAATGGCGCTGCCTTTGGGAACCGACTAAGAAACGGCATGCAGATCTTCCCGGGCGCTGTGCCCCTTTATCGAGGAGGTGTGCTGATCGGCGCTATAGGGGTGAGTGGAGATGGAGTTGATCAGGACGATCTCGTTGCGTTCTACGGCGCAAGTCGTCGCGGGCTAGATTATGCTGGACATACAAATACGGGAGATGCCGATCTCGGATTTAATGCGCCGCTAGAGATGCGCGCCGATCAGATCGATCTGCCACAAGCGCAGCTTCGATTACGCTATGTGAACTGCCCCGAGGCGCCGTTCATTAGGGATAACGAGCAGAACGTCTGTGGTGAGGGATAAGATAGATGGGGCATGCCCGTGCTTCAGCTCCTCGTAAGAGAGGAGGGGTATCGGTGGGGTTACTGACCCATATTCAGCGCCTCGCAGTGTTTTCGGTTTTGGTCCTTTGTTCTATTTCCCCCGGCGCTTTTGCAGATGAAAATGAGCCGCAAGGGGCAGCGGATACAATTTCTGAAGACGATCTGCCGAGAAGATTCCCTGATAAGGAGACACCAACATTTCCCAATTATATCTATGAATCTATACCCCCGATAGAGAACTCAGCATCTGACTTCGTAGCGATCCCTGATCGTTGGAGGATGTTCTATGTGGGGAGGTTATACGACCCGTACAATCAGAACGTACTTAAGGGCGACCTGCCGGTATTCGGCACGCCGGGCGAGGATTGGTTTACTGAGCTCTCTATCATCTCCGACTCGATGTTTGAGGTGCGACGGTTGCCAGTTTCCGTTGGGGGCGCATCCACTAAGAGGCCAGACAGCAATAACGTATTTGGCGATGGGGACCAGAGCTTCTTCACACAGAACGTGATCGCCTCGCTCAGTATTATTAAGGGCAACACCTCCTTTAAGCCCCCCGACCTTGAGATCCGTATCGCGCCGATATTTAACTTTAATAACCTTACGGCAAATGAGGACGGTATCGTTAAGGCCGATCCTGGATACGGAAACGTTCGTTCCGATAGCGCTATCGGATTTCAGGAGCTCTTCGCCGATGTGCATCTGGCGAACCTCTCTGAACGGTATGATTTCGTATCGAGTCGCATCGGTATACAGCAGTTCAATGCAGATTTTAGAGGGTTCTTATTTAATGATAATGAGCCTGGGGTGCGGTTGTTTGGAAATTACGATGATAATAAGACTCAGTTTAATTTGGCTGGATTCTCGCGGCTCGATAAGGATACCAACTCAGGTATTAACACCACCTTTACCGACCGACATGAGGATATTTTTGTAGCAAATATGTTTCGTCAGGATGCACTTGCGCTTGGGCATACTATGCTTTTTAGCGTTGTTTACCGCGCAGACACGGCGGGGGATGAGGGCGCTAAGTACGATAATAACAACTTTCTTGTGCGGCCAGGGGCCCTCGGCGACCAGCGCGATAAGAATATATACTCAACGTATCTCGGTGTCGGAGGAGATGGTCACCTCGGTCGGGTGAATACAACGACGCAGTTCTATTATGTGACCGGCTCAGAGAGTCACAATCAGATCGCAGGTAGGCAGGTTAATATTAGCGCAGCAATGTTCGCGCAGGAGATCTCGTACGATATAGACTTCGTTCGTATTCGTGCCTCATGCTTCTGGGCCTCGGGCGATGATGACCCGTATGATGGTCAGGCCAATGGATTCGACGCCATCTTTGATAATCCAAACTTTGCAGGTGGCGATCTCTCCTTCTTTCAACGTGAGGCGATACCGTTTATCGGTGGTGGTGGAGTAAACCTCGTTAGTCGAAATAGCCTTCTTCCAAATCTAAGAGCCGGTAAGGAGCTTGGACAATCAAATTTCGTTAATCCAGGTCTAAGGCTGTATAACCTCGGTGTTGATGTTGAGGTTCTTCCTGAGCTTAAGTTAATTACAAATGCGAGCCTCCTGCAGTTTGATCAAGTAGCGGTTATTCAGGACCTAAGACAGGACGGTTCTATTAGCAGGAATATCGGCGTGGATCTTTCGGTAGGTTTTCTCTATCGTCCATTCCTTAACAATAACGTGCTGATCAGGACCGGTGTAGGGGTATTATTGCCTGGACAGGGTCAAAAGAACCTCTTCGGTGATAAGACGAACTACGATGCATTTACTAATTTTATCTTTCAGTACTAACGCTTGATGAAAAAGATAGAGCCAGGAATAGCAGCCCAAACTATAGCGCTAATGCGCGCCTGCCTAATTGTCTGCGTAGTGGCCATTATATCGGCCATTACATTAGAGCTCTGCTACACTAAGAGCGTTAATGCAGAGGAGCGCTATCAGAACGTGCTGCAGCCCGGGGGCTCCACTGAAAAGATGCAGGAGAGCAGCAAGGGATGCCTCGACTGCCACGTTAAGACCGATGCCCCAACGATGCATGAGAATCCAGCTGTTCAGATCGGATGCGCCGAGTGTCACGGTGGTGACCCAACTATTAGAGCAAACGGTCTAAAAACGGATGACCCCGCCTATCAGGACGCAAAGAGGCTTGCGCACGTTTTGCCGATGCACCCAGAGAGCTGGCCGTCCTCGGCTAATCCAAAAAACTCCTATACCGAGCTGATAAAGGAGCCGGTTGAGTTTGTGAGCTTTGTAAATCCAGGTGACCTGCGCGCAGCTCCCGAAGCGTGCGGAGGGTGTCACGCTAAGATCGTTACTGCGGTTAAAAAAAGCCTGATGACAACCTCTGCCATGTTCTTTGGAGGGGCGGCGTATAATAACGGACTCTTGCCCAATAAGCGCTATCTGCTAGGCGAGGGCTACACGCGGGCTGGAGAGCCAGCCTCTCTTGTGCATGATGGAAGGCCCCTAACGGCTCAGATGCGTGCGCGTGGGGTGCTTGAAAAGCTTCTGCCACTTCCTACCTGGGAGATCTTTCCAGCGGCGGATATATTTAGGGTCTTTGAACGGGGCGGAATATTTAACAAGACTCAGTTCGCGGAGGTTGGGTTGCCGAACTCCCTTGAGGATTCAGGAAGGCCGGACATTAGGGCCTCAAATCGTGGCCCTGGAACCGGCGCACGCATCGCTGTGCCGCTGCTGAATATCCATAAGACTCGCCTAAACGATCCGCACCTGAGTTTTCTTGGAACGAACGATCATCCGGGTGACTATAGAAGTAGTGGATGCACGGCCTGCCACGCGGTCTATGCAAATGATCGCGATCCGCTACACTCAGGGCCCTATGCTAAGTATGGGCACGATGGCAGATCTATCACCACCGATCCTACTATTCCTAAGAATGAGGAGGGCCACCCCCTCAAGCACGTTTTTACCCGCGCCATTCCAACCAGTCAGTGCATGGTGTGCCATATGCATCAGCCAAATATGTTCTTAAACACCTACCTTGGCTACACGATGTGGGATTATGAAGCTGACGCTCCAAAGATGTGGCCTGAGAAGCAACGTTATCCGACGATGGAGGAGAGCTTTAACTCACTTAAACATAATCCCGAAGAGGCTGCTATTCGCGGTAAGTGGAGCGATATGGATTTTTTAAAGAGAGTTAGTGAGCTTAATCCAGAATTAAACACAACTCAGTTTGCGGACTATCACGGACACGGCTGGAACTTTAGAGCGGTATATAAGCGCGATCGCAAGGGGCATCTGCTCGATAAGGATGGCAAGCTAGTATCTTTCGAGGATCCTAATAAATTCAAAAAAGCTGTGCACCTAAAGGATATCCATGTTGATTTTGGTATGCAGTGTGTTGATTGTCACTTTGGGCAGGATACGCACGGGGATGGGAATATCTACGGAGAGGTAGCGCAGGCAGTTGAGATCGGCTGCGAGGATTGTCACGGTGATCTGACTAAACGTGCAACCCTTAAAACCTCTGGACCTGCGGCACCTGCGGGTGGAAACGATCTCGCCGTTAAGCGCACCCCGTGGGGTGAGAGCCAGTTTGCTTGGCTAGATAATCAGCTCTATCAACGCTCGATGGTTACAAAGGGTATGCAGTGGCGCGTTAAGCAGGTCAGGGATTCCGTAGATCCAGAGAGCCGTGATTATAACAAACGGGCCGCCGACGCGAAGCTAGTTATGAAGCTCACAGATGGCGCTGAAACGTACAAGATCGCACCAGCACAGCAGGGAACTAAGCCTGGATTTGAATCAAAGCTCGCACACCCCAATAGCGAGATGGCGTGTTTCGCCTGCCATAGCTCGTGGACCACGGCGTGCGGTGGATGTCACCTTCCTATACAGGCTAACTGGAAGAGTAAGGTCAATCACTATGAGGGTAAGGAGACCCGCAACTGGTCGAGTTACAATCCACAGGTAGCGCGTGACGATATGTATCAACTTGGACGGCACGGCCCTGCCAAGAACGGCAAGATAGTGCCGGTGCGTTCATCGAGCGCACTTATTCTAAGCTCAGTCGATGCTAATCGACAGAAGATCTACTTCCAGCAACCCCCCACATCGGGTGGTGGCTACAGCTCACAGGCGTTTGCTCCACATTTCCCCCATACGGTGCGTACCACCGAGACCAAGGGGTGTAAGGATTGTCACATCTCTAAAGATAACGACAACAACGCCATCATGGCGCAGCTTCTTCTCTTAGGAACTAACTTCGTTAATTTCATGGGGTACTATACCTGGGTTGCTACGGGTGAGCAGGGGGTGGCTGGGGTTCAGGTGACCGAGTGGGAGGAGCCGCAGGCAGTGATCGGAAGTTATCTACAACGCTACGCCTATCCGGACTACTTTAAGGCGCACCAGGAGAGGGGGCTTGAGCTGCAAGAAAGCCACGAACACCACGGCGTTGATGGGAACACCCGCGCTATTCAGCTTCGTGGAGAGTACCTATATACGGCAGCGGGGCAGGATGGTCTGCGCGTTTATGACGTTGCGAACGTTGCCAATAAGGGCTTCTCTGAACGGATCGTCACAAGCCCTGTTTCGCCGCTCGGACAGGATACGCATGTAGCATCTGAGGATGCTACCGGTATCGCCCTACCAACAACGATGCCGGTTGCTCCCTTTAAGCCACAACTTTCTGAGAACCTTGAAACCCCGATGCATGCTATTTACCACTACGCTTTTATCTCCGACGCAGTAGAGGGATTAATAGTCGTTAATGTTGATACGCTGCAGGATGGAGAGCCGCGCAATAACTTCCTTAAGCGCTCAGTGACCTGGAATGAGGGGGGTATTTTAAGTGGTGCGCAGAATATTACCCTATCTGGAGCGCGGGCCTTTATCGGCACACATGATAAGGTCGTTGTGCTTAATCTTGAGGACCCGTTAAAGCCAAGGGTTGAGGCGAGCTGGCCAGCACATAAGCCAACGGCGGTGGCTATTCAGTTTCGCTACGCCTTTATGACCGATGCCGAAGGCTTTCACGTTATCGATATAACGTATCCGGAGCAGCCACGGTTTGTATCAAAAGCATCGATAGCATTACCTGATGCGCGTAACGTTTACGTTGCTCGAACCTACGCCTACGTTGCGGGTGGGGCGGAGGGGGTTGTTATTATCGATATAGAGAAGGCGGAGCAGCCGCACATATATATAAAGTATACGGCGGAGGGGACAATAAACGATACGAATGACATCAAGATAGCCTCAACCAACGCTAGCCTCTTTGCCTACGTTGCAGATGGTAAGAACGGCTTGGTTGTTTTGCAACTTACGGACCCTGAGCGTGTGCCGGAGTTCTATGGTTTTTCGCCGCCGGTGAAGCCCCTAGTTATCGCCCGTAAGAGGCTCTCTGGACCGGCGATGGCTATCTCTAAGCCCCTCGACCGCGACCGTGCTGTTGATGAAACGGGGCACCAGGTAAGTGTCATGGGGCGTCTGGGATCGCGACCATTTAACCTAGAGGAGATGCGCCGCATGTTTATTAATAGCGCAGGGAAACTTTGGACGGTTTGGTAACGGTAGGGCGCTAAAAATAGTGTTAAGGATAGGAAGATCGATTCACTTAATACCTTCGATCAGTAAAGATCAGGATCATCGTGTAATAGAGAGCGACTTGTGTGCAATATCCCAATGGTCAGGAGAATAGCTACCTAAATTTCTTCACAGCCTCAATCGGATCTGGCGGTATTCGTAAAGTGGTTAACCGAAAAGCGCGGGAAATATTGGTAAAGAAGAGCTGCGTGCTAAAAGGGCTCGATACAGCTTCGTTCAGCTCTCTAATGGGAGCAGAGGCGAGTACTATGCGTGCGGCTTGAATGGCCTCGGGTGATTCAGCCTGTTGGAATTCACCCGCTAACTGATTTCTTATAACCATACCGGTACCGGCCGGATAGCGTGCCAGGAACCACGCCGCTTGAGCTATCTTCTCATGGCCCGGTCGACCACGTTTTAGCAGTGTAAGGTGAGAGCCGATATGATCGTTAAGAGCAAATGGATCTATAATGGTGAGATAGTCCGGCATTACAGCTGTGGCGATGCCTATATGAGCCCAGTAGATGGCTTTTAAGTCGCGGTTGCGGCGCGCCAGCTCTGATGTTGCAGCTCCGATGCGGTAAAAAGTATGGAAGTTATAATCATCTAGGGTAACTGGGCGTGTTGTTAGTGAGCGCTGTATGTACCACGCGCGTTCATCGGCGATGCCTTGAGGACTGATATTGCTCTTATATGGTGGCCTGATACAGAGTGCTATCCAGGCCGCCCAGAGCAAACAACTATACAGGCATGCCCTGCGCAGAATCATCGCAGATGGGAACGACACCACGGCACAGGCTGAGAGGATAGCAAAGAGACCAGGTAGGAGGAGGCGTGCATGCATAAAGTCCCCTCCGGTGCGACAGACTAGAGCGCTATGCAGCGTTCCGGAGACAATAAGTGCAAGTGGGATGGCGCAGGCACTGAAACGGCTAGATCCAGTTAGTTTCTTAGTGCTGGCGGAGCATGAGGTGAGCACTAACGTTAACGCCAGCGCCAGAACTGGATATAACCAGTAGAGCCCATACATGTCGTGCAGATAGATCAATCCCTGATCCCACCTGCTTCCAAAACCCTCCTTTGCCAGGTAGGTATTAGGCACCAGTAGCCCGTAGTAACCCATGCGAAAAATTTGCCATCCAAGACCGGGAGCTATAAATCTGGCCAGCCGTAGAAAGGATTCTACGCGCATATCATTTGCGGAGCGGCTAATCAGGAGCGCAATACCCAGGGGTGCAAGCGCCATAACTGTAAGATCTGGCCTGATCAGTGGCGCTAAGCCTAGTAGCCAGAAGATGCGTTCCCTTAGTACTCCTTGTTGTGATTGAGCTATCCGTGCAAGAGACCAAGCAACGCCCCCTATCCATGCAAAGGTAAGACCGGTTTCAAGACCGGATGAGGCAAAATCCCAGAACGGCGGTAGAGCAACGACAATTAATGCTCCTAGTGGAAAGAGGCGGGGGAGAGATTGAAAACGGATACGCGCCCCTTCGGTAGCAAGTATCAGCCCACACACTGAGAGTACGATCCCGGTTGCTGCTGCTAGTACTGGTAGTGCAGCCTGACCAGCAAGGCGTAATAGCACGAGCAAAATAAACCAGAGGGGATGTGAGAAGCTTTCAACCCGTAAGCCTCGATTGAAATTAGGACCGTAACCGCTCCATAGATTCTCTACGCTCTTAAAGGTGATAAAGGCATCCTCGGTTATCCATAGATGGTCGAGTGCGCAGAGAGATAGGATGCAGGCGGGCAGAAGCACCAGTACAGAGAACCATCCTGGGCGCGGACGCCGCTTTGATTGCATCGAGATCACTTTGCTATTTAGCGTGGGTTCAATACCGGTAGAAGATGGAGTCCCTTTAGCGCGGCGCCTATTTTTTGAGCGATTCTTACTCATAGCGTAGCCTTACTTGGAGCTGGTATCGCCCCACTAGAAGCTGGCGGAGTATCCTTTGAAAGTTGAAACTGGGACCAACTTGCACGTGCTCTGTTCTGGGCCAGCACGTTATTTGGATTGAGCATCAATACCATTCGGTAGACGTAGGTAGCTGCCTCCCACATCTGAAGTCTGGTGTATAGCGCTCCGAGATTATTCGATGTCTCCCAAAAGTTTGGAGCCCGGATCGCCGCTTCTAAAAGGAGGGGCTCCGCTTCCTTCCAGTACCCAGCTGTCAGAAGAAAGGTCCCGAGATGACTTAGATCTTCAGGTAACTCCTCTCCCCCAAGCAGCCAGCGTGAAAGGCTCTCGATAAAAGTGGGCTGCACGTAGATCGCCCCAAGCATCTTCCAACGCATAGCATCGTCGGCTAATTGAGCGGGGAGGGGCTTGGGTGGCAGGGCGCCATTTGGGCCCGCTTTGCTTACCAGCACTACCGCTACGGCATCGTAGTGAACTACGGTCCAAGCACCCGAAGCGATCAGACTCCGTAGTAGATCCATAGATTGAATGTGGCTTAATACGACGTACTCTATCTGCTCCTTAGTGGCGAACGCTGGAAAAGCTACGGGGTTCATGATCGCTAGGTATCGTTTAAAAAACTCCTCTCCCGTAACTTCATTACGCCCATCGATAAAGATCCGATGATCTGGTGCACGTAAAAGCAGGGCACCCCCCACATTAAGATTATTAAAGCCCCGGCCTACTAGGGCGTGTGTTCTGACGAAATCAGCAGATTCAATCGCTAATGAGGCGCTCTCCAGTAGCGGCGCCAGATGCAAGTTCCGTCGCTGCGTTGCATACCAGGCACCCGTGCCGACCCGGATGCATAGCACGAGCACAATGCCGGCGATAATAGCTGTATAGATGCGGCGCCTACGCTCAAGGGAGGGCAGCAGGGTCGGGGCTATCTCGCTTAGACCGGTTGCAATCGCCGGCAGTGCGGCGATTATAAAGAGCGGAAGGTTACGGACGGCGAGGGTTGAGAGGAGCGCAAAGAGAGCCAGAACTAATAGGTCAGAGTATCTTTGTAGCCGTAGGAGCCCCCAGGCTGCAGGGAGCGAGAGCGCAAGGAGGGCTATCCAGCAACCGATCTGCGCGTGCAGGTTAAACGGAGTGCGGGGATCTTTATGAAGAGCAAAGGGAGAGGATAGTTCAGAGATATGCTGAGCAAATATATTAGAGCTATCCATACGGGTAATAAGGCGCAGCGGTTCCTGCACGGCCTGCCAGCCATAGGGATTAATAAGGAGCGCGATTAGAGCTAACGCCGTTGCAATAACGAACGATCTATTAAGCCTCTTTGTTAGGGTGTCCACTAAGAGCTCGATACCGATAACTACGAATCCAAGGATGTATATATGCGTGTTGACCCACACCAGGAATATTAGGGGGAGCGCAAATACGGCTGTTCTTGAGCCCCTACGCTTGAGCTCAATAACGAGTACGGTTAAGGCGATTAGAAGGTTTGAGAAGAGTTCGGGACGCAAAGAGAAACGCCACTCCGTTGCAATAATAGCGAGCACTCCGCACATTACTCCGATCAGGGGATCTACTGAGCGGATCTTTAGAGAGCGTGCGATAACAAGGGCGGTGCCGAGAATCATAACGCAGCGCATAAGAACCGGGCCAATCGTTCCAAAGGTGCTCTCTAATGTGGCCACAAGGATCTGAAAACCCCAGTGGTAGGCGATATAGGCATGTTGAGCGAAGGACCAGGAGAATGGATCGGTTGTCGGGACAGCCCCGTTTTTTATAATCCAGCGACCCGTGGCGATATGAATGCCGTAGTCTAGGTCGTCGATGGAGCGAAAGGAGAGTAGAGCTACAAGCGTAAGGAGCCCCAGCAGGAGTAGGGTGTTGTTGTACCATGGCTTCGATGACACCGACTTCGATGATTGTTCACGACTGTGAGGCATAAGGGGGGCATAAAAAAAAGGGCACCACCTTCTACAAGGTAGTGCCCCTCTTATAACCGGTAATCGAGGTCGATTACATAGCCAAACGAACGCCGCCTGTTAGGGCTACGTTATCGTTATCATCTATAGCCACGTCGGCTTTGAGAGCTACGTTCTCAGAAACCGTTAAGAACCCAGTACCCGAGTAAGTCCAGTTGGCGGTATCTAGATCGGCGTAGGTGATGTTAGCATCAAACTCGATCTCGTCCGTAAGGAGGTAACGAGACCCGATGCCACCGTATACGCGCTCTTCTGAGGCGGATATCTTAGTACCATCGACAGAGGCATTTGCATTAAGGTGTGTACCACCAACTCGACCAAGAAGATCAAAGCCTGGGCAGATCGAATAGTAGCCTAGAACGCCGTAGGTATAGGTGTTGTTGTTAACGCCTATGTCCGTGCCCGTAATATCAGCACGAGCATAGTTATAGCCGCCCTCGATAGCGAAGTTATCAATGGGTGAGTACGAGATCTTGGTATCAAGACCGTTTGTATTATCGATAGAATTGCTATCTGTGTGGTTCCACTGATAAGCAGCATCGAAATAGTCGTATTTCATAAGGGGATCAGCCGAGGCTGTTGAAGCGCTAAAAGCGAGTGCTAGTGCACATAAAGAAAGCATTCTTTTCATCGTCTATATCCTTCTCAAATTGAGGGGAACCATTCCCTCGAGCAGGGTATCCAAGCGAGGGAGGCGGCACAAGATATAAAATCAGGACTCGACCTGGCTACAAACTATGTTCTACGAAGGCATCTTATTATAAGTAGTATTCCCCCATTTGATTGAGTCATAGAGGGTCATCTTTTCTCAGAAGAGGACTTCGTTGAAATGGGGCGGTTAGGAGCTAAGCTTAGTGAGAGTAGAGAGGATAATTATATGCTCCGTTAGTCTCGGCAGTAGGCGCGCGGTTTTTACCTGCCTGCACGAAAGCCAGCAGGGAGAAAGCCAGCAGGGAGTGAACATGTTTCATACTCCCTGTTGGGCTCCACCGGACAGCGTTGCGGTGTCGGGTCAGGTGAGGGATTAAAGGGAGATGGAGGGGGGTCCCTTTGCGGCTCTCTGCTGGGAGCCGGGGTGCCCCTCTGTGGTGGAGCTTCTTTTGGAGTGGTAGTTTGTGTTGTGCATGACATACTAAAGTTACTCTGTAAAAAAAGACCCTAAATTTTAATTGCAGTAGACTCACTTATTACCACCAGATCCCCCTGCGTATCAAATCCAGCTTGTTGAAAAAAGTCAGTTAGGCCGGTCTCTTTAAGGTTTTTCATAAAGCGGCGCGAACGAAAAGATCCGATTGGATCAGATGCGAGAGCTTTAAGTAGCTCGATTCTCTCCATATCAAGCGAGAGAAAGGTTTTAGGCTTACCCTCAAAGTAAAATGTAAAGGGCTCCCAAGCTGGCATTAAGGGGGAAAAGAACGCTAGGGCGGGACGCTCATGTTTTGACCAGCCCTGCATAAGGTGTTCAAAATCATAGATACGGAGTTGTCGTTCGAGTAGTTCAACAAGTGGACGAAAGCCGGGTGAGGCGAAGCCTCCTAACATAACTGGCTGACCATCTGCTCTCTTTGCAAAGGCAGTTGCTGGGTCGGTATTAAATTTCCAGCGCGAAAATTCGAGTCGAAGCCCGTGCACTGCGTCCATTAGCTGTGCAAGAGTTCTGTTTTTTTGCAGGTTAATATCTAGCGCGGCATGTCCATGTAGCGGTGCAAATTCACGCAGCACATCCTGAGTGTGATGCAAGAGATCTTGCTCAGTTAATCCGTTACGAATACTTAGCGGGCTAAATGAAACTGCGTGGGGTAGGAGATCCCGTCCATAGACCCGCGAGGAATTGCGAATCGCTATCGAACCGATTAGTGGAATCGAGAACACCTTACAGCCGTGTTGGTGTAGTATCGTAACGCTATCTGGAAGGCTTGGAGTAGTGGTCGTTGACCATACCTTCGGCCAGGGGCGTTGGTATGAAGCGAGATAAAAGGAGTGCTCGTGTTGATTACTTCCCTCTATAAAGGTGTGTCCAAAGGCCTCAAATAGCGAGGGGACATGCAGCACCTCTCCGCGCTCACCGACGGCAGAGCTTCGCCTGGTATCCCACTTATTGCGAATAAAGTCGTTGGTCTCTAATCCAGCTAGCGCCAAGGCCTGAACCACGTGCCCCTTAAGCGTCAAGATCGAACGCTCATGAATTCGCGAAGGGCTCGTAAAGGATCTGGTGATAGTATTAATCTGCGCTTCATTAAGATTAGGATTATTAAGTAACCCGAGCAGCTCCGCATCGTGATGCGTAGAGTGTGGAGCGACGCGCTGAAGATCCATCTGATCCTCGTGTAGCTTGACAAGAGGCATAGAGAGAGCTGGATTAGGGGCGCTAACAAGCATCGGGAGTAGGCGATTAAGAGACTCGCCATTTTTATGCGGGATAGCGTTACATATCTCTAGCGCAGCATTCAAATAAAGCCAGGTGTGAAAGAGGGTGGTAGAGTAGCCAAGTTCAAAGGCGGCAGTCCTAATATCTTCGGAGACCAGGCTTTCGATCTCTGCGATTATATTTAGTAGCTGCTCTGCGTCCACTGCATCTGAGTATGGTGGTGGAAGTAACCATGAACCCTCCTTTAAAACGTCTCTACCGATGTCGCGTCTGAGCAGATCCATAATTATCCCAGAGGGTCCGAACTGCAGCGCCCGATCAAATAGCACCTCTTTTTCGATGGCAGGCAGATGCTCTAAGCTCGTTAGATTTAGGAGATGACGAGCAGAGATGCGTTCTGACTTGTTTGGCTGCTCTAGCGCAATAGATATGGGAAGACGTCCGAAGGAGTCCCTAGTATTAGGAGAGATAATGCAGGCAACTAGCAATGTACTATCAGGATGGGCTAAAAGTTTAGGATCGTGTAGTAGGGTGCCACGCGATCCATCTAAAAACTGCAGCTCTGTATCGAGGTTTGCGCCGAGCTTTATAAAGCGAGATAAGGTTTTTGTGTGATGCAGCGAGGCTCGAGACACGATTATAAATAGGGGTGTTTGCAGCTCCTCGACCCGCGTGTTGAGTAGGGCTGAGATCGTCGCAGGCCAGAGCTGAGTGCTGTAGCGCTCAAGGGCACATAGTAAATTATTACCTCGGGGAAGAAATTGGTCAACGGAGTGCGCGATCGGATTGGCTAGATTATGAATCGATTTTATAAGGTGCGGCGCTAGCTCCACACAAGACCCATCTGGCACCTTGTTTTGAGGGGAGGGTGTCTGTAGCAATATAAAGCGGTGAATAGAGTTAGCAGCTACTCCAATTATCCCAGGGTAAATTGATATAACCAAACGTAGCAGGAGCTCCTGAAGTTCATGCGGGGTGCAGTAGTTGGCAAGCGCCTGTGGGGAATTCTCAAGAGCGCTAGCTAGTAGCTTTAAGCGCTCCCTACAATCTGAGCGGGCCAAGCGTAGGATCGGAAGCTCGCCTAACGCATCCCGCTGCCAAACCGAGCCACCAAGTCGTATCATCTTACGAAGTAACTCGGCTGGATCCAATTCAATCGGACCGTTTGTCTCGCGCTCCAGCCATCGAGAGAAGGTATGAATCGGGGTCTCATTGTATTCATCGCATGCCCCGCAATTGGGGTTAAAGGCTAGGAGCCCACGGAGGAGTATCGGAGTAGATTGTAGGCCTTTATCTGTAGAGGTAAGAAGGCTTCGTCCGTTCTCTAGGTACGGCTCTACGATCACTTCTCGTATAGCAGCGCATCCCAACACCTTTGATTGCTCGTCTAAGCGCTCGAGGATGGCAGTAGTGCTTTTGTCGGTAATGAGTTGTTCTAAGATGGGGCGCAGAGTGGCTAGCTGTGGGGATAGATCGATCGTGCGCAGGTCTATTCCGCCACCAGTAATCTTATAAATAAGCGCAGCCGCATGCTCCTTAAACATTTTGGAAAACTATCTGGATTATTCCAGTTAGACCAGGGCTCTCTATAAGATAGAATACAGAACGCGCCTGATTAAGACAATTAATGACTGGTTACCGCAACGAACGGGCCTTAATACGCAAAGAATTGCCAACTATAACAACATCCGAGAGGGTCATAAGTAGCGCGCCCTGCAGCGGAGTAAGGTAGCCGAGCGCTGCCAATGGAATGGCTAGGACGTTATAGAAAAAGGCCCAGAATAAATTCTGTTTGATGGTTGAAACCGTAATGCGGGCCAATTTAATAGCGGCCGGAAGGTTAGCAAGGGTGGCTCCAGTTAGGAGCACCTGTGCGGAATGCATCGCAACATCCGAAGCTGAACTCAGAGAGATTCCAACAGAGGCCTCGGCCAGGGTTGGAGCATCGTTAATACCATCACCAACGTAGGCAACACGGTTGCGTGAATCGGCCTGTAGGGTGCGGAGCGTTAAAAGTTTCTCCTGCGGTAGCTTCTCAGCCTCGACCCTCTGAATACCCAGCTCCGCAGCGATTTTTTCGCACTTCTCTCGAACGTCGCCACTGATAATTGAGACCGACAGCCCCATCGCTTTAAGTTTTGAGATTACAGAAGCAGCCTCCTTGCGTGCAGCGTCCTTTATCGATAACGAAGCGATCAGAGCGCCATTTTTCAGCAGAATAAGATCCTCACCTGTTTCTACGGCATTTTGCTTTGCAGTACGGACACCTCCACACGCATAGAGCGTCCCATCCTCTGCACGGCCCTCAACCCCAACTCCCTTAGTCTCAACTACTGTAAGGTGTGGAACATGGAGGCCGTTTCCTTGGTATGCCTTTACGATCGCCTGTGCGATCGGGTGTGAGGAGCTTCTTTGTAGCGCTATAAGCAAGCCCTGCGCCTCTGCCTGGCTGTAACCGTTATAGGTCGTTAATGTGCTTAGATTAAGCGCGCCCTGAGTGAGTGTTCCAGTCTTGTCGAACGAGACGTGCCGTACCTGTGCTAGCCGCTCGAGGGTGTCACCACCACGCACAAGGATTCCAGAAGTAGCGGCTCGCCCAAGAGCGACCATAATTGCGGTTGGGGTTGCAAGCCCCATAGCACATGGGCAGGCAACGACTATGACCGCAAGCGCGCGCACAAGGGCTTGTGGAAAGGTAAGCCCGAAGACCAGTACGCCCAGGATCAGAATAAGTACAGCGGCGCATAGCACTGTTGGAACGAAGACCGCACTGACAGCGTCGCCGATGCGTTGAATAGATGGTCTGCGGTGTTGGGCATCGCGCACAAGTTGCACTATTGAGGAAAGAACTGTGTCATCACCAACTGCGGTCGCAGTGATAACTATCGAGCCTGAAGATAAGATCGATCCACCGATAACCCGCTCTCCTTGAGCACGATCAACTGGTAGCGACTCGCCGCTTAGCATCGATTCATCGAATGAGCCCCCGCCCTGCGTAATAGTGCCATCGGTCGGTACTCTGTCGCCGGAATTAACCTGTAATAGATCGCCGACCTGCACCTCTCCAAGGGCCACCTTTTCAAAGGCCTCAACACCATCAGCCTGGCGCACAATACGGGTTACCTGCTGTGGTTGTAGGGTAGAGAGGCTCTCGATAGCGGAGGTGGTTTTTTTAACGGCCCGCTCCTCAAGCAGGTGACCAACCATAACAAAGGTGACGATTGAGCAGACGGCCTCAAAGAAGATCGTATCGTGAGAGAGCCCGAGGATAAGGCTAATCAGGCTGGAGGAATAAGCAGCTAGAATGCCGATAGCGATCAACACATCCATGCTGGCGGTGCCCGATCTAAGTGATCGAATGCCGCTTAGGCCGAAGTGGTGAATACCGATCAGAAAGACCGGGGTTGTTAAGATTAGTTGCAGGATCGGATCGTGCAAAACCGAAGATGGTATAAACATCGCAATCATTACCGGGATGGTAAGCAGTGCGGCTATTATGGTTTTGATATGCAGGATGAGGTGTCGTGAGGCTGGTAGGGGAGCTGCTAGATCAGAGACCGTATAACCGAGCCGAGAGAGGCTCTGTACTATCTCTGAGAGCTGCTCCCGGTCGACCACCTTAAAACTGGTTCTGCCGCTGGTATAGTCGACGCAGGGTTGCTCCGCTCCAACGCGGGTGAGGTGCTTTTCAAGGGAGAGCGCGCAGTTTGTGCAGTGCAGTCCGGTTACCCGCATGGTCACTTGACCAGCTGGGCGTCTTGGGTCTAGCTGGGGTTGATTCATATTAGTACCGTAGCATGCGGCGGGGCTAATCGCCATAAACACTAGTTACGCTGAAATAATGTCTCGGTACGGCGCCCACTCCGGCTCATTAGCAAAGACCCATCGGTAGTAATCGGCGTGCTTCAGCATGAAGGCTGCCTCCTGATCTACAACAACGGTGCAGCGCCGGTGCATCTGCAGGGCGCTCGCCGTAACAAGTGAGCAGAGCGGGCCTTCAATCGCCTGTTGTAGGACCGCAGCTTTCTCAGCACCGGTTGCGAGCATTATGCACCATTTACTATCTAGGATCGTTGCCACACCGATCGTAATCGCCCGAGAGGGTACTAGCTCAGCGCCGCCAAAGAATTGAGCGTTCTGTTCGCGGGTTTGTGGGGTTAATGATTTTGTACGGGTACGGGAGCTCAGGGAGGAGAGGGGTTCGTTAAACGCTAGGTGGCCGTTGCGCCCTATCCCGAGTAGCTGTAGGTCTATTCCTCCAGCTTTGGCGATAGCTGCTTCGTAGCGTAGGCACTCTGCCTCTAGGTCGTGCGCCATGCCGTCAGGCAGATGTGTGTTTTTAGCGTCGATATTAATCTGCTTAAAGAGCGCGCGCTCCATGCTGCTGCGGTAAGATCCTGAGTGGCTAGCCGGAATGCCGATGTACTCATCGAGGTTAAAGGTTGTCACCTGTGAAAAGTCTAGGCCCTCTTTTTTAGAGAGGATCTGATAGACCATTTCAGGTGTTCTTCCGGTTGCAAGACCAAGCACAGCCTGTGGGTTTGAACGCACAGTTGTTGCAATCAGTTCCGCAACAAGTGCGCTCGCTTTGTTGGCGGTTGGGCAGATAATGACTTCGATCGGAACCTCCTATTTGTGTAGGCTAGCGTTGCGGGTTCGTTTCAGGCTCAAATAAATTAAGAGCATTGGCCATCCCTAACATCGGCACAGATAGTTCCCCCCCGTTGGCTAGTTGAACTGGCCGAACTAGCAGGATCGATACCGCAACATTAACATCCTCACACAGCTCCTGTAGGGTTTGTTGCAGGGCATCAAAGAGGCCCGAAAAATGGCGCGCCATTGAGCTATCGAGGGAGATAGTTATCGGTCGTATCGCGTTCGAGAGTTGATTTGCAACCGAAAGGTACGCCAGCACACCGGAGAGTACCCCCGCGCGGTTCACCAAGGCATGAAGTAGGGGAACAAAGGGCTCGCGAGACCCTACTAATATCTCTGGCAGATCGGTTAACTCACCGCGTAGCAATGCAGCTAGCTCCCTGTTCGTAAGGGTTACCTCGCCCGAGACAAGGGCATCTCTTAAGGGGACTAGTAGCTCCCCTTCAGGGAGCATCGCCGCAACACAGATATGAGCGTAGACCATCTGCGTAAACCAGGTGCCGGCGCAGAGCTCCTCAAGCGCAAGCCCAGGAACACTGCGCATCTCTGCAAAGAAGCGGTCTCCATTCGAGAGTAGCTCTCGCGGTAGTTGTAGGTGTCCTCCGAGCTCGATGTTGATGATGTGTCCCTTTTCACGCCCCTCTTCGCCGATCTGAGTGCAGTTACCGCCTGAGGACATAACAACACCGGCGGTTGAGTCTGGGACCGCAAAGAGGGTAAAGATCGTATCGTTGCCGAGGAGAAAGATAGCTGGATTCCATCCAACCCTGCGCAGATGTCGCAGGAGGATCGCACCAATATCATCACCATCTCGTAGCCCCTTTAAGAACCACTCGCCCTTACGGTATCCTCCGGTTTTTATGCCGCGCACGATACCCGATACTCCGCGGGTAGTGGGGGTCTCAATCGGAACGCACTCGACCTGATTTGACCAGATTAGTCCGATGGAGCAGGTTGGCGGCAGATTTGGCGCTGAACTTTGTACAGCAGCGATAAGCGCTTGAAAGAATTGTTCAAGGGCTGGCCCCTCTAGGAGCTGCTCAGGTTTAAACCAGTTGTTTGGGTGGTCAAGCAACGCTGTTATCTCGCCGTCGGAGCTCTGATACCCAACCTTAGTATGGGTTCCCCCGACATCAATTAGCACCGCTGGACGCCCTTGAGTCTGGGCTGCTGCGCAGGGGAGGGCAATTTCGCTTGAATCCCAGGCGCAAGATGGGCGCCCCTTGCGGTAGCAGGCGTTGTGAATCGAGAGGCTTCCGAGCTCTCTAATCTCGTCTAGACCAGATAGGATGCGGTTAACACCTAGGATATCAGCAAGGAGTTCAAGGTGTGGTGTATTAGGGGCCATGTGAAACCTTAGATCGGAGCCGAGTTTATTTCAAATCAAAGATCCGCTATATATATAGTCAACGCGCCTGTAGTTCTACCCCTAAAACAAGAGGTCACCATGTCACATATCCTAAAAAGCATCCCGCAGGGTCAAAAAGTTGGAATCGCCTTCTCAGGGGGGCTCGATACGAGCGTTGCCGTGGCCTGGATGAAGGAGAAGGGCGCGCTACCGTATGCTTATACGGCGCACCTGGCGCAGCCGGACGAGGACGATATCGACGCTATTCCTTCGCGCGCTATGGAGTACGGCGCGCAAAAGGCCCGTTTAGTGGATTGCCGTAAGGAGCTTGTGCGCGAGGGGTTGCTGGCGCTGATGTGTGGAGCGTTTCACATCTCTACGGCGGGCAAGACCTACTTTAATACGACCCCGCTGGGGCGCGCTGTGACCGGAACAAAACTAGTTCTCGCCATGGCCGAGGATGGGGTAAATATTTGGGGGGATGGTAGCACCTACAAGGGCAACGATATCGAGCGTTTCTATCGCTACGGGCTGCTTGTAAATCCAAATCTCCGTATCTACAAACCGTGGCTCGATGAGCGGTTTATCTCTGAGCTTGGCGGAAGGGCTGAGATGAGCGCCTGGCTTGTTGCGCGTAAGCTTCCCTACCGAGCATCCGGAGAGAAGGCCTACTCAACCGACGCCAATATATGGGGCGCGACGCATGAGGCGAAGAATCTTGAATTTCTCGATCAGTCCGAGCAGATCATAGCCCCACTTATGGGGGTTAAGTCATGGGATTGCGATCTAGCGATTAAGCCTGAGCGGGTCACTGTGACCTTCTTTGAAGGTCTACCGGTTGCCATTAATAACAGGGAGATCCTCGATCCGGTTGAGCTCGTGCTTGAAGCTAACCGTGTTGGTGGTCGCCACGGCCTGGGGGTCTCCGATCAGATCGAGAATAGGATTATCGAGGCCAAGGGCCGCGGAATTTACGAGGCACCCGGAATAAAGCTGCTGCATATCGCCTATGAGCGCCTCCTGAGCGCCATCCATAATGAGGATACCATAGATCAGTACAAGGTCTCCGGATATCGACTCGGGCGATTGCTCTATCAGGGACGGTGGTTCGATCCGCAGGCGATGATGATTAAGGAGTCCTTGGTACGGTGGGTCGGTAAGGCCATAACCGGCACCGTAACGCTAGAGCTGCGTAGGGGTGATGATTATTCGATCCTTAATACAGAGAGCCCGCATATGACCTACAGCCCAGAGCGACTGACGATGGAGCGTGGGGGCGAGGGCTTCTCTGCGCAGGACAGAATAGGGCAGCTTTCTTTACGCAATCTAGATATAGCCGATACTAGGGCCAAGATTCAGGTATACCGTGATGCCGGTGTTATCTCAGATGGCTCCACTGTGTTAGGGATGCTTGAGTAGGAGAGGTCGCGCAGCACGACTTTCAGCTATCCCAAAGTTTATCGATACCTCTACCTCGCAGGCTATCAATGAGCTTTCCTCTTGTGACTCTTTTGAGCCTTCACCTGATGACTCATTTGATGACGGGGTGGGGGACGTGTAGCTGTTATGCTATTTTTCGCTACTTAGCCTGTCCTTTCGTACTCTTCTGCTAGGTCAAAAACGGTAATCTGGGGGACGATAAACAACTTTTCTACAACTTTCGGCCATACCAAGGGTCCTGTTGCAATGTCGAGACCGCAGATCAGCTACTTGCGGAAAGTGAATTGATCTTCCTATCCTTCGGTTTGATTAGCGGAAGACTATGTAACAACAAATAAGCAGAGATGTTCAAGTGTCGTCTCTACAGATTAACAGCTCAGACAGGCATCAATTCGAACTCTTAGAGTGTAGGCCTATCAGGCCTAATGGGGTTTCGGTAATCGTGCTAAGCGAAATATTCGGATTAACAGATTATATACGAGATGTATGTAAAAAGTTTGCTCATAAGGGTTTCTATGCATGTTCTCCTGCTTTGTATAACAGGATTGGAACAAGATCTTTTAAATATGATGAAGAGCAATTAGCACATAAAGCCTCTACAAAGTTGTTAGATGTTTCAAAAAGTCTTCTTGATATCAAGGCAACTATTGAACACGCAAAGCAACATGGCAGAGTAGCAATAATCGGCTACAGTTTTGGGGCCACTTTAGGCTGGCTCTCTGCAACTCAAGAACGAGATATATTTTATTTCTTCGGATATTATGGAAATAGAATAGCACTCAGTTTAGACAACAAACCATTATGCGACTACGACCTAGTTTTTGGATTAAAAGATCATGGGTACACAAAAGAACGAGCGGAGTTAATTGACAAATCTCTACCTAAAGAGAATGTGCATTTATACGACGTAGAGCATGGCTTTGATTGCCATCACCGTCCGGCAACTTATAATGGTAAGTTAAGTGAATCCATTTTTGAAAATATCGTTTCAAAACTTTTATAGAATTTAGATTGTGCATACCCCACATCATACAGCAGAGCCTGATTTATTATCTAAATCCCATTTTGATAGCGCATTTTCCGATAAGGAAAGGTATTTATTTAGGCTGACTGAGGCAACAAAATTTTTATCTAATTGGTTACCTACTCAGCCAGATGTCTATTGTCTATTTGGAAGCGGCATTAATGGCGATCTGAATATTCTATCAGAGCAAAAGGAACTTAATTTTTCTGACATTCCGGGGTTACCTACAACCTCAGTAGATGGCCATGTAGGAAAATTTGCATATGGGGTTATCGATGGTCAAACAATACTAATACAACAAGGAAGGCTTCATTTATATGAGGGATTCGCCGCTTATGATGCCGTTTTCCCAACTCGAGTAGTTGCATGAGGGCAGAGGGTCTCCCAGACTTCAGAGCACCGCCAGCTATCCCAAAGTTTATCGATACCTCGCAGGATACCTATGAGCTTTCCTCTTGTGACTCTTTTGAGCCGTCACCTGATGACTTCTAAGCGCCGCTTCATGTCATTTGATGACGGGGTGGGGGACGTGTAGCTGTTATACTATTTTTCGCTACTTAGCTTGTCCTCTCGTGCTCTTCTACTAGGTCAAAAACGGTATCTGTTGACGATAAACAACTTTTCTACAACTTTCGGCCATACCAAGGGTCCTGTTGCAATGTCGACACCGCAGATTAGCTACTTGCGGAAAGTGAATTGATTTTCCTATCATTGGCGGAGTTGAATTAAATCGTTTAAGTAGACGGTAACCGTAAAACGCACGCGATATCGTCTACGTTTTTACCGAGACGTTACCGGATTTCGAGTCGCTAAGATACTACTTAGCCGCGGCAAATATAGTTGCAATAACTATCAAGAACTTCAATGTATTATGTTTTTTCTTCAACTTCTTTCTCCTTTGCTCTCTCACGCACTAGACCTAGATTATGCGAATAGGTATTTTTGCCACCAATCAATTCAACGTGTGTACCCATTACTTCGGTCACTCCCTTATTAAGTACAACTATTTTATCAGGCTGCAGGTCATTGAATACGCTATAATCATGCGTTGCCAGAATAACTGTGGCGCCAAGAGAGCGTGCTTCTCTAATCATTGCGATCACGTTGTCAGTCTCCTTTGGTCCAAGATTAGAGGTCGGCTCATCAAGTATAAGGACACTCGGTACCTTCATAGCTGCTCTGAGTAACGCCATCTGCTGCTGCTGACCACCCGAACCCATCCCACTGTTCTTAAAGCCAACGCCCCAAGTTGTTTCTGGCGAATAGTCTTTTTCTCTTATAAAGGATGCTCCTACCAGATCGGCTGAATCCCAAAACTCTCTGGACATTGCATCGGCAGAAGTTCCCATTTCAGCAATCTCTCCGAACTCTAGCGAGCTGAATAATAGAAAGTTTTGTACATGAGTTGATAGATATTCACGCCATTTCCCTTGTGGAATAACGCTCATATCAAATCCGTCGATAGTGATCTCTCCTTGACCTGGACTCTTTAACTTACAGATTATATCAAATAACGTAGTCTTACCGCTTCCAGGATCGCCACATATTGCAATCAGTTGACCAGGCTCGATCGTTAATGTGAAGTCTTTTAGAGCTGGACGTTTCTTTTCCGTATCACTTGTCGGCTTATCCTGCTTATCATCTTGTGAATTCGTATACTCATAAGTAACGTTCTTAAAAACTATTTGCGGAGGCATATGCGTATCAAAAGGCAGTTCAGGTAGTTCATCTCTCTGTTGCGCTTGTTTCGCTTCTTCGGCCATATCTGAAATAAGCAAAAATCTTTTCGCGTAAACTGTGTTACGCAGCTGCTCACCTACAGACTCACGTAGGTTTTGCATCGACTGTCTGAATAATAATAGTCCTCCAGTCAGTGTGATAAAGGCCTGATAGGATATTCCGCCACCTAGTTCTGATATTGGTAGTACTGTTTGATAGGCGATCGTTGCAAAAGTAGCGCTGTATGCGACGAATTCGGTAACACTAACATAGCTATCTCGCTTGAAATCTTTATCAATAAGCTTTAGTTGAGCTTCGGTAACCTCATTGAGTGCTTGCATGGTTATCTCTGCAAACTGTTTCTCTTTTCCGAGTAGCTTAATTTGACGAATTGCATCGGGGAAGCCCTGATACCACTGGCGATGCTCGAACTTTTGACGTGTATCAGTCGTCTCATCAAATGTGCGTACATGATCTTTAGCTGACTTAATCTTATTGATGGCAAACAAGCATCCAGCGCATGCCATAATCGACGCAGCAGCTGGACTGTATGCTAACAGCACGCCAGCTCCAATAGTGCAGCTCACGACATCTTTTCCCATTAGGAAAAAACTATCAGCGAAATTGGTTATACTTTCACGTTTCCAGTTAACTGTATTGATGAGCTTTTTGGTTTTTTCGGACTCTACGTCTTCCTGCTTTAGATGCAAGGCTTCGCCCATCTCTTGTGAGAGCTTTTTTTCCATAAATTGAAGAAATCGCGCGTTAAGATGCGAATTTACTAATGTGGCAACAAGCATAACTGCACCTGCAGCTGTGAACGAGAGTAGGCTATCATGAAGAGCAACCATTGTGCTGACTGGATCAGCTGTCTTTGTAGAAAGAATTGCACCTATTTTGGCAGAAACAACCGCTAGATAGTAAGGCACCCCAGCCATCGCTACGACGCCCAGAGCCCTGACCGCCATTTCTGTCCTATTCTCTTCAGTCGCTATTGAGAATATTCGCTTGGTAGTGCTGATAAAGTCATACTTCTTGCCTAGTGCTTTCTCTTCAAGCTCAGTCTCTGATGGCGCATTTTTACTTTGATCGTTACCCTGCTCGTGAGTACGCCACTTAGTAGGTATATTATAGTTAGCGAGGTTAATTACAGCACCTATCAGATTAGAGGGGGCAGTCCAAACAGAGCGCGAATCGGTACTCTCAGCCTCTTTTTCCTTTGTCTTTACCTGTGCCTGACTTGTCATTGAGAATCTCTCCTTACTACCTTACGTTGCTGAGCGCACCTCTTCATACGTGTTATGCCAGTTATCTTGGTCAGGTGACTTAAAAAATGGATCTCGAATCATTGGTACGGGGTTACTCCTGGTCCACCACTCCGACAAGATACCTTCCTCCATCCGCTCATGGGGATCTGCAAGCGTTCGGTCCACATCGAAGATGAATGCGGATGCTACGGAAAGCCGTCGAAAGGCCACGTCGGGAAGAACATTGTCGAGGCTGCTACGCATGTGAAGCGCTCCCAACTTGATTACATCTCACACTTAGTAGCGCCCAAAAACGACGCCACCTTTGCACCCTGAGCGACACCAGCTTCAAGGGCTCCCCGAATGTCACCTCTCTGTGCTAGCCACCGTGCGATACACGCCCCCTGAAATCCGTCCCCGCATCCGGTTGTGTCAACAACCTGATCAACCGGCAGCGCCCCTTGCTCATACGGCTCACCGCCGTGAAACGCGACGACCCCTTTACTTCCAAGTGTGAGTACGAAAAGGGTCTGCGGATGGATTCGGGAGATCTCACGAACATGCAGCAGATCCTCCCTTCGCCCCCCGACAAAGATGAGATCAAAACACTCCGCGTACCGTTGGACAGCTGCGTGTAGACCTCCCTGATTCGGTCCATCAACCGAGAGGTCGGCTATCTTGATCACTCCACGCACGTCGTGCGCGATAGAATCAAAGAGCGCCTCAAGGCCATCGGAGAGCGGAATATGGAGAGCATCAAACTGATAAAGATTCCACTCTGCAAGATCCTGAACCGAAAGGGAGGAAAGCACACCCGTTCGATACCCATCAAAGACACGCTCACCATCTGGTTTGATGAGGATGCGTTGTTCTGCCGTACGTCCATCCCGCACCCTAATCTGATCGCACGGAACACCTCTTTGAGCGAGCGTTTCCAGCACTGCCACGCCATCCGGGTCGGTGCCAACAGCGGAACATACACGAGCATCAACGCCGTACGCCCTGGCATTCCACGCCACGTTGAAACTGATCCCGCCCACATACCTCCGCGCGATAGTGACATAATTGTCTACGGCCACGTCCCCGATACAGGCTAATGAGAACATACAGCCCCCTCCTGTCGTCGAATAACTGCCTCGACTAGCCTCTGACACCTCTCTAGGTCGAACCGCCCATCCACCTGCACAGAACTCGCGACGACCGTTCCATCGCATACGACACCTAATCTCGAGGCATTTTCAGCTGAAAAGCCACTTCCAACCAAGAGGGGCACCCCATTGGCGTACCTACGCATCTCCTGACAGTCAGCAATTGTCGGGGGCTCACCAGTGACGGTGCCGGTTACGATGAGAGCACGTGCGCCGTGGTCGATTGCTAAACGGGTGGATTCAGCCAGGGAGCGGCCCGACAGATTCCTACCGTGTTTGACATGAATATCAGCCCAGATCTGCGGGAAGAACTCAGGAGAGCGTCGACGGAGGTCTGCAACCTCGTTGGTACACTCCCGCACGATACCCCACCGCACCTCGGTGTCATCCGTGAAGACATCCAGCCGAACAAAATCAGCCCTGCCATCGATCCCCGCTCGAATAGTCCCCACCATGTCATAGAGGATCTCGAAGCCAACCGGGAGCGCAGTGGCTGCTTTGACGGCCTTAATCAATTGGGCCGTATTCTCGATATACTCATCGGAAACGTGAAGGGCGTGCGGACGATCTCCCTCATTCTCAAGCAGGATCCCCGTGAATCCGGCCCGCTCTAACGTGCGCGTTTCCTCGATTGCGAATTCAATAACGCGCTCTATCCCAGGGGAGCTCTCGTAACCAGGCATGGGCGGGAGGTGAACAACTCCGGTAAGATTAAAGGGTGAACTTGTACTCATATCGATCGTCACGTGTCAGGCGTTTATCGTTGCGGAGATATCGGCGGTAGAGACCACCGCGCAAGGTAGGCATCTCCCTGTGACCACTTTGGCGTAGCCTCATGCAAAACTCCAGTGAATTCAGATCGAGCCTCAATCCGCTTTCGCTCCATACTATGGACAGCCTCGAGTGCGGTTGGGAATGTCGCTCGCTTTTCAACAAATGTCCTCGCCGACGCGTCGATACTCGTCAGCACACCTCCCTGCCACACCGGAAGGTACGGTGAGTCAATCGGCACGAGCACCGGCTCTACCGTGCCTCTTTCTCCACAACGAAAGCGCGTAGAGCTCTCATTCCGCTTCGGAAGACACTCGAAGGTATCCGCCACGAAAACCCCTTCCTTAGCCAGATCAGGAGCACCCCCTTTAATCGCCACATCGTTCACGAAACCGTACTATTTTGAGCCGTTACCTGATGACTTCTAAGCGCCGCTTCATGTCATTTGATGACGGGGTGGGGGACGTGTAGCTATTATGCTATATTTCGCTACTTAGCTTGTCCTCTCGTACTCTTCTGCTAGGTCAAAAACGGCAATCTGTGGCACTAGAAACAACTTTTCTACAACTTTCGGCCATACCAAGGGTCCT
>Ga0209190_1000066_pt1 | contig 67085 bp, 57 predicted proteins | sample M_140205_XF_Meta_FD_187315 | JGI IMG/M metagenome (GOLD analysis project Ga0209190, IMG submission 187315) | Freshwater microbial communities from Lake Montjoie, Canada to study carbon cycling - M_140205_XF_MetaG (SPAdes) (version 2) | ecosystem: Environmental > Aquatic > Freshwater > Lake... | reverse complement strand
GACCAGCGCCCATTTGCATCAGAGGTAAAGGCGATAGCGCGCCCCTTACCAACGCTCCATGAGGCGAGGAGTGGTATCTCGAAACTTCTCAGTTAGGTACTCCTTAACTTAATGGCCGTGATCCCGTACCAATGTGCGCTAACATGATCGAAGCACTCATCGAGAAGATTAGCTCTAAAAAGCGTCGAATTACGAGAGGGCGAAGTGCCTTTAAACAGGCGCTCTGCTGCTATTCGCGCTCATAAGACAACTCTGAAAAAACTTAGGGGGTAGGCTCAGCTGGATAAGCTGACTCTTAGCGCGCAAAAATTTTAAACTTGAAAAATTCCCAGCTTAGAGGTAGTTATTAATTTAGCTCACTCTCTCAACCCCTAACGGAGGATGGGGCTTCGTCTGCGAAGTCCAACTGCGGTTTTTAGGATAGCGATCAGACTTTTATGCCGAGTAGGAATTTTATGACACGAATATATTCCGTTCCGGTTTGGGTATGCGTATTTGCGTTTATGCTAACAGCAATGATGTCTTACACAACGGCCTTAGCTGAATCGGAAACGGTAGACCAGTATGCCTGCGATGCAGAACTAAAAACAATGTGTGCTGACATTAAGCGAGGTCATGGTCGCGGGATCGCCTGCATGAAACGTCAGGAAAAAGCCGCGGGCATGCCATGTCGAGTTCTTCTTCGCTCAAAGCTTCCTCGAATAAATGAGGCACTGAGTGTTTGTAAGACAGACCTTATGCAGTATTGCCCAACTATTAAAGCAGGAGGAGGAAGACGTTTTGAGTGCCTTGCAAATGTTGATAAAGGACTATCAAAAAACTGCCGCAAAACTCTGGATAGCCTGCCTTTCTAGTGCCCATTTTTGGCTAATTTTAGCGGCTTCCAGTCATCTGAATAGCGAGGGACTCCTTCCACTATTACAACATATGAAACACTAATGTTTCGCGCGCGTCGAACGGCGACGCGACTGCGTGGTTTTTTAAGTATCTTTTCTATTATTTTGTCGCCACTTCTAATCCGTAGTAGATAGTACACCGTTGACCCGACTGGTGCCGTAACCAGAAGATACAAATGACTTCTCTTGTCTTTTTTTAATGCGATTTCGAGGGGAGCATAAGTAACAATTTTACTATCTGTACAGCCATTACCCTGGTCTAGACTTGAAATAAGATCAGAGTTACCACAACCGCAGCGGCCTGGAACAAATTTAAGCGAATCCATTGGGCAGGAGTCTTCGCAGTCTGGAAGCCCATCCAAATCGCTGTCAATATCCGATACTTCGCAACCACAAGTGCCAGGCTCTGATTTTATTGGATCTGTGGGACATGAATCCTCACGCACAACGGTGTAGGAGTGTGTGGCTGTCCAAGACGTGTATCGCAGTGAATGTGTCGAGCGAGCAAGGGTAGAGACAATACCATCTGAAAGACGGATAACCCTCAATACATACTTTGCAGAGCCATCCTCGTTGTGAACAAAGGCTACGTATTGTCCATCTGGTGACCAGCTTGCATCATATACTTTGTGAGGCAGCGCTGTAAGTCGAAGAGATTTTTGAGAGCGCGTGTCAAAAGTAAAAAGATCTACCTTATCATCTGCACCTCGTGAATAAACTATGCTTATCCCATCTGGAGACCATTGTGGACGACAGAAAGATTCAGTGCTACTTCCCAGAGGGCAAGAACCTTCGCGTGAGCGCAAGTCAAGAAGACAAACATCCCATCCAGGCGACAGACGGTCTGTAGAATAAGTAATTAAATCTGATGTTGGAGAAATTTGTGGAGTAGTATTTCGCCCGCCAAAATTAGTTAACCGAGTTCGCCCTTGCGCGCTGCCCAGCATTGTTTGAAAAAGCTCTTTATTCCCATCCTCATTCTCCTCAAAATAAACCACGGCTCCAGAGTCTCTAGTCCAGCTTGGATTGCCATGATTCAGATTGTTATTGGTCAGCTGAACTTGATTCGAGCCATCCCAGTCGGCAGCGAAAACCTGATCATACTTCGACTTAGAAGAAGTAAATGTAGCCTTTTCTCCATTAGGTGAGAACATAAGCCAGGAGTTGTCGTCGTTTAGAACCCTGAGCGCCCTTTGATTTTCTAGATCTATGTATACAACTCTTGTGGGAGTACTCTCAACAGTTACAGCTATTAAACCGCGGCCACCTAATTCATTACTCACAGAAATATCAGAATCTAATGAAAAGATCGGATCTCCTCTTGCCGTATCGTATGGCAGCACAATGCTTAAAAGGAGGGCTACCAAACTCCATTTATACTTCCGCATCTTTTTCTTTGTGTCTCAAAGTAACTAGGAGTGCCCAACTGACAAGCCCAAGAAAAGCGAGCGGAGCAATATGGAATGGGAAACTGGCTAATGCATTTGCTGCGAGCGATCCAAATATTGAAGCAAGCAGGCATGCTGTTGGAGACTTAATGTTTTTGATTGTTGCCTTAATCACACTTGCTAGCGCCCACAGCACTCCAAATGCCCCCAAAATTCCCGTCTCGAATAAAACCTGCAGATAGTCATTGTGGGCTTGAAGAAAATAGCCATGCTCTTTAACGAGGTGCTGAGGCTCGGCTAAAGGACCAAGCAATTGAAAGCTACCGATACCATATCCAAAGAACGGCTTGTTTTTCCAAAGACTAAGCAGCGTGCCCCATAGTTCATATCGTCCGTGATCGTCAAATAATGGATTAATACAGCCCAATACGGCTAGAATTGAAAGAGTAAGCGCAGCTGCGACAGAAGCATAAGCTATCCATCGAATTCCACCTTGATAATACAGGTAGATTACCAATACCATTCCCAGCGAAACAAAAGTCATGGAGGAACAAGTTGCGACTGTCACCGGCAAAAGTAGCACTAGAGCCATTGGCGCAAGAAACAGCGCCGTCGCACAAGCACACACCATAAATGGTCCATAAAGTGTCTGTTGGCCAAGCGTCCCTACTGGAATCCAACTCGTTGCTTCAGAAGTCCGCTCAAATATGGGATCCAGTCCAGCCATCTGCAGGTACCCATGTATCGCCTCCACAATACCGGTAGCAAGAAGTGCCCAGAGAAACACATGAACTGTCTTGAGAGGCATTTTGCTGGCGATCAACACTATAGCGCCCGCTGACCAAGCGAAAACTAGGGAGCGCGCATGTATCTCTCCAAACCCGGCACCTACAGAACTAATTGTGGCCACTATCATCAGATAGCCAGCACTTGGAGTAACGTAGCGACCAACAATCCATCCCCATAAAAACCCACTGGCACATATTAGCGCCAACATCTTCCCCACTCGCAAGCCCTGCATGCCAGAGGAGTAATATAAGGTAAGGAAAATAAGAATGCCCGAGATACTTACCGCAGGCAACCAATCCGAAAGTATCTTCTTATAAGGAGAGGACGATTCTTTTTGCAATGATGGCCTTACAAAGGTATCAGCACGAATCATAGCTGTCCGTTTCTATTGTGGCGAGTGCTCATTAAGCAAGGAGGGCATCGCTTGCCGTTGTGACGGACAACCGACGCCCTACCTAGTACATTACTTACCGCGACGCTTTTTGAGGTTAGGCTTAGCTTTTACTGCCGCAGCTTTGCTTACCTTTATGGTATCAGAATGACCACTTAGATTCGATATGATTCCTCCGAGTTGAACCGAGTATTGAGCAAAGACTTTGGTTGATTTAGCAAGCTTTAGCTCCACGCTAATCGTATTGCTGGTCGATTTCCCGGATTTAATCACCTTTTTCCCAGCATATATAAACCATCTGTACTCAACTTTATCACTTGAGAATTCCTCCATGGTCAGGGCCACTTTTTTGCCGGACTTCTTTAAAGTGGGAGCGCCAGGTACGGTATTAAACTTCGGGTCAAGACAATCAGCAGCACCGCTACCGTCTGTATCTTCATCAGACAAGCCGCATCCGCATGAGCCTGCAGCCGATTTATCAGGATCAGTAGGGCATGCATCGCCGCAAGCTAAAATGCCATCGCCATCATCATCGGAATCAGCGATGCCACATCCGCAAACTCCAGGGGCACGCTTGTTCGGATCTGCTGGGCACTGGTCAACGTTTGCATAAACAATATCGAAGGAGGCTATGATTCCGCTTATCAAATTCGATGCAGCCGATTCAAAAGTTACGACAAGTCCGTCACTGGAAATGGCGGGACGAATCACAAAGTCGTTTGCACGTGTTCCATCAGTAGCAATACCCGCCAGGACAGTCGTGCCGGATACACGGTCATATACGAAGATATCCGGAGCAAGGTCACCATTTGCGCGAGAAGGCATTCCAGCGACCAGGTTATCTGCTATCGACTCATAGGCCACATAACGCCCGTCAGGACTAATTTGCGGATTGCTGCTAGCGCCATTCGCCTGGACTGCAGAAGGCCCCACACTAACGCGGGAGGTAAGAGCCGTATTGCGATCATGCAGGAATACGTCGCTTACGCGATTAGTATCACCTGTTACGAGGGTATTCGCATTGGATTCAAATGCGACGTACCGACCGTCAGCGCTACTCGTCGGATTTCCACTGCTCTTATTCGCCTGAGTTCCGAGCGAGTTCACACTAACTCTTGAGGTAGCATTTGTAGAAAGTACCTTAACGAAGATGTCAGAGGATTGGTTCGTATCGCCACTAACTAAATTCGAAGCATCGGAAACAAATATGATAATATCACCATCATCAGTCAACGCCACAGTGCTCTGCTGAACATCACTGTCGCCAGATACTCCGGCACTACTTGTGCTCACAATCTTTGTTGTACCATCAACAGTATCTCTTCTGTAAACCTGCAGTTTATTATTGGACGAAGTTGTGGTTAGGTTTGATGCATACGACTCAAAGATAATGTAACGACCACTTGCAGAAATACGAGGAAAAAAGCTCGAATCATTTGACTCACTGCCATCATTAGCTACACTCACGCGAGTAGTGGTCCCACTAGTTCTATCACGTAAAAAAACGTCCGAAGAGCCGTTTGTGTCAGAAGATACAAAGTCTGGCGATCCGGACCAAAATGCGACGTAACGACCGTTTGAGGAAACCGAGGGATCAAACGAGGCATCAGACACCTGAGTTCCGGAAGTGCTAAGGCTTGCTCTATCAGTTGTTCCAGCCGTACGATCGCGCACAAAGATATCTGTGGCATTGTTCGTATCACCAGTAACAAGATTTGTCGCATCGGACTCGTAAACGATATACTGACCATTTGGTGAAACAGCAGGATAGCTCGCTCGTTGGTCACCTAGAGTGCCGTCGGTTGCAACGCTCTGTGCTGTTGTTTGAGCAGTCGCGAGTGATAACGGAAAAACGGCCACACCACTTAAAATGAATGAAGCTAACAATGGCGCAGGATAGCGACCAAATAGCCGCGCTACATTTATTATAATCATAATTTCACCATGAGTTCCGTTAAGTTATACAGAAGAATTTACTATTAAGGCACTGTTAGGATCTGTTGTATACAGAAGAATTTACTATTAAGGCACAGTTAGGATCTGTTGTATGATGCATTGGTGCGGAATTAAGGTCCCCTTATCTTTGAACACATAGTATTAAATCCGTAGCCTCGGCTGTTCCTCAGCCCCGCAGTGGCTGGAGGGGGGGGGCTCGAGGGGGGAGACTCATAACTTGTTGAGAAGTTGTTAGTTGAGCTTGAGCACGTTCTCGGGCAATTGCTGAAGGCGCCCTATGAGCGGAATGGTTCCGCTCGGTGTTGTAGTAGCCGATGTAGCAGTAGATAGCCTCCATCAGCTCGGATAGTGATAGCTACCCGTTATTTTGAACACCTAGTCTTAATATAGTAGGGTAAAAAGATGGGGAGGAGCAGTCGGAAACGAGAGAGCAAAGCAGAGGCTCAGAGCAAAATCCGAATCATCCAGATCATTAAATTCCGTCTATGTAGAGTTGGAATTGGCCCCACGATCGTGAATACATAGGCTGTCAAGGTCCCCTGCCCCTTGCGTCGTAAATTATGGGTACAGAGTTAAAAGCTAGCTCGCCTACGCCGTAGCGCCAAGATCTCTCGCCCGATAATCTCTATAAATAGTAGGACAAGTGCTGCAATAACAAAGATCTGTGCCAGATCCTGCTTGGTAGAGAGCTGCTTTATAAATTGGCGCAGCTCCTGAGCGCTAGGGTTAAGCCTGCCGCCGCTGCGTAATGAGATCTGCTCTAGCAGCGCAAGATTAGGAGTGCGGTGTGGGTGTTCCCCAAAAAGCTCTCCAGGCAACGACCAGGCCACCTCGGGCAGCCTCTGTTTGCCAATTGAGATAGTCGCCTTATAGGTACCGGCCATAGCGCTAGGCAATCTACCCTGATAGTGCCCACGCGCCTCGGGGGCTAGGGTAAGAGCCTGTACCGTGCCCTGCGGTGTAACTAGGCTGGCGTTAATCCTGCCCCCCTCCTGGGGCTCATCAAAGAGAGCCAGGTCAACTACAAGCTCGCCTCCCTCTACCCACGAGCGCAGGTCAAAGCGAGTTGTGGTAGGTTTTTCAGCGCTAGGGGGCTGCGCAGATTCAATAAGGTCAGACCAGAACCCCTGTAACTCGGACCACCGTACCCAGTTCGATGACCAGCGCCCATTTGCATCAGAGGTAAAGGCGATAGCGCGCCCCTTACCAACGCTCCATGAGGCTAGGAGTGGAAAGCTCTTGCCCGCAGCTTCGGTGACGAGCAGCTCAGTACTGGCCCCGTCCCGCGCTATCGTCTGAACAAAGCCGCGCAATGTTGGGAAGTTTTTAAGTGAGGTAGTGACTATTCCGCTCGGTCCGGTGCGCACCGGAAGTTCCGGCTCCTCTTTGATGGTCTGTTCACCGGTCGAGACCTTCACATCTGAGAGAAAAATACGGGGAAGATTCTGCGGATCTTCTGTCTGATAGAAAGATCCACCACCAATTTCGGATAACTGCGCCAGAAAGGCATCGGGAGTCTCGCTGCCCACTAGCACCGTTGAAACTGTGATGCCGAGAGTTCGCAATTGCTTAATGAGTTGCAGGTAATAAGGGCCCTGATCAGGGATCTGGCCATCGGTTAAAACTATTAGGTGCTTTCGTCCCGCATTAATGCGCGATAATCCACGACGCCCCTCCTCAAGAGCGGGATAAAGGTTAGTTCTATTAGTTGGAAAGAGTCGGCTAATTCTATCCGCCGCGGTCTGACGCACATCTCGCACCTTAGAGATCGGCAGAGCGATAAAGGCCACCTCCTCAAAACCGATAACTCCAACGTAGTCATCATCTTTTAAGATCCGAACAACCTCGAGCGCGGCAGTTTTAGCGAATTCAAGCCGATTATCTTGAGCCATGCTGCGTGATTTATCTATAACGAGCTGCACGGCAACGTTTAGCCGTTTTTTTTCAGTATGCGGAGGAACTAAGAGCACAGGGAGCTGCGCCTCTATGTGGGAGCCGATATAGCCCCCAAGCCCAAAGCTCCTATCGCCCCCCACCATTACAAGCCCCCCACCCTCTTTGATAAACTCAGGTAAGGCCCGCATAAATTGCTCTGGGATAGCAGCAGCGGGAACATTATTTAGGATCACAACGCGGTAATCAGCAGGGGCCCCAAGGGCGCCAGGCGCTATAGTTGCGCCTTGCAACACCTCAGAGCGGAGCTGATAGGCTTGGTTCGTTAGAATAGTGGAGAGAAGGCGATCGTCATCTCGTGAGCCAGAAAGTAAGAGCACCTTGTTGCGCTTCTCAGAGGTAAGCCACGCCGTGCGGGTCATCGAGTGCGGCCCCGTTCCGTCTTGCCAGGAGAGGGTCGCTGTTACGCTGTGCAGCCCCTCAAGCTTGGAATCACTCTCGGTTGTTACCAGGAGATCCTCTCCTGGTTTAATCTCCACCCCGTTACTAAAAACTACGGACTCACCGTGCAGAACTTGAAGCTCTCCGCGCTGTGCAGTTAAAGCTGAGTTGGTAAGGGCGACCCGAATCTCAGCGCTCTTTTGTGCCTGCACCGTAAGGGGGACAGAGAGTTGAGAGATCTGAAGGGAGCTGTCCTCTGATTCTCCAAGAGCCGTTAGGGGAAAGATCTTCGTTGTTGTTAGAGTTGATAAAGCACTTGCGGCGCTCCCCGCTGTTTCATACCCATCAGATAATAGTAGCGCTACAGAGGGCGATCTATCGCCTAGTAATCTAAGTGCAGCACCTAGATCGGTTGCTCCAATATCGAGCCACTCCCATACGCTACGCAGCTCTAAATAGCTTTGGGTCGCGGGGCCCTGCCAGGATTCCTGCCAGGATGAAGATAGCGAACCACCGAAAGGGATTACGGTAAGGGGGATCCCTAACTCATGGCTAAGCGCGCGCGCTTTTTCAAGTAGCTCTTCACCCTGGCGCGGCGAGACACTTGAGGAGATATCAACCAAGGTAGTGAGGCCTTCAACACCACGCGCGGCAGTTAAAAATGGCCCAGCAGTCGCTACGATTATGGAACTTAAAACCAGTAGGCGTAACAAGGCTATCGTAAGGGACTCGATAGTTCTTGAGCCCCTTGCTCGTAAGGTAAACAGCATACCTAAAGCAAAGATTGGAATAATTCCAAGTAGTATCGGGTACTCAAAGTTCACCTAGCCCTCCAACTACTACTACGCTTAATTCGAATAGCGATATCTATAAGGAGTACGAGTAGAGCTAGCAGCGCCAACCAGGAGGCGAGCGCAAGTGGAGCACGTTGTTTAAGAGATGCCCCTTGAGTAGTGGCTTCAATTGAGATCGTTTGCGCTCTTGCGAGGTCTGATTCCTGATCGGAGAAGAGATTAAAGGCCAAAAACTTGGGGGTGCTGTCTTTTTCGCTTCGGTAGCTAACGACTCCAGGCGTATTAATCATTACCACGTTAGAATCAGTCAGTAAGGGCGCGGCCGATAGCGGCATAACAGATCGAAGCTCCTTAGCCCCGCTTGGAAAGATAGATCTACCGAGATTAATAGCACCAAGTGGCGTAGCGCTACTAAAAAGCCACTTAAAGGCGTTTAGCGTTAAAACGGTTATCGTAGGAGTGCTTAGCCCCTCAAAGGGGAAGATCTCAAAACCTGTAACTAGGTAGCGAAAGCCCTCTGATTCTCCTGCACACGCCAACACCCCTGATGAGGAGAGGATAATCGACAACGAAGATTCCGGACACCGGAGTGCTGCGGCTCGCTCAATTGAAAGGAGGGTGGGATTAACGTAGCGCAGCAATGGATGAGATTGAATCCAACGCGTGATCGGAGGAGCTGTAAGTATTTGAGGCGCCACGGCGCCCCCCCAGGGCAGTGCGCCTGCTGGTGGAGAGATAACGAGGCTAGGCGCCTGCATCTCAGAGCTCGTAGTGGTGCGGTGAAAGATAGTCGGCACCATTTTATTAAAGTTCGTAGCCTGTGGTGATTCTATTCGCTGAAACTGAAACCCCTTAAGTCCTGTTAGCCCAAGCTCCTGCAGAGAGAGGGGGCTAACGATCTGAATAGCAGGGGCGTTATCGGCGCGCGCAATCCAGCCCTCATTATCAATCTGGAGAGCCTCTCGCTTAGTATCATCTCCGTATGAGGTAATGCGACAGAACGCCCATGTAGGATCTATAGGACCTATCTGACTTGAGTTGGTAGTAACAGGGGAAAGTTTAATTGAGATAGGAGTAGGCGCTGAGAGCTCCGCACCATCTGCCGAGAAGCAGGATGCAGCGACCTGTATAGAGATCTCTGATGGCGCTAGCGAGGAGATCTCTATCGTAATTGTCTGATCGGTATCAGCCGAGAGTGAGCGTATCCAGATATTGCGCTCCGTTAAGGGGGTCGTTGGAATAGTTGTAACTCGCAGGCCGAATGGTACGCTTTGATCCTTTAGGGTTCTGTCGGTATAGAGCCAGATCTTATCGAAGGAGCCCTGTAAGAGGAGCGATCTAATCTGAGCATTTAGATTGTCCTCTAAATAAGTTGGTTTAAGGGAGTTGATAGCGAGCGCTGCTACAGGAGCGCTAATTAGGGGCGCAGAGGCCGGCAGAAGTTCAGAGGCCGCTCCGTATACTGAGAAACGCCCCTGTACTAGAAACTGCGAGACATCAGCGCTTGCAATCCGTTGGGCCGTTTCGAGCCTAGTTTGACCAGCTTCATTAATGGCCCCCATACTAAGGGAGGTATCGATAACTACGGCGATACGCTGGCGTGAGTCTGTAGCAAGAAGCCCCGCAGCCGCCAAAGAGAGCAGCGAAAGTGCTGCCAACTCAAGCCAGAACTGTAGCGGCGGAGCGAATGTTTTTCGCGCGCTTAATCGTTGCGGTAGATTCCTGATTAGAAAAAGGGTTGAGATCACTAGATCGTGCGCATTTCCCCGCGCACGATAGATATAGACGAGCAGCGAGGCAGCTAGGGGAACTCCCACTAGAAACCAGGGCGCGGCTGCCCCTAATGTCATCCCAAATACAGAGATCATATAAATAGCCCCATACGGGTAATCGTATCGGTAGCGCCGTGGTGTGGATCGGAGCTGGCAACGGTCGAAACGAACTGCATCTGATTAGAGAGGCAGTGCTCACGGATGCGTCTGTTGTGCTGAGTGATTAGGTGCTGATAGTGATTGCGAGCCTCCGAATCAAGCATAACGCCTAACTGCTCCCCCGTTTCACTATCGGTAACGGATATTCCGGCAGATTCTGGAGCAGGGTTTAGATCCGATGCGTGTAGTACCTGCACAGCGTGCAGCTCCATATTACGGGCCCTGAAGCTAGCAAGGAGTAAAGCAACCTGCTCAAGTGGATAGAGAAAATCTGAGATAAAGAGGCAGATTCCTGGGAATGAGACACGCGCCGCCGCCTTGCGGGCCTCCTCGGGCAGATTCAGAGTACGAGGCTCAGATGAAATTATGGACTCGCCAGATTTAGTAAGAAAGGAGCTCAGGGGATAAAAGGCCTTGGCGCCCCAGTAGCGCGGACTATGCGCGCCCCCTAACACTGAGATCGTAACGGGGTCCTGATTTGCAAGCGCAATATAAGAGGTAAAGGCCGCTATATAGGTAGCAAGCTCCCACTTCTGCCTAAGCGCTGGGTGCGTGAGCGATCGTGAACCATCGATTACGATATGGAGCGCTACGTTCTCCTCCTCGAGATATCTTTTTACAAGTAACTTGTCGCTACGAGCGAAGAGGTTCCAGTCTATGTAACGGGGATTATCTCCGGCCTCGTAGTTTCTATATTCTGCGAACTCAACACCGTGACCCCGTCGCTGTGAGCGATGAGAGCCCTGCCTAATGCCGAAGGAGGCACGCCGAGTACGGAGAGCCATAGCGCCTAAGAGTCGGAGGGTTTCAGGAGAGAGCTGCATACCGAGCGATCCTACTTAGCGTTACGGACCTCCTCAATTAGGTCGTCGGTAGAGATGCCATCGGCCTCTGCCTGAAAATTAAGGATAATGCGGTGACGGAGCGCAGATTTAATAACGCTTCGAATATCCTCAAAGGAGAGGTTAATACGGCGATCAAGGAGAGCGTGAACCTTTGCTGTAAGTACAACCGCCTGTGCTCCACGTGGTCCAGGACCAAAGCGCACATACTGACGGACCTTAGGTGTTGCAAATTCAGAGCCCGGAGTAAGTGCAGCGATAAGGCGCACGATAACCTCCTGCATCGGATCTGAGACAACAACGTGACGCACCATGCTCTGCATCGAGGTGATATAATTTACAGCCTCCTCAGGCGGAAAGATCGGCTGAGCAGCGGTGACGCTCGTGCCGGTTGTGCGCGAGAGGATCTCTTTAAGCTCCTTGGAAGATGGAGATGGCACCACAATCTTAACCAGGAATCGATCCAGCTGAGCCTCTGGCAGGGGGTAGGTTCCCTCTAACTCTATAGGGTTCTGCGTGGCGAGCACGAAGAACGGTTGCGGCAACGGATAGGTCTGATCGAGAACGGTTACCTGGCGCTCCTCCATCGCCTCCAGCAAAGAGCTCTGTGTCTTCGGTGTTGCTCGATTAATCTCATCTGCTAGCACTATGTTTGCAAAAAGTGGCCCCGGTCTAAAAACAAAACGGCGCTGTCCGCTCCCATCCTCCGTTAGGATCTGGGTGCCGGTAACATCTGAGGGCATTAGATCGGGGGTGAACTGAACACGCTTAAAGGAGAGCCCAAGGACATTTGAGAGCGATTTTACTAGCAGGGTTTTGCCGAGCCCCGGCACCCCCTCCAGTAATACATGCCCCCTAGCGCAGATGGCCACCAGGGTGCCCCTAACGACATCCTGCATCCCTACGATCGTTTTTCCGACCTCCTGCTCAATGCGCGCAAAGGTTGATTTAAAGTCGACGATCGCACGCTCAAGGGCGGCTGCATCACGGATATCTAATTCTTTCATAGTATACGAGGATTTATAGGCTTCAACCGATCTAATCTACAGCGACACCGCGGGTGCCGCAACGGTGGTCTAGCGATCTGCGGGATCATGTTATAGATTTGCTAATTATTCAATTTCCATTTACCAAAGAGGCATTGCAATATGATTAGAGTGGCAAATGGAGAGGATGTCCACCAGATTGCTGAGACTCATGTCGCATCTTGGAGGACAACTTATATTGGACAGGTTCCCCAATCTTACTTAGATGAACTTTCGGTGCCAAAGAGAGAAGCGGCCTGGACCGAGGTGCTTGCTATGCCAGATCATCGCGTGTTGGTGGCTGAGATTGATAAAAAAATTGTAGGATTCTCTAGTTTTGGGCCTTCGCGTGATCTTGATGCGTCACCGGGGATTGGCGAGCTTTACACAATTTACCTAATTGAAGCACACAAGGGACAAGGTCTGGGTAAAGAGCTCTGGGATCAGACCCGTGATTTGATGCAGCAGCTTGGCTATACAGAGGCAACTCTTTGGGTTCTAAGCACTAACAAACAGGCGCGTGATTTCTACCAAAAAGTTGGATTTGTATTAGACGGCAAAGAGAAAAAAGATACGATTGGTGGACAGGAGGTCAATGAGTTGAGGTATAGACTGAAGTAATTACATCGGCACATTGTTACTTTTGGTCCACGATGCGGCGAAGCTCTGAGGCCGCCGTTCTCCAGAACTGCTAGGTAATGATGCTTAGGAGGGCGACGGCCCCTTTAAAATATCGCTATACTCCAGCGGAATCGGCTGCTCGCCCCGCTGCAGTGAGCCCTTAGGTTTGGTCAGCGGCAGATCCTCGATTGTGGTCTTCGCTTGCGCAGGCTCTAGGTTCTTTTCAAGGTTAGAGCTCTCGTCAGTAAAGCGCTCATCAATCACCTCCTTAAGCGATCCGATCGGAGCCTCTTTAAAGCCCTGATTAGATCCCAGTCCAGCACTCCCAGCACCGTCAGAGAGGCCCCCCGTCTGCGCAGGAGCATCTCTGTCGGGAAGAGCGGAGCGCTCCCCGTTGCTATCCTGCTCCCCCTGCTCTTCGTTTTCGGTTTTTTCGGAGGGCTTTTGCTTTGCTTTATCAGAGCTTCCACTATCAGAGCCTTCCTTAGCCTGCTTTGAATCGGAGTTGCTGTTTTCGCTATTTTCGGGGTCGCTCTTGCTAGGCTCTTTAGCTGCACCCTTGCCAGCTCCCTTGGAGTCTGCGCCCTGTGCGCCTGCTTGCGAGCCAGGCTGTGACTGTGACTGTGGTTGTGGCTGTGGTTGCGGGCCCTTTTCGGCACCAGTCCCTTCCTGCCCCTGCCCCTGTTGTTTAACCCCCTGCTCTACTTCGTTTAGCGCAGCCTCTAATTGTTGTAGGCTAGAAGATTGAGAACCGGAGGCACTTGAACCGCCCTGTGCACCCTCTTGGCCTGCAGAGCCCTGTTTCCCTTGGTCCTGCTTTCCTGTGGTGCCAGAGGAGGCTTCGGCGCTACCTGAGTTAGCGCTGCTCGAATCAGAGTCAGAACTTTCCCCAGAGCCCTGACCCTTACCGTCACCACTGCCCACACCCTTTCCTTCACCGCCGTTTCCTTTCCCCTCGCCTTCACCAGCGCCCTTTCCACTACCCTGCCCATCTCCGTCACCCTGCTGGCCCCCCTGCTCTTTAGCGCTGGGATCTTTATCTGCAGAGTCACCCTGCTTCGACCCCCCTTGCTGCTTCTCTTCCCCCGCTTGCTCCTGTTTCTCTGAGCCCTGTTGTGATGAGTTATCGCCGGACTCCTCCTTTTCAGACCCTTGGCCGGAGCCGGATTGCTCCTTTGCGGACTGCTCTTCTTTCCCCTGCTCTTTCTCACCCTGTTCTTTATTTTTCTGCTCTTTTTCTCCCTGCTCTTTTTCTTTCTGTTCTTGCGCGCCCTGCTTCTGCTGCTCTTTCCCCTGCTGCTTCTCTTCCTGTGGCTCCTGCTTTTTTTGTTCGTGAGGCCCTGGTGTTGGAGGCACCGGTATTGGGGTCGCCTGCTTCTGCTTGGGCTCCCGAGGATACTCCCGCGCCTCCTTTGATCCCTGAACTGTACGCTCGCCTAGGCTTTTGCCCCTTTCTGATTCGGCGAGGGCCTGCTCCAGCTCCTTACGAGCACCATTAAGCTCTATGTTTATCTGCGAGCTTCCTAGCGGTGTATCTTTAATAGCCTCAGCCAGCGCTAGCGCCTGAGCCCGTAGCGGTTTTGGAATGGTAGGATCTGCGGCGAGTATACTTTCAATCTTTGCGGCCAGCGCTAGAAGCTTCGGTTGAGGGCGAAATACAAAGAGTAGGATTGCAGATAAAGTTAGTAGTAGCGCCGTAATGAGGGCGCAGCGCTCACTCCCAGATAGTTTAAATGGAGCTATCTGTGCCGGGTGCGGGCCCTCAGCTAAGATCTCTGAGAGTTGCTGCGAGATAAAGAGGGAGCGCGCAGTATCAATAGGATCAAGCGAGGATCGTAGAGAGAGTAATGCGCTGCACCTCTCCTTTGTAGGTAACGCCGCATCAACTAGGATTGCGACCTCCTCAGGAGAAACCGCCCAGCGGCGCACGCCAGCCCTTATTAGATAGAGCGCGAAGGCCCCAAGCAGCACGAGAGCAGAAAACGCGCACCACCACGGATACCATCTGTGCAGGATGCCGATAGTTACGAGGCTCGCTATAACGGCAAAGATCAGAATCGCAAGAGAGGCGCGGCGATTTTGAAGCTCCTTACCTTGAACCGCCGCTAGTAGTGATTCAATGCTACTCAACATATAGGTAGCTATGGAAAGATCGGCGTTGTTTCTGCTGGCGGAGTATCGGTATCGGTATCATTATCACCGCGCTGAAATTTATTTACGGCGTTATTATGCTGATCAAGATCTTCAGAGAAGATATGACGTCCAGCGCCATTACCGACAAAGTAGAGGTAGTTCGTTTGCGCCGGATAGAGTGCTGCTTTTATGGCAGAGATACCTGGGTTTGCTATAGGACCGGGCGGAAGCCCCCGAATCAGGTAGGTATTATAAGGTGTAAACCTCTGTAGGTCGTTCTTTGTGATGTTTCCATTAAAGTTAACGATCCCATAGATAACGGTCGGATCGGCCTGTAGTCGCATGTTGCGGTTCAGTCGATTGTGAAAGACAGAGGAGATGATGGGCTGCTCCTCAAAGTTGCCGGACTCCTTCTCAATAATCGAAGCTAGGGTAAGGATCTCGTGCTTCGACATCTTGAGCGTTACTGCCTGCTGCGCCCACTCCGCTTGCCAGGCTTTATTAAACTGCTCGTGCATCGTGGTGATGACTTTATTTGCCGGCGTATTACGCGGGAACTGATAGGTTTCGGGAAAAAGGTAGCCTTCGAAGGAGTTCGCCTGAATGCCCAGCTCGCTAAGCAGAGCCTGGTTCTGAAGGGCTTGATCAAAGAGTAGCTGCGAGACGATTCCGGACTGCTCTAACAGTGGGCCGATTTCAGAAACCCGCGCACCCTCCTTGATAGTGACCCTGTGCAGCACCATCTCTCCATTGACCATCTTATCTAGGATCTGCTCGGCGCTCATCGCCGCTGAAAGCTGATACTCACCGGCCTTGATAGAGGTATCCTTGCTTTGAATGCGGGCGATAATTCGTAGCGACCAACTGCTGCGGATAAGGTGCTGCTGCTCTAGCTCCTTAGCGATCTCACGCAGGCTTTTATGCTCGGCAACGCTAAAGAGCGTGGTTTGGGTCTGTGCGGGGTTAAAGGGCTCAGTTAGGTAATACTCAAGCCCACGGAAGGTCAGAGCAATGGAGGCCAGGGGCAGAAAGAGATAGAGGAATGTAAGGATAAGTTTTCGAATCACGGGAATTCCCTAACTACTAGAATTTAATTCGAAATAACGCTCCAGGATCAAACACGCCGCAAATGCATCAATGTGCTGCGCCCCCCTCGATACCTGAGAGAGCCGCTCCGTAGCCTCAAGGGATGAGAAGGCCTCATCTACGTATACAATCTCAATCTTTACCCTTTTAGCAATACGACGAACGAAGCCCTCAACCATGTTACAGGCTGGGGTACGCTCTCCGCTCGCTCCAAGGGGAAGCCCAACCACGAGTAACGAGGCGGACCTGTTTTCAATCTCAGCGAGGAGCGCCTTTTCAGCTCCGTACTTAGCCCTAAGGTAGACCCCGACCGGAAATGGGATCCTGACCGTACCGTCAGCCACAGCGATCCCCACCCGTATCGTTCCAACATCCACCCCAAGGATAACCATGCCTAACTATTCGCCTCAGTATAAACTTGTCGTCCCCTGTTAGGAGAAAGGATAAAGGATAGGAAGATCGATTCACTTTTGGCAAGTATTTGCTTCAAGGTGCAGAGTGGTTCCCGGTAGGATTTTGTAGGGCTTGGCCCTGACCGCAGCACTTCTAGGGTGGTCCTGGTGCAGGTTGGGTGAGGGAATAGGGCGTAAGTCGGCAAAAAAGAGCAATAGAGAAGATTCTGCTTTAAAGTAGTAGTTCCAAAATGATATGAAAGCTGTTCATTCATTTCTGGGCACTAGCTGCGTACCATGGAATTCAAGGAAGTCACTAAATTAACTGCAGGCAGCAAGGTTGCCATCGTGTCACCTTCATGGGCAGCTCCTGCTGTTTTTCCGGAAGTCTATCAATTTGGATTGAAGCGGTTGATCAACCTGTTTGAACTAGAGGTGATCGAATTCCCATCTACTGGCAAGCTAGATGCATCTCTCAATGAAAAGGCGTCCGATTTGATAGCAGCCTTTCAGCATTCGGAAGTTAAGGCCGTCATAGCGACCATTGGCGGTAACATACAAGTAACCTATATTCACAAAATTCTCTCTACCGCATTCGTTGAACATCCCAAAGCATTTTTTGGCTACAGTGATAACTCTCATTTCTGCAATTACCTCTGGTTAAGAGGAATTCCATCTTATTACGGCGCATCAATCCTTTGTCAATTCGCCATGCAAGGAGATATGGATGCTTATACGGTCAAGCATCTGCGCCATGCGCTGTTTGATAGAGGCATGATTGAACTTCACCCAAGTCCTGAATTTAATGATGAGGGAATGAGTTGGAGTGACCCTGAAAATCTCTCAAGGCGAAGGAAGTACCAAATAAATGAAGGCTGGCATTGGGATGGTAGCGGTTCTGCTGATGGAATTACCTGGGGAGGATGCCTGGAGTCGATCGATGAAATGTTACGACACGGAGTTCCCATCCCAAATCTGGAACAGTTTGGCGAGGTAGTGCTGTTTCTTGAGACTTCAGAAGAGATCCCCAGCTCCGAGTATGTATTTCGTGTGGTTCAGGCTCTTGGCGAACGTGGAATATTGGAACGAATTCGAGGCATCCTTGTTGGTCGCCCGAAGGCATGGGAATTCAACAATCAAAAATCCGATGAGGATAAGCTTATCTATAAGGAAGAGCAGCGTGAAACTATCCTGCGGGCAGTACGCCAATATAACAAGGACATTCCAGTAGTTCAAAATTTAGATTTTGGACATACTGACCCCCAGATCTGCTTTCCAGTGGGAAGAAAGGCGGTCATAGATAGCAAAGAGCGGAAGTTATTCGTGGAGTTTTAGTCGTAGTAGGCTGTAACGGTTTTTGTACCCATGCAGAAGAGCTCGAGAGGATACGCTAAGTAGCGAAAAATAGCATCGCAGTTATAAAGGATAGGAAGGTTGATTCACTTTGGTAAGTATTTGCTTTGAGATGCAGAGTGGCTCCCGGGAGGATTTTTAGGGCTTGGCGAGGACCGCCCGACTACTAGCATGGTTCTGATGTATGGATCTTACGAGTTGCTAAGAAAGCTGGAACAGCAAGGACTAGAATTACATCAATTCTTAATGCTAATCTTGATCATGCTTCAACAGATTTTTTAATTATAATTCTTGGCTCATTAGGGAACGAAGTAAATGTTTCGGTTTCGAGAGCGAAGATTGCTGCTTAAGCGAGAGTATTAAGAAGGACTTCGATTGAATCAATCAAGTAACAAGCAATCCTTTACCTTCAGTGGTCGCCTAAGAAGCATTCAATTTGCTTTATATGGGCTAAAGGAAGTGCTGATTACACAGCAAAATGCATGGGTGCACCTATGCACCACAGTCATTACTATTATTGCCGGAATGTTTCTCAGACTCTCAATGTTAGAGTGGTGTGTACTGGCATTGGCGATCACATTAGTCTGGGTGGCTGAGGCACTTAATACCGCTTTTGAGGTATTATGTGATGTTGCTTCTCCTGAGTTCCATCCTTTAGTTAAAAAATCAAAAGATGTGGCAGCAGCAGCTGTGCTTCTTAGTGCTATTGGGGCAATTATTATTGGAGCCTTAATATTTGGTCGAAAGCTGATTAGCCTAATTGAGTGCTTTAGTTGCCATGATCTTTAAGAAAACTAAGAGAACCTTGATAGGTGAATTGCTATTTATCGGAAGGTTGCTTACTTGTCTGTTTTCTCTTGGACTCTTAGTAGCTGCTTTCAGTCTCGATCTTAGCGTTCGCGGCTATTTGTTTGTGATCTTGCAGTTTCTCTCTGCCGTCTCGATTATTGCGCCACTGAAAAAAAGTAAGGCCAAACAATTGATTTCAATAATTTCAGTTACTTTTATTTTGGGTCTAATTGTTTTTGGAGCTATTCAAAAAACAGTTTCGCCTAAAGAAGGTCAGATTTATCGCCCAAGCAAAATAAATTCAGCAGTGTTGGGTGGTATTTTAAAAGAGCGAGACCTGGTTCTTACTATGGCTGGGTTCCTGCCATTTATAGGAGGTATCAGTTTTAGCGAAGCTAAGGGTTTAGTTCCAGAACTTATTAAGTCGTATGATGAAATGGAATCAGAACAGGGGAGTTATTCAAGTCTGCTTTTTGATTCCCTAGTAGGAATGCCCTATTTTGTTGGCTCAGAAATTCTTGCTTTTGATGCTAAAAATCCAAGCAATCCAAAATCTGCTGTAATATTTCTGCATGGAACAGGTGGAAATTTTGCTCTTCTTTGCTGGATGATTTCAAAAGGATCGCAATCTATAGGAGCTGCAACATTTTGCCCGTCTCTAAGTGTTTTAGGTAATTGGGGCTCAGAGACAGGACGGAAAATGATTTCTGAATTAATTTCGGATCTGCGCTTAAAAGGAACTGAGTATATTTATCTTGTTGGTCTCTCTTCGGGAGCTGTTGGAGTAGGGCAAATTGCAGGATCTTTAGCTAATGATTTAGTAGGAGTCGGATTATTATTTGGAGGACACCCAGCAATTCGTACTCTAAAAAAACCAGTTCTTTTTATTTACGGGAAATATGACGAGCGTTTTCCTGTACAGCTTCTCTCTTGGGTGGCAAACTCAAGTGCAAAAACAAACCTGAAAGTCACGATCAACATAGTAGAAGGAGGACATTTCTTCGCTTTGCAGCACAAAGAGGAATTTTTAGAGCTATTTAAGGCATGGTTGTTAAAAGAGTCTAAGTGAGTTTTAAAGATAGGAAGCTCAATTCACTTTTAGCAAGTATTTGCTTCAAGGTGCAGAGTAGCTCCCGGGAGGATTTTGTAGGGCTTGGCCCTGACCGCGATATCAACCAATGATCTTACGCAGCGTGAGTTTCCAAACGGAAAGATATTTTACGAAACCAGCTTCAAAAACGACCTCAAAAATACCGCCTACATATTTTACAACAACGGGATCGTCGGTATTGATGACAAAATCTCTAGGTTTAAGGACGAGGGATACTGGTATCTCTGACCTATCGGGGGGCATAGTTTTTCGATCCTACGCTGCTCGGGTGGCTACTTTGACCTCCCCGGGGGGATTAGCCCCGAAAAGTGTGGTCCATTCAAAAAAAAGAGGTTAGATAGGACGCGGAGAGGGGGTTTGCACTTCCTGCCGGAGTGGTACAGCTAAAATGGAGAGCCATGGGCAAAATAATTAAAAAGATCTTGATAGCGCTAGCTCTACTGAGTTTTGTTGCTGTGGTCTGGGCGACTCGGAGTGGAAAGTTCTCGGTAAAGCCGTTTGATTACGGAGGTGAGCTTATCCCCGTGTCTGAGTCTACCGCCGTGCCCTCTGGAGTTACTCCAGTGCGGGTCGGAATGTTCATTGAGAATGTGTACGATTTGAACCTTGCTACTCAGTCTATCGCGGCAGAGCTCGTTGCGTGGGTTTCATGGCCACAAGCGTTTCAGAAGCTCCTTGAAGAGGAAGATCTAAGTATCGAGCAGGTGATTACTCCGATTAACCGCGTGAACTCGTGGGACGCCGTGACTAAGGCGCTTCATCCAAAGCCGGTTCTCATGCCGAATGGAGATTATAGCCAGATGTTGCGGTTTGCCGGTCGTTTTTACATCGACGGGATGAACCTGCATCGCTACCCGTTTGAGAGGATTACGGTTCCTATCGTGCTTGGCTTAAACTTTATCAGCGATGCCTTCGATTCGAACAAGGTGAGACTCGTTGGAGACAAGACCCATTCAGGGGTAGGACCGTACATCGATAATATCGGATTTGTGACTAACGGATTCGCACTCCGTGAATATCTCCAGAGTTATGCGACCGATTTTGGCTTCCATGACGCAGGCAAGAAGAGTTCGACTGAATTCAGCCAAGTACGATTGGAGATAGAGTATCATAAATCGGCGTTCGCCTCGATCATTCAACTTATTATTCCTTTGGTGATTGTGATGATGATGGTGCTCCTGGCGCCAACTCTCGAAGCTTCGCTGTGGGAGGTTCGAATCGCAATCCCTTCAACTGCGCTCTTAACGCTGGTTTTTCTTCAGCAGGGGTATCGACAGAGTCTTCCGATATTGCCGTACATAACCTATCTAGATCAGGTCTATGGCGCGTGTTACCTCGTTACCCTTGGCCTGTTCTGGCTCTTTGTATGGGCCTCGAACAAGCTTAACGATACGCCGGAGTCAGAGCGGGGTGCGATGATCGCTCGTCTTAATAAGGTCGATATTCGGTTTCAGATATTCTTCATGGCTTTTTTGCTTGTATCCACAGTGTATAATTTTGTGAGGCCGCTCCATTGAGATAAAAAGGGGGCTGATGCGCCCCTTTTCGTGCTTATATGCTTGCCGTTAGAGCAGAGTGGCACGCAAGGAACTTGCGTTGTTACAGGAAGGCCCGCCACGAAGGATGCGATCTTTGCTAAGGCGTACTAGGAATGAGCCCATTTTTGCGCAATAAAAATAGCGGAGCTGGAGGTATGCTGAATCTCCCTTTCCTAGCTTAATCACCTACTCTCCGTAATAGCTAGCGCTTAGCGTAACATTCGTTGCTGAGACACTTCCACGGCAAACGGTTGGAGCTGCGCCACTGGAACTAGGGATCGTGCACTCAACTGTTCCATCTGCTGAAAAATCCATACGATCCTGCGAATCCATCGTATCAGTTTGTGAACTCGCCTTGCTGGGACAATAGCTGCCATCATAGCTCACGTTGCACGTGATTCTCTGATTAACAGACGAGAGATACTTGGTGATCTGATAAGCGAAGGTTCCGTGAATAGATTGCAGAGAAGCGTCTGGAATGGCGTAGGTGGCGATGATAGGCTCATTACGCCCCCCAGGCTGCACCATCTCAAATTTCAAACTCTCACCGGTACCAGACAGGTCGACGTCGATACGAATCCATGGGAAAAGCTCGGCGGCGCTGGCTATTCCCGCACACTCTGCTGACTTTCCAGACGGATCAAAAACTACGACCACCTTCGGTTGAGGTTCTAGTGTGAAATTATAAAGCTCATCATAACCCTGAGAGGTGTCCTTGTCGAATGAATATCCCGACTCACACGTTGCACCACCAAATGTAATAGGTGTAGGTGAAGCGTTTCCGCCTCCTCCCCCACAAGATGTGAGCGTAAGAGAGAGGGAGAGTCCGAAAATGTGGGAAAGGAAAAAGGCACGTCGGTTAAAATAAAGCATCATACTGAGCCTCCATCGATGTTAGGGACTAAAAGGATAGGAAGATCGATTACTTTTAGCAAGTATTTGCTTTGAGGAGCAGAGTGGCTCCCGGGGCGATTTTGTAGGGCTTGGCCCTGACCGCAGCACCTCTAGCCTGGCTCTGGTGTATGTTGGGTAAGGTAATATCGTGTAAGTCGCAAAAAAGCAGCAGATAGATACACGACCCCCAAAGCTCCGAGAGGGTGTGGAAACGAGGTTGCGCGAGGTTACGCGGTTGATACGCCAGAAGTAACCCCGTAACAATGATCTTCTTACAGGAGAAGGACAGGAGAAGGCAACGAGCAGTGAGTGTTTGCAGCTGTCGCAGTATATACGCGCGGCTCCGTGAGTGAGGTTCCCGCAGTTTCTCTCTACCTCAGACTAGACCAAATCCGCGAGTCTTCAAGAATTTCAACCGCCCACTGAAAATGTCCATTGCTCCGTGGATCTGGCTCAGAGATATATAGGTCACAGGTAACAATGGCATGTGCTGCCAAGTAGCGATAGAGACGGTAGTTGTCCAGAGACGGCAGCATTGCCTCGGCACGGTCCAGAAGTGCATTCCGAATCGCGCGTCGCTTTGGATCGTACATACGGTAAAATCCGATAGCACTTGCTACATCGAGCATATTGTCACCAAAGAGCGTAAAGGATCCAAAATCAACCAATCCCTCGGCTCGGGACAGGTCTGCAGAGACCAACAGGTTACCCGGATAGAAATCACCGTGAATTGCTGATATATCCACGGCAGTATCCGTCCTGATGGACTCAACTAGACACTCAAACTTGGCTCTAAAATCTGCCACATTATTCGGTAGAAGCTCGCCCGTCTTGTGCACTTTTTCTACGAGAAGCCTCTCGTAAAACTGGGGCCATGTTTGATTGGAGGTTGAGCTTTCCTCACTTTCGTCGAACAGCATGTACTTAGCCGGTGGGTAGATAATTTTAATCTTTGCAAGCGCCCGGACTGCTTTCAAGTAAATCTCTTCAGCTTGCTCTTGATTGGATCGATCTAGCTTTTCCAACATTCCTTCCAAGGGCTGACCGGGAACTTTTGATTCAATAACGGCAATAAGAGGTCCAGACTCTTTGATTGTAACGATCCGAGGAAGCTTTAATCCACTCGGCGTATCATCCAGCGAATCATAAAATGCCTTGAGGGTCTTGAGGGTTACCAGTCGACTTGGATCGGCATAGAGTTTTAGTACGTGGGATTCTCCATAACAGTACACCTCAGCCTCTGTCCCAACGGCTAAAAGGTCTTTAGACGTGACTTTCAGCTCCTCTAACAGATAAGAGCGATGCTCTCCGCTAATTTTTGTTACGTCTGATCGCCTGATCTCCATCGCTGACCTCCCGATATACACAGCTACCTCATGACGGATCTGATTCTACCTCGCAATCTGCATCTTCTTCCTATCCTTATCCTTTAGGGGTCTGTGTCTGAATTTGGCTGAGGGGTGTTTGGCAAGATTGGAAGAAGAAAAAGAAGGGGATTCATATTTGTTGAGGACGGCTCGGTTAATAAGGGAGAGGGCATATTGAAAATTGTGATTTGCGGGAGTTATGCCGCCTTTTTCTTCTTTTCCTGGGAAATGAAGGAGATTTCAATACCGAGGGCATGAAGCACCGTTAATAAATTTGAAACTGTAGGATTGCCTCGCTCAGAAAACATTCGGTACATACTTTGGCGATTGAGGTTTGTTACTTTGGCAATAGTACCAATCCCACCATGGGCGTCGGCAACACTTTTAAGAGCAATCAGGAAGCCCTCCAGCGAGCCTTCTCTTACTGCTGCAGAGAGATACTCGGCCGACATGTCGGGGTCTTGTAGCTGCTTTTTCAGGAAGCTGTCGTAGTCTTTGGATCTTATGCGTCTTTTCTGTTTAGCCATTTGAAAATTCCTTCCAATACAATTTTGCCTTTTCAATATCCTTCTTTTGAGAAGACTTATCCCCTCCTAGTAATAGGAGAACCACCTCTGATCCGACGACACCAAAATAAATTCGGTAACCAGACCCAAAATGCAAGCGAAGTTCAAACACTCCATTTCCAACACTCTTACAATCACCAAAGTTTCCTAGCCGCAGGCGGTCGATTCTCGTGAAGATCTTCGCCGCTATGGATTTATCCCGAATACTTGCGATCCATTCTTCAAATGGCGCTTTACCATTCGACCTAATGTAGGTTTTTATCCGTTTAAATTTCGGCCCCAGCTCTTTGTTGTCGCCTGAAAGCGACAACCTGTCAAGAAAGATTGTGCGCTTTGGGTTAATTAGGTGAAGGGCTCTAGTGTCCGGGGTGCTTTAGAATAATTTCAATTGGTTAGGGCTGTCTAGCCCTTCATCTAAGTCATCAACATCACGAAAGAGCTGTAAAATCGGCGTTTTCTCAAATATAGAGACGCTCAAGATTTGTAGAATTTTTTACAGGCTCTGCTGGAGTTGAGCGAGGACACGATCGGCGAAGGCTTTAGTGAGCGCATGCAGGTGATTTAGGCGAACCTCGTGAATACGGACAACCCCCTCCCCAGAGCTTGGTTAATAGCAAAACTAGGGCAATAGATCGGCGGCCTCCATATCTGAAATTATGAATTGTAGTGGAAACTATTTTGCGAGAAGTTGCGCAGTTGATGGGCCAGAATTAGCCTCGTACCAATCTGAATACGAAACATTCCTACCAGTGGGCATCCGGGCCGGTGCCCCTCAAATTTAATTCTTAGTTACATCTACACCTGCGGTCGGCGAGGCCGCCCTACCCGTTCAACCTAAAGAAGGCCTTAAGCACAGCCTCCCGATCGGTCTCAGTCGCAGAGTAGGTGAGGTTTCCCGACGCGTCACATACATACCGAGGATCCCATATGCGCGCTTCGTTAAAGGCGTGAACCACGTAACTATCGTGCGCGACATCATTCTTAAAATCTGCCACTAAAAAACTAGGCTTTGGAAGGCTCTTAAAATTTCGCCGCGCCCGCTTCCACTCTCTGAGCACTCTCTCCCTCCTTTTAACGGAAGCAGCGGACTCGTCCGTCTCAAGGGCGGTTAACAAGTCACTCAAAAAGCTAGAGGCTCCCGTCGCGCATGCCGATATCGTAGCCTCTCCAACGCTTAGACGCGGGGGAAACGCCGTCGCGGGCAATGTCTTCGCTTCAACTTGTGAATAGATCTTCAGATAGAACGACGCGAGTGTTCTACGAAGCTTGTCATTAATTGCCTTTGTCGTCGGAGGGGCTATCGAAAAAGGAGGGTCGGAGATTCCAGACTGCTGATAGCTATTAAAAAAGTATGCGTTGTACGTGTATACCACATTAGCATCGTTAATAGCCGGCAACCTGGTCAACTGAGAAGGGTCGCCGTAGAGCGGCTTCACAAAAAGGGTAACCGTAGGATGCGTTTCTCTAATCGCTGCAATCGTGGAGAGAAGCAACTCATTCCAGTTCTTGGCGCCAGCGCCAAGTAGAGACTTACGCATAGCCGGCTCATTAACGATATCGAACCCAGCGATGTTAGCATTTGATCCGTACCGCGCCATGATCTCTTGCCATTTTGCTATAAACGCATCCCCTAATGTGGCATCGGAAAACATCTTGTAATGTGATGGACTTTCACGGGTTTCGAACCCACCTGGTGGAGAGTACATGATGAACACCATCTTCAGCCCGCGGGCGGCGAAGAGCGGGAGCACAGAATCGAGAAGCTGGAACTGAGATTCCATCATCGCGTCGTAGGCTGCGTCGGTTAGCCCATCCATATTGGCGTTATCACCTACCTGAACTCGAACGACATTGATCCTCCAGTTCGCTATGAGGTCATCGAGCAATGGCTCCGAAATACCATTTAGCGGGATTTGAAACCCTCTCTGCGTTGGAGCTGCGTATGAGAATGAAGTAGCAAAGAGAGAAACGACAGCTACAAAAAGGCTTAATAAAACTTTGAGATAATTCGTCATTAACTATTCCTTTAATGCAGGTGCACGTAATAACCGAGGTGCATGCCTAGCCTTATAGTACCAGCTTCCTGAAACACTCCGAAACAAAATAGTGGCAGGGGCTAAAGTCTTCTCAAGAACTGAAACCACGAATACGTGAGCTCGATTCCTAAGCCCACGGCAAACAATTATTTGGGAGGACACCTACCGGCTAAAGGGGCTACCTTTAAGGATAGAAAGACCGACCTACTCTTGGTAAGTGTTTGCTTTGAGGTGCAGAGTGGCTCCCTGGGCGATTTTGTAGGGCTTGGCCCTGACCGCAGCACCTCTAGCTTGGTTCTGGTGTATGTTGGGTGAGGTAATAGGGTGAAGTCGCCAAAAAGCAGCAGATAGATACACGACCCCCAAAGCTCCGAGAGGGAGTAGAAACGATGTTGCGCTATGTTGCCGGTTGATGCGCCAGAAGTAACCCCGTAACAATGATCTTAGAAGTTGCTCTCATTGAGATTCGTTATGAGATAAACCGATATGAGTAGATTATTTTTATCAGTTCTACCAAATAGGAGAGCTAGTTCGCTCTTACTAGGCAGAACTTCTGAGCAGCATTGTCTCCCGCGGAGCTTCTAAACTGCACATCAAGGAAGAGCTTCTCGCCAGAGTTCCATGAGATCGGACCGCCCTGTGCGTCATTGAGACATTGGGAGAGATTAACCTTAAATGAAAATTTATTATCCGGGTCAACGTCGCGATCAGATGTTGTATCGACTAGGCCGTTTCCGTCTGATCCGATATTGGAATCGGTTGTAGAATAGCTTGCGGCACTACAATTTCCAGGCCCCTGCCCACCAGCTCCTTCAACTGAAGGGCCGTTAGGAATGTCTATACTAATAAAAGAACCTCCAATATCTACGTACTCACCCTCTCCGATAGAGCTATCCCCGGGGCGTTGTGGGCGCCAGCCAGTTAGAGTAACTGAGACGTTACCGCTTGAGGGTAGCGAAATACAGTTGTTTCGTGAGCCAATCATTGGATTGGCAGTATAGTCCAGATTTACTGGAGCGTCGCTGTTTATTGCGACGGTACTTAGACCTGGATTACTAACGAACATAAAGTTTAGCATCCCCGGAATTTCGCTGCTCTCGCCATTTGATGTAAATCTCTGAATGTATGTGTCTCCAGCTCCTATTGAGCTAGAAGTCGCATGGGTCTGTAGTTGAAAATCACCCGTAGGACCGCGAGTGATTAAACCTAGCCCGTCACTATCAGGATCTGACAGATCAGGGAAAGCGCCGCTTTGGCTCGTTCCAGTTCCGCCAGAGGAGCAATAACCAAGATCTCCACAGTCTAGCTCGACATCGGTTCCATTTGGAGCCGCGACTTCAATCGCTAAGGACTGGGTGCTTCGGAGTGCAGAATCTATCCTTGCTGTGTCTAATCCTGTCGTATTGTAGTTTAGGCTCTGATCGATATCTAATTTAAAGTTTGAGAATATGTGAAACTCTCCCACCGCTGCTCTATCAGAGTCGTCTTCATCGTAGTTGTCCAGAGTTCCGTCGCCATCGTCATCGCTGTCTACTGGATCCACAAGACCATCGTTATCGGCATCGCCTGCGGCTGCTAAGATTACGATTTGCCGAGCATGTGCAGCACTGGCAGCCACTGTACGCGCGGCGAGTCCGTGTGATGCGATACCAGTTGGAATCCAATTGGTTGCGTTTGCGGTAATACTTCCGACAACGGATTTTGAATATCTTGCTCCGTTGAGTGTTCCGAGTAGAGCGCCATCTAATGTCTTTAACGTTCCTAGATCGCTTCCAGCCTTAAAAACTGTATTAACTAAATTGTTTCGTTTGCAATTGCTTTTATCTTTTCCAGAGCAGTACTTATTAACGACTTGATACGCAACATTGTTGTTGCCATCGAGTAAGTATATGAGAGCGGTAGATGTAGGTGGGGCAATCTGAACATTTTTACCCGTGACAGAACCGGTTTTTGCCTTGCTTCCATCGGGCGAGACAGCCATTACTCGGTATCCGCTTGTGAGGGAGTTTTTGAGCTTAAATTTGATCGCCTTTGGTGTTGCAGAAACCGCGTTTACAATAAGAGTAGAAAGAAGAGTACCTAAGATAAGAGATGTTTTCATCGAGTCTCTTTTTATTTGAGCGATTGCGTTCACAAACTCCCTCACCAAGACCTATCGGCCAAAACATGGGATCTACTTAAGGATAGGAAGACCGAGTCACTTTTGGCAAGTATTTAATTCTAGCCGCAGAGTGGCTCCCGGGGCGATTTTGTAGGGCTTGGCCCTGACCGCAAGCACCTCTAGCCAGGCTCTGGTGTATGTTGGGTAAGGTAATAGGGTGTAAGTCGCCAAAAAGCAGCAGATAGATACACGACCCCCAAAGCTCCGAGAGGGTGTGGAAACGATGTTGCGATATGTTGCGATATGTTACGCTGTTGATGGACCAGAATTAACCCCGTCACAATGATCTTAGAGTTTAAAGCAGCCTGGCAGTGGCCTTTGCCAGTTTTAATTAGTTGCTACAATAAGGGGAATGGGGCCTTAATATTAGTCTCTAAGATTTAAGTAGATATCTGACTGAGCAGAACAGCGAGAATAAAGAAAAACAGTGGGCATGCAATTCCAAGGTTTTATAGAGTAGCTATTAAAAAATAGATTAAAATGAACAAAACACTAATTATATTTTCAACATTGATACTTGCTTTAGCAGGATGCGGAAACAATGATCAAACAAATGTAGTCGAACCAACCGAATACATATACAACTTTCAAGAGGACTCAGAAGATTGGACGGCGGGCTTTGCAGACTATCCAAATGAACCGAATGTAGAGGACTTTTATGAATTAGAGTTTTCTCATTCGATGTTACCAAGCCCGCTGAGAATTACTGATGGGGCTTTAAAACAAGCTGGCAATAATCATAGTGATGACTTGTTTATGTTTGTAAAAAAGAAAATTACTGAGTTAGTGCCCTTTAGGACCTATAATGTTTCAATGGAAATTGAATTTGCCTCTAATGCACCAAATGGGTCTGTTGGAGTCGGTGGTTCCCCAGCAGAAGCTGTATCTATTAAAGCAGGTGCCTCTACCTCTGAGCCATTAAAGGTACTAGATAATTCTGATAACTGGTACCGCATGAACATAGACAAAGGAGAAGAAATAGGAGATTTTGCTAACGGCACAGAGTCCAGTGCCTACAACCTAGTAACCCTAAAAACAATGAACTCTATTAGTGTTGAATCTAACTCCAACGGGGAAATTTGGTTAGTTGTAGGTACTGACTCGGGGTTTGAAGATAAAACTACAATTTATTATAATAAAATTAAAGTGATATTGAACTAATATTATATGCGTCTTCGGTTTTCTCGTCTTCGCTTATTTCATCTTCTCTCTTCTGTGTCGCCGGTCGTCCGGTTAGCGAAGTATTCGTTGAGGATAGGAAGACCGATTCACCCTTGGTAGGTTTTGCTTCGAGGTGCAGAATGGTTTCCGTAAGGATTTTATAGCGCTTGGCCCTGCCCGCCGCACCCCTAGCGTGGTTCTGGTGCATTTTGGGTGAGTTAATAATAGGGCGTAAGTCGCCAAAAAAGCAGCAGATAGATACACGACCGCCGCACGTCCTAGAGAGTGACGACTTTAGAACTCATTCACCGACCGTCGGGGCAAATGAGTCATAGATAGAAATTTCATCAATAGCCATCCAATGCCCTATAACCCCCTGCCAAATATCACGACTAGGCCGCCGAAGGCACCAGCCGGAAGTCGTAATGCGCGACATGAAAGGGCTTGTCCATGAGACGGCCGTCCGGCGCCTTGCCAGCCGGATGCGGCTCGAAGTTGACAATCAGGCTGTTGCGCACTCCGAACACGGCGTCCGAATCGAGAAACGGGCTGTCAGACACAAACAGGTGTGTAATCAAGCGCTCGTGCCCGGGCGCGCTGAGCATGGTGTGCATGTGGCCGGGCCGGTTGGGGTGTCGACCCATGCGGCGCAGCATACCGCCCACCGGGCCGTCATCAGGCACAGGGTAATAGGCCGGAAGGATTGACCAGAAGCGGTAGTTGCCTGCCGCGTCAGTGTGAAAGCGTGCGCGCAAAGCCATTGGCGCGTCTGCACCTTTTTGCAGGTCATAAAAACCATCGCCGTCGCCCGACCAGACGTCGAGCGTGCAGTTGGCCACCGGTTTGCCGTCGGTGTCGGTGACGCAGCCGTGGTAGTAAGCCGGCGTGCCGGAGCTCACACCTGTGATGTCTGCGCCCAGCTCCAGCTCAGGGGCACCTTCCCAGAAAAACGGGCCGAGCACCGTGGCCTCGGTCGGCGCCAGTTTAGGTGGGGTAGCCTTGAGCGCCACGGCACCCTTGGCCTGCTCAATACCCACCACCGCCATCGACACGCCCAGGGTGTCGGACAAGAGGATGAACTCCTGGCGTTTTTCATCGCACATCTTACCGGCTGCTGTGAGGAACTCGATGGTGCCCATCCACTCTTCAGGCGTGAGCTGAACCTCTTGCACAAAAGCATGAACGTGCTTGACCAGCGCGCTCATGACTTCTTTGAAGCGGGGCTCTTTGCAGTCTGCCATGCGGTCAATGACGGCCTGCACCAGATCGTGTACTTCGAGTTGCGCCATGTCTTGTCTCCTGTGTTGTCGGGCAGCCCAGGGGCAGAGCCGCCTCAAGGGATACTTTTAATTTTTCAAATAAGGCTGCAAGCCTGCGCAAAGCTCAGGCGCGAGTTGCGGCCAAACAGCTTGCTGTTGTAACCGTAACCCAGGTTGATGAGAAAGTTGGCCTGCGACCTGGCGCCCGGAAAGAACTACGCATAGACCTTTGCCAGATTGACATCGCACATGGGCCCGCAGTCCAGGCCGACAGCGCGCGCTGCAATCATGAAAGGATAGGAAGCTCGAACCACTTTTGGCAAGTATTTGATTCTATTTGCAGAGTAGTTCCCGTAAGGATTTTGTAGGCCTTGGCCCTGACCGCCGCACCCTAGCATGGTTCTGGTGCATGTTGGGTGAGGTAATAGGGTGTAAGTCGCTAAAAAAGGAGCAATAGATAGACCAGCCCCGCAGGTCCTATAGAGTGACGACTTTAGAACTCATCCACCGGCGGGTCGAAACCTGTCCCGCCGTAGCGCGCTAGCGCGTAGGAGGACGAGTCATAGAGTTTAGCGAGGACACGATCGGCTAAGGCTTGAGTGACCGCATGCAGGTGAATCTCGGCGAACCTCGTGAATACGGACAACCCCCTCCCTAGAGCTTGATTAATAGCAAAACTAGGGCAATAGATCAGCAGCCTTCATATCTGAAATTATGAATTGTGGTGGAAGCGATGTTGCGCGATGTTGCGCGGTTGATGGACCAGAGGTAACCCAGTACCAATGATCTCTATTCTCCCCATTCCATTTCATCCTGGAGGCAATCAAGGCTCGCAAATTCAACGGAATTTATCCTTGTTTATTGCCAACTTAGATGACCTGAACGGTTACCCTTTTTTATGAGATGCTAAAGCCAGATTAGAAGTGTCACTGGTTGTAAAACTGACATTAAGAGGATTCTCGGCTCCCCCTAGTATTGCTCCCGAGAGCGCGTCTGTGACTCTCGCGGCCATACTCTCGACCGTTGCAGATACGGCTGGTGCCAACGTTGCGGCGGCGATCGCTCCAACTCCGCCGGTCTTCGCACCAATCGCCGCAACTGTAGCAGTGGCAGCCACACCACCGGCAGCCGCACCAACTTTATCTCCGACCGCTTGAACCGCTCCGGCGGCGACTTGTCGTGCTGTTGTAAACATAAATAATTCTCCAAAAATTACGTCTTTAGGAAGTTATGGTCGAAAACCAGAGGGACGTGACCCTAGCGAGGTAACATATTATGTAACTAGTCAGCATATTGGAGAAATATTCGCATACGGTAATGACACTCAATAGCCCCTAAGGGGCCTATTAGCGGAGCAAATCGGGGGTGAAAACATTAACTGGTCACAAAATCTGTCGTCCCCGACCCTGTCCCGCCAAAGCTTTAGCGACGGCGGATCATGGGGACGACAAAATCGAATTACCAATGAAACTTCGCCGTAATCTCAATAGATTGAATCGCGACATTACACTACGGTGACCAGTTACCATATTATAGTCAGAGAGAGCAGAAGGTGCCAGTCAGGGGGGGGCTTGTTCGACCCTGATAAAGCTGGGTAGAATCACCCCTGCATGAATACCTATCTATGGGCCGCTCGGACAACTATTGTGTTGTTGGGTGGCGTACTTATCGTAACAATGAGTCAACCTGCACAACACCTCTTCAAGGCGTTAGATGTGCAGTACGCCTCGGACAGCCTGCTCTACGACAAGGATAGCCCCTTTCGAAAGCTTGGATTACTCCTACAAAACGACGAACAGGCACCCCGCACCGATATTATCATACAAACCGCACAGCACCCCCTTGGCGACTTATCTGGGGATGATGAACAAACCGTCATTACTATAAAAAACGGCACGACCCCCGAGGCCCTCTGGAGCACGCTGCGGGGAGCCGCTTTCAGGGCCTCAGATTTTGTCGAAGCCTTTGCTAAGCGGGGCGAAAAGAAGCACCCGTTGCGGGCCGGCGAGGTAATTCAGCTTAAGCGTAGGAACGGCGAGTTGGTTGAGCTACGACGGGCACTGCCGGACGGCGGTACTATGATTATCGAGGGCAATACAGAGCTTGGATACAGATCTCGTATCGAAAAGGTCAGGCTCACCAGCAGAGAGAGGAAGGTATCTGGTACGATCTTTACCTCGCTGGTTGATTCAGCGCGCGCCATCAAGCTCCCCTACTCCGTAATCGATGATTTCGTCGATCTATTTGGCGAGCGCGTCGAATTTAGCCGCGATTTGCAGCCCGGCGACACCTTTACCGTCTCATTTAAAGAGCGAGTAATGGATGATGGTAGTGTGTTCGATACTGGAGAGATCCAAAGCGCCTCCTTGCGCATCCGTGGTGAGATGCTAGCTGTTGTGCGCGATGTAGCGAAGGACGGTAGCATTCGCTACTTTGATGAAAAGGGTCAGGTACCAAGTAAGGGCCTTCTCCGCTATCCCCTTAAGTACACCAGAATCTCGTCGGTTTTTTCGAACGCCAGATTTCATCCAGCGTTAAAGATTAAGCGTCCACATAACGGCGTCGATTTTTCAGCACCTACCGGCACCCCTGTGCGCAGCGTTGGTGATGGGCTTGTGATCTATTCAGGATACTCAAAAACCACAGGCTATATGGTGCGCATCTCGCACGGCTCACGCTATACGAGCGAATATATGCATCTAAGTAAGATCGCAACGCAGGCCAAGCGCGGCGCGCGCATCGCACGCGGAAATGTCCTCGGCGCTGTTGGGAGTACCGGACTAGCAAGTGGCCCGCACCTACACTACGGACTCTTTGATAAGGGTAAGTATATTGATCCGATGCGGGCTAAGATTGCACAGGATATCGGAGTAATTAAGCCCCCCGCAACCGTGCTCGCAACACTTTCAGAGATGAAGAAAGAGCACGATAGCGTCGCGGTTGCAGCCGTTGGGCGTAAAAGCAAGGCATGAGCTGCTATGTTTCCGTTCTGGCCACCGGCTCTGAGCTGCTTGATGGTCGGGTCATAGATACAAATTCAAACTTCGTAGCGCGCGAGCTCGCTGAATTAGGGCTGACGTTGCGGCGTGTGCTGGTGGTTGATGATAACCTGGACGAGATCGTAACTGGGCTGCAAGCACTGAGCGCCGTGAGCGATATCGTTATTACCTCAGGGGGGCTCGGGCCAACTACGGATGATTTAACCCGTGCGGCGGTTGCTGCGTTTGCTGGGGTGAGCGTTGTTGAGAGTACTGAGGCGCGTGCGCAGGTCGAGGGTTTTTTTAAAAAGCGCGGACGTGAGGCGGATGGGATAAATCTTAGACAGGCGTTGCTACCAGAGGGGGCAACGATGATCGTAAATGAGCTTGGTAGCGCCCCTGGCTTTATGCTCCAGCGCCCAAACGAAGGGGTTGTGTCTGCGCTTTCCGGCGTGCCCGCAGAATTTAAGCAGATGTTTAGCTCCTCTGTCTGGCCCCTTATTAAGGCACGCTGTGGCTCTGTTCCAACTATCCAGCGCGCCTGCTTTAAGGTTTTCGGTTTGCCTGAATCTACTATCGGTCAGAGGATTGAGGCCTTGCGGTTGCCGATAGATGTAGCCGTATCTTACCGCGCCGCTTTTCCTGAGGTGCAGGTGGTGCTTAAGAGTCAGCGGCCGGATCTCGCACTCTTTAGCGAGCAGGTACGTAGAGCTATAACTCCCGCCTGTATCTTTAGTGAGCAGATGGGAGAGAGTTTTCTTGAGAGCCTACAACACCTACTTGAAAAAAATGGTGTGACCATTTCGACCGCAGAGTCGTGTACCGGCGGCATGCTTGCGGAGCTACTGACCCGCACCCCGGGGGCCTCTAAGGTCTATCGTGGCTCTATCGTTGCCTACAACGAAGAGATAAAGCAGGAGATGTTAGGCGTGCCATCCGAGGTATTGCAGGAGCACGGCGCGGTAAGCGCCGAAACGGTCAGGATTATGGCGCAATCGGTACGTGAGCGCTTTAAAACTGAGATCGGTGTTGCTGTTAGTGGTGTGGCCGGTCCAACTGTGGGCGGTGACGCCATGCCTGTTGGAACCTTCTTTGTGGGGCTCTCTACCCCCCGGGGGTCGACCGAGGTTCAGTGTCTTTATGTAAACGAAAGGGAGAAGGTCCGTGTCTATGCCAGCTATGTAGCACTTGATCTGATACGACGGCACCTTAGGGGGGATGCGGCGCCAGGAACTTATCCGATAAAAAGCACTTGAATCGAGGCAGTTTAAGTAGGGAGCTATTTCTGTTGTGGATCGTTAGGGGCTAATCGTGAGACTCTATAGGGAGTTGTATTGATTCGTCTGAGGCGAGTCAGCAAGAGATATATATAAAGAAAGAGATAATGACAGGATACGGACGACGTTCAGGAGACCCAACCGGCGCAACGAAGGAGATGGGGGTGCCATTTCCGGAGTCGAGCGTAATGCAGATGTTAGTTGGCGATGCCGATGAGAACCTGCGGATTATAGAGCGCGAGCTGGGTTTAAAGATCGGACGCTCTGCTGACGGACTGACCCTGGTTGGGCAGGACACCGATGTCGAGCTTGGACACGATCTCTTGGTGCAACTACGTGGACTTATCGAACAGGGTGAGGGGCTCTTTAAGGGCGACGTAGAGCGCGCCATTAAGATGCTCGCAGGTAATAGACGGCTACGGCTTGAGGAGCTCTTTCGCGATGAGATTCGGGTCTCCGGCAAGCGCACTAAGATCGTGCCGAAAACATTCCGTCAGAAAAGTTATATCGAGGACATTAAGAACCACGACGTGGTGTTCGGTGTAGGGCCTGCCGGAACCGGCAAGACCTACCTTGCGATGGCGATGGCTGTAACGGCGCTCCTTAACAAGGAGGTAAAGCGCATCGTGCTCTGCCGTCCTGCGGTTGAAGCCGGAGAGAAGCTCGGATTTCTTCCAGGAGATATGGCCGAAAAGGTCAATCCGTATCTACGTCCGCTTTATGACGCGCTGCACGATATGATAGATCCTGAGCGTGCCAAAGAGCTGATCGAGAAGGGTGCGATAGAGGTTGCGCCCCTTGCGTTCATGCGCGGACGAACACTTTCTAACGCCTTTGTAATCCTCGATGAGGCACAGAATACAACTCCGGTGCAGATGAAGATGTTGCTTACTAGAATTGGGTTCGGATCGACCTGTGTTGTTACAGGGGACGTAACGCAGATCGATCTACCGCGTGGAGTACCATCAGGGTTAAATCATGCGGTTAAGATCCTGAAAGATACGTTGGGGATATCTATCGTTCATTTTACTGATGAAGATGTCGTGCGGCATCCACTTGTCTCGCGCATTATTCGGGCGTATGACCGTGACGATGCCTAAAATAACGCGGCGCTCGCTTAAGCACCCCCCTGCCCCAGCGCGTAAATGGAGGATTCATCTCTTGGTTGAGAGTAGAAAGCTTAAGCTCCCTGCCGCCACCTTGCGTAAACTTGTTTCAGAGGTCCTTCTGCAGGTCGAGAGCGAGATAGCTTTAAAAAACATCTGTGAGTTAAATGTAGTTCTTACCGATGATGCGCGCATGCGGGAGATAAATAAGGAGTATCGGAAAAAGGATAAGGCCACCGATGTGCTCTCTTTTCCGCAGTTTTTGCCAGCAGAGATAAGTGGCAAGAAAAAGACGCCGGATCTTTTTAATACCTACCTTGGGGACCTCGTTATCTCAACTGAAACAACGCTACAACAGGCGCGCAGCTTCGGAGTTACGCCATATCAGGAGCTAGTTCGTCTCGTTGTACACGGCGTGCTGCACCTATGTGGCTACGATCACGAGAAGGTTCCATTCAAGGAGGCGCAGCGTATGCGGCGGCGGGAACGCAAGATTAGGGCACTCATAGATACGCTCTAGCATTGACGAGACCCTGATAGCGACGTATACGGAGGCTATGACAGCTCTTTTTGAACCATCCGAATTTAAGTACAAGCTACAGGGCCTGAGCGCACGCGTTGAGGTCTTGAGGGGGTTTCTTTGACATCCCTACCCTAACGACCAAGGTAGAGGAGCTTGAGCAGCAATCTCAATCAAACGAGATCTGGAGCGATGCTAATAAGGCCAAAGCCCTTATGCGCGAGCGTGCGCAGTGCGTGGAGCGGCTAGAGCAGTTTAAAAAAATTGCCTCAGTACAAGCCGATACCGAGACGGCCTTTGAGCTTGGGCGCGATTCAAATGACCAGGAATTTATCCTAGAGGCGCTACGCCTGATGGTGGAGCTTGAGGGTTTGATCGGAACCCTTGAGTTTAAGTGCAAGATGAAGGGTGAGTTCGACAGCCAGAACGCTATCCTAGAGATCAACGCCGGCGCAGGTGGAACCGAGGCGCAGGATTGGGGCGAGATGTTGTTGCGCATGTATCTTAGGTGGGCAGAGAGCAAGCGCTTTAAGGTTGAGGTTATGGATATCCAGCCGGGTGATGGCGCTGGGATTAAGAGCGTGACGGTGCTGATTGAGGGTGCCTACCCCTACGGGCACTTAAGAAACGAGAGTGGTGTGCATCGGCTGGTAAGGATCTCTCCATTTGATTCAAATGCGCGTCGCCACACATCGTTTGCCTCGGTTAGCGTTACCCCTGACATAGAGGAGGAGATCGAAGTTGAGGTAAAAGATGACGATCTACGGGTTGATACCTATCGTTCCTCGGGTGCCGGTGGGCAGCACGTTAATAAAACCGACTCAGCTGTACGATTAACCCATATACCAACAGGAATTGTGGTTGCCTGTCAGAGCGAAAGATCTCAACATAAAAATAAATCCAGGGCGATGAAGATCCTTAAATCAAAGCTGTACGAGCTCGAGCAGGATCAGCAGCGCGATAGGATCGATCAGCTTAAGGGACAGAGAAAGAAGATTGATTTTGGAAGTCAGATTAGAAACTACGTAATGCAGCCGTATCAATTGGTAAAAGATCTCAGAAGTGATTATGAGACCTCGGATGTAAACGGAGTGCTCGATGGTAAGATCGATCCTTTGATAGAGTCGTGTCTTTTAATGACAGAAAAAAATGGTGAATAGTTACGAAATTAAGGCGGAATTACTTAAGGAATTAGCGCTTGAGGTCGGACAGGTTACACCCGATCTCGGCATCAGAGCCGGAGTAGATTCGCGCCACCCTATATACCGTGGAAAGATAGTAACGAGCTTTGCATCATGGGATCTGCTCGATCTGCAAAGACGGCGCGAGATCTCTAAAAGCATCGTGCACGCACTTGAAGAGTTTGGTGGGCACGCTGGTATTGGGCGACAATCAGGGGGATTAACAGACGCGCACACAAGGGCGGAGCGGCGCATCGCACACTTCTTTGGAGCGGAATCGGCGCTACTTTTTGGGACTAGGGCCCAGTCAGTTCTAACCTGCATAACAGCGTTGTGTTCTGAGGGGTGGGTCGTGCTTGGTGCTGCCCTTACCACCCTACCCTTGGCGGATGCTTGCGCACTGGTCGGGGCGGATTTTTATGAGTTTGATAGCGATGCGGCGCTACAAGCTCTGCTCGAGCGCTTTCAGCTCTCAAAGCGGGTCTTAGTCTTTGTTGAATCTGTATCAGCTGTAACAGGCGAAATTACTGATGTGCAGGCGACCTTCTCAATGCTTGAGCGCTGTGGAGCGTGGGGGGTAGTTGATGAAAGTGCGGCACTTGGGATCGTTGGAATGCGGGGAGCCGGCTCGGCTGAGGAGCTTCCGATATCGCCGGTGCTGTTGGCTAGGATAGTAGGGCTTGGGCTTGTGGCCGGTGTGGAGCTAGCTGCTATAGTATGTATGAATGAATTCAGGGAGTTGCTATTAAAGCGCTCCCGTTACCTCAGGATTGAGTCACCTCCACCGGTGACAGCTGTATGCGGAGCACATAGCGCGCTCGATCTGATAGAGGTTTCAATCCTGCAACGTAAGATGATTTCAGCTAGGGGGCGCTTAGTAGAGGGAGCTGCTAGGGAGCAGGGATGGAGCGTTCTCGGTGGTGGTGAGGTGCCTGTAATGTCTGTGTGGTTCGATAGCTTTAAGAAAGCGCAGCTTATTCAGTCAGCTCTTTTGCAGCGATCGATCTTCGTTGAGGCGCTTGCAGCTCGCAGCGTAAGGAAGACCGGAGCGGTTCTTAGGGTGTTGCTTTCAAATGCGCATACTCAAAAGGAGATCGAATCGCTAATTGAGGGGTTCGCAGAGGTGCGTAAGCGGCTCGCAGCAGATATTTAAGGCGCCGTAGAGCTTCCCCTACCCCATTTCGGCTTTGAATGTGTTCCACGTGGAACAGTTCCAAAGATATTTAAGTCACCACCCAGCCCCCTACCCTGTTTCAGCTTGAATATGTTCCACGTGGAACACATTACTATAGTAGCCCTCTAAATTCTTCGATCAAAGGTACTATAACCACCAGTTTTTTATTGTTACTGATTCCTACTCGTGATACCTCTTACACCTTCTACAGACTTAGTATCTTCAATCTAAACTATGGCACACGTAATTGCCCTGGCGAATCAAAAAGGTGGCGTTGGTAAGACTACCAGCGCAGTAAGCCTATCGGCGCAGCTAGCTCTTCTAGGGTTTAAGGTGCTTTTGCTTGATTTTGACCCGCAAGCCAGCGCTACAAGTGGCCTAGGTATTAAAAAGCATCCCGAGGGAGCTGATCTTTACGATGTATTCTTCGGAAAGTTGCAGCTTTCTGATCTGATACGCCCCTCCTCTATATATAACCTCTCAGTTGTTCCTGGATCTCATGATCTAGTAAGTCTTGAGCTAGAGATCGGGCGCACCCCTGGGCGTGAGTTAATTCTACAGAGCGCGTTGGCGGATGTATTAGGAAGCTACCAGTTCGTGCTGATCGACTGCCCCCCCTCCTCCGGTCTTCTGACCCTTAATGCGCTAGGCGCTGCATCCTCTGTCTTGGTTCCGCTGCAGGCAGAATACTATTCACTAGAGGGCTTAAGTGGTCTCCTTAATACGATATCATTCGTTCAGCAGACCTTTAATCCGAAGCTTGATCTGCTCGGTGTGTTCCTAACTATGTACGATGGCCGTACGAAGCTCTCGGTGCAGGTCTTTGAGGAGGCCGAAAAGCACTTCGCCGCTCGACTCTTCAAAGCGAAGATTCCAAGAAATATCCGACTATCTGAGTGTCCCAGCCATGGGATGCCGATCTGTAGCTACGACCCACAGAGTGCTGGAGCCAAGAGTTATCTAGCACTTACGGGTGAGTTAATAGATCGGTTGGGTGTAGATAAGGATGGGGCGGCTCGCGCAGCGTAGCTGTTTTATGCAACTGTTCCACGTGGAACACTTTTAGAGGTAATTTATAATGGATGTGGCAAAGGGTCTTAAGAAACCGACCAGAATGGCCTTAGGGCGCGGATTAAGCGCGCTGGTATCGTCAGCCATGCCGGTCCCAGTAGCACCACCCACTAGACTTCCTACAACGGAGTCGTCGAACTCAACCGATGTTTTACTAAATCGAGGCGAGGGGGAGGTATCCTTCATTACTCTAAACCTTATCACCACCAATCCAACTCAACCCAGACAGACCTTTCCTGAGCAGGAGATAGCGGAGCTCTCCGAGTCAATTAAAACCCTCGGGGTATTGCAGCCTATACTTGTTAGGCCCATGGGGGAGGGCTACCAGATTATAGCCGGAGAGCGACGTTACCGTGCTGCTAGCAGGGCAGGTCTCTCTCAAGTGCCTGTATTGATTAGGTCTTTAGACGAGCGCGAGACCCTTGAGGTGGCACTTGTAGAGAACGTTCAACGCCAAAACCTTAACCCGCTCGAAGAGGCCAAGGGCTATCAGAGGTTAATGGACGAATTCTCGCTGACCGCCCAAGAGGTCGCTGAGCGGGTAGGCAAGGATAGGGCAACGGTAGCAAACCTTGCCCGCGTTCTAAAGCTTCCTACGGTTGTGCAGGAGATGTTGCGGGATGGTCGGTTAAGCATCGGACACGCTAAGGCGATCTTGACCGTTAGGGAGCCAGTTGCTCAGATTAGCCTTGCAAATAAGGTCATAAGCGAGGGGCTCTCGGTGCGCGCAATTGAGTCTATAGTGTCGCGCGATGTGGTGCTTGACCCACCGCGCAAAGCTTCTTCGGCCGAGACGCGACGTGAACGTGTGCCGCAATATCCAGAGCTTGAGGATCGATTACGCAACGCCCTTGGAACGAAGGTTTCGATTCAGCGTGGTGCAAAGGGTGGATCGATTGAGCTGCATTTCTTCTCAGATCAGGAGCTTGATCGATTAGTAGATATACTAAGTAACTATTCACCCCAATCTAGACTTATCGGTAGCTAAGATGAACACGGGGCTGGCTGGGTTAATAGTTGCTATATTATAATTGGGAATAGGTGAACGTTATGGGTAATGCATTAAATATCGCAGATTCATTGGGGAAAACAGCTAAATTTACACTCGGAGAGGGGCTCTCTGGAGCTAGCTCAACGGTGCTCGGCGCAAACGCGCAACTGAAAGGGGATATTAGGGCAGCCGGAGATGTTGTGGTTCTAGGCACGCTCGAGGGCGAGCTCTCGTCCCATTCGCGTGTTACGATTGGAGCCGGAGGAAGCGTCATCGGGCGCGTTATTGCAACTGAGATCGTTATCGAGGGGCGCCTAGCTGGGGAATCGATAGCTTCAAAGTCACTTTCGATGCTCGGCTCAGCAGAGGTTCGCGGTGATGTTACAACGCCTGTTTTGGTGATCGAACCTGGAGCGACATTCGTTGGGCGGTGCTCTATGCCGCAACCAGAGGTTCAGGAGCTACGTAGCGCACAGGAGGCGCAACCTAAGGCTCAAATAAAGGCATAGCGGTTGATTTAAATCGCAAAATCAATGATTCTAGAGCCCTAACAGCTATTATTAAAGTGTGATGGAATTCATGACAGGCATCCTCGCAGCGCTTGATCTTACCCCGCAAGATTGTCCAATGATTGTGGTGGGAACTCTATTGCTCTATATGCTTTACCGGGCACTCTCGACGAAGCTCTTTAAACCGATGCTAGAGCACATTGAGCGCCGCGAAGAGGCTACGACCGGAGTGTTGCAGACGGCAGCCCAGATGCGCCAGAAGGGCGAGGCCCTGCAGTTGCGCCATAATGAAGCTTTATTTCAGGCTAGGGTTGAGGCAAACCAACAAAAAAACGAGATACTTACAGCCGCAAAGGAGCGCGCTGCAGCGATTATTGCAGCAGCGGAGGCTAGTGCTGCGGTTGAGCTTAAAGGTGGGCGCGCTGCAATTCAGGAGCAGGTTAGCGCAGCGCAATCACGGGCTGAGAGCGAGGCCGTTGATCTTGCAGAGCGGCTTGCGTCCCGAGTTAATTCGCAGCTCGGCGCGCAGTAGCGCACACGGATCTGACCTGGTGAATAACAAACCCCTCAGGGGTAGATTTGCTCTGCAAATCTGGGGTGATAATATTAACTATTCACCCCTAAAATGAGCGTCCCCGATCAGGGGACGACAAGAAAGGCGCGAATCCCTACAAAGACCGCCTTCTATAAGCATTAACGTGCACAACAGTAAAACCTGGTGAATAGTTACGGAAATTATAGAGCTAAAGGCGTGACTTGTATCGTAATACTGGCTATCCTACCAGCGCCCTGAGTTGGGGCCGTAGGGGCATATTAGAGCCCCAAGCTTATGATGAAATTTCAATCTATGAACTTTTAATCCATGAACTTTTAACTCATGAAAAGCCCTAGAAACAGAGCCAAAAGTCCACTCTATAAGCTCATTGCGAGCGTAGGTGTTGCTGTTAACGGGGCAATAACTAACCATGCGCTAGCCGCAGATGGAGCACCGCACCAGCTGTCGATCCTAGATCTCAGCGCCGGATGGTTAAATTTTATCTGCTACGTAGCTTTGTTATACTTCCTGCTTAGAAAGGCTATTCCGAACGCCTGGAGAGCGCGGCGCACAAGGATCTTAACGGCTGTAGATGCGTGTAAAGCCGAGCTTCAGAGTGCCGAGCGTGAGCTGAACGCGATAGAGTTGCGTACTAAAAATCTTGCAGTCGAGCAGAAGCTAGCCAAGGATGAGATTAGACAACAGGCGGAGGTTGAAGCGGCTACTATCGAGCAGCGCGCAAAGGAGCGTGCCGCCCGTATTCAGAGTCAAGCCAAAGATCTCATGGTTGGTGAGCTGCGTTCGGCTCACGCACGGTTTCGTGCTGCGCTCGTTGCTAAGGCGCTGGAAATTACTAAGGGACGCTTCGCTAGAGGCGAGTTCCTCTCGCAGCAACAGTCCTATCTTGAGGCAGCGGTTGGGCGGGCAAAGAGGCTCGTTCAATAATTTTTTATAAGGGGCAGGGGATTCAAGCATGAGCGCAGGACGCCACACACTTATTGCTAAAAGATACGCCAAGGCGCTCTTTGGTATCTGCGCGCCTGTTGATTTTGATAGCACCGAGGCGCAGCTTAAGACACTCGCGCTAGCCTGGAATGGATCGCAAGATCTGCGCCAAAGCATGCTCAATCCCCGTGTTACAGACCCACAAAGGATCTCTGTGATAGACGGCGTTGTTGCCTCGTTTGGTGGTTGGGCGAACGAGCCGACTAAGAAGGTCGTTCAGATCTTGGTATCATTACGCAAGGCCCCCGTCTTGCCGCAGCTGGCAGAGAGCTTTGCAGCGCTTGTGAGCGAGTACAGAAAGAGCCTAACCCTTGAAGTAACGGTAGCAACGCCAATGACCGATAGCGCTGTGTCCGATCTGAAAGCGCGGCTCTCAAAGGCCCTGGGCGGCGAGGTAACTTTAGATGTGAAGAGCGACGCAGCGCTACTTGGAGGATTAACGATCCGTTTAGGGGATAAGCTGCTAGATCGATCGGTTCTAGGAACGCTACAACGTATGGCGGTAGAATTGGCTCAATAGTATTTTTTCTAAGAGAGTTTTTGAGAAGAGGTAATTATGGACATACGCGCAGATGAAATAAGCAGGATCATTAAGGATAAAATCGGAAGCGTCTCTGGCGATCAGGACCTGACCGAAGTTGGATCCGTTCTTAGCGTCGGCGATGGAATCGCGCGCGTGTATGGACTCGGCAAGGTAGCTCTCGGCGAGCTTGTTGAGTTCTCAAACGGCACTAGGGGCATCGCGCTTAACCTCGAAGAGGATAACGTCGGCGTGGTGGTCATGGGCGAAACTAGCGAGATAGCTGAGGGCGATACAGTAAAGCGCACCGCACAGATCGCAAAGGTACCGGTTGGTGAGGCCTTGATTGGTCGCGTTGTAGACGCACTAGGCAACCCTATCGATGGACTCGGAGATATTAAGACCAGTGAGACCCGTCGTATTGAGATTAAGGCGCCCGGTATCGTAGGACGTAAGTCCGTGCATGAGCCGATGCAGACCGGCCTTAAGGCCATCGATGCGATGACGCCAGTAGGGCGTGGACAGCGCGAGCTAATTATCGGCGACAAGAAGACCGGCAAAACTACAGTTGCGATCGATACTATCATTAACCAGAAGGGCAACGGCGTAATCTGCATCTACGTTGCTATCGGCCAGAAGCGCTCCTCAGTTGTTCAGGTCGTTGAGCGACTGAAAGAGTTCGGCGCGATGGATCACACCATCGTTGTTGCAGCGACTGCATCAGAGCCAGCTCCGATGGCGTACCTAGCTCCGTACACAGGTTGTACGATGGGCGAGTACTTTATGGAGAACGGCAAGCATGCCCTCGTTATCTACGACGATCTTTCGAAGCACGCCGTAGCCTACCGCTGCGTTTCGCTACTACTGCGCCGCCCACCAGGACGTGAGGCGTATCCAGGAGATGTATTCTATCTCCACTCCCGCCTGCTAGAGCGCGCAGCTAAGCTAAGCGATAAGTTAGGCGGTGGATCGCTTACAGCGTTGCCGATTATTGAGACACTTGAAGGCGATGTAGGAGCATACGTTCCAACCAACGTAATCTCTATCACCGATGGGCAGATATTCCTTGAGGCCGACCTCTTTAACTCCGGTGTTCGTCCGGCGGTGAACGTTGGTCTCTCGGTATCGCGAGTGGGTGGAGCTGCGCAGGTAAAGTCGATGAAGAAGGTGGCCGGAACGCTACGTCTTGATCTGGCCCAGTACCGGGAAAAGCAGGCCTTCGCGCAGTTCGGTTCGGACCTAGATCCAGCTACCCGTGCGCAGCTCGCAAAGGGCTCACGTTTAGTTGAGATATTAAAGCAGGGACAGAACGTGCCGATGCCGGTTGAGCTGCAGGTACTCTCCATCTTTGCTGTATCAAATGGTTATACCGACAAGCTAGAGATAGCGCAGATTCGACCATTTGAAGAGGCGTTGCACCGTTACATGCTCTCAAATCAAACGGATCTTATGAACGATCTGCGCAGCAAGGCAGAGCTTGATAAGGATATTACTGAGCGCCTTAAGAAAGCTATCAGTACCTTTGTCGAGCAGTTTATCGCTGGTACTGCAACGTCACTTAACGGGTCGTCAAACGGCGCACACGGTGCCGCTACTAAGACCAAAAACGCACAGGCGCACGCAAACGCAGCTTAGGGGATAAGGGATAAAACCTCATGGCAGGTCTTAAAGAGATTCGCCGACGACTAAAGTCGGTGAACAACACAAAGAAGATCACGTACGCGATGAAGCTCGTCTCTGCGGCTAAATTACGCAAGACGCAGGATGCTGTCGTCCGCTCGCGCGCCTATACGGAGGCGCTGCGCGGGGTTTTGGCGCAGCTTCAGGCTGGAAGCGAGTTCTCGCACCCGTTGCTTGAGGCTAGGACCCCTGTAAAGCGTGTGCGTATATTTGTTCTTGGTGCTGGTCGTGGCCTGTGCGGAGGGTTTAATACCAACACTAATCGTCGGGTAGAGGCGCTTTACGGCGAGCTGCGAGCCAAGTATCCAGGGGTTGAGATCTCAAGTGTAATACTCGGCAAGAAGCCAGCTGAGTATTACCGCCGCACCAGTAAGAGTTATATCGAGGCGATCGAGGTTTTGTCAGACGATCCTAATAACTGGCCAACGCAAGAGATCTGTCAACGCCTTGAGATTGAGTTCTTAAAAGGTGAATTCGACGAGCTCCATCTTGTTTACACCTGCTTTCGCTCGGCTATGTTGACGATACCGACGGCTGAAAGGTTATTGCCACTCAACCGGGAGCTACTTGCAACGACTACAACTGTAGGTGCTAGCGTGGCCACCGGCATAACGCTCTTTGAGCCTAATCCGCAACGTGTCTTTGATGCGGTTGTGCCCCGTATTATGCGCGCCATTGTACGCCAGGCTTCGTTTGATACGCGGGCGAGTGAGCATGCTAACCGCATGACCGCCATGGATAGCGCCACCAAGAATGCAAAAGATCTGATTCACAGCCTCACGCTAACGCGTAACAAGTTGCGCCAGACCGGTATTACGAGCCAACTGCTCGATATCGTTGGTGGAGCTGAGGCACTCAAGTAAGAATGGGAGATGATATGAAAGAGACAATGGGACGAAAGGGAAAAATTCTACAGGTTCTTGGCGCCGTAATCGACGTTGAGTTTCCGCAGGGTGGCGGCATTCCAAACATCTATAATGCTGTCGTTACAACAAACCCCAATATCGATGACCAGCAGAACAACCTGGTGCTCGAAGTTGCGCAGCATCTCGGTGATAATGTTGTCCGTTGTATCGCGATGGACTCCTCTGAGGGTCTTGTTCGTGGTCAGGAGGTTATCGATACCGGCGCGCCGATATCTGTTCCAGTAGGGCAGAAGACCCTTGGTCGAATCATCGACGTAACTGGTCGTCCGATCGATGAGCTCGGTCCAATTGATACAGATACTCGCTGGCCGATTCATCGTCCAACGCCATCATTTGAGGATCAGTCGACATCGAAGCAAATTCTTGAGACCGGCATTAAAGTCGTTGATCTAGTCGCCCCGTTCCTTAAGGGTGGCAAGGTCGGACTTTTCGGCGGTGCTGGAGTGGGCAAGACCGTTATCATTATGGAGCTTATTAACAACATCGCTAAGGCGCACGGAGGATTCTCTGTGTTTGCAGGTGTTGGTGAGCGTACTCGTGAGGGAAACGATCTCTGGCATGAGATGAAGGACTCGGGCGTTATCGATAAGGCCTGCCTTGTGTACGGGCAGATGAGCGAGCCACCAGGGGCACGTTTCCGCGTTGCACTTTCGGCGCTTACAGCCGCTGAGTATTTCCGTGATGAGGAGGGCCGAGACGTTCTACTCTTCGTTGATAATATCTTCCGATTCCTGCAAGCAGGCTCAGAGGTATCGTCGCTACTTGGACGTATGCCGAGCGCGGTAGGATATCAACCAACCTTGGCAACTGACATGGGACAACTGCAGGAGCGCATTACCTCGACAAAGAAGGGTTCAATCACCTCGATTCAGGCGGTATATGTACCTGCGGATGATTACACCGATCCAGCTCCGGCGACAACCTTCGCGCATCTCGATGCAACTATCGCTCTTGAGCGTTCAATCGCCGAGAAGGGTATCTATCCAGCGGTTGATCCACTTACCTCTGGCTCGACGGCGCTTGAGCCGGGCGTTGTTGGTGAGGAGCACTACCGCGTAGCCCGTAAGGTTCAACAGACCTTACAACGCTACAAGGATCTTCAGGACATTATCGCCATTCTCGGAATGGATGAGTTGTCTGAAGAGGATAAGCTCACCGTGGCACGTGCTAGAAAGATCGAGCGATTCTTCTCCCAGCCGTTCCACGTAGCAGAGGCGTTCACCGGAGTTCCGGGCGTGTACTGCAAGCTTGAGGATACCATTAAGGGCTTCGGCGAGCTGGTCGACGGTAAGCTAGACGATCTGCCTGAGCAGGCATTCTTCTACGCCGGTACGCTTGATTCAGTTCGCGCTAAGGCAGAGAAGTTGGCTGCTGAGTTTGCACAGGCCGCATAAGGGCAAAAGAAGGGTAGGGGATGTCAGAGGGAACGTTTCAGTTAATGGTATTTTCTGGTCGGGGACTTGAGGTTGAGGCCGAGGTGCGTTCTGTGAACGTACCCTCTGAGATTGGCGAGCTCGGGTTTCTTGCAAAGCACTGCGAATACGTAGGTCTTATCTCGACCGGCATAGCTCAGTACGTTGATGCTGCGGAAGCAGCGCCGCAGAGATTTATCGCCTCAGGTGGTATCTGTACCTTTAGTAATAACGTACTAACCCTTCTGGCAGATTTCGTTGATCTCCCAGCTTCGTTGGATAAGGGCCCGCTCTCAGATGATGTTGAGCTACTAAGAATGCAGCTTAAATCTCTCAGCCAGTTTGACCCGGAGTGGGAGTTGCTCTCACACCGAGTTGCGCGAATTGAGGCTATACGAGAGCTAGCGGCTAAGTAGTTAGGTAGCTTTAAGAATTAGCTCCTGCGGTGAAGTTGACCAGCAAGGTAAAGGGGAATCCATTGAACTGCGCCAAGCAGCGATATGTTGCATTGCGATGCCACGAACGCCTTCTATAAGCATTGCCGCATCTCATTAACCAAAGCAGCTAAGAGTGAGCCCCTCTTAGTCAGCAGGTCTGCGGGTGCTCCGATCTCCCCAAGCCGTCCAGCATCTAAGACCAGCATAAGATCTGAATCGAGAACTGTCCCAAGCCGATGCGCCACAACTAGGACCGTTGCTCCAGAGAACTCGCGCCGAATAGTACGTTGGATGGCGTAGTCTGTTTCTAGATCGATGTTGGCTGTCGCCTCATCGAGGATAATGACCCTACTATTTCGTAGTAGCGCGCGCGCAAGGCAGATAAGCTGCCGTTGCCCACTACTAAAATTAGCACCGTTTTCGTGAACCTCAGTTCCTAGCCCCTTTGAAAGTTCAGCTATAAATCCCGTAAGCTCAACACGTGCAAGGGCCTCCATAATAGCGCCATCAGAGCTTCTCTGAAATGGATCTAGCGCATCACGCAGCGTTCCGGAAAACAGTACCGGCTCTTGTGGAACAACTGTAATAGCGCTCCTCAAAGCCTCAAGCGAGAGTGTCGAGAGATTAACTCCATCGATCTCTATCTGTCCGCCGCTTGGCTCAATCAGTCGTGCTAGGGCGAGGATTAGGGTGCTTTTCCCAGAGCCGGTGCGCCCTACGATCCCTACGCGCAGTCCCCCCGGTATATGGCAGGTAACTTTAGAGAGAGCAGGTAGAAGCTCTTCCCGGTATTTAACGGATAGGTTAATGAACCGAAGCTCTCCTTTACTCGGCCATCCAGGGGGCGCTAAATCTCCCTGGAAACTCTCAGAGGGGGTGTGAGAGTAGGTATTAATCCGTTCGAACGATGTCAGGTTACTTTCTACCCCTGCGAGCGAGCGCACAAACCAGTTCATGCTCCCAGTTATACTGATAGCGTAGGTGAGGAGCAGCCCAGCGATAGCTGAAGAGAGTCCTGAGTTAACCTGTAGTGATACTGAGATACCAGCAGCAAGGATGACTACGGCGGCCAGAAATTCAAGCCTAATACCAAGCCAGCGGTTCGCTGCGGTGATAGAGCGCGCCGCACGGGTGTTTATATCGAGATATCCTGCAAAACGACGCAGGAAGATCGTGGCAAGGGAACCTGTACGGAGAGTTTCGATACCGTTAAGGGATTCAGATACGAGAGCAAATATGGGTGAATTTGAAATAGAATCGAGTCGCTGCGCCTCACGCGCGCTCGGACGAAAGAGTCGCAGCAGTTTGTTATAGGCATAGAAGATGGGAAGTATAATAACTAAGGCTATTGGCTGCAGCACAACTAGGATAACAATTACCACCAAAACATCCAGGAAGCAGTGGATAGCATCGAGGATCGATCGAGGAAGTCGAGACTCAATCGTATCGAGATCACGGCTAAAGCGGTTAAGGATGCGCCCTACTGGGGTTGCCTCAAAAAAGCGTAGCGGTGCTGCGAGTATGCCAGAGATAAGGCGATCGTGTGAGTCCCGTCCGGCGACAAGCCCTCGATGAAGAAAGAGAAATACTCGCATAAAATGAAGCAAGCTAAAAACGATAACGAAGCCGCAATAGCCGCCCAGAAAAAGAGCAAGCGAGGACACCCCTTCATTTGAGAATTTAGCCAGCCAGAGGTCGGTTCCCAGCGATGCGAGGTGTCGTCCAATAACGAATGATAACACACTAAGAGCTACAAAACCGGGTGCAAAGCGGTGCAGATACTCCCGTACTAGCGCCCAATTGACCGCTCCGACCTGATGCTCCTCTTGCTCAATAATCGAGCGAGACGGCGCATCTGATTCATACTTATGCTCCTCGGGCGCCTCCGTGAAAGAAGGCTCCTCGCTTATATGGCTTGTCCCATGTTCACGCAGGGTGCTTGAAGCCTCCTTGGTGAGCTCGCTATGAAATGAGAGTAGCTCATGAAAGCGGGTTCCCTCAACCTGAAGCTCCTTTGGTGAGCCACACTCAACAATGCAGCCCTCTTCTATAACAACGATGCGGTCGGCGCGCAGGGCGTATTCGATCCTATGCGTAACAAGGAGGCGTGTTGTGCCCAGCATCTCGCCACAGATTAGGAGATCAAAGACCTGATTTGCGACCCTCGAATCTAGCGCGCTCAATGGATCATCGAGCAGATAGATATCAGCTCCGCCGTAGAGGGCACGAGCCAGTGCAATCCGTTGACGCTGCCCCCCGGAAAGGTTTATTCCACGCTCGCCGATCTCGGTTGAATCTCCATGTGGAAGAAGTTTTAGGTCAGGGCCGAGGCAGCTTGCCTGTAGAGCCTGTTGATAGAGAGGATCATTAAAGGGCAGCCCGCACACTATATTATCTCTAATTGAATCGCTCACTATCCAGGGCTGCTGCGCCACGTAGCCGAGAGTTCCTGCGACCTCAACTATCCCCTGCGCGCACGCGATCTCATTGAGTAGCCCCAAGCAGAGCGCTGACTTTCCGCTCCCTACGCCCCCTACTATCGCTATTAGCTCCCCCTTTTGAATCGTCAACTCAGGAACCTTAACGGCCACCTCCCCCGGAGCCCACTCAAAGGTAGCGTTATGTATCCGGAGAGCAGCACTGGTATCCATTGTTATTAGGCGCTTAGAGAACTCTTTACGAGCTAAAAAAGAGCGCATGCGTGCCAGCGCAATAAGGGCCTCTAGCAGGTTAAGGACCGAGTCCGGCAGGGTATTAAGGGCGAAGCGCAATAGCATAAATAGCGACATGGTAGGGAACACCAACGAAGCATCTAATGTTCCGCCAAGTGAGGAGTAGAAGCCGAGGGTAATCAACAGCGCTATCGTCGGGGCCAGGTTTGATAGGAGGCCGCCAACTGAGGAGAGTAGGTTAGAGAGCTTAAGAAGTTCTATCTCCTGTGCGCGCAGAGCAGAGATACGAGCAGAGAGTTGGCGTTCCCAGGCCTGAAACTTTACGGCCTTAATGTGCGTCAAGACCTCATTGGTCAAGCTCACCCGCTGATCAGAGATCTTCATTATGCGGCGCTTGATGCCGGTCTGATACTTAAGAATTGCGGCGGCAGCAAGCATAAAGAGCAATAGGGCACTTGCTCCATAAAGCGCACAGATGCCAACAAATCTATAGAGCAGATAAAACGCGCATACTATCTGCATTGGATGATACCAGGTGGCGTATATGAACTGCAGAAACCACTGCACCTTCGTAGCATCGGTGCCGACCAGATTGATAATAAAACCGCTAGGTGCCGCAGAGCGCTCGCTGCGTGCCAGCCGCGATGACTTCTCATATACGATCGTTCGTAGTGCCTGTAGGGCCCGTACTGAGAGCATAATCTGTGTATAGAAGAGGTGGTGAACCGAGAGGAGTGAGATTAGGGTAACAAGGAATAGGCCAAAGGAGCAGAGGATCGGATAGATTGAGGCAAGGGGAATCCCCAGCGCATGTGAGCAGTTAGCCAGCCAGCCTGGAGCCACTATAACCTTATGCTCAAGAGCAGTGATTAGCTCCTTTAGGATAAGTGGAGTAGCAAGCCCCGTAACAAGCATCAGCATCGAGATGCCAAATATTTGCAGAAACTGCCACCTAAAACAGTGTGCGAGGGCGAGATGTAAGGCAAAGCGACCGGCGTGCTGCTCTTTTAGTGCGGCTAGCAGCAGATCTGCATCTCGGCGTGATGCTGTACCAGCTGGAAGCTCAAGCAGGGTCTCTAGTACAAGCGGGGTCTTAGTGTTGCGATCAATAAAGGGACCGACCCAAGAATAAAAGAGTCGCGAGAATATGCTGTAAGATGGGCTCATTCATGGCTTATAGCATGTCTCGTAACGGTCGGGGGAGGCATTGTTGATAACTATTCACCCCAGTATTAGCTTGTCGCTGGTGAAACATTCTTTCTTGATGCCCCCTGATCGGGGACGCTCATTTTAGGGTGAATAGTTGCAATTATTGTGACTTATGGGTCTTGATAAAGTAAGATGAAGCCCCTGTGAGAGCCCCTCCATATTTATGATTAAGGATCATAGCAGATGCGAACGTTAAAGAAGCTTTTTGAGAGCAACAGGAACTGGGCAGCTAGTAAGACGGCCCAAGATGCAAACTTTTTTAAGAACCTTTCTAAGCTACAGGCCCCTAAATATTTATGGATCGGATGCTCCGATAGCAGGGTTCCAGCGAGTGAGATCGTAGCCCTCTCCCCGGGAGAGCTCTTTGTTCATCGCAATGTTGCAAACTTAGTTGTTCATACCGACTTTAACTGCCTCTCCGTAATTCAATATGCAGTAGAGATCTTGAAAGTTGAGCACATCATAGTCTGTGGTCATCACGGGTGTGGTGGAGTACGAACTGCTATGCGCGATACGGAGCTTGGGCTGATCGACAACTGGTTAAGGCATATTAGGGACGTTTATAGCCACCATCAGCAGGAGCTGATAGCAATTACAGACGAGGATGAGCGAGTTAATAAGTTGTGCGAGTTTAATGTTATCGAACAGGTTCATAACGTCTGCCAGACAACCATAGTGCAGCAAGCATGGAGGACAGGGCATCCGTTATCGGTGCATGGTTGGATCTACGGATTAAACGATGGATTGCTTAAAAATTTAAATGTCTGCGTTGAGGGCCCAGATGATATCGGGCAGGTTTATCGTACCGCTATATAAGAGATAGGAATCCATCGCTGCTATTTATCTAGTGGCGCGCTTATAGTAACGATCCATTCGTAAGATCGAATCCATTTAACTAGCGACAAGCTTATATTAGGGTAAATAGTTCACAAATTGGGTTAATAATGATCAATCCAGATCCGCAGAGGTAGCAGGTTTTAGCTGCCATGAGGTGCTTTCTGTTCATAGTAACAGTTAAAAAAAAGCAGTTGTGTTACGAGAATTTTGTACTACTCTCCTACTCCGGTGGCTATATAGTTTTCTAATCGGGTGCATAGGTAGTGAATATTCAAGCTTGCGGAGAGATGTCCCCAGAAAAGAAGGGAGAGGGAATCGATCAACGATATTCCCCGATAGACTCACCCGACGGCCTGGCGGAGCTGGTTCTCCCTGCAAGATCAACGCAAAAGAGCGGTTTCTGGGGTGGTTTTCGTGAGATCCTAAGGGAGGAGTTCTCTGGTTATGAGCGTACCCATGAGGCGCTTAATCAGGGGTTGGTGCGAGCCTGGAACCAAAGCAATCCGATCTCATGGATTATGGCACGCGTACGGTGTGAAATTTTACACCTCTCGCCGCAGGAGTATGCCAGGCAGATGCGAGATCTCACAAAATCTACCCTGGCGGGTTTAGAGCATGAGCGGGAGTTTGGCAGGGCCAAATATAATCCCGAGGTTATACACCTTATTTTGCAGGGCTGGGAGAGGATCTCAGGTGAAAGAGGGGATGCTGGAATCTCTCTGGCACTAGGGGAGGCAAAGCACGAGCTGCTCAAACTTCTTACGACTAAGCACGGAAATACCCTCTATGGAACGCTTTCTCGCTGGCGCTATGAGGTTGGCCCTGAACGCTTTGAGTCCGCTACAGGACTCCAGTATAAGACCTTTTGGCAGAGAGGTAAAAACATATCGGTAACCGACTTCTCGGAGCTACTCGGCTTTGCCGAGCAGATCGGCTTTATCTCGAGCTCTGAGCGGACGCCGCAATGTTCAGCTAAACTTTGGAGTAATCCAAGGGTTATCGAATTACGCAACGCATGGTTAAGCGATTCAAAGGCGCGTGGTAGGCCCATTGAGGTAGCGAAGTTGCATCTTCTACTTAGTGCGAGCGGATTTAAGGTGGATATAGAAACGCTCGGTAGGGGTACTGAATTTAAGCTGCAGTCGATCGTTGTGTGCTCCCTAGCTCATTTTAATCTAGTTCCCTGGAAAAAGGTCGCCCCTGCTTTTGCCGCACTTCGTAAGCTGGGAAGCCTTACTGAGGAGGATCTCGCAGAATCGAAGCAGCGCTGGCAGGCGGCGTATAAGAATCGCCCGGATAGCTTTGAGGATCGGTTGCAAACCATAGCAAAAGAGCGGGGACTTTCTAATGCACAACTTGCAGATGCCCTTGGATTGCGTGAGAGTTATCCCCTTAAGCCAATTCTCCCCGTCTTTAGGGCTTTAAAATACGGCGAATATAGTAGTCTTGTAACGAGCGGAGTTCTGGCGCACCTGATAGCGCGCAGTGACAAGGAGCTGAGCACGCTCTTGGAGCAGAAGCGATCAGAGGTAGCCGCATCATGGAGAAGGGTTGGAAGTACCATAACCTCACCCATAGCTATTGAGCGCGAGATATGGAACGTTAGCTACGCAGATCTGTCATTTTCTAAAGAGGATATTCAGAGGCTTGAGTGGGGCAAATCGGCTGCGGTATCTGAGGCCGCTATTGTCCAAGAGGTCCGGCGCATAGGGGAGCTGCGCACGGTACAACCGCTCAGTAGCCTGAATCAGCGCCAAGAGTTTCTAACGGTACAGGGCACAATCGAGAACCTAGTCTATCATTATGGCCTCGCGAATCTTGAAAAAAAGCTAAACACATCACAGCAGTTCCTGAACAACTGTCGCCGCGGCGAGGAGGTTCCTAGCTTGCCGAAGTTTGTTAGCTTCCTTGAGAAGACAGGACACGCCCTTACCGAAAACCTTGAGATGGATTGGCGAGAGCAGATTGGGCGGCATCTTAGCTTGCTATATCAATCTGATACGGAGAGGGTTTTAAGTGCGCACATTGTAGAGTTAGCCGACAGTAGGCGGCAGTTCTTTCTTGAGAGCAGGGCAGAGGAGCAGAAGATAGTTCGGTTTTTACATTGGCTAAGTGAGAGCGGGACCGTGGATCCGCGGCCCTTTAAAAAGATCTGTAATGCACTAGGGATCGAGCCACATACATCCCGTGGATTTTTTATATCTAGCGTGGCGGAAACTGGAAGCGTTGTGAGCGGAGTGACTCGTTGGCTGACTACGGTTAGTGACCCTGAAAATGTGCGAGCTATCTTATTACGATTCATAGAGAGCCGAGCTGGCGTTGAAACTGGAGAGATAGGCGAGGAGTTACGAATACTTCGAGATCTGCCTGGAGTAACCAGAGGTGAGATTAAAGAAGCGTTGCGTGGATCCGGATCTCCTGAGAGCGAGCTGCAGGGTATCTTTATAAAACGGTGCGCTCAGCAGCGTATCTCGCAGCAAGATATCCTCTATGCGGTTGGAGATAACATTAAGACAGAGCGTAAACCGCTTGGGTTGGTCGCAAAGGGGCTTAAGCAGGGACTTGCCTCTGCCATGGCACCACTTGGCACCATGGCGTATCTTGCGGGGACTAATTACGAAGAGGTTACGCAGGGCCTCGAAGAGGCGCGCACAGCTGTTGTGCGTCAACTAGAAACACTCTCTATACCCAGTAGCGCTCTTGCGATTGAGATGCGTCTATGGGGGGTACGCCCCGAAGATATTCAGTTCGGCAGAAAGGATCTGCATCGAGCTATCTGGAGCGCCGACCTGCCGCTTATGGAGAGAGCCCTTAAGCACGTCTCGGAGCTAGGGGAGCGCAAGGTACAACGAACCTTGATGCGGTTGTTATATAGAAAGAGCGCCACGACACCTGCAGAGATAGTTACATGTGCGCGAGAGAGCGTTCAGGGGGGCGACCGCACGATAAATCTTAAAGCAGGGCTTAATTTTGGAGCTCCACATGAGTGTGCGATTGGAGCTGATGTCCCAACCTTTAAACAACTTGGTGACATAGCTGCCTTGGCAGGCATAAAGGTTTCAGCTGCCGTAGAGTTGGAGTGGCTATGGGCTTACGGTGATAAATTAGCTAAATCCGGGCACACACTTTTTACCAGGCACCTCTTTGCGAGCATTGCGGCGCAGGAACCACCCCCTGATGTTTCAACCAAAAAATCGACGATGACAACCGAGAAACGATTGTTAAGCACATTTCTACGGGGCTCCGGACTGTCTCAGATCATATACAGACGAGCGGTTAAACATGCGCGTGAGACGGGAGAGATAACAAAGGAGCATAAACAGGCTCTGATAGAGGGGTTCGGCTATAAGGAGGGCTCTCCTGAGAAGATATTCATTGAGTGTTGTACTGATAGTCCCAACATGGTCGAAGCGATAGTACGGTGGCGCAAACGATGTGCAACTAAGAGTGATATTGTGCAGGGGTTTCACGCACTGGTCGATTACGCACGTAAAACAGAACCGAGTAAAAACGAGGAGCACCTTGCACCCATTGTAAATGCATCGATAGCTGCTCTGATAGAGGGGCGAGCAGGTGTGATTAAACCAGCAGGAGCAAATTCTGGAGCGCTACGACACGCTGCGCTGGCGCTTTGTGGAGTTACCCGTATAGAGCTATTAAATGCTGCTGATGAATATGCGCAGCAGGAGCGCCAGGAGCAAAAAGAGCGAGCAGCTGTCAAACAGCAGCAAAGCATAGAGATGCAGAAAGCTGCGAGCTGGGAGATCTCTCCCCAGATGATAGCCCTTAATTTCGAAGCGCGAATCTCGCTACTTGCCCATCGGATGCTAGATAAATATAAGGTATCCTGCGACGATCTTTTTAAACTGTTTCCTGATTATGGGCAGCCTATCAGGGTGATATATAATGCAGTTATGCATGATACGCCGTGGTTCGTTGCGGCCCTTGTTTGTTATAATGAGCCGCATGAGGCGCTCATGGTTATGATTCAGGAGTTGCGAAAGGGAAGGGTTCCTAAGCATGATGGAAGCGACCATTTTAAATCTCAGCAGGAGTGGATTAAGGGTCGGGGATCCCTCGGAAAGCTAAACGAGGGCTCACTAAAACTCTCCTTTGATTTTCCATTTGTGCGGCCCATACAAGCTCCAGAGAAAGTATCCACCAGAGGTAGAGGAAAGCCGGCATAGCTTCAATCACCGACAAGTTTGTACTGGTTGGATTGCCTGATACGTAAGCACTTACTCCAGAGTAAGCTTGCTGCTAGTTATGCCAAGTAATACCCCGTTTCCGGCTTCTTTTTAGGCCTGTTTTTTTGCAACCAAAACACTTTTCCAAGCATCTGAACTTTTGGAATAAAACCAGGCTGTGCGGTGTTTGCAGCAGGCCATATTTTTATACGGAAGCCCTTATGACCAGACCTCAAGCCGCACGAATGACGATGACCATATTTTCCGTAGCAATGCTGCTGCTTTGCATCTTGGTTCATAACGGGATCTATCAAGCCTTTAGCTCAAATCCTATCTTTAACACGGGTATCCTCATTACCCTGCTGTTAGGTATGGTTGCAGCTTACCGACAGATTGGGAGGATCGATAGCTCGGTAAAGTGGATTCATGGTTTTAAGGGCTCGCAAGGAGCGCCATCTGAGCCACCTTTTTTGCTGGTACCGATCGCATCTGTACTGCAAAAAAACGATTCGATGCCATACATCGGAGCAACATCGCTACGCGCCATGCTTGATGGGGTCTTTACCCGCGTTGATGAGAGTCGAGATCTCTCCCGTTACCTAATGAACGTGCTAATCCTGTTGGGACTGCTCGGAACGTTCTGGGGCTTGCTACAGACCGTCGGTGGTATCGGAAGTGTGATAGGTAGCTTAAGCCTTGGTGAAGGAGATCTTAAATTAGTATTCGACCGTTTTAAGGATGGATTACAGAAGCCCCTAGTTGGTATGGGGATCTCCTTTAGCGCGTCGTTATTTGGCCTAGCCAGCTCGCTTGTTCTTGGCTTTCTTGACCTTCAGACCGGCCGCGCACAGAATGTCTTCTGCTGTGAGCTTGAAGAGTGGCTCGGTCGAAGAAGCGCGATTTCAGAGAGCACGTTCTCACATACAGCACCTCCAGCTAGCTATCAGGAGGCGATTGTTGTAACCCTTACTGAACAACTTGAACGGCTACAACGCACTATGCGGCAGCAGTTTGATCTGCAGAGCGTTGAACAGGGTAACATACGAGCGTTGTCTGAGACGATTTTTGCACTCAGTGATAATTTAAAGTCGCATAACGTATTACTTGCTAAGTTAACGCAGCTTCAAAACGAAACAACTCCGGCTTTGGTGCAATTAACAGATGTGGTGCAGAGATCCAATGCAGCGCACGTTGAGGAGCATGTGCGTAGCGTCGATCTAAGTCTTAAGGATATCGCTCTGAAATTAGCGCAATCCGCTTCGAACCATACCAGCGAGCTACGCGATGAACTTCGTATTATTGCGCGCCTTCTTGCTAGCGATACGACGAAAGATAGCTCAACACAGGTGAACTAAGATGAGCTACCTAGCACGCAGAGCAAAACGGAGAGCTTTTGACGTTTGGCCGGGGTTTGTGGACGCACTCTCCTCTATGCTTATGATGGTCGTCTTGGTGTTGATGATCATGGCTGCGGCGCAGTTTTACCTATCAAGCGCCGTTGTGAATAAGGATCTGGCGCTTGGCGAGCTAGGCGAGAAGTTACGGCAGCTTGCGTCGGCTCTTAGCCTTGAAAAAGATACCTCAACAGGAATTAAAGCTCGTAGTGCGCAGCTTGAGGATGAGATGAAGAGGAACACGGCCGAGATGGCGTTGATTAGAAATTCGCTGCTTGATAAGGAGCGCGCCTTTAATGAGACTCAGAGCGAGCGTGAAAAGCTTGCGCATAGCCTGGATGCTAGTGAGCTTGCTAAGGGCGAGCTTGCCGTACAGTTGGCTCTGATCGGCAAGCAGGTAGAGGAGCTTAACGCCAAGCTCTCTATTCTGACTATTGATCTCGATACCACCCGCACTAAGGTTAAGGAGAAGGAGCACAATATCGAGGAGCTTAATAAAAAGCTCAATAAGGCTTATATTAAAAAGGTCGAGGAGCTAGCCGAGTATCGCTCAGAGTTCTTTGGAAGATTAAAGAAGGTGCTTAGTAACCGTCCAGATATAAGGATCGTAGGGGACCGTTTCGTATTCTCCTCAGAGGTCTTCTTTCAGTCCGCAGCTGCTAGCCTTGAGGAGTCCGGCAAGCAGGAGCTCTTAAAGTTCGCTGAGGCCCTTAAGGAGATGTCACGCGCAATACCTAAGGATGTTGATTGGGTATTAAGTGTGGTTGGGCACACCGATAAGCTTCCAATTAGTAACGCAGCGTTTCCATCTAACTGGGAGCTCTCATCAGCTCGTGCTATCTCCGTGGTTAAGTTTCTGAGTGAGGCCGGTATCCCGCCGCAGCGACTAGCAGCTATCGGTTACGGAGAGTATCAACCCCTTGATTCTGGCGCTAGCTCTGAGGCCTTCGCCAAGAATCGTCGTATTGAGGTAAAGCTGGATCAGAAGTAGCTTGCAATTACTCTCGCTTTACACCCGCTAGTATCTCACCGAAGAATCCAGCTACCCCACGAGCGGCCCATTCAGCTGCGGGAGGTAGGGCAATTAAGCCGGCGATACCTAGGCCGATCGCTACTAACGGGGAGCCAGCAACGGCTGCTCCTATACCAGCTAGCATGACGGTTCCACCAATTAGGGAAGTTGTTGTTGCGGAACGGGTAATAAAACCAAGGGCACTGCCAGCGCTCTCCGCTCCCATCTTTCCATCATCGCATAGATCTTTTGAAACGTTCTGAAAAAACGTGCCAACCTTTGTGGTATGGTTGAGCGCTATGCCGGCAATGGAGCCAGGCTCAGGCAGGCGCTTCTCAACGGCCGGTGTTACAACTGATGAGAAGAAGTTTGGATATGCGCAGTAATCGCTCTGAGGTTCCGGTTTCATAGTAGTGTTTCTCCGCAAGAGATAGATAGTCGCAAGTATTACAAAGAAGAGTTCGAAGGTGCGTTAAAAAAGTTGTGTAGGATTTCTCATCCCTAAAGCTTTACATGAGCAGGAAATGAATCGGCGTAAGGTCTTGGCCAGGCTCGATACGATACGATACGATATGGCGGGGCAAAATATAGTTATAATAAATATAGTTACGATAAATCGTACCTGTCACGCCTTGCACTGTGATTAGACTACCCGAGTGCCATCCGCAACCTTCGTGAGTGGCGCAAGGAGCACTGTTCCGGCCGAGGGGCAGACCGCAGCAAGAACCAGCACCTCGGAACATACCCCGGCTACATTCTTCGGAGCGAAGTTAAGCACGGCAATTACCTGCCTACCAATCAGATCCTCCGGAGCATAGTTCGCTACTAGTTGTGCGGAGGTTGTCTTTATTCCGTAAGTCTGCCCGAAATCAATCGTCAGGACATATGCGTGGTTACGGGCTTTTTGATTAAGCTCCGCGGTCAATACCGTACCCATATGCATATGTACTTTCTGGAAATCAGAGAAGGAGATCCTTGAGAGATCTAGCGTATCACCTTCATGACTTGTAGTAACAGGCGCCTCTTTTGATATCTCCATAGCCTTTCCCCATTACGCTAGGCGCTTGATAGACTCGCACCAGTTGGAGTGAAGTTTATATGCCTGGGCGAAATAATCAAGAAAATCTGGCTCATTGGGTTTTCGAGTGAGTAAATCTACTGAATTTATAGCTCTGGCAACATGCATGTGAGCACCTTCAATCTAAGATATTCCTCATCGCGTAGTCGGAAATGCCGGGACGGCTCGTCGAAAGGCGAGTTGATGATCGTATTTTCGATGACGACTGAAGACAGGTTCCCCTTAAGTATCCTTGCTCTTTAGCTTGTCATCATTCGCATAAATGGAAGCCTTACCCACTGCTCTTTGTATAGCGTTACCGGAACGCGTCCAATCCCATAAACAGAAAGCCCGCGCTTTTCACCAATTTTCATGGCCAGGCCCTTTTCCTTCGTTTCTTTAAGAGCCCCATTTTCAGCGCGAAGCTTTTCAAGCTCGGCCTTCAGGTCTTCCGCTCCGATTTTTTCTTTGCCTTTGGCTTTCGATTTGGCTTATCTACACTACTCTTTTCAGTCTGAGCATAAAGCTCATGTAACTTTGCTTGCAGAAGCTTCTTATCAGGTAGTTTGGTTTTGTATTCAGCAATTAATGTCGGCGACAAAGACCGACTAAGCGCATATTCGACGACTTCCTTATCCTTGTTGGCACATAGCAGAATGCCGATCGCAGGTTGCTCGTGCGACTTTCTATCGTCGCGATCTAGGGCTTCTAAATAAAAGTTTAATTTGCCAAGATGCTCCGGCTCAAAACGCCCAACTTTTAAATCAAACGCCACCAAGCAGTTTAAGCCACGATGAAAAAACAGGAGGTCTATAGCGAAGTCTCTGTTTCCCACTTGAACCGGAAATTCGGTGCCAATGAAGCAGAAGTCTCGTCCCAGCTCAATCAGAAAATCTCGAAGTTTTTGCACCAGCTCATGCTGCAAGTCAGATTCAGCGTGTGTCGATGGTAAATCAATAAATTCCAGTAAATAAGAGTCTTTTAAGACTTCCGTCGCAGTCGGATGCAATTGTGTCACCACTGGTGACACTTTTGGAGGACTGAGGACGGCCCGCTCGAATAAGGCTCCACGAAATTGCCTTTCTAGTTCGCGCTTACCCCATTTTTCACGGATCGCCATCCGTAGATAAAATTCGCGTTCTTCTGGTCGTTTGCTCTGTGAAAGTATGATCAAGTTGTGAGTCCACGACAATTGTGACACCAGCGGTGACATTTTCTTATCGTCCTTGTAGGTATCGAAAAATAGCCTCATCCGAAACAGATTTCGCCTCGTAAAGCCTCTAATGCCTGTCTGAACTTTTGCAAGATGGTTAGCCAATTTATCGACAACACCATCACCCCATTCTGCCGATTCCAGTTTTTGGCTAAGGTATTTACCAACGTTCCAATAAAGACCGATTAGTGTTTTATTAACTGCCTGAAACGCCTGCTGCTTCGCAGCAGCAATCATAGCACTTACTTCTGAAAAAGCTTGCTCTTGAGATACTTTGGGAATTCGCGAACTCTCCGGCAACCTAGTCTTTACCCTTCTGAGCGACTTTTTTTTCTTCATTGCAACCTGCGCTTATCCCTCGCCACAAAATAGCCATGTAATAGGGGCTAACGCGCACGGATCTGGCCGGGTAAATAATACCGTAAATGATAAAGAGGTGTTCGAAGCTAAACTAAGAAAGTTGCGTAGGCTCTCTCATCTCTGCGCAGCATATTCACCACAACTCCTGCGCCCTTTGCCCGATAAAGCTGTATGAGTTTCTCAGATACCAGCCCGTTACAGCAGAGTAGTGCGCCCTCCGTAGAAAAGATTAGCTACCACGCAAGCGATCTGGTGCTCTGTTCGTCTGATGAGGCGCGCTCCTTTTTGACCTTCGAGCAGGCTAGCGCAATAAAGACCCTACCTCTAGGCGTTATGCGTGGGGCGCATACACTTACGCTTCACTGCGCCTGTTTATCTGATAGCGATGATCTTCGCCAACGTATGCGCTTTGCTTGTGGAATGGATGTTACCGTTACGGTAGTTCCCGCTGAGTTACTCGAAGAGGCTATCGTGCGAGCGTACCTCGGCTCCGATCAACGGCTTGCGAGCTATCTTGAGAAGCTAACGGTTGGTCGCGAGCGCCAGAAAGGTAGGGGCAGCACCGTTATACAACACCCCGAGCCACAGGGGGATGCGGCCAAGTTTCTTACCGCACTCCTTGAATTTGGCGCAGTGAGGGGGGCTTCTGATCTGCATCTCTGCCCCGTAGCGCACGGAGCTGTTGTAAAGATTAGGATCGATGGAGAGCTTTTGAGCCAGGATAGTAAGCCCTATCCGCAGGCGCTGCATGAGCAGGTAATGAATCGGCTTAAAGTCTTAGCTGGACTTGATGTAGCGTGCAAAAGGTTGCCACAGGACGGCGCGATTGCATTTCTGGTTGGAGAATCAGAGCGTTCGGCACGTATTAGCACTTTACCTGCGGTGCAGGGCGAGAGCGCAGTTATCCGCTTCCTACATACGCACACTACTCCGCGCATCTCTACTTTAGGATTAGGAGCTACTACCCTTGCCGTATTAGGTAAAGCGCTCGAAAAAACGCACGGGATTATCCTGCTTACTGGGCCAACTGGGAGTGGAAAGACAACGACCATGTACGCCGCTATAGTAGAGCTCGAACGGCGCGGGTTAAACGTAGTAACAGTTGAGGACCCAGTAGAGGCTCCTTTGGCCAATATGGTACAGGTGCAGGTCAACGAAGCGCAGGGGCTCGATTATCCCCGCGCAATCCGCTCCGTCTTGCGGCACGATCCCGATGTTCTTCTGATAGGTGAGATGCGAGACTCAGCTTCCGCCCGTATCGGGCTTGAGGTCGCATCAACGGGGCATCTGACCTTATCATCGCTGCACGTTGGCTCTGCGCTCCTGGCGCTCGAACGCCTCGCAGCGCTCGGTATCCCGCACGAACGGAGCGTTTCAACGGTATCGCTTATTTTGACGCAGCGTTTAATAGCAAAGTTGTGTGTGCGGTGTAAGATCCAAGACCCGGGCTCCAGCACACTTTTTGGGTGCACGGTGTTTTCACCGCTCGGGTGCGCAGCCTGTAACAATTCAGGATTTTCAGGGAGGGTTGTTGTAACAGAGCTCTTAGATCTTCAAACACAGGGCGCAAAAGATGCCGCTATCCGTTATCGTACAGTGCGGGAGCTGTTAGATCATATACCAAAGGGGGCCTTTATTCCTTGGACCGAATCGCTGGAGCAATTGATCTCTTGTGGCGAGATCTCAGCTGAGCAGTTTCAGAACTTTATTGATCTTGAGATGCTGGAACTTTAAAGACCCCCTTGATGGAAAGCTACTTCATCCATATTCTAGCCCTTGATGCCAAAGAAAAAACTCCCACTACGTCCGAACGTCTGCATGTTGCTCTATAATAAAAAGGGGCAGCTGTTTTTAGGCGAGCGCTGTAACAGAAAGGGCCACTGGCAGTTCCCTCAAGGGGGTGCTGAGCCGCAGTATTCTTTGAGAGCGAACGTAGTGCGCGAGCTTAGTGAGGAGCTAGGTATTAAAAAAACTGCGCTGGGAGCCATAAAAAAACTTAAAGCTACCCATGAATACGACTGGAGCGAGATTCCACTCTATGCGCGTGGCAAGTGGCGGGGACAGGCGCAGACCTTTTGGCTTGTGGAGTTTAAGGGGATTGATAGCGAGATCGATCTAGAGCTGTTCGGAGAGCCTGAGTTTCGTAGCTGGAGGTGGGCCTCCGTTACTACGGTGCGGCGACTAGCCGATGCACGACGTCTTGTTGGCTACGAGGCGGCTTTGAAGGAGTTTCTGCTATTTAAGCAGAAACATTAAGCTAGCTACGGCATCTTAAGCTTTAGCTTTAAGTAACTTAAAGCTAAGGCAAGCCTGCACGTAAGACCCTTTATTACCAGCATGATACTGGGGTAGTGTGGTATAGATAGAGGCTTTATATATGGCTATCCCTGCATTTAAAAACGAATCTGGAACAACTGCCCGCGTACTTAAAAAGATCCGGCTTAGGCCGCAAGATCTCGTTGTAGCTGAGGCGATCTCACGCGAGATGGGTACCAGTTCAGTTGTAGCGCGGGTGCTTGCGGCACGCGGATTCTCGCCCGGAGAGGAGCTCGCCAATTACATCTCGCCAACCCTGCGTAACGGACTTCCCGATCCAGCCTGCCTTAAGAACCTCGATCTAGCCTCAAAGCTTATCGCTGAGTGTCATGCTAAGGGAATTACGATCGCAATCTGTTGCGACTTCGATGTTGATGGACTATCAGGCGGCTCTGTAGTTCACGACTTTTTTAACTCAGTCGGAATTCGCTCGGAGGTCTTTGTTCCGAACAGATTCGTCGATGGTTATGGGCTTAATGAAAATACCGTGCGCGAGATAGCACAGCGCGGGTTCGGATTACTACTAACGATCGATTTTGGAACAACGAACGTTAACGAGCTTACGGTTGCGCGCGAGCTTGGACTCAAAACTATAGTGGTCGATCATCACCATATCAGCGCAGAACCACCACCGGCGGATGTATTTATCAATCCGCACCAAGAGGGATGTGGATTTGCTAAGGGCATCGCGTGTGCAGCGGGGCTGGCGTGGTATCTCGTACTAGGACTTAAAAATGAGCTAAAGAGTGATGCCATAGATGCAAAGAGCTTCCTTGATCTGGCCTGTCTTGGAACGATCTGCGATATGGTACCTTTAATTGGGGTTAATCGGGTAATTGCTAAGCGTGGCTTAGAGCTACTCTCTGAAACGAAGCGCCCGGGGCTACGAGCGCTCAGGAACGTTATCGGCATTAAGGGCAACGTCGGATGTAGCGATGTTTCGTTCGGTATCGGCCCGCGACTTAATGCTGCTGGTCGTATCGTGCACGGTGAGTTGGTCATAGAGCTCCTGACCACTAAGGATTCAGCAAGGGCCGACAAATTAGCTCGGCAGCTTAATGATCTAAACATGGAGCGACAGGAGGTCGAGGGCATCGTTAAGCAGGCGGCTATAGCGCAGGTTGAAAAGAGCGGTGAGCTAGGTTGGGGGCTGGTTGTCTGGAGTCCTGAGTTTCACACCGGCGTAATCGGTATCGTAGCGCAACGGCTGGTAGAGCATTTCTATCGCCCCGCGGTGGTTATGGGGATGGACGTCCCCGGTGTCTATAAGGGATCTGTGCGTGGTATTAAGGGTTTTAGCGTTATAGCAGCCCTTACGGCGGTGAGGGGGCACCTGCTCAAGTGTGGTGGGCATGATGGTGCTGGCGGATTTTCCGTGGCTGAGGAGAAGGTTGAGGAGTTTAAACGCGCCTTCGTTGCTGAATGCAAGGAGCGTCTCGCTGGGATTGAGGTCGTTCCATTCGTTGATGCCGATACGGAGAGCACCTTACCTGAGATATCTATAGGGTTGGTTCACGAGCTCTCGAAGTTAGCACCATTTGGGATGGGAAATCCGGCGCCCCTAATTCTATTAAAAAAGCTACGAGTTGTAGAGGTTCGGGTTCTGAAGGAGGCGCACCTCAAGGTGTTGTTAAGCGATGGACACCGTTTTATCTCAGGCGTGATGTGGCGACAAAGCTCTCACCCAGCACTACGACTGAACGAGCAGGTCGATATCGTTTGCCGCCCAGAGGTCAGTAGCTTTAACGGAACGACCGAGCTACAGGCTAATATTCAGGCTGTGGAGAGTTCGGAGGGATAGCTCGCAGGGATAGCTTGCGGTGTTATGCAGGGCTACACTAAACTTCCGCTGATTATATGGATTACACAACTCAACCAACCCGGCTATCGTTTAAGAACAAGCTATTTCTGGCGCTCTTTGGCTTAGTCATAAGCGCTCTGATGCTTGAGGTGGCGTTTCGAGTGCTTGCGCCAGGACTAAAGCCAAAACGGTGGAGCGATAGGCCGTACGCATATTTCATTCCATCAGATTCCAGGACTCTGCAGGATCGCCTCCCACACCCTAAGGATCCGGGCACCTTTCGGATCCTTGTTGTTGGGGACTCCTTTACTTTCGGCCCACATCTGCAGCTTAATGATACATTCCCCAAAAAACTTGAGCAGATGTTAAACCTTAATCCTGCAGCGCCAAGGGTTGAGGTTATAAATCGTGGTGTATGTGGGGTATCAACAGAGGTTGAGGTTGAGCTTGTGCGCGAAGCGCTCAAGGAGCAGCCGGATCTTCTAGTGCTAGAGATAACCCTTAATGATGCTGAAACCCTGCCACTTACAAAGGCTAAGCGCGCGGAGCTTTTTGACGCTTCCTGGATGAAGTGGAGGATCTTTACGATCTGGCGATCGCTTGGTTTTGTGGCACAGCGGTTACATAACTATCAAACCGTTGGGCGTCATATTGAATACTACAACCAGCTCTTTAAAAATCCCCAGACCCTGCAGCAGTTTGATACTGCGCTCACTAAGATTGCAATCTTAGCTAAAGGGGTACAGGTGCCCATTCTTGCAATGGTATTTCCCCTCTTTGATTTTCCGGTGAATAACAACTATCCATTTCATGAGATCCACACCGTTATTCAAAAGAGCTTGGCAGCGCACGCCATTACTGAGGTCGACCTCTTAATGGCCTACAAGAACAT
>Ga0209190_1000064_pt1 | contig 67739 bp, 55 predicted proteins | sample M_140205_XF_Meta_FD_187315 | JGI IMG/M metagenome (GOLD analysis project Ga0209190, IMG submission 187315) | Freshwater microbial communities from Lake Montjoie, Canada to study carbon cycling - M_140205_XF_MetaG (SPAdes) (version 2) | ecosystem: Environmental > Aquatic > Freshwater > Lake... | reverse complement strand
AATCTGATTAATTTGTCTAGCACCCGTTACAATAATTCGTCCCGTTCGGAAAATACTAATCGTAATTCGCTTACACTGCCCATCTCCTTCTCCATTCCCTTGACCCTTGCAGAAATTTGTACAACAACATACCCCATTTTCATTATTTGAATTGTAAAAGAACTTCGTATTAATTCCTTGATAAATCGTTTTTTCAAGCATACTAAATAGATTGTATTCAGTAATCAAGATTTGATGCAATACCTCTTGATTAATGAATTTATTGATTGTATAATCCGTATTAATGAGCTGTGTAGATAATCGTTCAATCTGTGGATGTTCCATAAATGGCGATTGAGGAAGCGTCTTAATAAGTAATAACAACCATTCAATCGTTTCGAGTGCAAACTCTTCAGACATCACTCCTGTCATCTGTATTCCACCATTTGCAAAGAGTTTGATATTGACTTGTTTAAAACTATTATTCGGAATCTTTTTTCGCACAATAATAGTGGATTGATTAAAGAAAGATTTTGATGTCATTTTGCGATTTGTAAATATATCCTTGTGACTGTACCCCATCACCATTTTTTTGTGTTCAAATTTAAGAATCCCTTCTACAGGAAGCCATATCGGAATAAGATGTGCACGAGTCATTTCAAATAGTTGGTCTAAATTAACAGGTGTTCCCCAATGCGCTGTAATAACCATCGTAGAGATACGAAGATTGGTCTTTTCATATACCGCCACTTCATCTGATTCATAAGCCATATTATGCAAACTTTTTGTCTAACTTATCTTTAAATTCTACAATCAATTTTATAAGTTGCTCCTCCATTTTATCAAAAAGTAAAGTATTATCTGATAAGAGCTGATAAATGATATTAATCCTGTTCATAAAGGGCTCATCCATAATTGCAAACATATCTGATAGAAGTAGAAGTTCCGTTATAATAACCTGATAATCAATTGAATCGTCTTGAATAAGGAGCGGAATTTCACTTAAATGGCAATGGATATACTTCCAAATTCGTAGTTCGATCTCTGGCTTCTTAGAATACTGGCGAAGGTCTCCTCGTGTAATGGCTGTGAAAATATCTACTACATCATTGTTCCTATTGGGAGGATCATAACGAATTTTAAGGAGTCTTTGACGAAGCTTAGCGTGAATACGACTCTGTGAATTGCATATTAAGATGACACATATATCTTTTGCATCTGTATTTAGCACGGATTGTAAGGATAACTGTGCGGCTTCTGTTAGCGTTTCACATTCATCCAATATTAAGAATCGCGGGGCAGTTTCATTATCTGTTCGCCAATCTACATGTAAAAATGGAAAGACTTTTTGCCGAATGGATTCTAAACTTCGTTCATCCGCTGCATTCATAGATATACACATAAGAGATTTACGATTTCCCCAGATTTGCTCTACAAGCCATTTAGCACTCGTAGTTTTTCCTGAACCAGGCGGACCAAATAAGAGCATATGCTGAAGCGTCTGGGGATTCTTTAGAAACATTGAAAAACATTTTCTGACACGTTCGCACCAGAATGAGATGTTGATTGACATATCTTTAGTTGAAATGTATTGAGTGTTAGGGCTTTACATAGTATTTTACATTTATGATAAGTTCAGCATAAAGAAAAATGACCTATTACTATTTAATGAGCGGACGTGGTCGTGGACGCGGTCGTGGTCGCAAAATACTAACAAATGTAGATGAACCTGTCAAAACTACTAAGAAGAAATTCCCCATCATAGCCGTAGTAACTCCAGAGGGTATCAATGGAAATCTACTACAGAAAGAACAACGCCCTCTAATTGTTCATTTACCAATTCACAGCCGTGATGTGATGAGTCATGATATGCCTATTGTATATGATCCACATCCACCTGAAGATACTGTTCCATATGATACTTATGCATGTAATCCATTCCATGATGACGTGGAACAATTATCTCCCATTAAAGAGGAGTTTCATACAGTTGCTCCAGTGAATCCAATTGTTAAAAAAGAAGTCAAATTGGATGAAATTGATTATTATAATTTGAAGGGTACTATGCTTGTCCAATTTAAAGATTCATCAGACATCAAACAAATTCCTATGAAGTCGGATGCAGCGTGTTTATGGTGTTGTCATATTTTTACACATCGCCCTGTTATTCTTCCTATTCGTGATACAGGTGAATACATTGAAGTCACAGGCAATTTCTGCTCTCCAGAATGTGCTACTTCATATTTATTTGATATCCGTCAGGATTCCCATACACGATGGGAACAACTCTCACTCTTATATCGATTATATGGTTCAGTTTGTAATGGAAATATTCATCCTGCTCCGTCGCGTGTAGTGTTACGCCTATTTGGTGGAAATTTATCAATTGAAGAATATCGTCAGCTACTCCAGTCACAGAAAGTACTCATTGATGTTCATTTGCCGCCGATGGTAAGTATTTTGACAACTATGGATACGAAACCAATTGATTTTTATGATTCTTCTCTAACAAAGAATGTTCAAGATAATGTGGGTGAACGAATCCAGAAAGCGGAAGATGGTTTGCGGTTACGTAGAACTAAACCTCTAAAGGCATGGGAAAGTACGCTGGATGCTTGTATTAATTTCAAGATAAAGTCTTAATTTATCTGTTATTTGGAGAATTCAAGATAAAGTCTTAAGGACTCGTTAAAATATATTAGAATAATATATATTACAATATAAAGATAAAGTAATATATATTATATAGATAAAAAAATTGATTGGAATTTTCTAATAGAAATTTATCAGAGCTTCCTTATAAATCATGATGCAAACTGTTAATGCTGGCCTTATGAAAGCAACTGTGCAAGATATGCAGACCTATTTGCAGCAATTGCATCAATTGCTTCATATGGATACTCAAACTGTGCAAAAAACAACTTCATCTGATCTCAGCACTTGCATTCAACAGCTCAATGAGAAACTCGATACTCATCAAACTATGTTCTCTCGTATTTCTGAACAAATCAACCAACTCTCTGAACGAGTGCATCAATTTGAGGAACTACGTTCCGTTGTAATGGATACACAATCATTGTGTAATTCTTTAGTAGTTCAATCGCAGACAGCACAATTGCAGTCTTCTTTAATGAATCCAGTAATGGATAACACAGAGCAAAAATCACCCCCAATGAAAACAGTTCAAGAAGAATTACAGCAGTTTGTATGGCGTGAAATTCCGATTGATTCATCTCTCGTGTCATCTAGTGTTGGCGCGGTATTCTCATGTGATTATATGAATTTGAGTTTAAATTCTAATCTATCTGTTACCAAATTGGATTGTGATCTTATTAAAAAAGAGGTTCAGGAAGAAGTTCAAGAAGATGAACAAGAGGAAGAAGATGAACAAGAGGAAGAAGAGGAACAAGTCCAAGAAGAGGAAGTTCAAGAGGAAGTTCAAGAAGAAGTTCAAGAAGAAGTTCAAGAAGAAGAAGAAGTTCAAGAAGAAGTTCAGGAAGAGGAAGAGGAGGAACAAGAAGAACAAGTTCAAGAAGAGGAAGAAGTCCAGGAGGAACAAGTTCAAAATGCAATTGCGGCAGTAGTATCTGCTGTAGCTTCTGCTGCTGAAGTCGCTGCTGAAGTCGAAGCAGAAGTAGCATCTGAAAAAGAGGAAGAAGAGGAAGAAGAGGAAGGAGAAGAAGTAGAAGAAATCACATACAATGGTGAAACGTATTACAAAGATTCTGAAGGTTTCATTTACAAACCCGAAGATGACACTCCCATCGGATATTGGAAAGAAAAAACAAAAACCATTGCCTTCTATCGTATCAACAAATAAAGATATTTAAAGTATATTGTAATTACATAATAAAGAATGGGTAATCTAAGAAGTGCTATTCTATTTAACAGAGTACATACATATTGTAGTTCAACATGTAAATATATTAATTCTTTTTTATCATCTACTGTTAATTGCTGTTATGATCGTCATAACAAATGGATTTTTATTCCAAATCATACATGTCCTGTTCCACTACAATATATTACAAATGATGTAGCAAGTGACTGGGTTTATCATTCTACAAAAAATACATTAAAATCATATCATTTAGATTCAAAAAAACCTAGTGAACCTAGTGAACCAAATGAATATTATAAAGTAGACTGGCTTTCTGTACGTCTGTTAATTGATACCCATAATGAACATTATGAATATGATATGGATGATTTTTTATCTACATTTATTATTTGCAGTACAGATAAAATTCCTAGTCTGTCTTGTTTTTTTATGTCATGGTGTGCATATACCAAACAATGGTTTCCATCAAATGCAATTGTTACTTGTCATATCATTGATTCAGAAGGTAATGAGCGCGATCTACTTGTACATGAACATACTCATGTCGATATTCGTCTTACATTAAAAATTGATAACATGGTTTAAAGAAAATAAAGATATATTACTATATTATCGGATGGCATCTGACGCTTCTTCTGAGTCAGATATCCTGACGATTCAGTCTCAAATTCCCACCGGTTCATGGACTCTGTACTTCCATTCAGCAGAGGAAACCAAATGGACTATGAACACTTTCACTAAAATTGCAACAATGGGTACTTGGTATCAGTTTTGGGCTGTTATGGATGCTCTCAATATCAATTCATTTGCAGATGGTATGTTCTTTATGATGCGTGAACCATCACCTCCTTTATGGGAAAGCCATTATCATATTCGTGGTGGTTGCTATTCGTTCCGTTGCCACAAAAAAAATGCAGCGGATATCTTTCTAGACTACGTAATTGCATCCATGATCAATTGCGCATCTACTAATCCTGGCAACTATATCAATGGTCTATCTATTAGCCCCAAACGTGGCTTCAATATTATCAAAGTGTGGAATAGTGATTCACAGAAACACAATCAAATTGGAGAGATTAATACGAGTCTAAATTCTGTTCAGACATCTGATATTATCTATACGCCGTTTGTACAGAAGAAGATGTACTAGGCTTTTTAGAAAAAAGCCTACCAAAAATAAGAAGAACTTTTAAAAAAAGTTCGGCAAAATAGGCTTTTTAGAAAAAAGCCTGCCAAAAATCAGGGGACTTTTAGAAAAAAGCCTGCCAAAAATAAGGAGAACTTTTAAAAAAAGTTCGACAAAATAGGCTTTTTAGCAAGTTCTTAAAAAAAGCCTGCCAAAAATCAGGGGAACTTTTAAAAAAAGTTCGACAAAATTAGGGAACTTGTTAAAAAACAAATATAATAACAGAATTATATTCTCATATTATATTTTTTAATTGTTTAACATTACTTCCTCGGCACATCCGACTTCTGCTTCTGCGGAGCCAATACCAATCTCACCTCCCCCAAATTTGCCACCATATATCTTAGTACCAACGGATAATCATTCTTCAAATGAATCTGAGTGCTCGTACACAAATTCGTACACTTCGTAAACAGAACCAAATACTTCAATTCAAACACTCCCTGAACAATATCATTCGTATTCCGCTCCACCTCAATCTCCCGTTGATTATTTGACATAATAATGGTCTCTCCATCTACAAAATCACCCATACATCTGAAAATCAAGTCCGAATTAGAACTTGTTATTTCCAGTTTCTCAGCAAGTGCATTGAAATCACGACAAATCTTCTGGAAATCCAGCGACGGCATATGAATAATAGACGTAAATGAAATATTAGGGAACTCAATGTTCTCCACATTCGTATCAAACAACTTCATCATCCATGTATTTGTCGTTCCTTTATCCGCATTCTCCGCGCGGATCCCCAACTTGTTTGGATTATTGGCTGGAAGAAATAAAGTGAGACTATCCGTGTTATTCAGAGTTTTAATAAGTTTAAATAAGTAAATCATATTGATTCCAAGAATATATTTGGCGGGACAATAGAAATACTCAAAACGGTCCGCATGTAGACGAAGATAAGTTAATACGGTATGGGTTTCATCCACATCAATCACTTTGATACCTGTACTATCAAACTCCAGATTGGCTTCTGTCAGAATCTCTTTGAGCGCCTCAATCAATGTACGGAATGCGGCGGATTGAACTGTACGGATCTCGAACAGATTTCCATTGGCATTTGGTTTATCTCCTTTATCGCTTTTATCGCTTTTGTCGCTTTTCGCGTTTTGATCCGAGTGGAGACTCATTATGAATTAATTGACGGTGTGGCTTTAGATTACTGTGCGTATAATATACTGGATGCATCCGGAATGTGATTGATGTAGCATTTAAACGCATTATATTCTAATAGTTAAGTATATGACTACTGTAAAATACACGTACTTAAAAAGAGAGTTTAATGAATTACCTGCCAGTGTTCAGAATATCATTTTAAGTAATGGACCTATTAGAATAAATACACCATTCATAAGATGGTTAAATTTAGAATCAGTATTATCTAATTCTGACTATAAGTATAAATGGGTTAAAAATAATGGAGATAAATTTGAATATTTAGCAGTGCGTGATGGTAGTAATGATAAGTTGTATTTTTCAAGAACTCCTGTTCCTGTTCCTGTTCCTGTTCCTGTTTCTGGAGGAAAACGCTCCAAGAAATCTCGTAAAGCCAAGAAATCTCGTAAAGCTAGAAAGACTCGTCGTAATTAACACCGTAAAAACCACTTCTTTCCCTTCTGCGTCTTCCGTGCTCTTCTTACAATATCTGAATCAGTACTGTAATGTGTCTTACCACATAACAACATTGAATGAACTCTTGCATATCCCCATTGCTGTTCTGTAGCTCCTGGACGATGTCCTGTTCGCCATGCAGCCATTCCACGATTATATGATTCTTTGATTAATGGCAATGGAACTCCTGTCGCTTCTGATTTCTGTTTCAAAGATTTAGCATCAGGGAATATCTTGTACCAATCTTTTGTATAATGGGAGGGCTTTGTTTTTACACCTTTATCTGTTTTGAATCCTTTATACGCGGCTGAATTCTTCCAAGATTTTTGACCAAAGTGTTTGATTTCTTTTAACCGTTGGGCTTTTTTAGTCTTAGATAGACCTCTATAGTATTTGAGGGGGTAGTAGACCATCTATGAACTTTTTAGGAAAAAGTTCGGCAAAAAACTTAATTTTTAGGAAAAAGTTCGGCAAAAAACTTATTAATTTTTGGAAAAAAGTTTGGAGAACTTGTTAAAAAAGTTTGGAGAACTTGTTAAAACTTGTTAAGAACTTGTTAAGAACTTACTTTCTTGCTCTTGAACTCTTTTTGGTCGGATTATGTAATAATTTATATGCAGATAAACCTGCAAGTGGTGCTATGTATTTAGAACATCCGAGAACAAATGGCTCCATAATGGATGGAAAGAATCCACCTTTCATTGTTCGTTTAGAGCGTTTATTACGCTTGGTTCGTTTGGATCGTTTAGAATGCTTAGAACGTTTAGTATGCTTACCGCCAATTGCTGGACGCACTAATCTGCCAGATGCGCTTAGTAAATCATTTCCTGCATCGGCTGATGGATGCTCTGCATTTACATCAAAGAACCGTAATGGCAATGGACCTCCGCCTTTTTTATTATTCATAACTATTTATACATAATAAAATTGATATAACTTTTGCAGTTTAAATAATCAACGCCATTTATTACATAATGGCTGCCACTGCTTCAACCGCTTCAACCGCCACTGCTTCAACCGCGACCCGTGTCTACAAAAAGCACACGCACCATCAACACATTTTAGAGCTCCCTGATACCTATGTCGGCAGTACCAAGACAAACGAAGAGACGCGATGGATTTATGATGCAGCTACGAACAAAATGACCTATAAAAAACTCAACTACAATCCTGGTCTATACAAGATTTTCGATGAGATTGTGGTCAATGCTCGGGATGAGTTCGTTCGTAGTACCATGACAGCGGGGATGACTCCCATTAAACATATTGATATCTGTGTGGAGTCCAAAGACGGCGACACCATTATTTCAGTGGAAAATGACGGTGATGGAATTCCTATTGAGCCCTCTGCTGAACAAAATGTGATGATACCTGAGATGATCTTTGGACACCTTCTTACTTCAAGTAATTATGACAAATCTGAAGAGAAGATTGTTGGGGGCAAGAATGGCTACGGTGGAAAATGTCTTTTATCAGAAACAAAAATTATTATGTGGTCGTGCCGTGAAAAACGGGCAGATGAGGTCAAAGTTGGAGACCAATTGGTTGGCGACGATGGAACTATGCGAACAGTTCTAGCCACGATGAATGGTACTGGACAAATGTATGAGGTTCAACAAGCCAATTCGGAGCCTTATGTCGTGAATGATGAACACGTTCTGACGCTTCATATGCCTGATCATAAAGTAATCTTCTGGAATACTAATAAAATTGGCTGGTCTATTCTTTGGTGGGATTACGAGAATAAACAGATAAATGCAAAATTATTTCCATGCGAAACACGCCCTACAATTATGTGTCCTGAATGCAATATCACACTGGCGCAAAATCTAGGACGTCATTATCGTCGAGTTCATAAGAACATAGAGATTCCTAAGAATCCTCGTAAATCACCAACTGTTCTTCCTGAAGAATCTGAAGAGTCACTTGCTGCTTTAATGGAAGCAGAAGAATTTGCTAAGAGTATTCCCAGCGACAATGTATTTGATATCAGTATCAAAGAATATATGGCATTGAATGAAACAACTAAGAAACGCCTCGCAGGTGTTCGTGGTCAATGCATTCAATGGCCTACCAAAGAAGTTGTCCTTGATCCCTATGTACTTGGTCTCTGGCTCGGCGATGGAATGCAAAAAGGATACAACTATGCTTGTTTTGGAGAAAAAGATCCTGAAATCATCGAGTATCTTACCAAATGGGCTGAAAACAATGAAGCAAACTTCCGAAAAAAAAGCAAATATGTATATGCATTCACTACAACACGTGAACATCATAAGAAAGGCCATGCTCCTCTTGCTAAGCAATTGCGTGTATACAATCTTGTAAACAATAAACATATTCCTCATGCTTATTTGTTCAATGATCGTGCTACTCGTCTGTCTCTCTTGGCAGGTATCATTGACACAGATGGATCTGCAAGTCGCAATGGAACTCGTATCTCAATCTCACAAGGGATGAATCATACTCAATTGGCAAATGATATTATCTTCCTTGCACGTTCACTTGGATTTAATTGCCAAACAAATATTCGTGATACAACCTGGACATGGAAAGGTGAAAAACGTCACGGTCAAGCAATTTATATGAACATTTCAGGAGAAGGCTTAGAAGATATTCCTACACGTCTTCCTCGTAAGAAATGTGCATCACCAGTCGCCCACAATACCTCAAAGAGCACTGGTTACATTACTATTCGTGATGTAGGTGTAGGGAATTACGTGGGAATTAAGATTGACGGGAATGAACGATTCCTTATCAATGACTTTACAGTTACTCATAATTGTACTAATATTCTCAGCAAACTCTTCACAGTTGATCTTAAAACTCCTGCATCTCAGAAGCAATATTCTCAAAGCTGGTATGACAACATGTTCCAAAAAGAGAAACCATCTATCAAAAAATATGCTGGTTCAAAGGGTATGGTACGTGTCACATTCATCCCTGACAAGACTCGCTTTCAAGGTGCATTCGATGAATCAGGAATTATTCCTGAAATGATTGAAGCATTCCAGACGCGCACTGTAGAACTCGCTGCGCTCGTCGGTAAAGAAGTCAAAGTGACCTGGAACGGGACTGTGGTGGGTTCCAATACCTTCGAGAAATACATCAAACTGTTTCTGCGCGACGGAATGACTGGATTTGCCTACGAACAATGCGGTGCCCGTTGGGAAGTCGGTGCCATCCTCGCATCCCATTTGTATTCCGATGAAGAAGAACTCGCAGAGGAGAAACACATCTCCTTTGTCAATGGTATCAATACCAAGAAGGGCGGTAAGCACGTGGAGTCAGTGACACGAAAACTCCTGACGGATTTCTGCGAGTTCGCCAAGAAAAAGAAAGTGGAAATCAAACCTGGTCAGCTCAAAAATTCCGTGGTACTCTTTCTCAATAGCACCATTGTGAATCCCTCCTTTGACTCCCAGAGTAAGGAATTCTTAACGACTCCCGCAGCAGAATTTGGCTCACGTCCTGAATTCTCTGGCAAACTCGTGGATTCTTTATTCAAACTCGGTCTCTTGGATGAAGCCAAGCACGTCCTGGAAGCCAAATCACTCCGTGAAGTCAAGAAAACTGATGGCAAGAAACGCTCCGTTCTACGCGGAATTACCAAGCTGGAAGATGCTCTCCTTGCAGGCACTGCACGAAGCAGTGAGTGCACTTTGATTCTCACAGAAGGAGATTCAGCTGCAACCTCTGCAATCTCTGGCCTTAAAGAAGTCGGTCGTGAGCGATGGGGTGTATTCCCATTGAAGGGGAAACTGCTGAATGTGCGCGACATTACCATTCAGAAGTTCAATGCAAATGAAGAGCTAACCACGATCAAGAAGATTCTTGGCTTGGAACAAGGTAAGAAATACAAAGACGCATCTGAACTGCGTTATGGACGCGTCATGGTTATGGCGGATCAGGATCACGATGGCTCTCACATCAAAGGTCTCCTTATGAACTTGTTCCATGCAGAATGGCCTGGACTCATGCAGTCAGGATTCTTATGCACACTACTAACTCCTATATTGAAGGCTATGAAAGGCAAAGTTATCATGGCATTCTATTCCATCCCTGAGTTTCAAGCGTGGAAAGAGGCGCAGCTCACAGGGCTACAAGGATGGAAAATCAAATACTACAAAGGGTTGGGTACGTCTACTCCAGCAGAAGCCCGTGAATGGTTCAAAGAACTCCACGAAATCAAATATGAATGGGATGAGAAAACGGACGATTCCATCAATCTGGCCTTTAACAAGAAACAGGCAGATGATCGTAAGCGATGGCTATCTCGTTATGATCCAACTACAATGCTTGTCCCTGTTCAAGGATGCGCATCCTACACTGAGTTTGTCAACAAAGAGCTGATTCACTTCAGTAATGCTGACAATATCCGTTCACTGCCTAACATTATGGATGGTCTCAAACCTTCTCAGAGAAAAATCTTGTTTGCGTGCCTTAAACGGAATCTGAAAGATGAAATCCGTGTTGCACAGCTTGCAGGTTATGTATCTGAGCATGCAGCCTATCATCACGGTGAGGCATCACTCAATGGAACTATTATTGGTATGGCACAAAACTTCGTTGGCTCCAATAATATTAATCTGTTGCGCCCTGTGGGCCAGTTTGGTAGTCGTCTGCAAGCAGGGCAAGATGCAGCTAGCCCACGTTATATTCATACATATCTCGAGGAGATTGTATTCAAACTCTTTCGCAAAGAAGATAATTGCCTACTCAAATATATCGATGACGATGGCGACATCGTAGAACCTGAATACTATTTGCCTGTATTACCTCTGCTCGCAATCAATGGCTCTCTCGGTATTGGAACTGGTTACAGCACGAATGTACCCCCTCATAAACCCGATGAAGTTGCTTGTCTTCTCAGGAAGCGCCTGGATGGCTCATTGGCTTCATTGGTAGATTATCCGTTAGATCCCTGGTGGTTTGGATTCAAGGGAACTACCTGGCGTCAAGATGAACAGACATGGGTTACAAAAGGGTTGTATACTTTGGATGATGAGAAACGAACGATCACTATCACTGAACTCCCTGTTGGAACATGGACTAAGCCATACAAAGAATTCTTGGACACCTTGTGTGAAGAGGATGAGAAAAAATCAAAAGAAGCGAAGAAAGATGCAAAGAAAGCTGAGACTGCTAGCACAGCATCTAGCAAATCTGGAAAAGAAGTAGAGCCCTGTGGCTTGAAAGGATTTGATGACTTGTACAATGATGTGGATGTGCGCTTTATTCTGTACTTCACGGAAGATGGTTATGATGAAATCAAAGAGAATCCTGACAAGTTCGAGAAACAATTCAAGCTGACAAGTTCGTGGAAAACAACCAATATGACGTGCTTTGATACGGAGTTCAATATTGTAAAATACAAAACGGTGGGTGATATCATGGAAACATTCTTGGAGAAACGCTTGCCGATGTATGAAGCTCGTCGGCTACACCAGTTAGGTGCATTGCAAAAGCAGATTACTGAACTGGATGCAAAACGGCGTTTTATTCAAGCGATTTTGGATGAACGCCTTGTATTACAGAAGAAAACGGATGAAGAGATTGTAGCGGGACTACAGGCATGCAATATTCCTCCTTTGAGCGTTTTGGCCAATGGCCTTATTGATGCTAATGCATATGAATCTTATGAGTACGTATTGAAAATGCGTATTGATAGATTGAAACTCTCTGCGGTTATTGAATTAGATAAGCAGATTACTGAAAAACAGGGTGAGATTGATTATTTGGATGGAGAAACGGCGTCTTCCTTGTGGATTAAAGATTTGGATGAATTCCAGGAATCATGGACTACTTACTCTGCTGCGAGAAAGGCTGAATCAGTTCCTATGGCTGAAAAAGTGGATGAGAAGCCGAAGAGAAAGCCTCGGGTTGTAAAGAAGTAAAGGTATGTATTTAGTGTATTTATAGTATGAAAAATATAGTATAGATTATTATTTTTAATTGTATATTTTACATATCAGGATAACATCGTGCCTTAAAATCATTCATATTTTCAGTTCCCATAGAAAGATTACATGAACCACATGTTGGACGCAGATTACTTGCAATGTTTTTTCTACCATTTCTTGTATTCCTGGTAGCTATATAAATGGACATTGGAAACAGCTTGATGGATTCTTTGGACCATACTTCAATGAAAAGACAATCGAAATATCATTAGTTCCACCTCCTTTAGAATTAAAATAATACTATAAATGTTTCTCAATCAATACTTGAACAAATTGATATAAATGTGTATTTTTTTTACAATCATTAATTACATTATGAATCATTGAATGTAATACAATTGTATTATTCTGTGAATGATACAATGATGAGTGGAATACATTTAGACTATCACTGTTAATATGTGCAAGAAATGGTTGAATAAACTGTGCAATATAAAATGTATCATTTGTTGTTTCTACAATATAACTTAGAGCACGTTTCATCTCATCATAATTGGGTTCTGCACGAGCCTGTTGAAGCAATAATTCAAACGACATCTTATTACATATAAATATAAATAGATATTTAAGCATCATCCATACAAGTGAAATTAGGATACATTTATATTATTTATATTATTTATATAACCTAAAGTTTATCCATCATTAGTAGTAAATGACTATCATTAATGGTATCGAGATTGATATCAAACAAATCAAGATGGATGAAATCCGTCAAGCCATTATGAATAATGATCCCATTGATGATACTCTTCATGTTATTGCAGTGACTTCTAATCCCTGTCAATTTGCACGACGCTATATCCTAGCCCGTGAATTCGTATCTCGAATGGAACAAGAATCTAATATCAAATTATATATTGTTGAACTTGCTTATGGTAATCAAGAGTTCTATGTCACAGAAAAGAAGAATCCTCGTCATTTACAGTTACGTGGTTCAGTACCGCTCTGGCACAAAGAAAATATGATTAATCTGGGTGTCAAGTTGCTACCGCCCAAGTGGAAAGCCATGGCGTGGATTGATGCCGATGTAGAATTTGAAAATGTTAATTGGGCGACAGATACACTCAAAGTTCTCAATGGATGCCGTGATATTGTTCAGCTCTTTAGCCACGCAGTAGATATGGATAAGAATTTGAATGCAATGTCCATCTTTCCCAGTTTTGGATTTCAGTACGCAAAGAAAAGTCGTTATGGAGGCAATGGTATTAACATGTGGCATCCTGGTTATGCATGGGCATGTACTAAGAAAGCATATGAGCGAATGGGCGGACTCTATGACATGAGCATTCTCGGCTCGGGAGATCATAATATGTCATTTGCATTCATTGGACGTCCTGATTTAAGTTTGAACGAGAATACGACTGATGCGTATAAAGAATCATTGCGTGAATTTCAGCAACGTGCTGTTAATTTGCGTTTAGGATACGTTCCTGGCGTAATTCGGCATCATTTCCATGGTGCCAAGAAAAACAGAAAATATCATGAACGTTGGCAGATACTCGTGGATAATGCGTATGATCCGTTTGTACATGTTAAACGGAATAAGGATGGACTCTTGGTACCGACTGAGTTATGTCCTCAAAAGATGCTAGATGATATTCTGGCTTATTTTGTGGAGAGAAATGAGGATGAGGGGTACAAGGAGGGATAAATCCCTCCTATTAACCCAATCAGTTCAGCTATGCTGAACTTGAGGGGTACAAGGAGGGATAAGATACATCTAAGCCATAATATTCTACAGAATATTATGGGTACAAGGAGGGATAAAAGACATATAAGTATCTCATAATCGCGAACGATAAAGATCACATCATATTTCTAAACGGCAACGATTTCGTGCCAGCACTCGACATATTTAGCGGTTTCTCTAATGGAACGGGTAAATGTGATATGTCTTTTAAGTAATATTGATATTGATCAATCTCTGAGATAATACGGGGTACACTCCATTCAATAACCAGTTTATTGAGTTCTTGAATCTGTCCTTCTATGTTAAATGGGTTGTTTTTAGCATATTGTAAATACATTCCACGCATAATCATCTTTAATTCATCAACATCTTGATCATCAATCTGATATTTCTTGGGTCCACTTCTACGGTAAACCTCGCTCGTAATTTCTTTCTGAATTCGCTGCGCGTTTATACGGCTAAAGTATGCGTCAGAAAGTACTGTATGCTCCCAGTTGCCCCGGAGCATATCGCCTGAAAAATTAACTTCTGTTTGCGTTGGATGTTGAAAGCCTTGCAACTTGGCTACGGAATTGGAAGCACCGGTTGGAGCGGATAAGTTGACTCGGCCGTTTTGACCTCCATGACCATAGGCGGTATACGGGAGTTCAAATTCTGGAAGGGGAGTACCGGCTTTAGACATTCTACCGACCCTGTGTTTTTTTTCTAAGCACTGAATATAAAATGTCATCTGTTACACGTTTTCTTAAACAAGTTAACCCTGCTGCCTCTCATTTAAACATTGGAAACTTGGTTTCCAGCGCTGCCACCGTTGTATTTGAATTTGTCCCCTCCGCTGGCAACGTCGTTGGCAACTACCCCCCTGGATACGTCCAGACTGCCTCTGCTGCTCTCCAGGCCCAATTGCTTCTTATTGCCGCCACCCCTGCTGCTCAGTGCGTTGTCCGTGACATGGGCAAGACTATCTTGGCACCGGTTGGCTCATTAACTGGTGCTCTTGGCCGTTTCCGCCAGGTTCAGATTCTGTTGCCTACCACTGTTAGCGCTACCCAGGGATTTATCGGTGGATCCGCTGGCAGCACTTTTGGTGTCTTAGGCGCTGCTGCCAACCCTGATGCCTACACCAACTACATGACTCTCTACATTGCTTCCCCCGTTGCTGGTGTCTTGGGTGGTCCTTTGGCTACTGCAGCTGTCATTGGCGGTGGCCAGATGTAAGTATAGCAACTTGTATAATCGTATTTATCTTATAAAATATATTACCTATCTTATTCTATATAAAAGTATAATAATATAGTTAATAATAAATATAATAGTAGAAAATGTTTGAGGACTTTAATATCAGTAAATTTGACATCAAACTTATCATGTATGTCATTGGATGCATTCTTATTTTAACATTAGGTACCTATAAGATTTTTCAGTACTATCAAATGTTAGGTGCAATCATATTTTTTGTAGGAACTCTCTATGTATGTATTATCTACGGTATTCGGTGGTTTAACAACAATGCTTCATCTAGTGCTACTGCATGGCCTCCTGTTATTAATACCTGTCCTGATTATTTAACATATTATGAACGTAAAAAAAATGGTAAAATAGAACCCTCGTGTATTGATACCATTGGAGTTTCAAAAAATAATGGACTAAAAAAATTTCCCAAAGATGGCGATTCAAATTCCGATGAGGGGTGCTTTTTCACAATACCTGCAACAAATGCACTCAAATGTCAACAAACTATTGCCGCTGGTTTAACATGGGAAGGTATTACAAATGGTGAAAGCTGTGTAATAAATACCAGTGGTGGTACCTCAGGAATATCTGGAGATAGCACATGTATTACTGTTCCTAAACTATAAAGTGCGTTTAAAATCTATATTTAATTGCTACGGAGTAAGTGGAGGGAACTCTCTAAACGCATTCATAGTTTAGTGGTAGAATTGCCCCCTTCCAAGGGGTAGACACGGGTTCAATTCCCGTTGAATGCATATTATTTTTGAAGGATTTGTAATCTGTCAAAAATAATATTTTAATATAACTTTAAATACTTGTAATAAAAGCTTTACAGTAAAGCCTGTACCCCCATAGAATATGCATACGGGGCATTTCCAGCGCATCCCTTTCCATCAATATTTGCATCCCACATCATCATTCCTTTTAGCCCCTCTGACCTTGCAAAGTCCGTCAAATTTAACGCATCTTGCAATGTCAGTACATGACTCATATCATCCTGACCACACATTAATCCCAAAATAATCTTATCCGAAGGAACCGACCAGTTTGTCTGATAATATTTAATATCCGATTGAATCTGATTGGTATACGCATCAGTCAGCTTATATCTATCCTCAGTCGGTTCCAACCACAAGTCATATTCCATCGGTTGCCAAGCATCTATGTTACCAATTGTCATATTAAGAAGCGACTGTTGATACATTCCTTCAGCCCATGCTTGTCCTGGTGTAGTCAAAGTAATATATAGTTCAGAATTGAGTGATCGCAATGTATTAATAATAGAAGATGCAGTTTCTGCAAAATTGGTTGGAACATTCGATGAATTATCTTCAATGTCAAAATCTACTCCATCAAATCCACACAGTGTTAGAACACCATTGATATTCTCAGCTAATTCTCCAGGATATCCATACAAATCAGAACTTGCCAACGGATAAGTAGCACCACCTATAGATAAGCTAATTTTAGCGCTAAGAGAATGTACCAGATTTACAATGTTTTTAACATCATCCATCGTAACAGACCCAAATCCAGGAATGTATTGTCCACTAATGAAATTGAAACTAGCAAATGCTAGAATAACACGAGTATTTTGCTGGATAACACCATGGTCAATCATATCTTGAACTTGTGTCAAGATATTATTATCCCAATACGTAATATAAACAGAAAATGACATTCTTGCTATAATTAGAATATAGCAAAATCTTTATATTATGTGCGTTCAATAATGTAAAGAATCAATTGGGATATATAGTAATATGGTGCGTACCAGTCTTCCTGAATCAGAAACAGCGTGTCTTCATCCTGAAATCGAGGAAGCGATGATTAAATGGCTTACAACGCGTTCTCATCCTGCCTTTTTGCTAATTGGTCCTCCAGGTGTTGGCAAAACTACTATGGTATATCGTGTATGTAAACAAGCCAAGTTCTGGATTCAAGAATTCAACGCAAGCCATACTCGTACAGGCTCCAGTTTTCGTCAAACCATTATGCCACTCCTTATGGAAACGGGTGTCAGTAAATGGATTCATCCTAGCACTCCTAATGGACGTGCAGTGCTTCTTGATGAAATGGATGGACTTTCACAAGGAGAGAAAGGTGGTCTACAAGAACTTCTGGATTATCTTAAGTCTAAGCGGTCTTTAGCCCAAGACTGTCCTTTGATTCTTATTTGCAATATTTTAGAGGGTCGTATTATGCAACAACTTTTAAAATATTGTGCGGTACATTATGTAAATATGCCTAAGAGAGAGAAATTAGTAGAGTATTTTAAGAAAGATATTCCAGATTCACTCTATTTTTTAGGAGATATTCGCAAAGTATCACAGAGTTTAATCTATCAGGAAACTACTGCACCATATATAAAAGAGAAAGATGTTGCCTTGGATCAGTCTATTCATGTTGCAATTCGTGCTGCATGGTTTACTCTATTTAAAAAATGGGATAATAACGATGAGCTCGATTTAGAAACGAAAGATGCAAATCTGGCAGGGCTATTATTTCATCAAAATCTACCACTCTTTTTAGAAAAAGTTCCATATGAAGTCTATGAAGAAATTCTGAATTATCTGCGTTGGAGTGACCGCGCCGATTTCTGGGCATTCTTCCATCAATGCTGGAATCTACTACCGCTATCTTATCGTTTAAAGCTAAAATATCCTAATCTGTATTTACAGGATTATGAACAACCGAGCGTCATTCCAGAACCATCCCAACTCCAATATACAATGGTTTTAACGAAACAATCTGCCTTATTTAATGCATGGAAAGAAATGAATCGTGTTGCAGCAGAGCATGATATACCGTTTAGATGTGTAACACAATGGGCTACACATCAAAATGGTAAATTATATGATACTCTTGGAATTAAACTTGAATCTCTGAATATAGATAAACAATCTGCAGGGGTTGTTCTCGGTTCATCTGCTGAACCATGTTTAGCAAAGCCTGCTTCTGCTCAAAAATCGGCTGCTCGTGGTAAAAAAGTAAGCAAGAAACCGAAGGTATAGATAATCCCCTTATAAGTTCTACTTTTGATACAAATAATACATCTGTATTTCCATCCCTTAAATTTTTAATAGATTTACGTAATGAAAATGTTGTAACTAATTCCGATTTTAGTCCCAATAATCGCATATCATTCAGTAAATCATAATAGATTTTATCAAGTGATATATAAACAATACATTTATCATATGTGTTCATTATTTCAAGACATGCCTCTTTTTTAGAACGTAATGCCGTTTCTCCTAATGACGATAAGCATGACATCTTTGTAGTATCCAATGTAGTTCTACATGTTGGGCATTTGAATTGAATGAGTGTGTTTTGCAGAATACATTTAGCACAATACACATGGAAGCAACAGTTTATAATCGTGGGATATACACACGGATCAAAACAGATTCCGCATTCATTTTCTTCAATCTTTCTAGTGATAATATCTCGTTTCTCTTCATTGTACGCGGTATAATTTTCTTGAGTGCGTGATTCAATTCCAAGTGCTTGAAATAAATGCGGAATATTTGAAGAACGTAACTGATTATTTCGTGATAAATATAGACTTGATAGGGATTGTAGAGTTGTAGTAGCTTTACAGTGAATAATGGAGTGATTTACTTCAGGTATAGGAGTAATACGAATGTGTTCATTTAGATTTCTAAGTATGATATGCCCACGGTCTGAATGATTGTATGAAAGATACTGTTTAATATACTGCGATGGAAATATATGTACATCTTCTGTTGTATTATCTAGAAGCATTTCTTCTAGATCTGAATGCATCGGTTCTTGTAAGAATAGGAGTTGACTTTTTTTAATGGAATTGCGAAATAACAGAGATGTCCATTGATATGAAATAAACCAGAGAAATTGAAATTGTAATAGTGGATCTGATGATTTTAATTGAATAAAGAGGGGTTCATCCATGCATATATTATTCCATGTTATATTGTGCTTCACACTATACTCTTGCACATGACGATAACATTTATTTGTAGTAAGTACAAATGTACTTGATAAAATCGCATGTCTTGTCCCATCTTTTAATTTTCCACGTGTATCTACAATAACGTATGAAAGCGTAGTGTGTTTTTTAATCTCATCTTCCCAATGACCTAATAAATTAGATGGAACAATAATAAGATTTGATGAGTTTTGCGGGTGCTTTTTTTTCTGTGAATAGAAATAAGGCGATGAATATTGTGTAAGTTCAAATGATGGATATGTATAGGTATCTGATGCTAAATATCCTAGGATTGCAAGTGTTTTACCAGAACCAGACGGTTCTGCTATAATACCTATTTTTGCTTTTATTTCATCATTATCTATTCGTAACCCTTCTGTCATTTGCTTTCTATACTTATGCATACCATGAATTAATGTATTTTGATGAGGATACAAATGTGTTGTTATTCCTGCTATATTTAATGTATCTTGTAGTGGTATTAATGTATTATTATACACCGTATGAAGTACACGTAGTACTTCGTTATTATTCTGCATATTGTTATTCCTATTCTTTACAAGTTTAAGTTGTCAGATAAAACTGATATAGCTCAGGATCTTTTACAAAATCCGCCAACTCATATACAGACAGACGCATTTTGTTATTTTGTAGTAACTTCTGTTTATCCACAGTATTATCTGTATGACAGATAACTAAAATAGTATCTTTAGAATCCAGTTGAATCATCGGTTGTGTATAATTATCTAAAAAAGATGTCTCCTCTGCTTTTGTTACATTTTCATCATATGTATGTTTATCTGAATATGATTTTCTCCACGCCATTGTACCATTCGTTGCATGATTTGCCATATATGGTCCAAGTGTATATATTTTATGCGTATCAATATAATACAAATGCATTTCGGATGAACCTGCTAGATTCATTTTAGGATACTTATGAAATGCGTTAACAACAGATTGAATTCGTTGAGGTGGATAATAATCATCGTCATCCATTGCAATTATAATTTGCCCTCTCGCTTCTCTATTTAAATAATTACGTTTAGCACCAATTCGTAATTTGTCTTCCAATGCAATATAGCGAATATTGGGAATTGTTTTTGCAGCTTCTATGAAAAAATCTTCTACTTTATCAAAACCATCGTCCAAAATGAGCCATTCCATTTTGTTTTTTGGAAATGTTTGACTTGCATAAATCTTAATAAGGGCTGGAATAAACTGACGACGATTATATGTGGGAGTTACAATGGATACTTTGATTTCTACTGCGTCTGCTTTTACTGCTTTTGCCGCTTTTACCGCTTTTACCGCTTTTACTGCTTTTACTGCTTCTGCCATTATGTTTTATCTCTTTATGAAAAATATCTAATAACTTTATCATAATTTAGCTTTAAATTTTAGGTGGAACTGGTTCTGTTAATGGCTTATTTTTAGGTTCTTTCTCATTAACTGGATTATTAACTGGTTCTTGCTTTTTATTCTCTAATTCTTGAATGGTTGGTGGTAATGATTGCAATGGTGCTTTATTCACTGGTTCTTGCTTTTTATTCTCTAATTCTTGAATGGTTGGTGGTAATGATTGCAATGGTGCTTTATTCACTGGTTCTTGCTTTTTATTCTCTAATTCTTTATTCGCTGGTTTCTGATTCACTAGTTCTTGCTTTTTATTCTCTAATTCTTTATTCGCTGGTTTCTGATTCACTGGTTCTTGCTTTTTATTCTCTAATTCTTTATTAGCTGGTTTCTGATTCACTAGTTTTTGCTTTTTATTCTCTAATTCTTGAATAGTTGGTGGTAACGGTGCTTCTTTTTCTTCTTTTTCTTCTTTTTCTTTAGGTTCTTCAACCTTCTTAGGTCTTACTATTACATGCATTTCTTTGATTTCTTTATCTAATTCTTCCTTACGAGATACAAACATACTGTCGCCTTTTACCTTTTCATAATAAGGGAACGATTCATTTAAAGAATCAGTATATTTCTTCATAAGTTCCTGTAAAAATACATTCTCTGTTTCTGCTTTTTCACCTTTAAGATAACGAAAAGGATACATAAAAAAATTGTAAAAACTACTTTCAGATGTTTTCGTGCTTATAGGTAACATAGCAAATATTTTTGGCATTAATTTAATAGGCGGATTAGGTTTATCATCACGGTCTCTATTCAAATACTTTTCATATAATTTTCTTGCAGTATACAGTAAAGACATTACTACCGTCACATGTACAAATGAAGCACATAAAAACAATATCAATACAAAAAATACTATACGTACTCCTACAGGATAAACAATAAGGTCATTTGCTACCAGAGATGATAAATAAATGCATAATAATGGATATAGTACATATCGACAAAATAATAAAAAGTAATCATATAATTCAGTTAAAATTCTGTCTATATCTATTCCATTATCCGTAGTCTGCTTCAATGCTGCAATTGATGGTGGGGCTGAATCATAATCTTCTTTTACTTCTTTTACTTCATTTACTTCTTTTATTTCCTGCTGTTTTTTTGCATATTCATTTGCATCATCGTCATTTACAGTTTTGTATATATAATACGTAATTTTATTCTGTAATCGTTTTAAGAAATCTGGAATATCGTCCATCCTATTGAAATGAAATGAATTAATATGTATGTTTTTACAGTGCATACTTAAGACCACCCATACCAGAAGCAATTGTAACCCAATTTAAACTCTCTACATAAATACCAATATTGTACTGATAAAACGTATTAACAGGTAAAGGAAATACATTTAAATCTATCTGCAATGATTTAATACGACTACTATTAATACTTCCTCGAGGTTGTGTAAGAGGTGATGATAATGAAAATGGATATACCAACATTTCAGGTGCAGGAATACCTGTCAAATATTTCCATGGTACTACCTGAGTAAAATATTGGAATGGTTTTTCCTCTTGTAATGGATTACCATCACCTAAAATTGCTAATGTATTGATAACAGATCTCTGACCATTTACAATTAATTTACCTGTACTTGATGATAAATTAACAAATGTAGACCATCCACCATCATTTGGAATAAAGGGTGCTTTTAGTGGATTAATCCAATTCGTAAAATTCATAACTTGATTACGATATATAAGTGAATCTGAACGTCGTGGTAGTAATATAATTCGTTCAATTGGATTATGAACATCCAGTTCAACAAATTGTCGTGTAGTAATACTATTAAATGAATAAGATGTAATCTGACGAACTAGATACTGCAATGATTCGGATGCAAATTGTGTGCGTTCTTCATCTGTAATATATACATACGTCATTTGAATTTGAGGATTAAGCGGCCATGTATTTAACAGAGGTTTTGGAGTCCCAATATCTGTTAGAAAATTATTAATAGTCACATCTGTTATATCGGATACGCCCGTGTAATATACATTAAGCGGTTGTGATAAAACAGGTGATGAATTATACTGATATCCAGGCGCTACTTGATATCCATTTACATCAAGTACTCTATATAACTGATTAATTGGTCGTAATGTAATTTGAATTTCACATTCATGCATTTGCAGAGAAACAAGTGGAAGCGCTTCAAATGTGGAATCTGAAAACCAAAATGGTAGCGGAACTTGAATCTGACGCCCCGCAATGGATGGGCGATTGATATTTGGTGGATTTGTAGTAGAGCCATTTAGACCATTGTTATTATATACCAATGGATATCCAGTACCAGCTGAACCACCACCATATGTTCCATTTGCAGGATCATATAAATCAGGAATATCACCAACAAGTGTCTGCCATTTCTTATAAGAAAATGCATCTAAATCGCATTGAGCACGAGCAATCATATAATCGCCATCATATTCTTGAATTTTTTGGCCACCTATGAAGAATGCAATATTCTGAATAATATGACAACCTATGTTATTTACCCATGCAAAATTGTATTGAGCAGTACGTGATTGCTGTTGCAAATCGATATATTTACAGTAAATATCTGGTAAATTAAATACGAAATATACATCGCGTACCAAATCAGCAATACGTTGAATTTTGAGTCGTAATTGAATAGGTTGATTATAGGAGAGGTCTTGTGCACCATCCATTGCAAATGATACGGATTCTTCAGCAAAATGACTATATTTTTTATAGGTTTTATAGAAGTAGGTAAAATCGGGATTGCCAGAAAGCAGGACATTTTGAGCACCGTATGCCACTAATGCAAATAGACCACCGCCTGGCATCACTAGTTTTGTAATAGTTAATATATAGATTCTTTATGCCGATAACTATGTATTAAGTATTGTAACATTTTTTATCATTTAACAATTTATATCATTTAACAATTTATATCATTTAATAATTTAATATCTAATACGATTTAGACCACCATGTATCAGCTAAATATGGAGGAATATCATTCATATTAGATGAATCTATTTTAGAAGAAGGTCCACGATCCATCTCTTTTTGAATCTCTGCATAACATAATGCATAATTAAAATTAGTAAGACGACTCAACATTCCTTTCATAGATCCAAATACCTGGAATCCGTCCACATCTGTAGATGGAATCTGTGAATGTTTCAATGCAATTCTACGTTGGCTAAAACAGATAACATCCTGATAATTCTGATATGCTACAAAACTATCAAATGACATTTTCTTAGATAAATTACCATTTATAAATATTTCTAAAGCATTATTTTTACAGATAACTGCAACATGTACCCATTTATTTAAAGGGATATTTTCAATATCCACGAAATTATTCCATGTTTTAAATGTATTCATATACACGCGTAATGTATTTGTGTTTGAATGCATATAAACACCGGGTGCAAGAAGAGGAAATTGTGAAGAATAACCTTTGTGAAAGATATGCGTTAAGCCTTTCTCATCTCTAAAACCAGATGGATCTACATTAATATAAAATGAATAGGTAAATTCAATTCCTGTTCGTTCATTCTCTGATAAATGTATTATTGATTGTTCTGTTTTATTAGGATTTTGTGGAATGGTAATAGTTCTATTCTGTCCTATATACGTATTTGGCAATAGCTCTACACGATTAATGGATAGGCGGTTAATATACTTGTATATAATTTCTGCAAACAATAATGCTAAATATAGTAAAATAACGATAATAAGAGGAAACATAAATTGCTGTATAATACCGGAATTTTCAGTTGCCCTATTATTTTGTCTTAATACACTTATATTTCCCATATTTGAAGCCATCTATTTATTAGAGTATTTATAATTATGATATAGATATACGTATATTCGGTGCAAAATAATTGGATAATAAACCACCAAATGTTGTAATAGGTTCAGGTCCAGCCATATAATTTTTATATACTTCTTCGGGATTTAAGACAGTATCATACATTATTGTATTTGCAATTTGTCCACCGAATCCACCATATTCTAAAACAGTAGCATTATAACCCTCATCTACTCTAAATGGTGCTGATAATACACATGAACGTGATAACTTACCATCAATGTATACATCTACTGTTTTACCATTAACTGCTATAGAAATATTGACCCATCGCTGTAAGGGTAATTCGGGAATATCACAGGTATGTAGATTATCTAATAATCCAGAATCAGTTTGTAGGGTATCCAATAGACTACGTGAGCCAATATCTAAATTCTGAGGCTGTACTGCAGAAGTTGCAGAAGATGCAGAAGATGCAGAAGATGCAGAAGATGCAGAAGATGCAGAAGATGCAGAAGATGCAGAAGCAGTAGGAGCTCCTGAACCCATTACCATAGTATCATCTTTTGTATGCAATCTGACATATAGTTTAGGACTATGTGCGCCTAAATATACTCTAATTGTATCAAATTTATTACCACCAATACGAATAATTGATTTGTTTTTTCCTCCACGATATGACCAATTTGATATATAAATCCAGGTTGAAACAGTAAATTCGCCACCTTCATACAGAGGTGCTAATTGCGTGGATGTAAATATGCTTGGTTTATCAACTTGAGCATTTTGTTTTCCTGTAAGCGGAAATGAATTATTCATTTTGGGTCCAAACAAGTATTGATATAAATAATATAATCCCAATAGACCAAGAAAAATAATAAAAACAGGTATCATTCTTGCAATTGGAGATGAATTATTACTATTCGATTCCATGATTCTGACATATACACGGATTATTAGATATCATATTTATGCATAAGGTGTGCTCCATGTGTTCATAACATTTGACGGTGGCTGTGTAATAGTATTACATGATAATCCGGAAGGACACACTCCAAATAATTTTAGTGTAGGAAACGATGGAAATATATAATTATTCTCTAAAATACCATTGTTGGTATCAACATATACTAGACGTTGACGCTCTACTTCATTTGGTGTCATACGTCTGTTATTAACAATAACATGAATTACATTACCATCTAATTTCTCATTTCCAACTGATAATGCACTGCTGATAACAACTGGGTAATTCGTAAGATGTTTTGATGCAACAATCTGATTATTATAAATAACATCAAACCTGCGACCTTCACGTAATATTGCAATAAATACCCATTTTTGTTTAGGAACTGCTGGCAATTCAACGTATTCAATATTAGATACACCTGCATTAGATGTCTTTACTTTTAGACGAGCCGATGTATCTTTTTTAGGTACTTGTGCAATTTCTAAAGACCAATTATTCTCTACTTGAATAAGTGGCACATACTCATTATTATGTACCACTGTACGATCCCCTGCATTCAATGCAAAGAACCCCATTACCGTAGAACCACCTGAGCCTAATATATTTGACTGAACTACATCAGGCATCATAATGTCTTTCTTTTTATTTAAAGGAGTCAATGTAGTTAACAAATCTTTATTTTCGGAACTAACATTACTATAAATATAGTATACTAGACCTGCAATTAGAATTATAATAAACATAATTTGAAATGGAGATATAGATTGTAAAAAAGACACTTGCGATGTCTGTTGTGACTGTAATAGGTTTGTTCTTAACATCTTCTATTTTGCATGATGATAATTTTACATATTTAGTCTAATTTGTACAAGATGTGGATGATGGAATAGCTAATGCATTAAATGATGTAGCTGAAGCTAAAGCAGGTTTAGCTTCACGTATTTCAGGCGTAGATAGAATACGTGTCCATATTTTAAGATTCTGCATCTTTGCAATTGATAATTCACTATTACTAGCAGGTGCCAGATCACCTCCCACATCTTTCAATCCATTGTTTATTTTACGTGTTTTCATTAAGAATCCATTTATATACACTTCTAATGCATTTTGCATAACAACAATTCCTAGACGAAATGGCTCTTGAACTGGTATATTTTCAATAATTACATTCTCCATACCACCGCCAGCATTCATAACAGATACAACCATATCTGTCGTATCTGGCTGTAGAGCAACAACCAAGTTATAATTAGACATTGCACCTATAATTTCTTTACTTGTAGGTGTTGCCTTTATAGATGTAGGGTCACCTCTTCTTAAGAGAATTCGTGAATATTGCGAAAATTGCAATGGATTTTGAATAAACATGTCAACTGTTAAGGAATAATCACAGTATGCACTTTTAATTGGGAGATCATCATTCTTAATGACACCCATTGCTGGATATTTTCCAGAACCATCCCAAAAAATAATTCCATCATCAAATCCAGGTACTGATATAATACCGGGGGCACCAGGCTGTAATGAATATATAGGTGTTACATAATAATGAATAAGAAGTGATAATACAATTACAACAATAATAATTCCAATAACATATGCTAAGATTCTACCAATACCATTTTGCATACCCATAGTTCCAGTTGTACCCATTGCCGCCGCTGCACTTGTTGCTCCAAATCCAAATGGATTAAATGAGCTTGCTTGTTGTGCCCTCATATTATTCATTCTTGGTCCAATAGTTCCACTAGTTCCACTGGTTCCAATGGTTCCAATGGTTCCAATGGTTCCAGTTCCTGTAATTCCAGATATGGATTGTCGTACATTATTAAATTGTCCTTTTAAATATTGCCCCCAATTTCGCTGTTGTTGCGGTTGCTGTTGTGGATTTACAGCCATCTTATCTATATAATATCTTTTTTACCTTATTTTACATTTTTTTACATTTTTTTTACATAATATAAAATACCACCACAAACAGATAGTACAGCTCCTCCCGTTAAAAAACCTCTTATAAATGAACGATGATCTACTTCATCTAGGTCCTGTTTTGTCCAAATGGGTGAACGATTACGTTCTCCCAATTTTTCATAGTATTTTATTACTTCTGTCTCAGTCCACTGTGGTTTATTTAATAGTTTATTGACTTTATTATGAATATCTATTGTCCATTTTAATAAATCCTCTTTTGAATCCAAAAATGGTGTAATAGGATTATTTACAAAATGCTCTTTATAATGTTCTCTACACACAGAACATGGTATAAGAAATGTAAGTGATTCATAAAAATCTTTTGCACATTTTTTATCAGTGTATGTTGGATGCTTCGCATACCCAAGCGCAACAATATGCATTGTATGCCAAAAAAATGGCCCCCAAACTATTGGTGGAAGATGCATTCTATTTACTGTTAGTTTCATTTACAGTATAAAGAAATCTCATGAAATATCAAATAATTATGAATCCTAACCGGATACGATATTGCACGAATTGTGGATTACATGGTCATCTATTTCGCAGATGTAATTTACCAGTTACAAGTTATGGAATAATTGCTATGAAATATGATGAATCTAATAATATTAAATTCCTTCTTATTCAACGTAAAGATTCACTTTCATTCATTGAATTTATTCGCGGAAAATACGAATATTCAGATGAAGAATATATTACAAATTTACTACATCATATGACAATTACAGAACAACAACGATTAATTAATAATACATTTGAACAGATATGGGAAAATATTTGGGGGAATGTATCTAATTTGCAGTCACATAGAAATGACTATAAAAAATCAGAAGAACGATTTATTCAATTACAGCCGCATATTGCTGAACTAATCCATAAATACCCATCTCCTTGGGCTGAGCCTGAATGGGGTTTTCCTAAAGGACGCCGCAATTCATATGAAAAAGATATCCATTGTGCTATTCGTGAATTTGTAGAAGAGACTGGTATGAAAGATGATGAATTTATGATAGTTCATAATACGAAATCTATCTCTGAAACATACACTGGTTCAAATGGTATTCATTATTGCCATAAATACTATTTAGCCATATGTAAACCAGATGTGAATGTCAGTATAGATTATAATAATGTTCATATGACTCGTGAAATTGGTGATATTAAATGGTTTTCATTTAACAATGCTTTTGCAAAGATTCGTCCGGATAATATTGAAAAACGGGAGATTTTATCAAAAGCTAATAAAATTATGAGTCAGTATCATTTAATAAATACTGAATAAGAATGTAAATATAATTGATTTTAATCAATTATATAATAGCATGGCTTCTGCTAATTCTAATTCTAATTCATATGAAAGTCTTGGACTAACTGACTCTAATATAGAACCTGAAGAGCCTGAAGAAGAACCTGCTATTGCATCTGTTAAACCTATTATTGAACCTATTGTATCTGTTAAACCTGTAGAACCTGTTGTTGAACCTGATGTTGCATCTGTTGCATCTGTTGAACCTATTGAACCTGAAGCACCTGCAGAATCTGCAGAATCTGTAGCATCTGTAGCACCTGTTGAACCTGCCGAATCTGCAGAATCTGTAGCATCTGTAGCACCTGTTGAACCTGCCGAATCTGCAGAATCTGTAGCATCTGTAGCACCTGTTGAACCTGTAGAACCTGCTAATTCCAATTCAAACAGTATAATTAGTCTTGGGATAAATGAATCTGCAGAACCTGTTGCGGAATCTGTTATAGAATCTGCAGAACCTGTTGCGGAATCTGTTATAGAATCTGCAGAACCTGTTATAGAACCTAATGTAGAACCTAATATAGAACCTGTAGAACCTGTAGAACCTGTTATAGAACCTAATGTAGAACCTGTTATAGAACCTAATGTAGAACCTGTAGAACCTGCAGAATCTGTAGAACCTGTAGAACCTGTTGTAGAACCTATTGTAGAACCTGCAGAATCTGTAGAACCTGTTGTACCTGTTGTACCTGTTGTAGAACCTGAACAAAAACAAGAAGAGGAAGAAGAAGAGGAAGAACAAGAAGAAGAGGAAGAACAAGAAGAAGAGGAAGAGGAAAAGAAAGAGGAAGAAGAAGAAGAGGAAGAAGAAGAATACAGAAATCAACCAAATAATGAATTATTAAAACTATGGGAAAGTGAAACTAATTTTAAAAAACGCGATAAAATTCTGGTTGAATTAAAAAATAAAAATCTATTTCCATCTATGGCTACTAGCCAATGGGATATTGATACAGGTGCATATCCTGATATTACAGACCCAGAATTCTTACAAAAACTCCTTGCAAAAAGAGAATTTGCAGATTCTCTGCAATCTACCTGGAAACCTAAAACAGATCCGTGTAATGATGAGTCCCCATTTGAAGTCACACCTGTACAACGATTTATTACTAATTTTATGTCACCTAAAACACCATATATGTCTGCTCTATTATATCACGGTGTAGGTGTTGGTAAAACCTGTGCAGCTGTTCAAGTATCAGAAGCATGGCTAGAATTCTTTCCCAATGATCAAGTTATTATTGTAGCACCTCCTACTATTCAAAAAGGATTTTATCGTACTATTTTTGATATATCTAAAGTGACTATAGGCGAAGAAAATGAACCAAATTCCGCATCACAGTGCACAGGAACTACATATATGAAACTAACAAATACCTTATATGAAAGAAATTCTGATAAAATAGTATACCATATAAATCGCCTAATTAAAAAACGTTATAAAATTTTTGGATATATATCATTTGCAAATTATATACGTGACCTTACAAAGATTGAATATGAAGGTCTTAGCAATGAACGTAAAGAACAAATTGAAAAAGAACGAATCCGCAAATATTTTAGTGGAAAATTACTCATTGTAGATGAAGCCCATAATCTTCGCGATATTGAAGATGGTAAAGATGATAAAAGTGAAAGTAAATCAGATAAAAGTGATAGCGAAGCTGGTAAAATGTTAACACCTTATCTTAAAAATATTCTTAAATATTCTGAAGGTATGAAATTCTGTGCTCTTACTGCTACCCCTATGTATAATACATATCTTGAAATAATTTTTATGTTTAATATTCTACTTATGAATGATAAAAAAGCACTTATTAGACAAAATGATATTTTTGATAGTACAGGTAAAATTATTCCAAAAGGTAAACAAATTATTGCAGATATCGCAAGTCATTATGTAAGTTTTATGCGTGGTGAAAATCCCAAATCATTTCCTATTCGTCTTTTTCCTCAACTACCAAATAGATTAGATACATATCCATCTGTAAATCCTCGCGGAGTTCCTATTGCATTAGAAGATAGAGAATATTATACACATTTACCTATTGTACCCATTGTATTAAAAGGTGACTTACTCGATGCAACCATTGCATTTACAGCTGATTTAACACCACCAGGACAAGGAAAAGGAGGATTAAGTACATTAGAATTAGGACAATTAGTAGCTGGTTGTAATTTTATTGTTCCTGTTACTCCTAGTACACAAGGAGTAAGTGTAAGTAAATATAGGGCACGTACTGATATTACTTCATTAGAAACGGTATTTACAAAAGATCGTCGTAATAAGGAAACATCATATCGTTCTAAAATCGGGAATCCAACCTGGCTATTAGATACAGAAATTGGAAATTACAGTCCAAAGTTTGAATTCTTACTTAATCATCTTCGTAATACTGAAGGATGCGTATTCGTTTTTAGTCGATTTGTAAATGGTGGTGCAATTCCATTAGCACTCGCATTAGAAGCAAATGGTTACACTCATTATAATAGAAAAGAAAATCTTCTTGTAGATGCAGATAAAATTAGACCTAGAGGACGCCAATGTGCATTTTGCTCTAAAAAAGAATTTGACCATGGTACGATAAGTAATAATGCTGCATCACATGTATTTACACCTGCAAAATATGGTATTTTAACGGGTGATATTGATATATCACCTAATAATGAAGAAACCATTAAAGCACAACGTCATATTAATAATAAGGATGGAGGTACGATGAAGATAATAATTGGTTCACAGATTGCATCTGAAGGTGTAGATTTACGTTTCGTACGTGAAACACATTTAATTGATGCGTGGTATCACTTGAATAAGACTGAACAGATTTTTGGTCGTTCTATTCGTTATTTATCTCATTGTGCACTTGAAGAGAGTAAGCGCAATAACACTGTTTATTTATATACAACATACATACCTGATGGTCCTTATTCTAATTATGAAACTGCAGATTTATACAGTTATCGTATTGGATATAAAAAAGCCGTTAATATTGGTAATGTTACACGTATTATGAAACAATCTTCACTCGATTGTAATTTAAATCATGATGCAATTATTATCAAGGATGAAGGACTTATATCACAAGTAGATTCACAGAGAAGACTACGTAGAGATGTAAATATAAATGATATGCCATTTACAGCAATATGTGATTGGCTTGAAACATGCGAGTATAAATGTAATCCTGAAATTAATGTTAAAGACAGCAAAAAAGATGAATCTACTTATGATGCATTTTCGGCACGTTGGCGTATTCATCAAGTAAAAGAACGTATTAAAAATATATTTTTAGAGCAATCCTTTATTCAATCTGAAAATATGTGGGATATTCTAGCAGATGTACCACGTATTGCATCTGTAAATGTATTGAATGAAATTACGAATAATAAACAATTTCAAGTACGTCATAATAATTTAAAAGGATACATTCGTTATTGCAATGGTTACTATATATTTCAACCTAATATTTATGAAGATTTGTCTATTCCATTGGCAATACGCTCAGCACAATTTCCTATTAAACGCGATGAATATTTGCCTATTACTTATGAAATCCCTACATCAGTTAAAGAAGAGAAAATAGAAGCTATTGAAACGATTGAAGTGATTTGGTCAAGTGTTTGTGAATGGGTTGAACAAATTTCATTAAATGAATACAGTGAACCTCCGAATGAAATGGATCAATGGATCGATATTTTATCTCATCAAGATGCAGAATTACGCGATAAGTATTTTCAAATTATTGAAATAATAGAATGGTTCCATACATCTTTTTATAAATCAAACACTCAAAAATATAATTCATTCTACTATACAATATTATATTATTTATGGGATGAATGGTTTAATATTGAAGAGCAGAAATTACTTAGTGGTTTACCTGATAATGCACAATTTATTAAAGAAAATCAGTATACATTTAAACAGACGATTGTAAATCGTTTTATCGATCCTAAAACAAATACAATACAATTTATGTGTAATGAACAGATTTGCTCTCAGATTATTATCGATCAAATAAAGGATAGTACAACTGATACTCTTACGAAAATAAAAGTAGATAAGCGCACAACAGGTGCATTATATGGATTTACTGTACCTAAAAATGGATATACTGTGTTTAAAATTGGTGAACCTCCAAGTGTAGATAATAAAGTAACTTCTGGAAAGGAATGTGGAATTGTTAGTAAAATAGCAGGACATAATATCAATTTAATCCGTTTAGGTGATATTCTTGAACAAAATGGATATACTGATTTTGATTTAAATAACATTATGCTTTATTCTGAACGCAAAATTAAAAATTCAAATCGTGCATGCACACTACTTGATCTATTATTACGTTTTATGAATGAAGAAAAGATTGAAGGGAAGAAATGGTTTTATCGCGGCGTTGTAGCATTTTATACAGGACATAAAGGATTCCATAGACGTGACATTAAATAAAAATTGATATTAAAGATATCTAAAAGAATATCTAAATAGCAGAATCATAATGGAGTCTACTATTTTCTTTGAGAAAAAAGTAAGTATTACTCCAAAGGAATTGAATGAAATTAAAACGAAGACCATTGATGACATTTTATTAACTAAATTAACTAAAATAGTTGAAAATAAATGCTCTGAACATGGCTTTATTCTTCCCGGTTCCATTAAGCTTATTTCACGATCAGTGGGATATTTTGAAACTGCCCGTTTTACAGGTGATGCAAATTATTATGCAAAACTTGAAGCAAAAGCATTATATCCTGTAGATGGTGTGCGTTTAGAAGGTATTGTTATTCGTAAAAATAAAATGGGACTATATGTTAATTTCAAAGACGCCATACATATTCAGGTACCCCGTGATTTACATGTTGGCAATCGGGAATTTGATGCGATTCAAGTTGGAGAGCAAATAACGGTTGAATTGAAGCGTTCTAAATTTGCAATCAATGATTCATTTATATTGTCTAGTGGTAAATTTATTGGTAAAGAAGAGCAAACGAATAAGGTTATTAAAACAAAACGTGTCATTGATATGAATAAGGAAGAAGAGGAGGAAGAAGAGGAAGAGGAGGAAGAAGAAGAGGAAGAAGAGGAAGAAGAGGAAGAAGAGGAAGAAGAGGAAGAAGAGGAAGAAGAGGAAGAGGAAGAGGAAGAGGAGGAAGAAGAGAAGGAAGAGGCAGATGATGCAAAAGAAGAAAAAATGGCAGATGATGCAAAAGAAGAAAAAATGGAAAAAATGGAAGATGTAAAAAAGGTTGAAGAATCTATAAAATTTGCGCCAACTATAAAGAGTGGTCCAGACGTTCCACGCAGTGCATTTGCAAAATCTAATGCAAGACCTATTATAAATCTTGTAGAAACAAATAATACAAATAATGTACGTAAGGCACAAATTGAATATAATGAAAAAATGGCAATGCAACTTGCAACAGGTAATGAATCTGTAATGAATCTTAACCCAGCGAATGCTACTACAGCAGCTAAAGCAGCAAATGCGAAAGCTAAAGCTAAAACCTAAAAACAAAATAGCTCCATAAGATATTATGCGATATAATTGTCTTAAATAACTTATACGGAATTATAAATGGATGTACAAAATGTACGTAACTATATTTTTGATAATATAAAATCACTCGTTGCATCCGAATATGAAGAGGTATTTCGTATTATACGTAAGAATAAAGAATCATATAGTGAAAATTCAAATGGAGTCTTTTTTGATTTATCATCTGTAGGATATAATACGCTACATAAAATTAAAGAATACATTGATTTCTGTCTTAAAACACGCCAGGAACATGAAATACGATTAAAAGACCTTGAAAGTATTCGTATTCATAATGAATCATATAAAAATGAAGACTAAATATAAAATTGATTTAAACAATCCTATATCATTAATATAAGATTGTTTACATTTAAAATGGCTTATGTAAACACACATTCTAAAACTTATCAAAATATTAGTTTTAACGAATTAATCACATTTTCAGAGCAAAATCCAAATCGCTCTGCTAGTTTAAAAATGGAAGAAGTAAAATCAACGGATGACAATAATCTACAAAAAATAGACCTACCTCATTATGTCGCAACTAACATAGAACCACCTGGTATTCTAGGAATATGCACGTGTATTGCAGATCCCAATTATTATTACATGGCTCCACAGAATGTACGTATTCAATCATTAATTGATTTAACAACTTCTCTACAACAAAAGACAGATGAACTTAAAACAACTGCAATCTCCCGTAAACGTAAGAAGATTTATGATTTGATTGGTGCAGCTTATAATAAATCTAGTATGACTGATAAGGACTATTTGGATTTAGTACAAGGTATTTCAATTCTAAGTAATCTTCAAATGATTCTTATCAAAGAATCTACACAAGTTGATTCTGTAGATAATGCCTACGATAGTTCTCTAAAAGGTGAAATTATGTTCGGTACAAATCCTATTCATTGGAATAAAGACTATCCGATTTGGATTATAGACTATAGAGGTCAATGGGTTGCTATGCCACATACCGTTACACAAAAACATATTTACTCCATTATTCATGATTGGATAATTAATATTCAACAGAAAGGCTGGATTGTACATTGGCCAGAAATCGATGAGACTAAAACAGAACTTGTTAATAAATTAATTATGTTTCCTGACTGGCAAGAAACAGATCGTAAATTTACAAAAGATCAACTATCAATTCGTTTAGGTAAACTAACTACATTGCGAACATTTCAATCATTTAATCATTAATAGACTTAAAGTGTTATATATTATTAGATATAAATGAATCCTCCGCCGCTAGAAACATTTACTCTTTACACTAAGCACGGGGTTCAACAACCTATGAATAATAACGTGGGTGTACATCTTATTGCGAATGTATATGATGTAAATGTTTCTTTTTTAGAAAAAATGGATGCAAATCTATCCTGTTTAGAGAATATTGTAAATAAATTAGACCTACATGTAGTATCTAAAACTGGATTTCAATTTGAACCTGTAGGATATACATACGCATTTGTATTATCTGAGAGTCATTTTACTATCCATACATATCCTGAATACAATTCATGCTATATCGATATTTTTTGTTGCAATAAAGATTTTAATTCCGAGGATGCGATTGAACTCCTTAGTAATACTTTTAATACTACTCATATTTCATATCGAACGATTAAACGATAAATAAAATTGATTTAATATTATTATAAACTTAAGGTGATTTTCCCTCTACTTTATAGTAATGGAGTTAACCAAGGCTCAAAGTAAGACCATTGTTGATTTAATTGAACTCTGGTCAAGGAATGAGCAATATGAATTGGAAACTACATTTGGTCCAAAAGGTGTAGTTGATTCAAATACATTCCTACAGATTGCACAACATCTTAGAGCAAAGAATTTTGAAGTTCTTCCACAGGATGATCGTCTGAGTATTATCACTCCGAATCGTATGCGGTTTTCACTTCAAAGTCTTGGTTTAATTGAATCATATTGTATTGATAACAATTTACGCAATAAACCATTCACTGTAATGATAAAAGAACAAATTAGCAAAAATGTTCAACCCATTGACATTTCTGAATACGATATTCGTTTTAAAATCCAAAATGAAACAAATCTTGCAGTAGATGACTCTCGTGTAACTTCTTTATTAAAATCATGGGCTACACAGCAAAAAGCATTTCGTATAATTCGTCGTTGGAGTTTTAAGGGTAAGGGGATCCGCGTTGATATGTCTGTTGTACGACAATCACAAACCGACCCTAACACTGGAGGATTCAAATGGGTAAATACATTTCTCGAATCAAATGTTACCAAACAGGTTCCACGTTATGAAGTTGAAGTAGAATTACTCCATGAAAATGCAGGGTCAAATGATATCGTATTACGACAGTTAATTGCAGGCGTTGGAGAAGTTCAACGTGCAATTCAGAAAAATTCACTCCTTATTCGTAAATCTGTTGTAAAAAATGTACAGACCGAATATGAAAAATTAGTAGGTGGCATAAAATTCCGCGGAGTTAGTCCCATTACACTTGAAATCCAAAATATGGCAAAAGAGATTGATGAAACTATTCCAAATATTCGTACGAGTTATAATGTAACGGATAAAGCTGATGGAATGCGTGCTATGGGATTTATTAATTCTCAAGGTGAACTTTACTTATTGGATCAAAGCTTGAATGTATATCGCACAGGTCTTCAAAATATGAAATGTGCGAATACGCTTGTTGATGGAGAATGGGTAACATCATTAAAAGATGGCGCGCCTATTAATAGATATTTACTGTTTGATATTTACATATATAAAAATGCAAAAGTATCTAATTTGCCATTTATTACATTTAAAAATGAAAATGAAAAAACAATTCCTGATAACAGTGGTGAATCACGATATGTTAAATTGCAAGAATTATTTACAAATTGGTCAATTGATCCTGTTATTATTGCAGTCGGGATAAAACCTGAAAATGTGATTACAGTTCATTGCAAAATGTACAAGTTTGGAATGGGAGATCAGATTTTCGATGAGTGTAGATATATGCTTGATAAAGAACATATTTACTATACAGATGGTCTGATTATTACAAGCAATGATGCCCCTATCCCTGATAAATTTGGCGTACGTTTTAGTAAACAATTTAAATGGAAACCCTCCAAAGATAACACAATTGATTTCTTAGTTCATTTTGAATCCGATGATTCATCTGTTGATAAAATATTAACTACGATTGATGAAACTGGTACTACAATCCGCTATAAATCAATGCGTCTTTACGTAGGTGGTATTCGTAACCCTGCATATGATAATCCACGTGATACTGTTCTTTCACAATTATCATTTGAAGACAAAGACAATGCATCTTATCGCCCTATTATGTTTAATCCATTAAACTTTGGTGATTCTAATGCTAACACGTGTAATGTAGCAATTACATATAATCCGATTACATTGGATGAACATGTTTTAACAGAACATACCTCAGAACCTATTCAAAATCATAGTGTTATCGAAATGCGTTATGATCCGAGCAAAGAGCCTGGATGGCGTTGGATTCCTACACGTATTCGTCACGATAAAACGGAGCGTTACATTCGTGCACAGGCCGCCGCACAGATGGAAGGTGGAAATATTAAATATACAGGCATGATGAATGATGATGCAACTGCAAACTCCGTTTGGAATTCTATTCATGAACCCATTACCGAATCAATGATCCGAACTGGCAATGAAGAGCCTGATGAAAAGGAAATGGTATCTATTTCTACTGATATGACCAAGAAATACTATGACCGAAAAGCACCCAAAGAAAATGTGGCATTTGTATCTGGATTACGTGATTTTCATAACAAATACATTAAAAATGAAATTCTAATTCGTAGTACGATGCAACCTGGCAATAAACGACTTCTCGACATTGCGTGCGGTGAAGCTGGTGATTTATATAAATGGCATTTTGCAAGAGCAAGTTATGTTATGGGTATTGATATTGCTGAAAATAATATTAAAAATCCTCATAGTGGTGCATATAAACGTTATTTAAAATCAATGCACGATATGAAGAATCAACGTCTTCCAAAGATTGCATTTGCAATCGGTGATAGTTCTAAACCGATTGTGACGGGTGAGGCAGGCGCTTCACCTGAAGAGAAAAATATTATGCGGAGTGTATTTGGTAAAATGGAGCCTGATGATTCTCTCCCTCCTTATATCCAGACTGTCATGAAGAATTCATTCCAAAATGGTGCAGATGTTGTCGCGTGTATGTTTGCTATTCATTACTTCTTTAAAAATATGGAAAGTCTTAATGGATTATTGAAAAATTTGACTGATACTGTAAAAGTCGGTGGTTACTTTATTGGATGCTGTTTTGATGGCAATCTTGTATTTAATATGCTAAAAGATTTAGATAAAGATGAATCTATTACTGGAAAAGAGGATGATGTTGAAATATGGAAGATTACTAAACGATATGAGAATACTATATTAACTGATAATGAAAAATCTATTGGATTACCTATTGATGTAAACTTTATCAGTATTGGTGATACATATACTGAATATTTAGTACCATTTCATTTACTTGTAAAGAAATGTAGAGAAATTGGGTTGGAGTTGCTTACTATTCCAGAGGCAAATGCGATTGGCTTACATAATAGCACGGCAATGTTTAAAGACAGTTATGATATGGCTAAACAGGGTAAGCACAACTATGCTATGCCTGAATCTGTTAAACAGTATTCCTTTCTGAATCGCTGGTTTATCTTTAAACGTACTGCTATTATTGTATCATTAGATCTTCCTCTTGTAGCTGAACTTCCTCTTCCTTCTATTCCTGTTAAACTTGATACTCGTATTTATAAGAAATTCAAAGATAGTATGATTAAAGAAGATGCTTCCTATGCAAACTATGTTACTGTTGAATCAAGTGACTATAGTGTATTAAAACCTTGGCATAGAGAACAAGTTAAACAAGTATTGGAATCCTGGTTCCCCAATAAGAATGAGATTCGTAGTATATTAGATGGAACTACACATATCGGTGTAGATGCCATCTATTTATCTGAGTTATTTCCTGATGCACTAATTGATGCATATGAAATTGTACCAGAAACAATTGTAGCACTTCGTATTAATATTAAGACGTTTGGCAAACAAGATAGAATTGCACCACACTTGCAGGATATTACTACATGGAATCCTAATAAGAATGTTGATATCTTATTCGTTGATCCTCCATGGGGTGGACATGGTTATAAAAAAGTGAAAAAACTAAATTTGTATCTTCAAGAAGAAGGTGCAGCTCCTGATGAAAATAAAAATATTAAAACTCTTCTTAAAAAATGGTTAGGTTCAGGATATGTAAAGAATATTATTCTAAAAGTCCCTAAAAATTTTGATGTAGACAATCTTCCAGATTATGACCCTATCAATGGAGTTAAAAACATTTATGAAAATAAAGTATCGGAACTACCTACAAAACATAATAAAAAATTGGAATATGTATTAATGTTATTTACAACTCAAGTTGCTCCTCCTGCTGCTTCTGCTGCTGCTTCTGCTACTGCTTCTGCTACTGCTACTGCTTCTGATGCTGCTACTGCTACTGCTACTGCTGAATATATCCCGCCTATTCAATTAGATGTAGATGAAGAAAAATATTCTCCTGTAGCTCCTTTAGCTCTTGTAGCTCCTCTAGCTCCTGTAGCTTTGAAAGAGTTGAAAGAATATAAATTTGGAAATAAGAATGTTAAAAATGTTACAAATACTTCTTCAGACCTGTTAAAATGGGAAGGACTCCTTAAAACTCCTATGCCACTTATGGATTTCCCCAAAAATGCACTTTTATGGTTATCATTATTTGCAAACATCCTTATTCCTGATATTGCAGAAAATCCAAAAATATATACAAATACGAATAGTAATGCCCCGCCTTTAATTGATAATTATTCTTCAATTATAGATACATATTTAACTAAATCTAAATCTGGTAGTAAATTATATCCTACCTTGGAGCAATATTTATTGGGTATGAAGATTAAATTTGCATCAAATGCTGCCCCAAAGACAGAGGTATCCTTAATGTCATATTCAAGTAAAAAATTTTATCAACCATTAGCAGCTAAATTAAGTAGTATTGATACATATTCAAATGAATACTTTAAAGAATACATTGAAAATTCAACATTAATTCGTAAAGCAATGAGTAATAAAAATCTTCTAAAGAGTAAAATTAAAGTATATGATAATGTATGGGATATGGTGAAAAAACAATTTATTGAATTTGCATTTAAGTATCGTTTACAACACGATGCATTATTTAAAAATATTATAGCATCTTTACAGAAGGAAAATGATAAACATAATTATGTATACACTTCAAAGAATTCAAATGCACTAACATCTGAGGAAGCTATATACTATCAAATGATTATAGATACAATTAATACTTCTGGTACAGTAGTTACTGCGGCGACTACTGCTACTATTGCTACTGCATCTGTACCTGATTCTGCTTCTGCAGCAGTAGCTGCTTCTGCTGTTACAAAAGCAGACGCAGAAGCAACTAAAGTGGAAGAACCATCTGTAACTGTAGCACCCGTTAAAAAAAGAACATTTAAACTACCACCAGGAGCTGCCGCTGCAGCTGCTCAATTAGCTGAACAAATGTCGGCTAAACCAGAATAAATATAAGATTTATAATATTTAGCTCTTAGATATAAATATATTTTTATACATTTTGTAGAGGCTGCCTTTGGACATTTAATATGGCTAAAGGTTTCTAAAACAATATAAAATTGATTATCTATATATAATCTATATAGATAATCAAATGCCAAAACCGTGGCAGAAATTAACATTCTTAAATGCACATTCACGTGATGTACATATTCACTTTGATGAGCCAACTCATAAATATTATGTGAATGGTTCGTGTCAAGGTAACATATCATGTACAGGATTTATTCATGAATTCTTTGAGCATTTTGATGCACGAGCTATTATTGCAAAAATGAAAAAAAGTAGTACATGGACTACAAGTAAATACTATGGGAAAACAGATAAGGAAATTATGGATGAATGGAATGCAAATGGAAAACAAGCATCAGAAGCAGGTACTGCAATGCATTTGGCTATAGAGCAATTTCTACATAATTCACCTGAAGTCATTAATCCTGCTGTTCTTGAATCGATAGAGTGGAGATATTTTATGAAATTCTGGAAAGATTTTGGTAGTGATTTGGAGCCTTATCGTTCTGAATGGGAAGTATTTACTGATGCAGTGGATGGTTCTGGTACAAAAATTAAATTATGTGGATCTATTGATATGGTATTTCGTCGTAAATCAGATGGAAAATATGTTATTTATGATTGGAAACGTTCCAAAGAGATTAAATCAGATAATCCCTATAAAAAAGGATTAGCACCATTAAATCATTTACCTGATACTAATTATTGGCATTATACAATGCAACTCAATGTATATAAATGGATTTTAGAGACATTTTATGGATTAGAGGTTGCCGATTTGTATCTTGTTATTTTACATCCTGAACAATCATCATATCAACGAATGCGTCTTAATATTATGACAGAAGAAGTAGAAGAAATGATTGAGTGTAGGCGGCGTGCTGTAGAAGCAGGTTGTAAACAATCTATAATTCTTCCTGTTCCTGAACCTGAAGAGAAGACTGAATCATTTTCATTCAAATTTTAAGGGTTTATCTATTTATTTTCAACAAGTTCAGCTAATTGAGCAGCTGCCGCTGCTGCCGCCCCTGGTGGTAGTTTAATTTTTTTTTTAGATACGACTGGTGCGACTGGTGCGACTGATGCGTCTGATGCGTCTGATGTAATAGGTGCATCTGATGCAACTAATTTAATAGGTGCAACTGGTGCGACTTGTTCAGCTAATTGAGCAGCGGCAGTTTCTGCAGCTCCTGGTGGTAGTTTAATTTTTCTTTTAGATGTGACTGGTGCAGCTGATTTAATAGGTGCGACTGATGTAACAGGTGCGACTTGTGCGACTGATTTAATAGGTGCGGCTGATGCGTCTGATGTAATAGGTGCATCTGATGCGACTGGTGCGACTGGTGCGACTGGTGCTACTTGTTCAGCTAATTGAGCAGCGGCAGTTTCTGCAGCTCCTGGTGGTAGTTTAATTTTTCTTTTAGATGTGACTGGTGCAACTGATTTAATAGGTGCGACTGGTACTACTTGTTCAGCTAATTGAGCAGCAGCTTCTGCAGCTCCTGGTGGTAGTACAATTTTTCGCTTTATTTTATTTACAGGCTGTGTTTTAACAATTTGTTTTAGTGTATATTCTGGTTTTGTATCTAATACCAATAATGGTTGTTTATCAACCACTTTTTCTTTCATAATTATTTGTCTTGATTTTATAATTTGCCATTTAATTTCACTTGGTAGACTTAATACACGTATATCTGGAATTCCATCTTGTTCTATTAATAAGCCAATCTTATTATTACTCTTTACAAAAACAAGAATCATAGGTGCACTATCATATCTAGTTTTTACAAAGTGCATTATAGGTGTATCAACATCTATATCAATATACCCAATTTGCTTTGACGTAGTTAAAGCATATCTTGATAAATTTATTAATGCCAATGCTTTTGTATTTTCATTCATCTTCAATTGTTCTAATGGTACTTCTAATACACTTAGAAATGATAAAAATGGTTTATCAGGATCTTGGTCTTCTGGGACATATAATTTTAATTCTGTATTTTCACCTAATATATCTCTTAATTTAGGAGGTAATTTATCAACTATGGGTTCATCTGTCCCATCACGTGACATTTCTTCATAATATCTTGGTTTATCAGATAACTTTTTCATCCATTCTAAACGTAATAGATTTACCCACGTTATTGATTTTTCAGGTATAATATACTGATCATCATAATGAATTGGATCTATAATCTTTGATACTCTGGATATTTCACCTTTTTTCATTAATTGCTTTCTAATATTTGGAAAATAAATCAATTCATCTATCACTCGCTTAATAAATAAATCAGTTGTATTAACATCACGTTCTCCTAATTTACTTGTCGTTTTTACATGAAGTAAACATTTACCCTCTCGTGATTCATTCACTTTCCAATGACATGTCCCTGTGCAGTTCTCTTCTTTATTAATTAAATTACAATCTTTGCGTAAGAATGATGTAGTTTTTTCCCAATCATCATCTGTATAAAACCATGCTGATAAATTTGATAAATATAAAAATAAACGTTTTCTTTTTTCATAATATGGTAAATCATTATTAAAAATTATTTTTTCAATTTCATCTTTAACATTAGGTATCTGTATAATATAATTAGATACCATATAGCGAAATTGTTGATATGTTTCTTCAAATTCAGTATTGTTTAATGTTTTCTCTAAAGATACATCTGTTCCACATCTTCTTTCTTGCGTTGTGTCTTTCAATATTTCATTCCATTTTTTAGTATCATCTATTTTTACCTGACCATCTAATAGTTTATCAATTTCCCATTGAAATTCTTCAATCTCAACTATAGGATAACCAAGTTGGTCTATAGTATCTGGATTTTTAGGCGGTGCAACAGGTACATATATATTATTTATTAATTGTACTGCTATAATTACATTCGTATCTGTCTGTCTTACAATATTTTTAATAGCATAACCAGGATATAATTCTAATCGTTCTTGAAAATTATTTTCATAATAGGCTACTACATCTTCTAATGGTGCTGCTTTAAAATCCTTCCAATTTAAATAAATATGCTTAATATGTAATCCTGATGAAATAGACAATGAACCATCATCAATTACTGGTAATGCTACGTATGTATTAACCTTTAATGTATGGCGAAATGCCACACCTACAATATGATTATATGCATCTTTAATAATTGCAATAAAACGAGGACTTGTAAAATCATATGCATATGACAATGGAATTATTTTATTCGCGTCAACCTTACTATTTTGTGTATAAATAGATGTGTAACGACTTTGACATGCATTCGTATATTCATTAATTCGCTCTGTTACTATACTTGGCCAAATTGCACGCGATTTGGTATTCCAACGTACTATAGTATCATGTACTGCAATTTGACCACCTTTTGCTGCGATATTATTTACATATACATACAATTCATAATGATTATATACATATTGACTACTTGTAATTGTTTTCTTTGATTTTGATATAAATACAAAATCATTATTAAAATGACGCGCAGCTATACCAAATGTTGGACATTTCATAATAATATTATTATCTTCATCTTCCATAATAATAAGTTGAACACCATTTGGTGTAAATAATCCTGGTTCTGCCAATAGTGGCTGAATATGGCGTAAATCCTTTCTCTGTGATGAATCCTTTAAGAATTTTTTAAAACGCCTATAAGAATTATATATACGTATCAGTTCATACATATTTTCACTATTTAAAGAAATACCAAGATTTTTTTGTGACCACATAGCAAGTTCTTGGCGTACAAAAGGCATCGCTTCTTTATCCGATGGATCATAAAATTCTAATACTAAATTGCCAAAATGTGCATTTATAAATATACGTGGTTTTACTATATCATCAATTACTTTCTGTACATCTTGAATTGTAGTAACATTTATAATTGGAGCAATTACTCCTAACAGTGATTCATATGGTGTATTTTCTGTACCAATACGTATAAATCCCTTTGCATATGGTTGCAATTTTAACAATATACGTTGTCGTGCAATAATACTTGCAGTTGTATTTTGAACAAAAAACGCATCAAAATGCGGCGGTACAATTGCAAATATACCTGGGCCTGGCTGCTTGTTCGATTCTAAAATAGAAAGTTTATGCACTGACATAAATCGCATTTCATAATCAATTGCATCATCTGCATGAAACAGAAGTTCACTATAATCTTCATCCACTTCTTCTTTTGATTCTAAAGCCTCTAATTCAGATGTACCTGTTGTATTCATTACTTTTTCTATTTGTTTTTCTTGTAAATATTCACGTAAATGTGTAAATTGTGGACTTGTTATACGAAGTGTAGATTGCTTAATAAAACAGCACGGTAATGAAATTCCTTTAGGATGTACTGTTTTAGATAAGAAACCAATATGTTTATGAAAATTTCCTTTTTCATTATGTTTACGTTGTAATACAGTAGCACCATCCTCTAATTTATTATGTTTGTTAATTAATGTACCGTAACAAAATGGACATGAATGTTTTGGTTTAGGTTTCCCTTCACGATCTCTTGCAGATTCGAAATCAGTTTTACGAATCATAATATCATCGTGAATACAAAAGAATTCAGGACAAAATAAATAATTAATATGATCTTCATCTGAACCATAACGCATAATTGTAAAAGTTTCATCTTTTTTATCAGGTAGTGGAGGATTTTCTGTTTTATCGAATGGATATATAAGCCAAAATATATTATCATCTTTGTAGGTTTCTCTCATTCTATCATACTGATCCAATGTCATAATAACAGGTTGACGGTCATCTACACTTCCACATTGTCTACTATATCCACTGCTACCTTTTTCAGGTTTAAAACCAAATAATTCATTATCTATTTGTTGTAATTTAGTAATAAACCAATTTTGTGGATCGATTTTTTGCTGTTTATGGTCAATTGGTTTATATTGTGTAACAGCAGGCTTAACTGGTGCTAATACTGAAACAGGAGCAGGAGTAAGAGCAGCGGAAGCAGCAGCAGTAGTAAGAGCAGTAGTAAGAGCAGTAGTAAGAGCAGCAGTAGGAAGAGCAGAAGCAGAAGCAGAAGCAGAAGCAGAAGCAGGAGAAGAAGAATCAGGAGAATTATTAAACATATCCATTAAATCATCCTCTAATGAATCTTTTTCATTTGAAAGTTGAGTTATATGCGGTATTATTATACTCGGTCCCTCTTTTCTTTCCTCTTTTTCTTCTGCATTAACAACAATAGCTGCTTCTTCCTCTTCAAATGATTTCAATAATTTATTTTTAAAATTAACATCATCATCTATAAATAATAATGATAATAATGTACAGATACGTTCATATGATTGATAATTATTTATACGATGTAATTGAAAATAGTATAACGGATGTTGTGCATATAAATGAATATCAATTCCAGAATTATTTGTTTCAGTATATTCACCCTCTTCTGGAACCTGAACTGTAAATTCACTTTTTTTATTCATCCATTCTGTAATTGCATTTCTTGCGTCTGTTGCAGACATTTTAAAATTTTCTTGAATACTTTCTATTAATTGTGGTATGAAAAATTCACCTTCTATTTTATGCTCTGTTACAACCTGTGTAATAAATGTAAATAGTTCATTTTCAGATGAATATTGACTAACGGCTTTATAACGCAATGACATTATTTTATGTTCATCAGGAAGTCCATTTATTTCTTTAAAGAAATATGAAAAATAAGGCAGACGATGTAGAATACGCTGACGATTGAATTTAGTGGTTGTTTTTAATTTTAATATAATTGACATCTCTTTTAATGTAAATGCATTGATAGTCTGAGGAAGTCCTTTGAATACATCATTTAAAATACGATCAAAATTGCGAAAATCTAATTCAGGTTGTAATCTGCGAATTTGTTTAGGTGGTTGCAATAATAAAGTTATTGTTCCATCATTTAATACATGAATTGTTCCATAAATAGATTGTGATATACTAATTAACGGACGATGAACATATTTAATAATACACATATCAATTCCTGGTGTAACTGATTTATCATTGGACCATACTTCTAAATAACGCGGATCATCCAATGTAGGAATAGGAAGAGCACCCTTTACATGTAATTTTGTAATAGAAGACCCTTCTGATGGTATTAAACGAATATATGGGCGACGTTCTGTAGCAGAAATACTATAAAATACACTTGCAGCGCCTTCAAAATTTTCTACAGGTTTCTTCCAAATTAACTGTAATCGTTGAATACCATCCACTTTAACATATTTTACATCTGTATTTGTCTTTTCTATAATTTTATTCAGAATTTCTAAAGAGTCTTCTCTTTTTTGAATAAATGATTCAATTATTCTACCAAACTTAATATCTTCTTCGATTGGTTTTGTATTTTTATTTGATACTTCAATAAAATATGGTGCAAACTTTGTAGCCCATTCTTCATCAGAAATTTTTGTTACCTTATTCTTACGTATAAGATGTCCCAAAGGAAATACATGAAGAATTGGTATTTCTTCTATAGAAAATACATCTTCAACTATACTTCTTCCGCGAATTTCTGAAGAATACTCGTTTTTAATAAAACGCATATCATTTTGTAATAGGGTTGGATCTGCTAATTTTAATGTATTATTTGCACTATTTGTTTCATGTGAATACCATAAATACTCTAAAGGTATAAATGAATCACCTTCTGGAATTCCTACAAATGTAAATTTTGGTAAGAAAAGTAATTTATCATCTGGTTGTTCTTTGGCATAATATACATAAATCAATTGCTTTATAACTTCAATAGTATCAAATGGATATACTAAAAAATTAATTTCTTCATATTTTTGATTTCCCTTCCATACTTTACATTTAACCGGAGATTGATGTAGATTATGTAATGGCTTCGGATTAAGTATATGCTCTATTTCAGAGGCCATTCCCTAACGATTTTTTATATAATAATTATATCTTTAACTTTATGTTATTATATAATCAAAAATGTTTTATTCTTTCTTAAACATATTACCTCTTTGAAAGTTTGTTCCATCTTTAGACGGGTCGTATGCAGGTGAATCCGTTATATGTACACCGCAGTAATTAACAGGATGTGCCGCAAAATTTGTATAACGATATAAGTTCATTGCTTCTGCTTCTTTGAGTAACCAACCAAAGTTATTCCAAAATTCAGGATCATGTCCAACCGATTTTGTACAAACATGTGCAAATTCATGCAATGCTACAAACATCATAACATTCTCATCTACCAGACTCTCATCTGTACCATCACGTTGTCTTAAACACATATGAATAGATTCACCCTTATTTACAGTAGATGAAGTATGTTCGGAATCAGGTGTAGCCTCAAGAAAACGCTCAGGATCTGAACGGAAATTATGTACCATCAATTTCACTTGGGGTTTATCAGGATATTTCTTCTCTAGAGCATCGCATAGTTTAACTAATTTAACACGAAGTGTTGCTAGTAAATTTGCAGCTTGTTGCTTATCTGATAAATCGCGAACTTTGTATTCCTTACCATCCACTGTAGAACGAACTGTTACTGTTGGATAATTATTACCTACAAATGATTTAAGCTTTTCAAGAAATGACATTTGATTCTAATCAATCGAAATTCTTTATATTTTAATCCTTAGTATGAAGATTAAAATATAATTTACAAGTATATTTAGAACATAGGCTGTACCTTAAATGAATTAAAAGCAGCACGTGCACTCTGAGGATTACCTGGTTGCACAGCATTTACATGTGGAGCATGTGCATTCTGATCTTCTTGTTTAGCACCTGGAAGAGCATTTACACCTGCAGGAGCACTTCCTAATCCTCCTTTAAATGCATTGATTATATAAGGCCCATATGCTGAAAATCCTTCAGTTACATTTGAAAAATAGAGGATAACACATACAAGAACAATAAGAAGAATGATAAGCTTCATACCTGCGATTAGATACTATAAAAAATAGATAGTGTATTTTGTTGGAGAAATATCTTAAGCACCGATTTCTAACGGTCTGTGACTAATATCCGGGGAGATAGTGGACTGATTAAAGATGCTTACAGCTACTTGAGGATTAGGGGGCTCTGAGCGAACCTGCAAGTTAGCATTACGCATGCTCTGGCCAACAGTGTTAACACCAATTAAAGCACCAGCACTCAAGAAGTTCTTGCCCTTCAATGAGCCAGGACCCATAGGATTCTGCTCGGACCAAACACTGTTCATGTCCTTGGGGAGAAGCTCGGAGGGGGTGAGTTGGTCACGGGGATAGCATCCAGCGGGAGGCTGGGCGGAGCTAAATTGAGCAGGGCCTTCAAATCCAGCTACATCGGCGAAGCCTTCTTTCTTGTCCTCGTAATTATCTTCCATGTCTTCAAAGGCTGCCTTGTCAACAAAACCAGCAGCTTTAGCAGCGGCAGCTTTCTCTTTCTCGGCTTTCTCCTTATCAGCTTTATCCTTAGCCGCTTTCTCCTTATCAGCAGCAGCCTTATCAGCAGCATCCGCAAAACCTTCATGTGACAACAATCCAAACATCATCGGATTGAATTGATATAGAACAAATAAAACTACTACAACAACGAGTACGCATAATACGACGTTCTTCATTTCAGTACCTGTCATTACTTTCTATAAAAGAATGAGGGCATTATTTTCTATTTAATTATCTTCCTCTTCATCTTCATCGTCCTCTTCAGATTCGTTTTCCGTATCCTCTAATTCAAATTCACTTGAATACTCTTCGCCGTATTTATCAGAAAAAGTACGAATTTGGTTCTGAGCTTTATAGTAAGCAACTTTCGCTTTAAGAATGGCCTCTTTTACTTTCTGTTTTTCATATAATCGGTTTGGATTCTCTAATTCAAGAGACTCCGTAGAGTCTATAGGAAGTTCATCCATATTTAACTCTGCAACACCATCCACAATTTTATTTAAAACCGGAAGCGAATCTGATAAACCGGGAATATCAATTGCAATAGGTTGATATGTATAATTCCAATGAATGATAAATGTTCCACCAAGAATTTGAATGTACTTCGGCAGTAAGATTACATTAATAGGTGTACTAACTTCAGTAACATCTTGTAACGTATGTCTTATAATTTTAAGAAGATTTTGAACCGTATATTGTTTAGAGAAAAATTTAGTAGATTGCCTTAAAAAGTCTTGGAGATAATTATTCCACCACTCTTGATTTTCATTTAAACATCTCTGAACAGACTGTACTGAAATATCCTCAACAGAATCCGCTACAAACCCAATACCATCATCCGAATCAGAGTATTCTACAGAAAATACATAAGATGCCTCAGTCTGTCCATTTGTTGTTTTCTTCGAATATACAGGACTTTTGAATGTAGGCATTCTCTTCTGAACACAGCGCTTAGAAGAGAATGCTTAATTTCACCGCATTATAAAATGCAATCTTCCGTAATGCATTCTAAGAACCGTATAAGAGACCCATTAAAAGATAAAGATAGATTTGTTACAATTCTTAAAGGATGGATTGATCAATTTGCATTATCCATGACAAATTCAGATACTAAAAATTATATTCAACAACTACTGATTGAACCATTCTTAGAGTATATATTTCAACGAGCATTTCCATATGCAATCGTTGCAATATGTATTGTATTAAGTATATTCATTATTGTTATTATAATTTTCATATTATTATTATTAAATCGTAATAAATGTATTGTATGTAATAATGTTGTATAAATAAATCATGTTAAATGATCTTTTGTTTAATCCTGATAGTATAATAAAAATGGCTGATCCCGGTATTGGAACATATGTACGATATTGGTTACATTACAATAATCTGGCATCATCTTTCTATAAACAATATTCCGCGGCCAAGAAAATACAGGAGGACTATGTGCAACAAATTATCGATTCACTTGTAAAATCACGAATGGAAAAAGCAATCATTCAAATTAATGGTGGGCAGATTTCAGTCATTGATAAGAAAACTCCCCATCAATTATCACTTAGTAAAGTTCAAGATTATTTACATGCTTATTATAAACAGCGTGGCGGCAGAGATGAAACAAAAGATATTATGCTTTTTATAAATGCAAATCGTGGATATACTGTACAAAAAGTACTTAAAAAATCGGGTATTCCTGCTCCAACTGGAGGAATTGTGCCTCAAATATTACCACCTACTCTCTAAGCCCATGACGTTGTATTAAATGGTGAAATGGGAATCTCGTGTATTTCCGTTTTATAATCACGTACTTTTTTATTATAATCAAGTGCATCATTTGTAAGGGCATGTGGTTTCATTTGTGCACGGTCTGATGCATCAGATTTGCTGGGTTTATTTCCATAGCAATTTACGCCAAAACGTAAGTCAGGATTATCGAAATATCCGCCATTTACTCCTGGTACACCACAAGCGCTCTTTTGTTCTTTAGGTCCTGTCTGTAACTTATTATATGTTGATTCCTGTGTAGGAAATAGTGCTGCCTGACCTTTTACCCATCCATAATTGCACCAATCAGCACCTTTACTCCATGCATCTTTTACTTGATCATATGTTGCTAATTCAGCACCATATGCTTTGCATAATGCATCTGCATCACTATACTTGTATTTATTATCAGCAATATTAAAGACTTCTTTTGATGGCATAATATTTTTTATGGCTCCGTGGTCAATATTTAGTTTTTGAGATGGTTCTGCGGTTACTGCTGTTGCTGTTGCAGATGCAGGTTTTGACTCAAATGCATTTTTAATTGCAGTCCATGCAACATCTAATGCATATGCAACTTGATCGCGAAATATCGTAATAAGAATGAATGCAACTGTAAGAATACCTAATCCAATAATAACAGGAATAGAGATCATACTGGAATTATTCTCCATTGCTTCATTTACAGAGTTTTTGACTGGAGTATACAACTCCCCTAATGAAGAATTCAATGTCTTATTAATTGAGCTAGTAGTAGGTAATGAAGGTAATACATCAAACATTCCATTCTGTTTTGCAGAGTTTTTTACAGAATTAGACGGATTAAAAAAGCTTGATACTTCTGCTGGCATATTACGTTTATTATTTACAGGAGTAACTGACACATTTTTTCCATTCATGTTCTTTCCATTAAATGGATTCATTCTATTTATTAACAGTAATAATATGATAATGATAGAAAATATTATCATCACATTATATAAAATATATTTATCAATTACTATTTAAATTCCATCTTCTACCGTACGATTTCCTCCACGCATATTAATATAGTTACGTTGTTGAGGAGTAGTGCATACACATCCTGTATCAGAAGCATATGATGAAGAACAGCATTCGGGTTTTACAGTATTATTTTTAAACATAAATAAGCTATCAGGGCCGGGTTGAAATTGAGGTCCCAACAATGGCTCATTGGGACGAGTATCGCGCCATCTGCTTCCACCACTAGCAGGTTTTACTTCAATACCATCAAATGCACCAATCGGTACCAGTTTGCTTGAACCGATTCCAGATGGTCCAGCGTTCTGTAAGAAATAATTGACAAATCCTTCATTTTCAAATGAATCATTTGAATATACCATCATTAGATTCGCAATTAATAATAGGACTAGTCCTGTAATTAGAAATCCTGTTTTCATTCTATTAATTAGTTTTTTTATTATGATAGTTACTCTTTTATCCGGAGTCTTGCATCAATGTAAGAATATGTATTGTATATGTAATTATATCCAATTTCTGTAAAATCACGTATACGTTTTTCTTTTTTCATAACAGAATCCCAAATAATACACTCCCCATTCTCTGTAATAAGTGACATACCTTCTGTTATATCTACACCTGGATATACAGTAGATTTGCCTTTTACCCAAATATTATCAACTAATTCATATAACTCTGTTACCCATCCTTGCTCTAACTTATTTTTATCTACTTCAACTTCTCCCCATATTATACCCAATACTTTGTGTGGTAATCCTATATGATCTACAATATAATCACCAATACTAATATCTTTAATTGGTACAAAACCATGTTTACATTTAATACCAACCTCTTTACTAACCAGTGCCATATTAACATAATTTTTCAAATTATCCTTCCATAACTGATAGGATTTTCCTTTATTTAATATGGATGAAATGTTATAATTCCAAATTATTTGACCATTCTCGTCATTGTTCGCAATCTCTTCCCAATCTCTAAACTGTAGACCATTCATTTCAATAATATTCGTTGTAGTATTAAAACAATATACTGTTTTTGATTGTGCAAGTGTTTTAACTGCACGCTCATCCTTTGATACTAATTTCCATACTCCGTCCGTTCCCTTAATCAAATGCGTCCCAGATACATAAATAGAACCAATTTTATACAAATCAACATTTTCTCCATCCATATGAATTACAGCTGTAATATGACCTCCTGGAATTTCATCACCTACTTTAACAGAATGTATTGGTGTTTTAATGAGTGCGCCATCTTTAATAATTGTCAATTCAGACCATTCCGCAAAACAGAATCCACCCTTCTTAGATTGCGCTTCATCTGCCACACCAGGTTCTATAATACCTGATAATGATAATACAGTTTTAATAATAATAGAAAGTGTATATAAAATAATAGGAATTACAGGAAACAAGATGAAAAACAGAATAATCATCAACAGAATCATAATACCGCATACAATTAGAATAACCTTAATAATAAACTGAATTGTATTTAATATTGCATTAAACAGAGTAATACCTGAATATACCATAGTCATCATAATTCCACTAATACGCTTCATCGCCATTCGTAAAAATTGTACTGCCTTACTTATTTCAAATACTGTTGCATTAAAACGTCTATAATATTGCTCTAAATACACTGAAAATGTTTTAAATAAATTACTGGCAATTGTACGTATTGTATTCATCATATCAACCGAAGAGGATGCAACATTGAACTGTTTTCCAATAATAGCATTAATAGGAACCATCATAGATGCCATAAAAGTATCAATATAGGTTTTCATACAGAATTCAAAATTCGCACCTGCAAATTCAGAATTTGTTCTAGAATCTGACTCTGGTTTAAAAAAATATGAAGCAAACATAATTGGAATTTCACATCGTCGCGTAGTCCAATTATTTACAATATCAGCACGATCTACTTTTGATATTAAAATACCAAAACCTGTTAATAATAGTAATGTAATAAAAAGGAGGATTGTTTTTCCTTCCATCTTTTACAAATACAGAGATTATTGTGTAATAATTCCTTCCTTTATATGTTTAGAGTAATACGATTCTGTATCCGGAGAACAAAGCTCCATATAATCTCTTACATACATTCCATTTGATAACTCTATTTGTGAATTAGGTGTGACAATAAGTGAAACAAATTCCATTTTAACTTTTTCAATTGGAAAATGCTCACCAATACGTACCCATTTTTTACTATTCCAGTATAATGTAGATGGTGTAATCTTCATACCAAATACAGTACAAATTTCACTTACTTCTTTACGAATAAACCCTACAACTTCAGAACCCGTTGTTAGCTTCTCACCAATTACAATATCTTTAATTGCTTTAAGACCAGATTTAGTCCATATATTTTCATTCTCATCTATCGCAAATCCATACTCTGTAAAATTATATTGTTTTATTGATGGTGTTGCATTAATACGATTCTCGACAAACTGCATTGTTTCTTTATCGGCTTTACCTGTTTCGTCATAATCTAGAAAATCCATAATTCCAACTGGAATAATGTGATTCGATGTATTTAAACAATATAGATAATCATTGGTGTTCCATTCACCAATATGATTTGCATAAGGATGGTCACCCGCTTTAATTATTTTTCCTTGAAAATACAGATAATGATTTGTGCTTACAATAATTGAACCGATTTTTACCATAGGTTGTCCCTTTGCATAAAATGAAAATGTAGATGTGACTCGGCAATCACCTGGAAGTAATATATCACCAATTTTAATATCCTTAATAGGAACTTGTTTTATAGTGTTATTCTCATTATCTGCGACTGTTATTAATGTATTACCAGGAAAACAGAATGTATCTAGAAATGAAAACAGAAATGTATTAGTAAAGGATGACATACCTGTTATTCCTGACATACCCATATACATTACTGAAAATAAGATTGCATATATACGACCAAACATCATTTTTAAATGTATCGCGTTCATACGTAATTTAAAAAAAAACAGACTTATACGATCTGTAAATTCTTGAAATACGACATTGATTCCTCCGCCTAGAGTTGCAATAACATTGCGCATTGAACTAATAGAGCTAAAAATAGATGTTAATAATCCTGTAAATCGTGCAGTAATAGAACCAAATGAGCCCATGTAAGACGCTGAATGCATATTGAATATTTTACCCATACAGAATTGGAAATTTTCACTTGTATTGTATCCAAATTGGCTTGCAAATGGCATTATCATAGGATTACATCGTTGTTCTGCCCAATTGTCTTTAATACGTTGTAACTCATTTGCAAATGATAAACCATTATAAATTACTGTAAACAGAAATAGTAATAATATTATAAATGCTAATGCATTTCCAAATGACCATAACTCATTTGTCATCTTCCTACTGACCCGAAATATTGACTTTATATGAAATTATTTACATTTGTTCGTGAACCCATTCACGATCCTTTTTAAATATTTTACTTGCATCGGGAGCGATTTGTACTGATAATTTAGCTACTGCATCTAATTTATGATATACAGATGTAACACCATATACTTTGATTGCTTTTTCTAAAGCCTTGTGACGTAAACGATCCGATAAACGATATTGATACCCGTATTTAATAAGGTCTCCTTTCCGGAGTTTACCGATTTTAGAACTGCTGTTACGTATTGGTTTTTTAACACATTGTGGTTGTACTTTTACTGAACTTACTTTGGGATGGAATGTGTATAATTTTCCCTTACGTCTAACAGTATAACCTGATCTTGCAATATTATTTGTAAATTTACGAGTATAACCTTTACGCATTACATAACCATTAGGACACGACATCTATTCATATTTTTGAAAATAAGGTAATTGAAAAAAAGGATATATACTAAATTGATTATTGATATAATTAATATATAGCATTTTATTAATATTTGAATTATTTTTTAGGAATGCATTCGTATAATTAAGTGTATCATTCACATGACCGACAGTATCATTTGAATAATTTTTGTTTAATTCCATCTGTGAAATCAACTCTGTAGGACGATTAATGACTTTAATAATAAATTTACCTAATAAATCTAACTCTTTGATATATTTTTCTAACAATGTATTGTTTTGAGCATCTTTTGATTCTTCATTAGGACCAAGTACAATAATTTCATATAGTTTATATTTTGATTGTGTAATGTGATTACAAAACTCGTCATTAGGTAATTCTTGAGTAAGTGCATCAGAATTTTCATTTATATCATCTTCATCTTCATCTTCTATCGTATCTTCATCTTCATAAGTGTTTGTTAAATTTAGTTTGATTGTATCTGACATTTCTATATAGAAATATTATTTTGCAATTAAACCATACACAATACATAACCATCCTATTACTGCAAACCAATCTGCAGTATTCATTTGCCCTGATTGAAAATGTTGTATGATTTGTGCAGCTACTACTGGTGCTGGAGCGGGTGGATCAAATTTTGAACTAGCACATGATTCGGCATTCAGTGCAGCTAACTCTACATTTACATCATTCATCTGTTGTTTTGTTGTATTACTCCCTCCGGAACCAGAAGGGAGTGGTTTAACGGCTACCGCATTACAATCTGGCCTACTCATTTTACCTTTACTGTGAGATAATATAAAAAGATATTATCTTTATTATATTATGTCTGCTAATTTACCATCCGCTACAAGCATTAAAGAGGCAGCTGAAAGACAACTTGAATATGACCCTAAAGTAAGAGCAAATTATATTCGTACAATGGTCAAAGATATTACACAAATGATGACAGACGGTGAAACTGAAGAATCTATTCGTAATAGGGTTCCTGATTTCGTTGAGCAATATCCTGAATTATTTAAAAAAATGATTAAAAAAGAAGACATTACAATAATGTATGATATGTTAAGACTACTTGATAAAATGGGTGAAGGTAAATTATCACAACATACCGCATCTGTTGCTATTGGACAGAGTCTTGTCGAACGTTTTGTGACTCCTCAATTAAAGGGAAAACAGTAGACGATATTAATATTGGAATATTAAAACGTTTACACCATTCATAACTAGACTCTAAATTATATTTTAAATATCTTTGAATAAGATTATCATTGTTTTGTTCAATAATATCAAAAACTCTCTTCAAATATGTAATCTGTGATAATGCGGATTCTCTACGAATTTCTTCAATTATTTTTGTAAACTCTTCTGAATAATCTGATATAAGAAGTGATTCTAAATCATCTTTATTCTCTAAAATATTGCACCAACGATATAATATATCAATAGACTCTTCAGATAATCGGATAAAACCTTTACCAATAAAATAATGCTCAGGATTACATGGGCGACTTGTAGCAGGTTTATATAATGTCCATTCCATAAAATGACATGATAAAAAATACAGAAGGTCTGTAGTGGCTTTATTATAAAAATCAATAAATTTTAATATAAAAACACCACCTTGTTTAAGAACTTCAAACCCAATTTTAGTAGATGCTACTAACAGTGGAAATACCAATTGTTCCTGTTTCATATAATTCGATGAAAAATCAAATCCACCGTCTGCTGTAAAAATATCATACTTATATGATACATGATTAATATAATACTGCTGATTTTCTACTTTTATAATATCACCAGTATTATCCTTACCATAAATTATTTTTATATTATTGTGCTTCTTTAAAAAAGATGTAGTACCTTTCCATCCAGGAATATTATTCTTAGTAGATTGCAATGTCATTGCAATAGTATCATTAATGAATACTTTATTCTGCATAGATGTATCATACAATGCTTCAATAAATCCTCCAGGACCCTCGCATACGTGTGCAGTACGTATTGATTGCTGTTGTTTATAAAAATGAATAAGGTCAAGAATCTCAATCATTTTAAAATAAGAACGCGATAATGGCTTTATAGATGATACTGAATCAGGAAAATTCCTATACTTTTTTTTAGTGTATATAATCTCATATGGATTTACTATTTTTTTATAATATTCCCAATTATTAGATACAAATGACTGAGAATATGTATTAATATTATTTCGATATTCATATAATGATGATTCATCTTTGGACTGTATATGCTGGTGTATATTTGGCTCTGTTTCAAATACAAATGGAATTTGTTCGCTCTGTTTATAAAAAATAAAGTGATTCCATGTTTTATTATGTTGGAATACTTCCATTATCTTAATTGATATATAATTCTTTATGTTATTGGTTTCTATTCATTTACTCATATTTACTCATCCATTACTATGAGATCCACATCATTTTCATCCAATTTATTCATAGCATTCGGTAATACCATACTAGATTGAAAGTGATCCTGTGAGCATGGATCAAATTCTTGATTGCCCGCATTTAATTCATCTAAATCTAATGATAATTCATCTTCTAGTTTATTCTCATCAACATTAACAGATTTAATCAACTCAATCATCATCTGCTCATCTACAAGAATTTGTGAGAATGCAGTTCCACCACGAATTGGTTGACCCATCATAATATTAGCAGATATACCCGTTACAGGATCAACGTCCCCAAATAATGCAGCCTTCAACAATATCTTTTCAGTTTCTTCAAAGGATGCCTTTGCCAATGTACCAATATCATTCTTATTAATGCCATAGCGATCAATTGACATAAGATGGCCTGAACGAGTCATAACATCGCATAAGAGACATAGATGGCGATAATTTACACCTACACTATCAAATAGTCCATTAATTTCATTAAAGAGAATGGACCGTGTGGCTTCAATACCCAATACTTCATAAATATCCCATACATTTGTAGAATATAATTTTGTTCCATCTACCATAGGGTGATTCATTACCTTAATAAAGTTGGAACCATTTGTATCAAGAACAAACTGCTCTACTTGCTCATATTTACCATTTACAATCTCAACATGTTGTTTATCATTGCGAAAGGTTACATCTTTAATGCCAGGTACACCACGAATAACAATACTATTGAGTAATTTGTTTTGAAATTTCTTCAAATTAGTAAGGTCATCCATACGCGAAGCAGAATCTTTTTCCGATTTATCGCCATTTTTATTGGGTAAACTAATTCGCATCATTAGTTTATCTGAATTGTAATCGCTATAGACAATATTAATATCCTCAAATTGTTTCTTAATAACCAGAACAACCTCTTGTATGGAAATGTTACGATTGAACATTTCTTCGCGGTTCAATTCAAGACGAAGAATCCACTTTGATGTACTCTTTTCTGTATCATGTGCATCTTCAAAGAGTGAATAGAATTTCATTAGTTGTTGGTCTTCAGTGATAGATGTTGTACTTTCTCCATCTTCAGTGGTGCTATCCCAATAAATACCAACCTTATTTGTAATATTTGCTAGAAGCGTCAGTTCAAGATCTTGAACTACTTCACGTGCTCTATCCTTATTATTGCGATACTCGGGCTTCAAATAAATTGTAAGTGAAGACGCCTTAGGATTCTGGGTTACTTTGAGAAGTTCCCTCAAACGCGGTACACCACGCGTTACTGCTGATTTGCTGGCTACACCAGCTTGATGAAATGTATTTAGAGTATTATGCACTAATACATTACAATCTACCATAAAGCTGTCATTTCCAGGAACAGTGAAGTCATATACGTATTCCTTAGGATCTTCATGATAGATGAGCTCTACAATTTCATCCCATACTACATCAGCATTCAATGCAGATTTGAGAATCATCATATTTTGCTCGACTTGAATGGGGGTTTTTTCTACTTTTTCGGTAAGTTCAGCAATCTTAGCATCAAACTCCGCAACATATTTTTCCAAAGTCTGGCGACCAATGGCATCTTTCTTTGCCCATCGACCATATGTGCGACTTTGTCCAGGCATCTTAAGAAGACGTCCTGTTTCTGCAATTGTTTCGCCTAATTCAGGGATTTTGTCAATCATTTCTTGAACAGAGTGCGCATCTGGACGATTATTATACTGAATAATTTCGTCTAAAGCCATTGCTTTCTCAGGGAGATTGAATCCAATTTTGTCTTTGTATTCAAATGCAAATTTACGAGGAATTATAAGTGTATGTTGTACCTTATCTTTAATACGAATACTTGCTTCTTCTGACATGCTACCAAAGAGTCCTACATACCCTAGTAGCATTGTGATTTGCTCAATAACCTTCTTAGAACGTGAACTAGCACGAATAAGTTGGCGCTCTACTGAGACATTTCCATCACCATCAAAGAATCCACTAATAACACCTGCAATAAAGTCTTTATTTGAATGGAATACCGTTGCTCCAATTTGCTTATTATATGAACCAGTATTGAATGTAGCCATAAGGAAGTCTTTGAGATCTTTGGAATAAATATTATTATCTTTTGAAGGACCAAATTTACTTTGACGTTCAACAATTTCAAAACGAAGTTTGTATTTTGCTATAAATGAACGCATAATAGTTTCAACCATTGGATTTACTTTTGAAATACTTATAATATTCCCTCTAAAGCATCCATCTGCTAAATACATACCACATACCCATCCAAATTCTTTATTCATATCAAATATTGTTTCTCCTTGTACAAAAGACATGATAGGAAGAGGTACTTCAGGAATTTGACGAGCAATAGGAATACGCATTCCTACTTGTAAATCTGAGCCAAGTACAGGCACAATGCCCTCTTTTGAGCGTTTCAAGAAAGAATGTGTAAGAGTTGCAGTTGTTTTGCGTCCTGTGCGTGTAACAACTTCTACCATTCCTCCATTAGCAGGATGACGGCTAATTTCACTGATACGTTTCCAGGAAGTCTTCTCATCCTGACTTACACCTACAATGAAGTAATTTTCTTCAAGTGGAAGAACTACACTGTCTTTTCCAATAGTAATTACTTTTTCTTTATTCTTTTCTAGAACTGAATCACAAAATTCTCCCACAGTTCCAAAATATTTCAGATTTTTGTCATTTTGTAATACAATTAACGAGTCTTTTTGGGCGCACATTTGGGTAGCAGGTTCGCCAATAGACTGGGCAGCCACAATACCCACCTGGTCGCCAGGTTGAACCCAGGACTTCATGTGATTAATAACAATAAGCTCCATAAGCATCTCAAATGCAGCCTTTGTAAATCTTTCCTCCACAATGAGTTTGTGAGGAGCCAGATGAAATCTAAGAAGCGCAGCCCAAATCTTATGAAAGGAATGAGTACGCTTAACGATTTCATTAATTCCTGCGAAAATCGTTCCAGGAGTAAGGTCGGTTTTCTCATCTTTCTTGAGCGCAAAGCGAACCTTCGTGTTTAGGATATAACGTGCAAGATTTACAGGTGCAAAGACACTGCCTGAATCTAGTGATTTCTTCTGAAAGACACCTTCTACCATCATGAATCGATCATTTTTAAGGAGTTCTACGTATTCAGCAATTACTGCGGTTTCATCTTCACGGACTACTCCTTCTTTAAGGATAGTACTCCAATCTACACCTTGCATTCCATATTTTGTATAGATTTCTTGTTCAGATAACTTACCAATGGAGAGCGCCTGTGTCTCAATCTTGACGGGATTAATTCCGTCTTCACCATAGTGGTATTGAACAATATTATTGTTTGCATCGCGCACTGTTCCATCATGATGAACCGTTAGATCCTCCATAGATTTGATGAGCTGACGCTGGATATAGCCTGTATCGGCTGTCTTCACTGCAGTATCAATAAGACCTTCGCGTCCTGACATAGCATGAAAGAAGAATTGCTGAGGAGTCAATCCACGAATGAAGGATGACTCAATGAATCCGCGTGCTTCCGAGGAGTCATCATATTTCTTATAGTGAGGCAAGGTGCGATCCGTGAATCCATAGGGAACACGCTTACCTTCAATAGCTGTCTGACCGAGACATGCCATCATTTGAGCCACGTTGAGCGGCTCACCCTTAGAGCCAGAACGAACCATCGCAAGAAGACGATTCTCACTGGAAAGAGACTTTTGTCCAAGAGAACCAGCATCTGATGTAGCCTGATTGAGAATACCGAAAATCTGATCCTCAAACTCTTGTTGATTTGTTTTTCCAGTATTGTTATCAAAGAGATCCAAGTGAACTTGCAAGATAAACTGTTCTACTTGCTTCTTACGCTCCTGGATTTGAATATCAATCTGTTTCTTTGTATCTTCATCTGCAATTAAATCGCTGATACCCACACTGAACCCATTAAGCACCAAGAAGTTCTCCACCGTATTCTGAAGAGAATCCAGGAGATCCACTGTGTCCTTGGCACCATAGTCATTATACGTTATGTGTACAATACCTTTGGAGGGCTTCATATAAATATCACCATCTACCGTTCCCTGTTCAATATCACCCTCTTTAATTTTTACATAATTGTCTGGATTGGGATTTTCATTGTCATAGGATTTGTTTCCCAATTCCATATTGATAGGCGGAAGTAGTGCACCCAATACTTGCTGTCCTGACCAGCGGACTTGATCGCCCAACATAACGCGTCCATTAGGCATGATGCCGTCAAAACGTTTATTCCACATCATAAGATTCATGAACTCACGCTGGGTAAATTGAATTCCAGGCTTTGTGAGCAAGTAGGAACCTACAAGCGTGTCTTGATAAATACCAATCATGGGCTTCGCATGACGTGGCGTGATAATATGGTGCGGCACGGCCGCAATTTCTTCGAGTTCTACCATAGCTTCATAGCTTTGTGGTATATGTGCGTTCATCTCCGAACGTTCCCCCAAGTTTCCAAGGGGGGCGGACTATATCTTAAGCCATATCTGGTTGGTTAGACCGTCATATATGACCCACTGGCATTTAGTCTCTGAACCTTCTCCATACCCTACCATAACAGTATCAACATCTTGTGGATGCTTTTACCATAACGGGCTTAGGAGCTTGGCTGCGGATTTCCCATTTTGCTAGACGCTTATCTTCAATATTGTTACCCTACCTCCAGTTTTTCTCTGGAGCCAGACTACTGTTTTCACAATATCTTTGGTAATTGAAGCTTTAGGGGGTTCCCGAACAATTTGGAAGTGTTGCAGAAGCATTGATTGATTTTATAAATTCTATTGCTTTTTGTTTTAATTCGTCAAGTGTTTCGTATTTACCTACGATAGATGTTGTTTTATCTCCAATCTTGATTTTGATAAATGTAGAGTTGTTTGATTTTCGTATCTTCAAATATTGCTCTATATTTTCTTCATCAATTATTGCACCTTTAAATCTAGAAAGTTTAGCATCAAAGTGTTGTTTTTGAGACCGAAGCATTTGTTCTTTTCGTGCTTCAGGTGTACCCATTACTTGCTTCAGACTTTCTGTCATTTTTGCACGTGTTTCAGGACTACGACTGATACATCCTCCACGTTTTTTAGGCACTTCTTTTGGACTAGAAGGTTCAATTGGAGTTTTTGTAAATGCTTTTCCACCAGATGTTAAATTATAGCCATTTGGATACAATGTTCCATATTCCTTGATATATTGTTCTTCAAAATTATCAAGTTCTTCTTTTGAACATGTCAGGAGCAATTCTACTGTGAATGCCTCTTTACCGCATAATCGTATTGCATTATTCAAATATGTACACTGTTTCTTTTTAGTGTTACATATTGCTTCGCTAATATGATCATTAAAGCGTCCTATATATCCAAATGGTCTATATTTATTACGATTTTTCCGATGTGAGAGTGTTTGTCCAATATACTGTTTATTTGTGTTTGAATTAGTTATTCGGTAAATATGTCCTTGTACTTCTGAATTGTCATTTAGTATTTTACTCATTTTAGCAATAGTAATCTATATATTTATGTTTTATTTATTTAAATCAATCAATTTTCTACTAGGCAGTTATATTATTCGCAGATATGCACGAAATCTACAAATAGTGATGTTTACACCATTACTCTCTATAAGCGACATCACAGCTTATAAAGTGGCTACCTGTTGGTGACAAGATTCTTATGTAGAATACGAGTGTTTATCACCATCAAAATCAGCGTTGTAGGGACGAGTGACGAGTACATTCATCCGAAACGTTTTGTAGGGGAGCACCTTGACACGGTGACCCATCATCGACATCTTGTGAAGTGTCGGTTGACGATTAAAGAGTAGGATGTCATTGTCAATCAAATGACGATTCACTAAATCTCCATCGTATAGAACAATCTCTTCTGTTTTGACATGTTTCAGAGAGATCATTCGCCCATCTTTGCGTACAATGGTTTTAGCACCAGGCCATACATCGGCACCATTGCGAATAATTTTATAGAGTTTATCAATATTGTAAGGCGTCACACGCTCAGGGCTTGTCAGATTCATAGCAATCTCGAGAGGGACACCAATTTCAGCAACACTCAGATTGGGGTCAGGAGTGATGACAGAGCGTGCAGAGAATTCCACACGCTTACCTTGAATATTGTAGCGGATACGCCCTTCTTTGCCACCCAGACGCTGTTGAATGGACTTAAGGGGTCGTCCACTACGTTGAGCAGAAGGGGCCACGCCAGGGATGTTGTTATCCACGAGAGTAGCTACGTGATACTGGACGACATTCGTCATATCATCAATTACCTTTTTCATCGCATTTTTCTCAATCTTATCTTTCAAGGTCAAATCATTTTTAATAATATCAAAGAGTTTATGAGTCAAGTCATCTTCAGAACGCTGATTATTGTCCTGAATGACTGAGGGGCGAACCTGAGGGGGCGGGATGCGCAAGACCGTGCAAATCATCCAGTCAGGACGGCACCAGAAGCGACTCAACCCCATAAAGTCCACGTCTTCATCAATGATACGACGAAACAGACGATGAACATATTCCACTTCAAGTTCTTGCTTACTCTCAGGTATCTCAGATACCATTGGAAAGTTAGCAACGATTGTGGCAATTCCCTCACGCGTAAACTTATCAGGCTGAATGGCACCGCAACCATCCTCGCATTCTTGACCGCATCGTTTGATGTTGGAGGAGAGAGACAAAACCTCCTTCCAACGTGCTTCGCCCTTACGAAGGAGAAGGTCTTTGTGCAACTCTTTATCAATACGCAATTTAGAGCAACGGATGCAAATACACTTTAAAACATTCATAACCATATTGTGAAATTGAATATAATATACTGGACGGGTTAAACGGTAATGTCCGAAATGACCCGGACAACCGTGATTCGTTTGACCGCAAGTACGGCAGATTTTTCCATTTTCTAATACACCCATGCGAGGATCGAAGATACCGCCAATTTTAGGCTCATTTCCTTCATAAGGAGTCTGAGTGGTAATCTCTACCACGGAACTTTTTTCAATTTCCTCAGGGGACAGAATACTGAACTGAACCCCCACAATGGATTCAATTTCAGAGGAAGCCTCGTTGAAACCTGCTGGCATTTCTGTAAGGTAATAAGAAACAATTGTCTAAGTTCTAAACTATAATATTTTAACTGTCAATTTTATTTTTTACAATGAAATAAAATTGATATATTTATGAATATCTAATTAATCAGATTACAATGGACTATTTAACGAGACTACTTGATATTCATAATGGAAGTCTTATTCTTCCATTTATGAATTATCCCGATATTCTGTCATTAATGAAGTGTTCGCGGCGAATTTATCGCATCTATATTTTATATAAGCAACCACATTCCTTTTATGGTATTCCTCTTCCTAAAGAAAAAGGAATATGGTTTGATATATTCTATCAACGTTATGAGTCTTTAGAGCAAGCCCTTCAATCTGATCTAGATATTCATGCACGATATCATTATAATGGAATGAATCTTATGGAAATTGCATATATGTTACGGGATTCTACTACAATTAAATTATTACATCGATACAAACGCACAACTATTCATAAGATTCATAATTATAGCAGTATATATGGAGATCAAGCACATGCTCTTCTATTAGTATATTCAGACCATGACGTGAAAGATAAAATACAGGCATTGAAACCATATCAAGATTAAAACTATTCAATGTGAATAACGACTCGTTCACTACGAGTGTTATTCAATGTGAATAACGACTCGCTCCTTCCAGTTCCTCGCATTTGGAATTACAGCACACTTTACCTTAACTTTTCTGTAAAGTGTTGCATCTATCTCTGTTGTTTCATCTTTCGACAGAATCATATCATCTTGTATTTTATAATAAACAGATACAATTCGTTTCCATTCATAAATATATACTTTTATTTTTAACCGATTTTCTTTTTTTACTGTATCCATAATAATTCCTGTAAATGTATTTCCAGATGTAATTGCTTTTAAGAAATCTACATCTCGTGTGAAATGTTTAACGGCCTTTTCTCTCTGTTTCATATCATACATTGCAAGTGGTACAATATATTTTTCAGATGAACCCTGAATTATCAACTTTAAAACCCGTTGATTAACTAAATCGGCATATCTACGAATAGGACTCGATGTATGTGCATATGTATCTGAATGAAGTCCATAATGTGTGGTATCAGTATCTTCTGCCAAACAATATTCTGCAGCGCTAAATGCAAAATATTCAAACTCTGGTAAGTATTTTTGGTATCGCTCCAGACGCTCTTGATTAGGTGCAGAATGTCTACGCAGAATACCCATTTGATTGCTTTTCAGAATCTTACCTGCCTCCTTATTATAAAAAATCATCATTTGTTCTACCCATTTATGTGAATCATCTAAGGGAGCTCCCGCTAAATGTGATGCGATTTCTTGAAGAGGATAAATTGGATTTCGTTGAAACTCTTCATATGTAAATGTTCTGTTATTTTCCAATGTTGATTCAAACCATTTTACATTTAGAATTGTCTGGCTATTACTTAACCATAAGAATTGCATAGAGAGTCCATATGATAATTTATTTGGTAGAAGAGAACATTCATTTTGATATGCTTCAGGTAACATTGGTTTAATAATTGTACCATTCTGATCATACAGTGTTTGACCAATAAGAGATGCCATAATATCAATCGCAGAACCATCTTCTACATATGCAGCTACATCGCTAATAGTAATAGTAACTAACCATCCATCTATATCCAGTTTCTTAAAAGTAAATACATCATCTACGTCTCGGCATCCTTCTGGATCAATATTAAAAGAATATCCGTCGATTAATTCTCTTGGTGTATCTTTCCGTGTAAGTTCATATGGATACTCGGGATAATAATACGGACATGCCTGCCAGATGAGTGCCTTATATTCTGCAGTATATTCCCCTGAGATTCCGAGATTTCTTTCAATAAGTCCACGAGGAAATGTTGTGCTTTTACTCGCTTCGCTTCTACTCGCTTCGCTTCTACTCGCTTCGCTTCTACTCGCTTCGCTTCTACTCGCTTCGCTTCTACTCGCTTCGCTTCTACTCGCTTCGCTTCTACTCGCTTCGCTTACCCATTCACTAA
>Ga0209190_1000063_pt1 | contig 68412 bp, 59 predicted proteins | sample M_140205_XF_Meta_FD_187315 | JGI IMG/M metagenome (GOLD analysis project Ga0209190, IMG submission 187315) | Freshwater microbial communities from Lake Montjoie, Canada to study carbon cycling - M_140205_XF_MetaG (SPAdes) (version 2) | ecosystem: Environmental > Aquatic > Freshwater > Lake... | reverse complement strand
CCATTATCGACTTAGGATTTGCGAAATTGATAGTAACCCCCATATTAGGATTTTTCTTAGGGGGAAATATTCTTTTATCGTTCTTATTGTAATAAAAAAATCCCCACTTCCAGTTATCAGGATCTTTATACCAAGCTTCAAGGGTTGCCTTATCGGGCTTAGGATTCATCATTGATAGATAATAGAAATCAAATTTATTGCTTTTCTTCTAGAAGCCTTGGGTTTAAACCCAAGGCTTCTGGGGTTAGTTTTTAAACAAACCGAGGCGTTAAGAAAAATAATATAACCCTGATACTGTCTCACCAATTGAAATAGCATTATTACCGATTATAAATAAATTGAAATCACTAATCAATACATGTAAAGCTTCCCATAAACCATTTGCATTATCAAAAAGATATAATACGTATTGTAAATGAAGTGAAAGGGGAATAATTAGTATCGTCATTATCAATAAGTACTTATAAATATTATTGAAATATAAACAAATCATTAATTAATTATTAACCATTTTAAACTCAGTCGTAAAAACAAATTAAGCAATTAAATTGCGTTTAATTCATTTTATGACTTCTGAAACATTTTCAAATTTTAATGAGAGTCTGTTAAGAGAGCCTATCTCTGAAAAGAAAGTGGATCTGGCAAAACATCTATTTACCAGTCTAGAGAAACAGATTGAAATGGCAGATAGAAAAGTACAAGCGATTTTCGGATTGAATGCTTTTTTAGTTGCTGCAATATCCTTGCAAAGTCAAAAAAATTTGGATACAGTATTACAACATGGATTTGACATAAATACCACAATAGACTTGACACTTAAAGCCATTTTTCTGATGTGTTCATGTCTTGCTACCTGGTCGGCCGTTAAAGCAGTTTCTCCAAGAGTGCATACAGATGAAAATTTAATGACTAATAAAAAATCCTTGTTTTATTTCGGATCTATACAAATGCTGAAAGTAAAAGAATTTACCCAATCATTCATGACGCTAAATAACAAAGAAGCTGTTTTTGAATTACTAGGAAGCTGTCATGCTATCTCGGGCATTCTTAATATTAAATACAAATTTTTAAAACGCTCTACCACATTTATTTCTATTGCCCTTTTTACATGGGTATTAATGCAAGTGAATAAATTTTTAATTTGATCTCATTCAATAAGAGAATTATTTTTTTCCCTCAAAAACACATGATGATCTAAGTATGATTTGCAAGCATCAAACTGCGCATTCTTCCTTTTATAATCAGGTATGGGCATCGCATACGCGCCGGAAAATGCAGTAATAAAAGCATACCCATAGTAATCCTTATATATATTGGCAGAGTCCTTGCAACACTTCGTGATGTCAAAAGATAGTATTTCAGAGATACCTTCGCACTCATGTTGAAACAATTTGATTTTGTTGAATCATTGTTGAAAAAAAATAGCGAAAGTTTCCAAACCTATTTAAATCAAAAATCCCTTGTAATAGGGATTACAAGGGATTCTGAAAGCTGCCAAAGCAACCTAGCGGACCGGACGGGGGTCTGGGAACTCATCATATTTAATCTTAATCTTCTGAAACCCTCGAATATAAAGGATTTAACTTTATATTCCACTCACCTTAACTCATCTAAATTGACTAAAATACAGGTAGGTTGCTACACTTTTTGCTACATTTAAAAGTGGTCATTAAAACGATTAAACATTATACCAATATTTTAATCATTAGAATGGTTCTTTAATTCATTAATAAAACTTGCATAATCCAACAGACTGACTTTATATTTTTCAATATACTTTCTGAATTTATTTTTCATTTGTTCATTCTCTAAAAAATTCGTCAAACTCATGAATTTTATTTGACTTTTTAAACGAGACATTTCAACTATATCCTCATAGGGAATTTTGTATTTTGATGAAAATTGCTTGAGTTTATCACTCATTTTTTCTCCCTTTATAAAAGTAGTAATAGAGTTTGTATTATTATTATTCGTTACTTTATTATTACTAATTCGCTCTTGTTTTATGTACTTTTCAGTAGTAGGAGTCCAAATCTTTCCACCTCCAGCTGAATCTTGGTAACATTTTGATAATAACCATTCCAATTCCTTTTCTGTTTTTACCAAAACATCTCTTACTTTACTGCCCTGACTTGGCCCTACAATACCACAAGCTTCTAAATGGTCCATCAACCTGCCAGCTCTATTGTATCCTAAATCCATTCTTCTTTGCAATAAGGATGTACTTCCACTTTGGCTACTTACCATCAACCTTGCCGCATCCTCAAATAAAGCATCGTCCATTTCAATTTGCAATAGTTTTTTGAAATCATTTAATTCTTTATTAAAAATATTATCCGCAGTATTAAATAAATCTATCAGTGGGTAGAGGGGCTTAGTTTCAATATTATCGAGCAGTTTAATGATATTTTGAAACTCATTATTCTTGATTGCAAAAACTTTGTTGCTTGAAACGAATTTATGAGAGACAATAAATTCATCCTCATTTTGCTGCGTAGTTAATACAGAATCAATATTATTTAGTTTGTTTTTTAGTAGCTCTATATTGTTTTTTAATGATATTTTTTGATTATTATAATCAAAAAGAAACTCAGCTTTTTCTAAATAAGTTCCTTTTTTAACCAGTACTAATTTTTCTTTATATATGTCATATTTAGGGTCTGAGAATTCAATTAATTGGGATATGATAAAATCAATTTTATTTTCATTATCCTTATTTTTTATTTCAATTAATTGCAGCACCTCTTTTTGTGAATTCAAATCAAAATCTTTTAAAGCTGCTAAAGCAAGGTCAGGCTGCAAGTTTAATGAGCTTTCTAAGGATACTATACATTCTGACAATAATTTTGCTCTTGATTGATATTTTGAAAGCATAAAATACTTCCTCGCCTCTTTTTGAAAATTTAAAGATTTCTTTTGCAAACTAACTGCTGTCTGAAAATCACCAAGTATGTATGAAGAAAATGCGGCTTTTTCATAAGAATCAGAAGCTAATAAGCCAATTGCTTCTGTATCATTTTCTATATCCCCTAATTTGTTTATGTTGTTTTTTCTTAAAATATTGGCCAGTCTTGCTGCTTTGGGGTCACTTTCTACACTTGCATATTTTGCCGCTCTTGTAAAATATTCTAGAGCTTTTAATAAATCTATATGATTAACTGAGTAGGTATATATCATACCTATTCTGTGCAAAACAAAATAATCTTGAGGCATTAGTTTTTCTGCTTTCAAAAATTCATTAAGTGAATCTTCAAAAAGGTCAGGGTCTTTACTTGCATTTGAAAAGAATTTTAACCCTAATTCAATACAATGATTTCTTTCTTTTTCTCTCTCAGGTAGTCTTAATACTTCAAATATGTCTTCTAATAATAAGTTAGTTATTCGCTGTTGTTCAAGAATAAGTTCCAAATTACCATTGAGAATGGATAATTCTGTTTCAATTTTACCCAATCCGTTTAATATACAATCTACTCCTTTTTGTATCGTGTCATTTATTGTGGATAGAGAATCAACTATTTTATCAGAAGACTTCTCAATTGAAATACCCAATTTTTCTCCTAGGCTACCAATTGCTTCAACCTGCTCGTTAGAAGCTTCATTAATATATTGGCCAATTAATGCAGCAGAGTATTCAGCCTTTTTCACATCTTTTAACCAATCCATCCAACTTTCAATCAAGTTGGCGTCTTCCCTCCATGGTTTCCAATAGAATAATGTGTGAGATGGTGGTGTTGGAGTATTGTTTAACATAAATTTTATTTTAATTGTAAAATATTCATTTAAATAAAAAAGCTGACAATTTCTTTATTTGGTAAAACTTCTAATGGAATTTTAAACTCTGTAAGACTATTCCACATTAATACATCTCTATCCTTATTTCTTCTTATCAAATCAATGCACTTTACCCATGGAATTTTATAAAACTCTTTTAATTTATAATCAGGTGAAAAAACAATTATAACTACAAAACTTATGTTTGCTTCAATATCATATTTAATAGCTGACCACCTTGCGTTTGTATTTTCAGATTTTGCATGTGTTTTAACTTGTATCAAATCTTCCCCTACTCTAACATCCCAATCTTTTTGAATTCCACTTTCTGCTTTCACACCATTATAAATTTCTGCAACTAACCATTCTCCAAGTTGAGATGTAAAATCTTTGCTATTGGGGGCTACTCCAAGTTTTCTAAGCTCGAATAGGGAATTTAAATAATTAGTTAGTTGCTCCTTTATATCTATCCATAGAATTTATATGTAAATTAATTTCATTAAAATTACATATAAATTTATAAAGGTTAACACGAGTATTTGCTTGTTTTAATCTTTTTTACATCCCCCAATAAAATTGATAATAACTTCTGATTTTATATAACTTTTCAGTACCGCAAACTTATAATTCATCTCAAGTAAAATTTTAATACAACTCAAAATACTATTTTTAACTTAGGTGTATTTAAATCAGTAAACAAATAAGTCCTGCAATTGGTATAGGTTGTCAACCTCTTCTTGGGTAATCGAAAGTTATATCCTTATCAATAAGATGCATTAATGATTGAACAAAGAAGACACAACTGATGTTGGAAGTTAGTAGAAAAATAAGAAGATAAAAGGTCAAATCGTTTTCTGTGCTACACTTTTTGCTACACCCAATAAAAAACCCCTTGAATATCAAGGGGTTAATTGTTATTAAGCGGACCGGACGGGACTCGAACCCGCGACCTCTGCCGTGACAGGGCAGCATTCTAACCAACTGAACTACCGATCCAAGTAGCTTTTTATTAATCTATTATAAAACTCAGTATTTCTCTGAGATTTTAAGAACTTTTCCCCTTTTCTCGAACCCGTCCCGAATTCTCGGGATGACAGGGCAGCACCCCGAGTACTCGGGGCCAACTGAACTACCGATTCTTATAAAAGACCAAAAAGGGCTTTTAAGGGGGGCAAATATACGGTTTTATTCAAATTTTATGTACAAATGTTTAAAAATAGCCGCCACACTTAAAGTATTAAATTTGCATCTTTAGTAATTAAAGAAAATAGATTCATCATGCCAGAACTCAAAAACAGGCAGTTCCTTGATTTTGAAAAACCAATCAAGGACCTCTACGATCAGGTGGAACAACTCAGAGTCACCCAGGAAAAATCAAAAACTGATATGACTGGACCCATTACCCAATTGGAGAAAAAAATTATTGAGGCTAAAAAATACCTTACCTCAAACATGACTCCTTGGCAAAGAGTACAGCTGAGCCGTCACCCAGATCGCCCCTATACCCTAAAGTACTTAGAAAAAATGTGTACTAACTTTCTCGAACTGCACGGCGATAGAAATATTGGCGATGATAAAGCAATGGTTGGAGGTTTTGGACAACTAGATGGACAGACAGTTATGTTTATCGGCCAGCAAAAAGGATATAATACCAAATCAAGACAGATACGCAATTTTGGTATGGCCAATCCTGAAGGGTACAGAAAGGCACTACGCCTAATGAGACTTGCAGAAAAATTTAATAAACCTATCGTTACCCTCATTGATACGCCCGGCGCCTTTCCCGGTCTAGTTGCTGAAGAACGTGGACAAGGAGAAGCCATTGCTCGCAATATTTATGAAATGCTGAACCTGAAAGTTCCAGTAATATGCCTAATCATTGGAGAAGGTGCCAGCGGAGGTGCTTTAGGAATTGGCGTGGGCGATAAAGTAGTAATGATGGAAAATACCTGGTACACAGTGATTTCACCCGAAAGCTGCAGCAGCATTTTATGGAGAAGCTGGGAAAAGAAAGAATTAGCTGCCGAACAACTACGTCTAACCGGAACCGATATGCTAGGATTCGGACTAGTAGACGACGTTATCCCAGAACCACTGGGAGGAGCTCACTGGGATTATGATGAAGCTGCCGATATCGTTAAAAAATATCTCATAAAAACAATAAAAGAATTACAAGCTATCGCTCCAAATCAACGAGTACAAAATCGAATTGAAAAGTTTGGAAAGATGGGCTTCTACGAAGAAGTGTAATTTTTAAAACTAACAACTAACTAATAAATATGCTAAGGATTGGTGTAATGGGAGCCGGACATTTAGGGAAAATTCACCTTAACAACTGGCAAGAAATAGAAAATATCCATATTGCTGGCTTTTTTGACCCTAATGAAGACATTGCGAAAACAGTTGCCGAAAAATATAATATCAAAAGTTTTTCTTCGCCACAAGAATTAATTGATGCTGTTGATGCTATTGACATTGTAGCCCCTACTACACTGCACTTTGAGCTCTGTAAAATAGCCCTTAGAAATGGCAAGCATGTTTTTGTAGAAAAACCTTTAGCCAATACTCTTGATGAAGCAAGAGACCTTGTGAAACTAGCGAAAGAATCGAATCTGAAATTCCAGGTAGGGCATGTAGAGCGATTCAACCCTGCTTTCCTTGCACTAAAAGGACATAACCTTAATCCTATGTTCATTGAGGTGCACCGTCTTGCTCAGTTCAACCCGAGAGGAACGGATGTAAGTGTAATCCTCGACCTAATGATACATGACATAGATATCATTCTGAGTATTGTAAAAAGTAATGTAAGCTATATATCAGCCAATGGTGTAGCTGTAATGAGTGATACTCCCGATATTGCCAACGTACGTATCGAATTCGACAATGGATGTGTTGCCAATCTTACCAGTAGCCGCATATCTATGAAAAAAATGCGCAAGATGCGACTCTTTCAAAAAGATGCCTATATAGGTGTCGACTTTCTTAGTAAAACTACAGAAATCATCAGATTAGATACGCCAGGTGATAACAATGCATTCACTTTTGATATTGAGACTAATTCCGGCAAGAAAACTATTGCTATTGCTCAAGCTGATGTAAAAGATACAAATGCAATAAAAATGGAACTAGAAAGCTTTAGAGATGCTATTTTAAATAATGAAGATACGCTCGTTACTGCTCTGGATGGATTTCATGCTATGGAAGTAGCACATCGCATTCTAGACAAAATAAATAACGCTCAACATTGATACTAGAATAATATTTTGAAACAAACACGCATAAATATTACATGGTACTTAATAGCGGATATAGCAGTTTGTATAATAACCTGGCTTACCTTCTATTATCTTCGCAGCATCATTTACAATTACACTTTTAAAATACCTCCCACATTTTATCTGGGATTTTTTATTTACTGCTTGGGATGGCTATTATTACACTTTATGTCTGGGACTTATAATCTTATCTATCATAAATCAGGTATTAGCGAATTATTCAGAACACTCACTGTCAGTATTATTGGATGCCTTTTTTTACTTTTCTTTTTTATTCTTAAAAACCCTCATGAAAACAACAATAACTACTACCAAGAATTCTATAGTTTACTATTGCCAAATTTTATTGGCATTCTAATTAGTAGAATAATATTTCTCAAAATCATTAGAAAACAGCTTTCCTCCGGAAAAATACATTTTAATACCCTACTTGTAGGATCAATAGATAAAGCAATGCAATTCTTTAATGCATTCAATCAATCAAAAGATATTTCAGGCCTACAAATGATTGGATTTTATAACATGAAAATAAATAATGGCGAACCTACTTCTTTCCCATTAAAAATATATGATACAAATTCAAGTTTGCAACAGATAATTACCAGTGAAAATGTAGAAGAAGTAATTATTGCAGTAGAAAATAATGAAAGAGATTTAATTACAGAAATTCTAAGAGAATTAAGCGACAAGGAAGTAAATATCAAGATTACTCCTGATATGGTAGATATCATCAGCGGATCAGTAAAAACCATTAATATAATAGGAGTACCACTCATTGATATCCATTCGGGACAACTACCTGCCTGGCAACAAAATATTAAAAGAATAGCAGACCTTTTTATTTCAATAAGTCTGCTCCTAATATTATCTCCTCTGATCATTTATATTATGATTAGGCTAAGATTTTCTTCAAAAGGATCAGTAATATTTTGTCAGGAAAGAATTGGCTATAAAGGAAAACCCTTTTCAATTTTCAAGTTCAGAACAATGATAGTTGAGGCTGAAAATAAAGGACCACAGTTAAGTAGTGATGACGATCCTCGCATAACTAAATGGGGCCGCACCCTTCGAAAATGGCGTATTGACGAACTCCCACAAATTTGGAATGTAATTAAAGGAGAGATGAGCCTAATAGGACCAAGACCAGAAAGAAAATTCTATATTGATCAGATAGCAGCACTTCATCCAGAATTTAAGTTTTTATTCAAAGTAAAACCAGGCATAACAAGCTGGGGCATGGTGAAATTTGGCTATGCCTCATCAGTAGAAGAAATGATAAGAAGAATGCAGTACGATATCCTTTATGTAGAAAATATTTCATTAGCGCTAGACTTTAAAATACTAATACATACTATTCTGATTCTCTTTTCAGGTAAGGGCAAATAATATTTCATTTAATGCATCTATCGTAAATTTGAAAAAACAAATTCAATTGAGAAAAATAGTGCTGATTATATGCCTGATGACTCCCAGCCTTATACTCAAGGCTCAGAATTACTGGCAACAACAATCCGACCATCGAATCAATGTAACACTAAATACCAATGATCAATCACTACATGCATTTGAATCTATTCAATACAGCAATAAATCACCTGATACACTAAATTTTATCTGGTTTCATATATGGCCCAATGCCTATAAAAATGATAGAACAGCTTTTTGCGAACAAATGCTAAAAGCTGGCAATACAAACTTCTATTTTAGCGATGAAGAAAAAAGAGGTTATATCAATCAACTTGATTTTAGAGTAAATGGCGAATTTGCAAAAATTGAACAACATCCAATTCATCAAGATATTATTAAAGTAACACTCCCCCATCCTCTACTTCCTAGTCAATCAATAAAAATTGAAACACCTTTTCATGTGAAACTACCCGAATATTCTTCGAGAAGCGGCTACCTTGGAGATTTTTATCAAATCACACAATGGTTCCCAAAACCAGCCGTATATGATAAGAAAGGTTGGCACGAAATGCCCTATCTAGATCAAGGAGAGTTTTTTAGCGAATTTGGCAATTACGACGTTACAATCACAGCACCTTCAAATTATATAATTGCAGCCACAGGATTACTTAAAGAAAAAAATAATGAAGATTCCCTATCAACATGGCATTACATACAGGAAAATATACATGATTTTGCATTCTTTGCAGGAAAAGATTACGTAATTGATAAAGATACATTACAGCTTCAAGACTCTATAATAGAAGTATACTCATACCATTTAAAAGATGATAAGGTATGGCGTAATAGTATAAGCATAATAAAAAAAGCTATTCTAACTAAAAGCAAGTGGATTGGCAATTACTCTTATAGTACAGTGAAGGTGGTGCAATTACCTAAAATTAATGAGGGAGGAATGGAATATCCTACCATTAGCCTAATTGGATCTGCACTGAATGAAAAAAAACTTGAATACCTTATCAATCATGAAGTAGGTCATAACTGGTTTTATGGTATTCTAGCATCCAATGAAAGAAATGATCCATGGATGGATGAAGGGATGAATACTTACTATGATAAAAGGTACGAGAAGGAAATACTTGGAATTGATCCAGAAGATGAAGAGGCCAGCATAATGCCAAAATTTTTTAAAAGTAGATCAAGCGGAAATACTGACAACTTAATGCTAAGATCAGTAATAGCAAATAAAAAAGACCAAGCAATACAAACTAGCTCTGAAATATTTTCAATAGAAAATTATGACATTATAGTTTATGAAAAAACTTCCCAATGGCTGAAATTACTTGAACAAAAAGTAGGATTGCCTAAGTTTGATGAAATTATGCATGAATATTACCAAACATGGAAATTCAAACACCCTTACCCCGAAGATTTTAAAAAAATAGTAGAAGAAAAAACAAAAAATAATCTTGATTCGATATTTAATTTGATTAATAAAAAGGGAGCATTAGAGCTTCCTATTCATAAAGACCTTAAACTTAAGAGCTTTATAAGCTTCAATCAAACAGATAAACATAACTATATATTTTATGCCCCATTTTTAGGATATAATAATTACGACAAGCTAATGTCAGGGATATTTATACATAATTACACATTACCTTCTACAAAACTACAATACTATCTTTCCCCAATGTACGCAGTAGGGTCCAAGAAAATAAGAGGACTCGGAGGAGTTCATTATACTTTTTATCCAGGGAATGGTGACAGCCGATTAACTGTAGGGCTAACTGGGTCTACATTTAGCAACAATATATTCAAAGATTCAACAGGTAAAAAAAACTTTCTAGATTTTTATAAAATAACACCCTCGTTGAAATATGATTTCAAAAGTAATGGGAGTATTAATAAATACATAGAATGGAAAACATACTTGCTATCAGAGAAAACATTACATTTTTCCTATGATACTATTCAACAAATCAATATAATAACCTACCCGAAAGAACAACAATACATAAATCAATTGAAATTTTCATGGCAGAATCAGCGTGTTTTATATCCTTACAGCCTGTCCTTCATTGGAGAACAAAGCAAAAGGTTCATAAGATTAAGCTTTATATGGGAGGAATTTTTTAATTATAGTAAAAAAGATAAAGATGGCTTACAAGCAAGATTTTATGCAGGAAAGTTCATTTATCTCAATAACAAAACTACTGCTCTTAACTATGAAACTAATAGATACCATCTGAATCTCACAGGCAATAATGGTTATGAAGATTATACTTATTCGAATTATTTTATTGGTAGAAATAACTTTGAAGGCATCTGGAGTCAACAAACCATGATTAGAGACGGAAGTTTTAAAGTACATACCGACTTACTTAGTAATAAAATCGGAAAAACAGATAATTGGCTCACCACACTCAACCTTACATCCACCCTGCCATCAAAAATTAACCCCCTTTCAATACTGCCAATAATAATACCTCTGAAAGTATTTTTCGACATGGGAACCTATGCAGAAGCTTGGGGAAATAATGCATCTACAGGTAAACTTTTATATGATGCCGGATTACAAATTTCCTTATTCAATGACGTAGTACAGGTATACATACCAATTGTATATAGTAAAGTATTTAGAGATTACTACAAATCAACTATTACTGAAAAACGTTTCTTAAAAACAATTTCCTTTAGCATAGATATAGATAAGATACTTATGAAAGAAATATTAAACAACATAATATTCTAATATTGATTCGGCTTTTACAAAATACGGAAATTGATAAAGAAAAATGGGACGCTTGCATCGCCTCATCACCTAATGAACTTATTTATTCAAAATCATTTTATCTAGACAATTTATCTCCAGAATGGCAAGGATTAGTCCTTGATGATTATGCAGCCCTAATGGCAATTACCTGGAGAAAAAAATGGCAGATAACCTACCTGTATCAACCATCTTTTATTCAACAGGGCGGCATTTTCTCCAAAGAATCTTTATCGAAAGAGATTATTAAAGATTTTATAGACTACATGATAAAGATATTTCGGTTTGGGGAAATCACATTTAATTATGGAAACATTATCGAAGCCAACTCTTATATCAGTTGTAACTATAGAAATAATTTCATTATTGAACTTTCATCTTCTTATGAGACCCTAAAAAGTAAATACAAAGAATCCTTCACTAAAAACCTGAACAGAATAAAAGGATTTGTACTAACCTACTCTTCTTGCAACAACTTTATAGAAATTATTGACCTATATGAAAAATTATACGGATCACGTCTGAATTATTTTTCAAAAAAGGATTATAAACAATTCGGATTACTTTGCAAATCTATGCAGCAAAAAGAAAACTTAATCATTAGAAAAATAAAAGATAATCAAGATAATCTGCTAGCAGCTGTAATAATTTTAAAAGACGGAAATCGTTTATACAATATGGTCTCTTGCCTTACTTCGGAAGGAAGAAAAAAAGAGGGAAACTATTTTTTATATGACAGAATTATCAACGAGTTTTCTTCGTCCAATTTCATTTTAGATCTTGAGGGGTCAGACATTCAACCTATAGCAGACTTTTATCAAAGAATGGGCCCAATTGGACAACCCTACCCCTTTGTTAAATTCAACAGATTGCCTTTTTATATCCGCTTTTTTAAGCCTTAAATGGCTTTGAAATTAATATAAAATGTTCTCCAGTCTGAATAGCATTAATATAATAATCACTCAGCTCTGAGTAAGCAATTAGATTAACATCAAAGCCGGTCTCCTCCAACCTTAAAATATAATCAGAAAGCGCATATATTCTTACATGATCGCTTTGGCCAAATAATTTTGACTGAATTGAAGGACTATTAATACTAGGTTGTTCAATAGTAATTGAAAGGCTTTCAGAAAAAGGAACCTGCATAATAACCTTGCCACCATTTTTTAAAACGCGATAGACTTCCCGCATAGCAGTTCGATCATCAGGGATATGTTCAAGAATATGATTGCCAATAAAAATATCAAAAATAGCATCAGCAAAAGGAAGTGAAAGTAAATCTATTTTAGAAACCTCGTAATCTATATGTCGATAAAACCCGGGGTGCAAATCCCCTGTTGTTACATCAGACTTTGTTTTTAAAAAATTAAACACCTTCTTCTCTGGAGATAATAAAAGAACTTTTTTATTACCAACATCAAAATATTTTTTCAGCATTGCCACCACCAATCTTTCTCGTGCCGTTGACATACAATTAGGACAAATAATATTTTCGCCAAATCCTGCTATGACATGATTTTGAGCAAGTGCCTGGGTATCATTTTTTTTAGGATACTTTGGAACAAATGAAGAATAAGAAGATTGACAAATATTACAAATTAAATGATCCCCTTTTTTACTAGAATACTTCCATTTTATATATAGTGAATACAGAAATACAGATGTAAGGTAATAGCTAGTTTGAAGAGGATGATAAAGTCCAACAAGTGAAAGCAGTTTTTTAATTACCTCTTTCATTAATAATAATTTCGGCTAGGGCTATATCGCCAGGATTAGTAATCTTAAAATTAGCTTCTTCGCCCTCAATTAGCGATACTGAATTCCCAGCAAATTCAACTACAGAAGCTTCATCAGTAAAGGTTTCCACAAAGGGAGTATTAAAGGCAGGAAGTATAATCTCTGAAAGAAAAGCCTGGGGCGTCTGAACCAGTCTGATCTTATTGCGATCAATAATATTGCTGACTCCATGCTCAATCATTCGCACGCTATCAGCACAAGAAATAACAGGTATTACAGACCCTGATTTTGCTACATCTAGAATACATCTATCTATCAAGTCGGGCGTTACCAGACAACGGGCAGCATCATGAACTAATACAATGCTTTTAGACTGAATAAGCTTCAACCCATTTTGAACGGAATGAAAACGAGCTTCCCCGCCAGCTACAAATAGAAATTTATTGTCAGGGAATAAGGTCGCCATCATATTAATACCCTCTTCCATGAAATCTAAAGGAAATACAATAATAATATTTACTTTATGATGCGACTTTAAAAAAGCATTAAGGGTATAAAAGAGTACAGGCTTACCCAATAAAGAAAGGAATTGTTTGGGTACATCACTTTTCATGCGACTTCCTCTACCAGCCGCAACTATGACGGCATAAATATCACGATTGAAATTTTCGGAATTAGTCATTATAAATTCCAGTAAAACTTTTACCTGAACTATGTTTCATAGCACGATACATGCCGGCACAATTAAATATCATAGCTATATTGGCTTTAGCATCAACTCCTATCATTCCCCCTTCACCATCCATATTAACGAGCTTTTTATTAACAACAAAATCCATAGCCTCCTGAAGAGAAAGTCCCTTGTATTCCATAACACAACTTACATCATGGGCAGCCACCGCACGAATAAAGGGCTCTCCATGACCAGTACAACTAATAGCGCAGGTTTGATTATTGGCATAAGTACCCGATCCAATAATAGGCGTATCCCCTATTCTGCCAAACTTTTTATTTGTCATACCACCAGTACTTGTAGCAGCGGCAATATTTCCCGAGGTATCGCAAGCTACAGCACCTACTGTTCCAAATTTTTTAATCCGCATTAATTCAGTCAGGTCTTGATGGGTATGATCAAGAGAATATTCATCGCTTTCTCTAATCTGTTTCCATTGTTCAAATCTAAAGCGGGAAAAGAAATAGTCATCGGGTTCAAGTTTAATACCTTGTTTGATGGCAAAATCAATTGCTCCCTTTCCACTAAGAAATACATGATTGCTATTATTCAATACCTCGTTGGCAAGCTCAATAGGATTTCGAATATTTCTTACACCTGTAACAGCCCCAGCCTTCAGCGTCTTGCCATCCATAATGGCAGCATCCATTTCCTGAATACCTTGTTTGGTAAATACTGAGCCACGGCCAGCATTAAATAGAATATTGTCTTCAAGTATAACTATAGCAGCTTTTACAGCATTAATAGCCGTACCTCCTTGTTGCAAAACAGAATATCCTGCATCCAAAGCTTCATCAAGCCCTGATATATATGCTTTCTCAAGATCAGGCGTCAAGTCTTCTCGCAAAATGGTGCCGGCGCCGCCATGAATTACAAGTGAAAATGGTGTATCCAATTTGTTTATTTTTTTATTAGAAGGCCCACTATACAGCAGATATTCAAAATTAAACTATAATAACTTTCCACATTCCTCCCTTAATTGACTTTTATTTATAGCCGCAGTTCCTACCTGTTCACAAACCAATCCACCTGCAATATTCGCCATTTCAGCCATCAACTTTACATCCATTGACGCAGCATAAACTACTGCAGCTACTGCAACAACTGTATCCCCTGCACCACTGACATCAGCTATTTTACGAATATGTGTGGGAATACACAAGCTCTCGTTTCCTTTTTGAAAAAAAATTCCTTTTTCAGAAAGTGTAATTAAAGATATTTGATGATTTAATTGTTGATGTAAGGCTTTATGAACAGAACGCAACCATTCATCTGTAACCTCATCATGAATGAGATTCAACCCTTCTCTAACCTCAATTAAATTTGGCTTGAAAATATCAACATCTCTGAATTCAAAAAAATGTTTCCTTTTTGGATCAACAGCCGTAATAATATTATTCAATCTGCAAATCTCAATAACCTCTTTTATAACACGCGATGTTAACACTCCCTTGTTGTAATCTTCAAATATTACAACATTCGGGTTATGCTCAACAACGTATCTTCTAAAAGATATTAGTAGCTTTTCTTCTTCTTCTTTATCAAGCAAATCATCTACCTCTGCATCAAGCCTCATCATTTGCTGATTTCTTCCAAGGATTCTGATTTTATTGGTTGTAATGCGCTTAGGTGATTTTATTACATAAGAAGGATCTATGCCTTGCTCCTGCAGCATATTTATCAATCTTACTCCTTCCTCATCATTGCCAGCAACACTAATCACACTAACAGAAGCCCCGAGAGCAACTGTATTCAACGCTACATTTGCAGCACCTCCAATACGATACTCTCTTTTAGTAACTGCAACAATGGGTACAGGAGCTTCAGGAGATATCCTGTCTACCTTCCCCCACCAATAAGTATCAAGCATTATATCCCCAATAACACCTACTTTAATCTTTTCAAAAGAATTAAATAATTTATCAAAATCTACAGAAGACATAATGTATGAATCTTATTTTTTATTACGCACTGCAAGAAAATAAAGAGGTATTCCAATTAGTACAATTATTAATCCTGGCCAAGTATATTGCGGCTTATAAATAATTAACAAAGTACAAAATGTCAATGCCATCAAAATATAAATAGCAGGCAATATTGGATAACCAAAAGCTTTATAAGGCCTTTCAGCATCTGGCCTTTTTTTTCTTAATATGAAAATTCCTAAAATTGTTAATGCATAAAATAAAACTGCTACGAAAGAAATCATATCAAGCAGATCGCCATATTTTCCACTCAAACAAAGTAAAGAAGCCACACCAAATTGTATCCATAAGGCAAATTCAGGTACTCCATTATTATTTAGGGTGCCAGTTTTCTTGAAGAAAAGTCCGTCTTTTGCCATTGTATAATAAACTCTAGCCCCAGAAAGGATAAGCCCATTATTACATCCAAATGTGGAAATCATAATCATAATAGCAATAACAATAGTGCCTGCATTCCCGAATATAGCCTTACTAGCTGCAACTGCTACGCGATCGTTAGGAGCTGATGCAATATCATGCAAAGGCAATACATTCAGATACATTAAATTGGCTGCTATATAAATTATTGTAACTATTAATGTGCCGAATAATAAACTTAGACCAATATTCTTTTGAGGATTTTTTACTTCCCCAGCAATAAAAGTGACATTATTCCATGCATCACTGCTGAAGATAGAGCCAACCATAGAAGCCGCAATAGCACCTAGTACAGCACTACCTGCTACACCTCCAATGATACTGCCATCACCATTACGAGAATGCATATCCCAGGCACCAGCCCAATTTGCATGCCAGATGTCGGACCCTGAAGTAAGAATAAATCCGAAAATGATTAGCCCTAAAATTGAAAGTAATTTAGTAGAAGTAAAAATATTCTGAATAAGCTTCCCCATCTTAATACCTTTAGTATTAATATAAGTAAGCAAAAATATCAGCACAATAGAAACAAGCTGGCCGGCATTCAGTTTTATAAAACCGAAATCTGCTAAGATATTTTCAGGACCTAGCGATGGAACCATATAGGCAAGAAACTTACTAAAAGCAACACCTACAGCAGCAATAGTAGCTGTTTGAATAACAGCGAAGAAACTCCATCCATAAAGAAACCCAATGAAAGGATTAAAAGCCTCTTTCAAATAAACGTACTGACCACCTGCCTTAGGGAACATAGCACTCAACTCACCATAACTCATGGCAGCCGTAAGTGTCATAAACCCTGTAATTAGCCAAACAGCTATCAACCAACCAGCACTTCCCACATTACGGGTAATATCTGCACTAACAATGAAAATACCAGAGCCTATCATAGATCCGGCTACAATCATTGTGGCATCTCTAAGGCCAAGACTAGGTTTGAATGAATTTTGGTCTGATTGCATAATTTAGATTTTGGTTTTGCTGTAAATGTATCAAATAAATTGAATATCTGAAATATGAGTAAAAATAAGTATACCGACAGCTTTTGGCCATCGGTATACTAAATTGCTTTTACTTATTGGACTAGTTACCTCTTAGATGGGCTATTTAATTTTTCATTCATCCCATTAATTACATCAGGAGTAATATTAAGTGCAGAGTCTTTATAGGCCATATATTCAAGCCCTGTTCCTGTAGTAAAAATATAAGAAAATTGCCTTTGCTCATTATAGGATGCAAGGAAATCTTTTAACTTTTTCTGTATATCATCCATAAAACGATACTGTTTCTCACTCAATTTTTCAGTGAGCTCTTCCTTCCGAGAATCTACAAGCTCTTTCTGCTGCATCAATTCTCCCTGAAATTCCTGGGCCATAGCATCCGTTATAGCTGCTCCTTTTTTTAGAAATTCATTTTTCTTATTCTCCAATCCTCTATAGCTATTTTGCCATTCAGTTTCAATGCCACGCTGCTCTACCTCTAGCTCTTTCCTCTTAGAACTTATATAACTAATTTGATTATATATTGAATCTAGCTCTATATAGGCAATAATAGAATGACCTACTGAGCTGTCATTAATAATTGTAGCTTTTATTAATGAAGATTTTGATTTTTGTTTTCCTCCTGAAAAATGTAAATAATAAAGTACCCCCACAGCTACAAGTAAACTAATATTGATTATAATGGAGAGCTTTTTCATGTAAAAATTTTAGGCAAGATAATAACAAACACCTCCTTTGCTAAATATCAAATGCAAATGTTATGTTAGATATTCCTTAAAAAGCACAAAAAAAGGGGCAGATTTATCTGCCCCTAAATAACTTATAAAAATTGCTACCTACTATTCCTCCTCATCAAAACTCATCGCCTCTTTCGTAGTCATTAGCAATTCATATTCTTCTTTACTTCCTACAATCATATTTTCAAATTCACGAAGCCCTGTTCCTGCAGGAATATGATGACCAGTAATTACATTCTCCTTAAGACCTAACATGTTATCAGTTTTGCCCTGAATAGCAGCAGAACTTAGTACTTTGGTCGTTTCTTGGAACGATGCAGCAGAAATCCAACTATGAGTTCCAAGAGAAGCTTTTGTGATACCCAATAACAAAGGCGAAGAGGTTGCAGTTTTAGCATCCCTGAATTCTACTAGCTTCTTATCAGCCCTTCTCAAAATTGAATTCTCTTCTCTCAGGTCTCTAATAGTAACAATCTGACCAGTCTTGATTTTAGAACTGTCGCCATGTTCAGTAACCACTTTCTTGTCAAAAATATTGTCATTCTCAAGATTAAAGTCTAGCCTGTCTTCAGTATCCCCTTCAAGGAATCGAGTATCTCCAGCATCCTCAATGGTAACCTTACGCATCATTTGGCGAACAATCACCTCAATATGCTTATCATTAATACGCACACCTTGTAGACGATAAACCTCCTGAATTTCATTTACTACATATTCCTGAACGGCAAATGAGCCCCTAATAGAAAGAATATCTGCAGGCGAAATCTGACCATCACTTAAAGGTGCTCCAGCCTTAACGAAATCACCATCCTGAACTAGAATCTGACGACTCAGTGGAACAAGATACTTACGTACAACGCTATCCTTAGCTTCAACAATGATTTCCCTGTTACCACGCTTGATAGCACCAAATGCAACCACACCGTCAATTTCACATACTACAGCTGGATTACTAGGGTTTCTGGCCTCAAATAATTCAGTAACACGTGGAAGACCTCCAGTGATATCTTTCAGTTTGCTTAGAATACGAGGAATTTTAACAAGCACCTGGCCACTCCTTACATCATCACTTTGTTCTACTGAAATGTGAGAACCTACGGGAAGATTATAAGTCTTTTTTTCCTTCCCTTCTACAATAATCGCTGGAAGCTTTGTTTTATCTTTTGTTTCAATAACCACTTTTTCGCGGTGACCAGTTTGTTCATCAGCCTCATCACGGTAAGTAATACCTTCAATCAACGATTCAAATTTTATCTTACCATGCACTTCAGCAACGATAACATTATTGAACGGATCCCAAGTACAAACAGAATCTCCTTTTGCAACTTTCTGACCATCCTTTACATTAAGCACAGCCCCATAAGGAATATGCATAGTATTAAGCAACCTATCTGATTTTACATCCACATTTCTAACCTCACCAGTACGACCAATAACCACAGTAATCTTTTTACCTTCATTGTTCTCTGTATTTACAGTACGAAGACCATCAAACTGAAGTGTACCATCAAACTTGGCATATAAAGATGATTCAACAGATGCTGAACCAGCCACACCACCCACGTGGAAAGTACGAAGGGTAAGCTGAGTACCAGGCTCTCCAATGGACTGGGCAGCAATAATACCTACAGCATCTCCTCTTTGAGCTGTAATGCCAGAGGCTAGGTTCTTTCCATAACATTTTACACAAACTCCACGCTTACTTTCACAAGTAAGTACTGAACGAATTTCTACAGTTTCAATACCTATTTCATCTATTTTCTTTGCAACTTCAGCCGAAATCTCTTCACTTGCTGCAACAATTAATTCCTCTGTTATTGGATGTAATACATCATGTAAAGAAGTACGTCCCTCAATTCTATCACTCAATGTTTCAATAACATCTTCATTATCTTTCAATGCCTGAGTAGCAATACCACGAAGTGTACCACAATCCTCCTCATTAATAACCACATCCTGAGATACGTCTACTAGTCTTCTAGTAAGATAGCCAGCATCCGCTGTTTTAAGAGCTGTATCCGCAAGGCCCTTACGAGCACCATGGGTAGAAATAAAATATTCCAATACACTCAAGCCATCCTTAAAATTAGCAAGAATTGGATTTTCAATAATCTCACTTCCAGATGAACCTGATTTTCTCGGCTTAGCCATCAATCCTCTTAAACCAGCAAGCTGCTTAATCTGCTGCTTACTTCCCCTTGCCCCTGAATCTAGCATCATATAAACAGAATTAAATCCTTGTTTATCGATAGCCAATTCACGAATAAGCGTTTCTGTTACCTTTGTATCAACACGACTCCAGATATCAATAATCTGATTATAACGCTCGTTATTGGTAATAAGACCCATATTATAGCTATCCCAAACTTCTGCAACTTCAGACTGTGCATTTTCTACCAACTGCTCCTTAACTGCAGGAATGATTAGATCGTTAATATTAAACGACAATCCTCCACTAAAAGCCATACGATATCCAAGTGTCTTAATATCATCTAGAAACTTGGCAGTAGTAGGAACATTCGTCCATTTAATAATATCGCCAATGATTTCCCTCAGATTTTTCTTAGTAAGTAACTCATTAATAAAACCAACTTCTTTTGGTACAAACTGATTGAAGATTACACGACCTACAGTAGTATCAGTTAATTTATTAGTAAGTGTGCCATCGCTATTACGATTATTAACCTTCACTTTAATATTAGCGTGTAAGTCAATTATTTTCTCATTATAAGCAATAATTACTTCCTCAGGAGAATAAAAAGATTTCCCTTCACCTTTTACAATTTCAGTTTCGGTTGTCTTCTTTCCTTTAGATATATAATATAACCCCAATACCATGTCCTGAGAAGGGAGCGTGATTGGCGTTCCGTTTTGCGGATTAAGAATGTTATGAGATGACAACATCAATAATTGAGCCTCCAATATAGAAGCATTGCTCAATGGAACGTGCACAGCCATCTGGTCGCCATCAAAGTCAGCGTTGAAGGCCGTTGTTACCAAAGGATGAAGCTGAATTGCTTTTCCTTCAATTAACTTAGGCTGGAAAGCCTGAATTGACAATCGGTGCAATGTTGGGGCACGATTGAGCATTACAGGATGACCTTTTAATATATTTTCAAGAATATCCCAAATGATGGCTTCTTTCTTATCTACAAGCTTACGGGCACTCTTTACTGTTTTTACAATTCCTCTTTCAATGAGTTTGCGAATAATAAATGGCTTAAATAATTCAGCTGCCATATCTTTTGGCAACCCACACTCATGCATTTTCAATTCAGGACCAACTACAATTACAGAACGACCTGAATAATCAACACGCTTTCCTAAAAGGTTTTGACGGAAACGTCCTTGCTTACCTTTAAGTACATCGCTCAGTGATTTCAATGCACGTCCACCTTCTGCTTTAACAGCATTAGATTTACGACTATTATCAAACAATGAATCGATAGCTTCCTGAAGCATACGCTTTTCATTTCGCAGAATTACCTCTGGCGCCTTAATCTCAAGTAATCTCTTCAAACGGTTGTTACGAATAATAACCCTACGATAAAGATCATTAAGATCAGAAGATGCAAAACGACCCCCATCCAAAGGAACAAGTGGACGTAACTCAGGTGGAATAACAGGAATATATTGCATTACCATCCATTCAGGACGGTTGTTGATTCTTGTATTAGCATCGCGAAAACTTTCCACAACACTCAAACGCTTCAATGCATCAGCTTTACGCTGTTGTGAAGTTTCATTAGCAGCAGAATTACGCAAATCAAAACTAAGCTGATCAAGATTCAGCCTTGAAAGCAAACCATGAACTGCTTCAGCTCCCATCTTGGCAATAAATTTTTCAGGATCCTCATCAGGCAGAAATTGATTCTCTTTAGGAAGTGTATCAAGAATATCCAAATATTCTTCCTCAGTAAGAAGATCACCATAGTTTTGACCCTTATCAGCACGAATACCAACCTGGATAACAACAAACCTTTCATAATAAATAATCGTCTCCAGCTTCTTTGAGCTCATACCCAACAGATACCCGATTTTATTAGGTAAAGACTTGAAATACCAGATATGAACAACAGGTACTACCAATTTGATATGACCCATTCTTTCACGACGCACTTTCTTTTCAGTTACTTCTACGCCACAACGATCGCAAACAATTCCTTTGTAACGAATACGTTTGTATTTACCGCACGCACACTCGTAATCCTTTACGGGTCCAAAGATGCGCTCGCAAAACAAACCATCTCTTTCAGGCTTATAAGTACGATAGTTGATTGTTTCGGGCTTAAGTACCTCTCCATAACTCCTTTCAAGGATATTATCTGGAGAAGCTAGTCCGATAGTAATTTTAGAAAATGTTGACCTGGGGCGATTTTCTTTCTTGAAAGCCATATTTCGATTTTCTTTTTTTAAATGAAATAAATTGCAGTTGATAATTAGGATAACCTATTAATCAAAAGTTAAATCAAGTCCTAACCCACGCAATTCATGCACCAATACATTAAATGATTCTGGAATACCTGGACGAGGAATATTGTCACCTTTAACAATAGCCTCATAAGTCTTGGCTCTTCCTATTATATCATCCGACTTAAGCGTAAGCAATTCCTGAAGAATATTAGATGCGCCATAAGCCTCCAAAGCCCATACTTCCATCTCACCAAAACGCTGTCCACCGAATTGAGCTTTACCTCCCAACGGTTGCTGGGTAATAAGACTGTAGGGTCCTATTGAACGGGCATGCATCTTATCGTCAACCATGTGGTGAAGTTTAATCATATAGATAACACCCACAGTTGCTTTCTGATCAAAACGATCTCCTGTTTCTCCGTCATACAAAAATGTATGACCAAATTTTGGCAAATCTGCTTCTCCAATCTTTTCAGCAATCTCCTCAACAGAAGCGCCATCAAAAATCGGTGTAGCAAAACGAACACCAAGTTTCTCACCAGCCCAGCCCAATGCTGTTTCATAAATCTGACCTAGATTCATACGACTTGGTACACCAAGAGGATTCAGTACTATATCAACCGGAGTTCCATCTTCAAGGAAAGGCATATCTTCCTGACGAACAATCTTAGCAACGATACCCTTGTTACCATGACGACCCGCCATCTTATCTCCCACTTTCAACTTACGCTTAATAGCGAGATACACCTTAGCAAGCTTCAAAACACCTGCAGGCAATTCATCACCAATAGAAATATTAAACTTCTCGCGCTTATAACGACCAAGTTCTTCATTAAACTTAATGCTATAATTATGTAATAGTGTATTAAGAAGGTCATCAATTTTTGGCTCCCCTGTCCATCTCAAAGGATTTACATTTTGGAAATCAATACCGCTAAGATTCTTTGCAGTAAACTTCGCACCTTTAACAATAAGTACTTCGTTAAAATTATTACTTACCCCTTGGCTAGTCTTATCTTTTAGAAGCGTTTGCAATTTGTTAAGCAACAAGCTCAATAAATCCTGCTCATTCTTCTCGTGTACCTTCTCAACTTTATCAAGTTGTGCTTTCTCACGCAGCTTAGCATTCTTATCTTTCTTAGCACGTTGGAATAATTTCTTTTCAATCACCACACCTTCGGTTCCACTCGGAGCTTTTAATGAAGCATCTTTTGCATCACCTGCCTTATCACCAAAGATGGCACGCAACAATTTCTCTTCAGGAGTAGGATCGCTCTCGCCTTTTGGAGTAATCTTACCAATGATAATATCACCTTCTTTAATAGAAGCGCCAATTCGAATGATACCATTCACGTCAAGATCTTTAGTAGCCTCTTCACTTACATTTGGAATATCTGGAGTTAATTCTTCTTCTCCAAGTTTAGTATCACGCACTTCAGTTTCAAACTCACTAATATGAAGAGAAGTGAAGAGATCTTCTTTCACCACTTTCTCACTAATTACGATAGCATCCTCGAAATTGTAACCCTTCCAAGGCATGAAGGCAACTTTTAGATTGCGACCGAGAGCTAATTCTCCATCACGAGTTGCATATCCTTCAGTAAGAAAATCTCCTTCATTTACTTTTTGTCCTTTTGTAACAGCTGGGCGAAGATTAATACAAGTTTCTTGGTTTGTACGAACAAACTTGGTGAGTTTATAAATAGTAAGGTCATCCTCGAAACTTACCAGCTGCTGTGTCTCATTACGCTTATATCTTACATGAATCTCGTTAGCATCTACATACTCTATCACACCATCACCATCTGCATGAACCTGAATCCTTGCATCACGCGCAGCTTTTCCTTCAAGGCCTGTACCAACAATAGGCGCTTCAGGCTTGATCAAAGGAACAGCCTGACGTTGCATATTAGATCCCATCAAAGCACGGTTGGCATCATCATGCTCAAGAAACGGAATCAGAGAAGCACTCAATCCAACAATTTGATTGGGGGCCACATCCATGAATTCAACTTCTGTCTTATCAAGAATTGGGAAGTCACCAGTTTGACGACTTTTAATTTTATCATGAACAAAGTTTCCTTTGTCATCAATATCAATATTTGCCTGAGCAATCTTCGCCGTATCTTCCTCTTCTGCACTCAAGAAAGTAATCTTTTTCATATCTACTTTACCATTCTCCACTTTTCTATAAGGAGTCTCGATAAAGCCCATCTCATTTATCTTAGCATGCACACAAAGTGTAGAAATCAATCCAATGTTTGGACCTTCAGGCGTTTCAATAGTACAAAGTCTTCCATAATGCGAATAGTGCACGTCACGCACCTCAAAACCTGCACGCTCTCTACTCAAACCACCAGGTCCGAGTGCCGAAATACGACGCTTATGGGTAATCTCACTCAACGGATTAGTCTGGTCAAGGAACTGCGATAACTGAGAAGTTCCAAAAAATGAATTGATAACAGAAGAAAGTGTACGTGCGTTGATAAGATCAACTGGAGTAAACACTTCATTATCTCTTACATTCATTCTTTCGCGAATAGTACGAGCCATACGCGCAAGACCCACACCAAACTGGGCATATAATTGCTCCCCTACTGTACGTACACGACGATTACTTAAATGATCAATATCATCCACCTCGCTTTTACCATTTGTAAGCAATACGAGATACTTAATAATAGAGATGATATCTTCTTTTGTAAGCACTTTCTTTTCTAGTGGATAGTTAAGCCCAAGACGACGGTTGATTTTATATCTTCCTACTTCGCCCAAATCATAACGCTTATCACTAAAAAATAACTTATCAATGATGCCACGTGCTGTTTCATCATCAGGTGCATCAGCACCACGAAGTTGCTTGTATATATGTTGAACAGCCTCGAGCTCACTATTAGATGTGTCTTTATTTAATGTATTATAAATAATAGCATAGTCCCCACTCACTTCTTCCTTCTGAATGAAAATACTCTTTGTTTGCACTTCTATTATCTGAGCAATATTTTTCTCATCAAGAACAGTATCTCTTTCAAGAACAATCTCATTTCTTTCAATAGAAACTACTTCGCCGGTATCTTCATCTACAAAATCCTCTACCCATGTACGCAATACACGAGCAGCAAGACGCTTACCTAAGTTTTTCTCAAGAGTTTTTTTATCAGCTTTTATTTCATCTGCCATTCCAAACAGTTCAAGGATGTCCTTATCTGTTTCAAATCCAATGGAACGCAACAATGTAGTAACAGGAAACTTCTTTTTACGATCGATATAAGCAAACATCACATTATTGATGTCTGTAGCAAATTCCATCCATGCTCCTTTAAAAGGAATTACGCGAGCCGAATATATTTTTGTTCCGTTTGGATGAACTGATTGGCCAAAGAAAACTCCTGGTGAACGATGCAACTGACTTACCACTACACGCTCAGCACCATTGATAACAAAAGTTCCTCTTGGTGTCATGTAAGGAATATTGCCAAGGAATACATCCTGCACGATGGTCTGAAAATCCACATGCTCTTCATCGTTACAACTTAAGCGAAGCTTTGCTTTAAGAGGAACGGCATAAGTAAGCCCACGCTCAATACACTCTTCAATAGTGTAACGAGGAGGATCAACAAAATAATCCAAAAACTCAAGAACGAAAATATTTCTCGTATCAGTAATTGGAAAATTTTCCTTGAATACGCGAAAGAGTCCTTCCACATTTCTCTTGTCAGGGGTTGTTTCTAACTGGAAAAAATCTTTAAAAGATTGGATCTGAATTCCAAGCAAATCTGGTTGTTCAGCAATGAGTTCAACTTTACCGAAATTGAAACGCTTTGCAGAATTTGATTTTGTTGCAGGCATATTGTAAATAAGGCTTTTATATTGCGAAGGGCCTTTAATATTTAAGAGCTGTACTAATTATATACAACAACCCAAATTTAAAGGAGGGCAAAGGTAGGGGAAAATCTCCGTATCCTGAGCTTCAAAATGCCGTTTTTTAGCAAATTTGGTTTGATTTTTGATATGACCCCCATTTTTTACCCAGAAATACCCTTTTTCATGGTATCAAAACATAAAAAAAGGCCGGAAATTCATCCGGCCCTGACTATTTTCTAGAAAAAATTAGGCGATTTCTACCTCAGCACCTGCCTCAGTTAATTTAGCCTTAAGTTCTTCAGCTGTAGCTTTATCTACACCTTCTTTCACTGGCTTTGGAACTCCGTCTACTAAATCCTTAGCTTCTTTTAGTCCAAGTCCTGTAAGTTCCTTAACAATCTTAACGATAGCTAGTTTATTAGCTCCACTACTCTTAAGAATTACATTGAAAGATGTCTTTTCTTCTGCAGCGGCTCCACCACCTTCGCCACCTGCACTAACCATCACTGTTGCCGCAGCTGGTTCAATACCATATTCAGTCTTCAGAAATTCTGCAAGATCCTGAACTTCTTTTACTGTCAAGCCTACTAGGCTTTCAGCAAGTGCTTTTACGTCTGCCATAATGTGTTTTAATTTTTTCCCCGTTCATTTCCTTTAGGATCCGGGGGAATGTTTAAAAAAATTGTTTCTATAATAACGAAGCTTTAAGCTTCCGCATTATCCTATGATTCAGCCGGTGCATCAGCCGCTGGCACTTCACCTTCTTCTGAAGGAGGATTTTCTCCGGCAGAAGCCTCCGGTGCTTCAGGAGCAGCCTCTGCAGTCAATACAACTGCAGGAGTCTCTTCAATAGTTGCTGATGGCCCTTTTGGATTATCCTTATTCAGAAGAGCACCCAATACTCGCTGTATTGGCGATTGTAATAATCCAATAATATCACCAATCAATTCATTCTTTGTCTTAATCTGAGTAAGTGCCTTCAGTTGATTGTCCCCTACAAATACATCCCCATTGATGAACGCCGCTTTTAATACAGGTCTCTCATTATTATTTTCCTTACGGAAACTGCTGATAATAACTGCAGGCGCCTTAGGATTTTCACTAAATAACAAGGCTGTCACTTTGTGAAGTGAATCGTACATGCCCGCATACTTTTCGGCATCTAAACTTTCAAGCGCCTTACGAATAAGAGTATTTTTTGCAACCTTCATTTCAACTTGCTTATTAAAGCAATGTCCACGAAGCTTACTTATTTGCTCAACCGTTAGACTTTCTGTGTCTGTAACATAAAAGTTATTGTACTGGGAAAATTTTCCCTTCAACAACTCAATGACTTCATTTTTATCCTGCTTGGTCATAAAAAATATTTTTAAAAAATAGCGCTGGAACGCAATTTTTAATTTTGAACAGATTTAGTGTCTATTGTAATACCTGGACTCATTGAACTTGCCATACTTACCCCCTTCAAATAGGTTCCTTTAGAAGACGATGGCTTAAGCTTTAAAATAGCGTTTAATAATTCGTTGCAGTTCTCTTCAATCTTTTGCGAAGCAAAACTTACCCTTCCAATTGAAGCATGAACAATGCCAACTTTATCAACCTTAAAAGCAATCTTTCCACCTTTAAGATCATTGATAGCACCTGCAACATCATTAGTTACAGTTCCTGTCTTAGGATTAGGCATTAGGTTTCTAGGACCGAGTACCTTACCCAAACGACCTATCTTAGGCATCACTGAAGGAGTAGCAACAATTACGTCTATATCTGTCCAGCCCCCTTCAATCTTCTTAATAAATTCATCTAGTCCTACATAATCAGCACCTGCATCTTTTGCTTCAGCTTCTTTATCAGGGGTACATAACACAAGCACTTTTTTTGTTTTACCTGTTCCATGGGGAAGAGATACAGTACCCCTAATAGCTTGGTCTGCTTTTTTAGGATCGACACCTAAACGAATATGCAAATCAACTGAACTATCAAATCGGGTGGTATTAATTTCTTTTACTAAAGCAGCAGCCTCCTTAAGTGAGTAAGCTTTGTTGGCGTCAACCTTAGCGTTTGATATTTTTCTTTTCTTTGAGATCATGGTGAAAATATATTTAAGGTTGACTAATTAATTGTTATCCCATGGAGCTTTTCCTTCTACAGTAAGACCCATGCTCCGAGCTGTTCCAGCTATCATGCTCATGGCACTTTTCATTGTAAAAGCATTTAAATCCTCCATTTTATCTTTGGCGATAGCCTCTACCTGATCCCAGGTAACCTTACCAACCTTAATACGATTTGGCTCTTTACTTCCACCTTTAATCTTTGCAGCTTCTATAAGTTGCACAGCGGCAGGAGGAGTTTTAATAACAAAATCAAATGATTTATCGGCATATACTGTAATAAGAACGGGAAGTACTTTGCCTTGTTTTTCCTGGGTTCTAGCATTGAACTGCTTACAGAACTCCATGATGTTAATACCCTTGGAACCTAAAGCAGGTCCGATAGGCGGTGCTGGATTGGCTTGCCCTCCTTTACATTGGAGTTTGACAAAGCCAGTGATCTCTTTTGCCATTTTAATAACTTTTTTGGTTTTAACGTTAGGCTTTTAACCTAACTCCCAAGTACCCTTTCGGGATTCAAAAGAACTTGTTGGGGGCGCAAATATAGGCCATTCCTCAACATCAAACAAAAAAAAATGAACCAGCAGAATATTTTAAAATAAGAAAGACCCTATAATTAGGGCCTTAATAAAATATATAAGAAATATTTACTACTTAACACTTAGACCCTCTGCATAAAAGATAGCCTCCTTTTTGGGTTCTTTAATATCCGCAATCTCCTCTTTTGACTTCCCAGCATCTTCTGCATAATGCTTGAGCATTTCAACACTGGTTTCCTGTATTTTGCCACTGCCAGACAATACAATGGTTTTTCCAGTAAGTGATACCGGCACAAAAAAAGCATGCCCTTTCATCCTTACAAGGATACTTCCCTTTTCAGAATCAAGCTTTAACCAACATCCTTCTGCCTTACATACCTCGGTTACCTTTCCTTCAATCAATACGGGAGTGGATTCATTAGAAAGTGTAGGAAGAATTTTATTTATATCCACAACTTCATCAGCAGAAAAAGTTTTACCAAAAACCATTCCTGATTTGGCTTCAACACTGGGAGGCTGTGCCTGAATAGTAATAAATGCAAGAAGAATAAAAAATAAAAAAAGGCTTTTTTTCATGACTGAAATTTTTAGACTCTAATTAATTAAGAAATCTTCTCAACCTGCATATAGCTTAATTCCACAGGAGTAGCCCTTCCAAATATTTTTACCTGAACTTTCAGTTTTTTCTTTTCATCACTCACCTCTTCAATTACACCATTAAAATCATTAAACGGACCATCAATAATTTTAATTGTTTCTCCAATAATAAATGGCTCACTCATAGTAACACCGCCAGCATCACTCATCTCATCAACTTTTCCAAGCATCTTATTCACTTCGGCCTTACGCAATGATATTACATTACCCTTTGAGCCTTTGCCATCAGTAAGAAAATGCATTACATTACTCACATTACTGATTTGTTGAATCATTTCATCATTGAGTTTATTCTCTGCCACTTCTATCATAATATAACCAGGATAGAAATTCCGCTCTCGCATTACCTTTTTCCCATTCAATACTTTATACACTTTCTCCACTGGAAGAAATATCTGTTTGATAATCTTATCCCAGCCATTACGCACAATATCCTTGTCAAGATATTCTTTAATCTTCTTTTCCTTCCCACTCACCACGCGCAACACATACCACTTACTTTCCTTCAGTGTTTTTTCAACTAAAGCTGTAACTTCTTCCATGATTATTTGAATAAGGAGTAAATAAATTTAAGCGACCCATTAGCAACGAAATCCATTAACCCTACAACGGCTGTAATGAATAAAGTAGCCCCAAGTACGATCATCGTCGACTGTTGCAATTGCTCCCACTTTGGCCAAGAGACTTTTTCCATTAACTCGATGTAAGATTCTTTTACAAAAACACTAAACTTGTTCATAATACATTGTTTTATATCAAGCTATTAAATTTGTTCTGCACGGGCACTAGGATTCGAACCTAGATCAAAGGTTTTGGAGACCCGTATGCTACCGTTGCACCATGCCCGTAAGAAAGCTAAAAGCCATTAGCACGGGGCCAATAGCTTTTAGTAATATTACAAAGATAGTCCATTTTTCCAATCCGAACGTTGCAGTTCGGCAGCTATCTTTTATTTTAAAATCTCAGTAACCTGTCCAGCGCCTACAGTACGGCCACCTTCACGAATCGCAAATTTCAAACCTTTCTCCATTGCGATAGGCTGAATCAACTTAACAGTCAGGTTAGTATTATCGCCAGGCATCACCATTTCAGTTCCTGCAGCTAATTCAACTTCACCAGTTACGTCTGTAGTACGGAAATAGAATTGCGGACGATATTTATTAAAGAATGGAGTATGACGTCCACCTTCTTCTTTACTAAGTACATAAACTTCTCCTTTAAAATCAGTATGAGGAGTAATAGATCCTGGTTTGCAAAGCACCATACCACGACGGATCTGGCTTTTTTCAATACCACGAAGCAGCAAACCTGCATTATCTCCAGCCTCTCCTTCATCAAGAAGTTTTTTAAACATCTCAACTCCGGTAACTGTTGATGATAAAGGCTTTTCAATAAGACCAACAATTTCGATAGCCTCACCTACTTTAATTCTACCTCTTTCAATACGACCTGTAGCAACTGTACCACGACCTGTAATAGAGAATACATCCTCAACACTCATAAGGAATGGAAGATCTACCGGACGAGGAGGAAGAGGAATATAAGAATCAACAGCATCCATCAACTGATCGATAGCATCCATCCATTTTTGCTCTCCTGCAAGTGCCCCTGTAGCAGAACCTTTAATGATTGGAGTGTTATCGCCGTCAAAACCATATGAAGTAAGTAATTCCCTAATTTCCATTTCAACTAGCTCAAGAAGCTCAACGTCATCAACAAGATCGACCTTGTTCATAAAAACAACAACTTGAGGAACTCCTACCTGACGAGCCAAAAGAATATGCTCCTTAGTTTGAGGCATTGGACCATCAGTAGCAGCTACCACTAGAATAGCACCATCCATCTGGGCAGCACCAGTAATCATGTTCTTTACATAGTCAGCGTGACCTGGACAATCCACGTGTGCATAGTGGCGACTAGCCGTAGCATATTCAACGTGAGCTGTATTAATAGTGATACCTCTTTCTTTTTCTTCAGGTGCACCATCAATATCATCATAGTTTTTTTTCTCCGCCAAACCTTTTTTTGACAAAATATCGGTTATAGCGGCAGTTAATGTGGTTTTACCATGATCTACGTGACCGATGGTTCCAACGTTTACGTGGGGTTTATCCCTTTTGAATGATTCTTTTGCCATTTTATACTTTTTAAAAGTTGAATTTAATTGGGCCAGCATTTTATGTCCGCCAACCCAAAGACAATTTATTTTTATCCGTTTTCTAGGATAGAGCCGTTAAAGAGAATTGAACTCTTGACCTCTTCCTTACCAAGGAAGTGCTCTACCACTGAGCTACAACGGCTTGTTCACTGCCATTGCAGCACCGTGAGCGGAAGACCGGGCTCGAACCGGCCACCTATAGCTTGGAAGGCTATCGCTCTACCAAATGAGCTACTTCCGCAAATATAAGGAGGATGCAAATTTACATCCCTGACTGCAAAATAAAGAACTAATGTGGGCAGTGGTGGATTCGAACCACCGAAGTCGAAAGACAGCGGATTTACAGTCCGCCCCATTTGGCCACTCTGGTAACTGCCCTCTGAGCCGAAGAAGGGAGTCGAACCCCCGACCTACTGATTACAAATCAGTTGCTCTACCAACTGAGCTACTTCGGCAATATGGTATAAAAATGAAGAATGACCAACCATCCTAACAACTTAAACCAACATAGATATTAAGAACTATTACTCAAAAAAAAATACTTTAAACCAGGTTTTTTTTAGGTAGGCAAAGGTAAGAGAAAATGGTTAATACAAAAACTTTGCAGGAAATATTTTTACGCTACCCCTGATGTTTCTTAAATTAAAAAACCCGCATTACTGCGGGAAATTAAAAAAGTGTCAGACTTATCAGGCCACCTGACGGTCCTTTTGACGCTTTATCTGGTTGATGACCGCATCCATCGCCCAGTCAAAACTCTCCTCAAATGATTTAGATGTCTGCTTTACAAAAAATTCATGTCTTGGAATGACTACCCTTATTTCCACTACCTTATCCTTAATATTGTGGACAATATTATCAAGTTTTAAAAAAACATCAACCCTTGAAATCTTTTCATGGAATTGAGAAAGTTTGACTAGTTTTTTCTCTACAAAAGAGATGAGCTTAGCATCTGCATCAAAGTGAACAGCTTGAATCTTTAAGTTCATAATCTATGATTTACTGAGTAAAAAAATAAAAATATTTCAAGTAAAAATATCCATAGGCAAGAAGTTCTTTGTAAAAGCAACCGCTTTTTGAAATACTTCCTTGAAGTTACAATATCTAACGTACTACTCGAAAATAAATTTCATGAAATTCTACTTTTTTTATGATTCTAATCATGCTCTCGGATGAGCCTTCTTGTGAATCTCCTTTAGCTTAGCTATGTTATTATGAGTATAGATTTGAGTAGCAGCAAGACTACTGTGACCTAGCAGCTCTTTAACGGCATTAATGTCGGCTCCGTTATTAGTAAGATGGGTAGCAAAAGTATGGCGGAGTACGTGAGGGCTTTTCTTTTCAGAAGTAGTAACCATAGACAAATACTTAGTAGTTAAATTGTACAAATACTTTGCGTATAACTTATTCCCCGAAGCACTCACCAGCAAATGGCCCTCAGGAGTAGCCAACCCCTCTTTTTTCTTCTCAGCTAGATAGTGTTTGAGGGAACCCATCATTGTATTTCCAATAGGAATAATCCTTTCCTTACTCCCCTTGCCAAGCACCTTCAAAGAGCTGCGTGAAAGATCTACATGATTTTCTTTTAGATTCAGCAATTCGGCCTGCCGCATCCCAGTATGGTATAATAATTCTAAGGCAAGACGATTGGTCATTCCCTCAAAATCACTAGAGAATTCTACAGCATTAAATAATACTTGCATTTCCTCTTTCTCTATATACTTAGGAAGCCTTTTGCTAATCTTAGGAGAAATAATACCTGTAACAGGACTAACTTTTACTTCCTCCTCTCTTAACTGATGTTTGAAAAAAGATTTTAATGTGGATAGTTTGCGGTTAATACTCTTAGACGTAATGCCTTCATCTTTCATTGAAGCCATCCAGCTCCTTACAAAGGCCGCCTTTATTTCAGCAGTGGGTGTCTCGCCAAATTGAGCCTGCATAAATACCCCAAAACCTGTAAGATCATTTTGATAAGAAATAATAGTATTCCTGGAATACCTCTTTTGAAACTTAAGGTAATCGAGAAAGGACCTAACAGAAAAATCAAAGCTTTTGGGCATAAAAAAACTGATAACCAAATGTAGTTATCAGTTCCTTAAAATTTTGACAATTATCTTAATGTTTAGCTTTCAATTTTACCTGAAGCCATCTGCTGCTTATAGACAGCCTTAAGCACCTTAGTACGATGTCTGATAGAAGGCTTAATAAAAGCTTGTCTCTCCCTCAACTGGAGTAAAACACGGCTTTTTTCGAATTTCTTCTTATACTTTTTGAGTGCTTTATCAATATTCTCGCAATCTTTTGAATCAATAATTAACATATAATACTCCTTTTAAATTGTTCTTTAAGCGGCCGCAAATATAATGACTTTCTCTAGAACCAAGAAATTCTGATGCCAAAACCCGAAATTTGCATCATGTTTACAGGAATCATTGAAAAAGTGGGGGTTGTAAAAGAAGTGACAGTATCTGGCAAAAATCGGATTTTCTGGATTCTTTCCAACCTGGCTGAAGATCTAAAACCAGACCAAAGCATCAGTCATAATGGGGTGTGCCTCACTGTAGAAGAGGTAATTCCACCACTACACAGGGTAACAGCAGTGGAAGAAACACTTAATAAGACCACCTTAGGAAATTGGACCCCTGGCACCTCTATTAATCTTGAAAGAGCCCTTCAGCCAAATGGAAGGCTAGATGGCCATTTTGTGCAGGGACATGTAGATGCAACTGCTACATGTACAGAAATAACTAGCAAAGAGGGAAGTACCGAATACACCTTTGCCATAGATAAGGCCTATCAAGGACTTATTATTGAAAAAGGCTCCATCACTGTAAATGGCATCAGCCTAACTACTTTCAATACCTCAGATAATAATTTCACTGTAGCCATTGTTCCCTATACTTCTGAATTTACAAACATGAAAATGCTTACAATTGGCACAAAAGTGAATATTGAATTTGATATGATTGGGAAATATTTGGAAAAAATAATCCTGAAACAAAAAAATCAAAAGTAATCAGATCTTCTTACCTGCCATTGCCTTACTAATAGCATTATCCATAATACGCTCAGCATAAGGCTGTGAAATATCATTTAAAGCTTGCAGTTTTTTTTGAATAAGGTCTTTATCTTCCATTGTAATGGAAAGCTGAAGCGCCTGCATGGCTTCAGCAGTAGTGAGTAACTCCTCTCTTGTAAGTTGCTCCCTATTCTTTTGAAGAAAATGCTCCGTTGTCTTTAACAACTGCTCACCCTCGGTTTTTGCTTCAGTAAGTGCACGCATCACAATATCTTCCTTTGCAAACTGAACTGATTCAATAAGCATCCTCTCCACCTCAGCATCCGTTAGACCATACTGAGGTTTTACTTCAATCTGCTGGACTACTCCGCTTCGTAATTCTTTTGCAGAAACAGTTAGAATGCCATCTGCATTAACAAGAAACACAACTTCTATTTTAGGAAAGCCTGCAGGCATCCCTGGAATACCTGAAAGATTGAACTCAGCTAATTTCCTATTGTCTTTTACAAGATCGCGCTCTCCCTGAAAAATACTAACACGCATACCTGACTGCCCATCCACCTGTGTTGTATACTGGCGAGCAGCCTTAGCAGGAATACGGGTATTCCTTGGAATTAAAATATCCATGAGTCCTCCAGCAGTTTCAATACCCAAACTCAAGGGAGTAATATCTAACAAAAGATTTTCCTTGTTATTACCTGCCAAAATATCTGCCTGAATTGCAGCCCCTAAAGCCACTACTTCATCAGGATCTACTGTATCTAACACCTTTCTGCCAAAAAAATTACCCACTTTGTTTTTTATTAAAGGAACCCTAGTAGAGCCACCAACCATTACTACTTCATGAATGGCTGAACTTTTAATTTCTGCATCTGCTAATGCTTTGCCACAACATATTAATGTTCTTTCAATAAGTGGCTCAATAAGAAATTCAAACTCTTTAAGAGAAAGAGTAAGCACATAATTATCAATACTATCCTCATACCTTTCATTATAAGAAAGATATTTTTTCGCCTCCTCTGCTTTCAGACGAAGTAACTGATTAAGCGATCGATTAGCAACAAGTTGTTCTTTGCTGATAGTATGATGAAGCATCCAGTATTCTACAATGGCTTTATCAAGATCATCTCCACCCAAATAAGTATCTCCATTAGTAGACAGTACTTCATAAATACCATCAGATATTCGTAACACTGAAATGTCAAAAGTTCCTCCTCCAAGATCATATACCGCAATTACCTTATCCTCACTACCCTTTTCAATCCCCATGCCATAAGCCAAACTTGCCGCGGTAGGCTCATTAATAATTCTTAGCACATCAAGGCCTGCAAGTTTTCCAGCATCCCTTGTAGCCTGACGCTGTGTATCATTAAAATAAGCCGGCACCGTGATAACAGCTTTAATTACTGGAGTTTTAAGAATATGTTCAGCACGGCTCTTTAATTCTTTAAGTATAAAAGAAGAAAGATCAATTGGCGAATAAAAACGATCGCCAATCTGAACCTTTACCAAACTCTCCTTATTATCATCAATAACTTTATAAGAGAAATAAGATGAATGCTCTTTAATATCACGATAACTTTTGCCCATAAGGCGCTTGGCAGAAAAAATAGTACGCTCCGGATCAGTTACCAAATGGGCTCTTGCATCCTCCCCCACTATCACATTTGATAACTCATCAAAATAAATAACAGAAGGAACTAAAGAAGAGGCATCATGCTCTCTTAAAGCTATAGGATTGCGTGTTTCAGGGTGGATAAAAGCCACAAGACTATTAGTAGTACCCAAATCAATACCAACAATCATTTCTTTTTGCTGAAGACTACCAGTAGCAATATTTATTCCTATACGAGCCATAATTAGGTGTAAAAATAGTTATAAAAAAAGCAACCTTATCGGTTGCCTTAAATAAACATTTTTTTAATAGCTATCTCATCAGATACATTTTACCATATCCCTTATTGAAATATCGATCAGTATTGTTAATCCCGCTACTTATTACATCCCCATTGGCATTTCTGCCATCATACTTATCCAATCTATGGCCATTTAAGTTAGTAAGTACCCTATACAAATAAACTCCATTGGCCAACTTTTGACCGTACATATCTGTTCCATCCCATTTAAATTCGGTTATATTATTGCCAATATGAATGGGGCCAAGTTCCTGAGTAGTTATTTCTCTAACAATCTTGCCAGAAATAGTAAGTATCTGAATTCGAATGTTCTGAGGTATATCCTGGCCGGTAACAGTAAAAACAAAAGCAGTGGAGGTAGTGAATGGATTTGGATAATTGAGCAGATTAGAAATCATCGGCTTATTGATCACATTAAAAGTAACACGATAGCTAAGATCACCTGCGGTATTTCCCATTACATCTTTTCCTGAAACAATAAGTTCATACTCTCCATCCTCAAAGAAAGTAGGATTAAATTCAATGCTGGCAGTATTATCGCCTGAAGAAATATCAGCAGGTATAAATCGCATAGTATCCCCACCAAAATAATATTGCCTTAAATTAGATTCATTAGGGAAGCGAACCTGTACTTTTAAAAGAGAAGTATCTGCCAAGGCAAGATAATGGCTCTCATCCTTTAACTCTATCAAAATCTTAGGACGAGAAGAAACGATATCAGTATTTAAAATATGTACCCCATCAAATGTAACATCTAGCAAAGGATTATAATTATCAGGCCTCACAAAAAATTCTTTAAAAAGCACATTATTATAATGATACATTTCCTGCTGGTCTCCATCCGGATTCACTTCTACAAATAAAGTATTCATACCCTCCAGATCATTTGTATTGATAGCATAATGAATAATAAGCGTATCCCCTGCCAACAATACCTTCCCTTTGGGAATATCAAAATTGAGAGGATTGTTATTTCGATCTGTGACAACAAACCTAAATTTCATCAGCGTATCGAATGCCGTTTCACTGATATTCTTGAAGGCTAAGGAGAAATCAAGAGGCTGACCCTGATCAACAGAGTCAGGCATTTGAAATAATAAATTTGGAGCTACCGCGCCTTCAGGAATATAATCAGCATTAATTCTGAAATAACTTAGTTGCTGAGGAGTGATATATTTTTTATCACTATTTAGCAGCCTTAATTTAAGTCTGGGATATAAAGATGCATCTACAAAATTGAGGCTTGTATCAATAGAAGGATTAATTGTTCTAAGAAAATCTTCAGCGCCAGAATTATTCACACCTATAACCTCAACTGCCGAGATATCCCCCGGAGGCAAAGGGTCAGAGGTAGTACTTCTCCAATGAAGCGACTCCCATCTCCGTGCTGGGCCAAAAGCTGGCGAAGAAATAGATCCGTCAGTAAAGGTTGTCGTTAAATTGAAAGTCTTATCTATATAAGTAGAATCTTTAGGGCCTATTATTTGAGTGGATGCAAAACCAGAATTTCCCTTTTTGAAAAAATAAAGGAAGGGAAGATTTTTATAAAAACTATCAACTTGAGTAAAGCCTATAGATTTTAATTTATGATAAAGCGAATTGCCAGAACCTAGCGCAATGGTATCACTCTTCCATTGATTAATAAACGAAGTGTTCACAAATTGACGCCCCAGATTTGTAATAGCAACATACATGCCATCAGGTATGCTGTCTATGAAATCCATGGCGCTTTTCCTAGAAACAGCATCATTGTATGGAAATTCAAAAAAAGCTCTTGTAGAATCATAAGGTGTAGCTGAATTTTGACAAACGTACTTACTCCCATACAATCCGTTAGTAGCACTCACATTTCTATTCCTCCAAGGAGTAAGTGAGGAGGTATCAAATACATAAAACTGAATATTACTATAGCCGCAACCATAAAACTCCAACTGATCAAAATCAAGATTAACATTTATCTTGTCATAATTATAATAAGGATATAGCCCCGTCCTGATTGTCAAATTACGTTGAAGAGTTTTAAATTTAAATTTACGATCACTATCCAACTGAATATTATTATATACAGATTTAAGATGCTGATAATAATGAGACTGATTAAATCCAGAACTACTTCCTGCCAGATAAATAAACGACGATTGATTCCATATATAATTAGCAGTCCCCAAAGGCACCATCGCTACTCTCCAATAATATACAGTGCTATCTGCGAAGATTAAATTACTAGGCCTAAACTCAACAATTCCTCCTAGTCCACTCTGATTATAAGTTTTTTTTAATGGCGAATTAAATAACTCTGTGGTATCAATTTCCATTGTGTATTGCCTTAACCCACTCAAAGGATTTGCAGTACTAGCAGTAAAAGTCAGATTTTGATGATTAATAATTGAATATTCATAAGGATAAGCAGGCCTGAGCTCATCCTCAAAAATGTAAAAATCTTTAGTGATACTATTATTACTCTCATACAATTCATCAATACTATTCAGAGGATCAATGTTGACAATGATTTGATTAAGCCCCTTATCAGTGAGAGGATTAATAGAAACCTGAAGCAAAATAGAATCAATGTATCTCAATCCTGGAATCCGGCCATTAAACAATACCCGAATACTATCATTGGGCAATTTTCTTTTAACTGTTACCAATAATGAATCATCAATAGCTTTTCCAATATTCATGAAACTGACATTAAGATTGAATTGATTATCCGCAACAGAAATAATATTAGGACTTATTTTCACAAGCTGGTCTTCTATTACAAAGTCAGGCTTTTGGGAAGTATTCAACTTTATAGCTGGATCGCCATCGAGATTAAGTTCCTCAAGATGTATCCTTGTATAAAAATCAATATTAGGATTACCCCCGCCGAGAGTTTCATTAACTTTTCTCATTTGATCTCCTATTGATTGCCCATACATCAAATGTGAAAAATTATTATAAAGAGCGGTGTTATAATAATCCAGAAACAGAGGTATTCCAAAGTGACTATCTGCAATAAATCCTATACTACCTTTTTGATCGGCAAGTACATATTTTTCAGAAAGACAGAGATTACCTGTTAATCTGAGTGAGTCAAAAACAAAATAATTTCCCGCATTACACCCGCTTACATTGAAAAAAGGGTATTTCCCTATATTATTATATACTGAAGGATTACTTAAATTAAACTCAAATGTATTTGCAGATGAATGGCCAAAATATCCTATAAAAGCAAGTCCTTCATTGAATAAATCCTCAATACGTTGACTATTTGCCTGCTGAATGACGGCTGTGCTAGTTTTGGTAAACGTGTTAACATTCGCCCCCATCATTGTTTGATCTGCAATATGTTCATACGCCTCCATATATTGACGAAAGGTTTCACTTTCTACAGTATCCTTACCACCCACAACATGTATAAAATTTTTCATCCAAGCCTTATCGATAATAAAAGGACTTGAGCTTTTCTGAGCCTGCTCATATTGAATTACTTTCTTTAAATACGCTTTTAGCTCATCAGTATTTATTGCAGGGATTCGACCTATAGGTACTATTGGCAATTGTGTACCCGGTTGCGAAACTAGCAACACATCTGAAGCTGGCCACCCAAATGTAGTTACTAAATTCAACCTCTGAGCAAGCCTATTACTTTCATTATTTCGAGCATCACGATAATCTACACCCCTACCAATAATAGTTACAAACTTAGGAGAAGAAGAAAATGAAGCAGCAGCAAAACGGATAAAATCTCTTATGGATCCTGGATGATTTTTAATGCCAAAGGCAAACTGATCTGTTAATTCCTCTATATCAAATATTTTAGCATTGAACCGTCCTCCTTCCATTGAACTTCGGTATGCCCTATACTGATCAACATAATTAACTCCATTGCCATCATTAAATAAAAAAGGATTACTAATAATAATATAGTCAGCCTGATTAGAAGCAAGGCTATAATCAGTAAAAATTTTAGTAGATATATTACTAATCTGATTCACCGCAGTAGCATCCTGACTCAATAAAATAAATTTCCTTGAAGAAATAGTCGAAGGGGGTAATACAAATTTTATTTTGCCAGGGGTAGATACAATATCTCCAGTATAACGTCTTCCTTCGGTAACATCATAAAGTATTGGGGCAAGTGTTCCAAAATTAAAACTTTCAATTAAAAGATAATTCCCTGAAGGAGCAGCAGATAATTCAAAATCAAATACTTTCTGATTATTAAAAATAAATCGAGCCGGATAAGTAATACCTATACTTGCTACTACAATTCGGTCAGTTGAGACTAAACTACTATCGCTAACAACAAGCGTTATACTATTAGAACTTAGCAGATAAGAAAGTGGAAGATTATTTACATTGACAGACTGAGAGGTAAATCCAAACATAGCACTATCATAAACGGTAGTAGTGCCTACTTTTAATCTGAGATTTCTCGAATTGCCTGCATTACCAAATGCAACTGTTCTTACCGAAAAACCACTTGAAGGACCGGCACTATAGACATTAAGGCTTCCAAAAGCCTGATTAAGATTACAGCAGGGAGAAAAATCATTTGTAGTGTACCCTTCCCCCTGATCATAAGCAGAAGAATATATATACTCCCCAACTATTTTTGCAAATCCTCTATTCAGCCAGCGCCTATAATAAATATCCGTTTTACGAATAAAATAACTTTCCGCCAACATTGATCCCGGAGAAACATTTACAGTGTTTACATAACGCAGATTATTGCCTGCAGTATTCACGGTAAGAAAATATGATACAGTATCTGTTTCAAGACTATAACGCTGGTTTAACTGATACCCACTGTTTTGATACAATTGATTGTCGGGCCTGCCATCATTCATCTCTCCCCAGAATTCAATATAATCAGCTGCGCCAAGAACTGCATTTGTAACTGAAGTAAAAAGTCTAACCTGCTGGCCATTCCGCCAAAGCTGAAAATAATCAGCATTAACTCCTGACAACCCTATGGCAGCAAGTTCCTGCTGACTTATACGACACAAAGTATCCTTAGCAATCCTGAACTTGTTGTAAGTCTTGCTATAATCGATCCAGCTATTATTCAATTGTGCTTGACTCTGTAATACAGAGATCATTAACAAAAGCGGAATCAATAATTTCCTCATTAGCATATAGATTTATTCTTGTTTCTTGCCCAAATTTATACTAAGTGAAAAAACATGTGTATATAAAGGATTGGTTTGATTAGCTAAATTTGAAAAAGCATAATCAATGGTTACATTATTTATTTTAAATCCAGCCCCAATGCTAGGTTGATAAATCCAAACTTTTTTCTGATTTAATGTATCTCCATCAGCAAGAGCTTTTTGAAAATTAGTAACACCTCCTCTAACAAAAAAAACATCTTTAATAGAAACCTCTATTCCAAAATGAGGATCAATATTAATGGCATTACTGCTAACAATAGTATTGCGCCTACCATCAAATGTAAGATCCAGATCTAGATTAGGCTGCAGCTTTACAGCCTTACCCAATTTAAAATCATAGCTACCTCCAATTGTAAGTCGGGGGGCTGTCAGCTCGGTAGAATGAATAGGAATATCATTATTTGTAAGATATAATACTTCTTTTTCCTTATCAGTAAAATTAAACGACCAGGCATTAAAAGTGGTAGTAAGGTCCTTAACTACAGCACCTGCATGCCAGCGCTGGCCATGTATCTGCAATCCTGCATCTAATCCAAAACCCCAGGCAGATGCAAAACTTCCTACTTTACGATGTATCACCTTGGCATTAACGCCAAAACTCATAAAAAGGTCGTCCCTTTCTATTACTCTTTGAGCATATGAAAAAAGAAAAGCATAATCAGCAGAAGAGAAGCTCTGAATATTGTTATAATTTATACTCCCATCAGGTTCTACTAGAAATAAAGTATTGGGGATATCATCTACAGCAAAGCGAAGTAGAGAAAACCCCAAAGTCCTTTTTGTTTCTTTGACGGGAATAGCAACAGAAGCAAAATCATATTTGGCTATCCCTGCAAAATAATCGGCATGCATCAATCCAATATCTGGATTATATACCCAAGCCAAACCAGCAGGATTCCAGTAGCCCGACATTGCATCTTCTGTATTTGACACCTGAGCACCTCCCATCGCCAGACCCTTTGCCCCAGCCCCTATATTAAGAAATTCATTAGAGTATTTTCTAAACTGACAAAAAGAAAGATTTGTGCAGGAAAACAAAATAATTATCAGGCAAAGTCGCCTCATATCAATTTCAATTGTTGTTAAGATATTACGCTTACAAGATAATATTATTAACGTACATTTTCTCGTAAAATTGCCCCATAACCAAGAGGCTGTTATCAAAATTACAACTATTAGAATGTAAAACAACATTAGAAGGAACCCCTAACAAAAACTTATTTAGTTTAACAGATCATTTGTGCCTGCCAGTATGCTGCAATTAAAAAAATCTGCCGCATCTTTGCTTAGTTCAGCCATAGTGAACCTATAAAATTTGAAAATGAATAAACTCATTGAAGAACTAAAATGGAGGGGGATGATTCAGGATATCATGCCCGGAACAGAAGAACAGCTTAATAAAGAACAAACCACAGGATATATTGGATTTGATCCAACTGCCGATAGCCTTCATATAGGGAGCCTGGTACCAATTTTAATGCTGGTGCATTTGCAAAAAGCTGGCCACAAGCCCATTGCCCTTATAGGTGGTGCCACTGGTATGGTAGGCGACCCCAGTGGTAAAAGTGATGAAAGAAACTTACTTGACGAAGCAACCATCAGAAAAAATGCAGAGGGTGTGAAAAAACAACTCGAAAAATTTCTTGATTTTGACCCTTCAAAGCAAAATGCTGCTGAAATGACCAATAATATTGATTGGTTTAAAAATATCACTTTTCTTGATTTTATAAGAGACATTGGCAAGCACATTACCGTGAATTATATGATGGCCAAGGATAGCGTTAAAAATAGATTAGCAGGCGAATCAGGAATGTCATTTACTGAATTTACCTACCAACTAGTACAGGGCTATGATTTTTACTGGCTTTTCAATAACCATAAATGCAAATTGCAAATGGGTGGCAGCGACCAGTGGGGAAATATTGTTACAGGAACCGAACTCATTCGCAAAAAAACATCAAAAGACGCGTTTGCCTTTACCTGCCCGCTAATTACTAAGGCTGATGGAGGAAAATTCGGGAAAACCGAAAAAGGGAATATCTGGCTCGATCCAATTCGCACCTCGCCTTACCAATTCTATCAATTCTGGCTGAATGCCTCTGACGATGATGCTACAAAATGGATCAAAATTTTCACCTTCCGCCCAAAAGATGAAATAGAAAAAATAATTAGTGATCATAAATCAGATCCTGCCGGAAGAAAATTACAGCATGCTCTTGCCGAAGATCTTACCATTTTTGTACATGGCGCTGATGAACTTCAAAAAGCCATAGAAACTACTGATAAGCTATTTTCAGGAAATACTTCTGCCGAAACAATGAGCGAGGATGAACTATCTTCCATTGAAGGTATCATGAAATGTAATTATAGTATTACTTCACTCCAACAAGGAGTGGAAGCCTTAACCTTTCTTACAGAAATAAATATTTTTACAAGTAAAGGTGAGGCAAGAAAGATGATACAAAATGGAGGCCTAAGTATTAACCGTAAAAAAGTAAACGACGCGCAATCTATTGTAAACAGCAGTATGCTGCTTCATAATAAATTTATACTGGTGCAAAAAGGAAAGAAAAACTATTATTTGGTAAGTGTGCTATGATAAATTATTTAATAAAATAGGTCTCCAAGTGGAGACCTATTAATTTCTCAAACTAAATATCCTATTGTTCGGTAACAACAAAAGTAATAGGCTGTCTTCTATAGGCATTCACATTTCTACCATTCTGAAGCGCAGGCGTCCATTTAGGACCTTTTTTGATAATTTTTACAGCTTCCTCTTCCATCCCATACCCATGCTTGGTTTCAGCGGTTACATCACTAATTGTACCATCTTTACTAACAATAAAACGAATAACAACTTGGTAAGTACCTTCAGGAGCAGCATTATCAATAGGAACATTAGGATCAAGGTTTTTTCTAAGATACCTCACCCAAGCTTGCTCTCCTCCTGGAAATCCAGCTTCTATTTCAACCTTGCTGAAAATCTTATTTTCGTCATCACTAGGAGCTTGCGCCACTTTTGATCCATCATCAAAAGGCGCTACAATGGCATTAGTATTATCACTTTCAACTGTTTTAGTACTAATTACCTGTTCATCCTTGATATCTTCAATCTTTTCTTCAGGCTTTACCTCTTCATCTTTAACAATCTTTGGTGGCGTAAATTTTACCTGATTTAATTCTGGTGGTGGTGGTGGTTTTGGCGGTGGCGGAGGGGGCGGTGGCTCATCCTGCTTTATTTCGGCAAGCTGGGTATCCATAACATTAAAGTCGGTCCTGCTAGAATTGCTCTTAATAAAATTGACAACAAAAAAACTGAGAACAATAATAAGAATTGCCAAATATGTTATAATAAGCGCTTTTCCTAGAGTCTTATTATAACCTCTGCGCAAATCATAAGCACCATAGTCCTTATTTCTTCCTTCGAATACAATATCAAGGATGTCAGAGGATAATATTTTATTTGCTTCCATAATTTACTGCTTTGAGTTCAGACTTATTGTATCCCGTTTGCTTTTTCAGTCTCTGTTATCATCATCTCTTCCTGTGGAGTAATATCTACTTCAGCATAATGCCCAGGAGGAACTGCTGAAATAGCCATTTCATCCAAGATATCAATAGCATTTTTAAATGTGGATTCCTTTGTGGATTTAATAATGTACATTAAATCTCCAGGAGGTGTACTTTTCTTTTTCCTAGCGATAATTTCTCTAACTTCTTTAAAATTTGAACTCTTGAATTGTTCGCTGAGCTTGTCAGCCTGCAACTGTCCAAAATAATAGTATACATTATTACCTTTCCCTAGTAATAATGTTAAAACTCCAGACTCCTTAACCTTCACTTGTGTTGTTGTATCATCCTTAGGCTCATTCATAGACATGGCAGTAGGCTGGCTCATAGTAGTAGTAAAAACGAAGAATGTAATAAGCAAAAAACCGAGATCAACCATGGGAGTTAGATCAACTCTAGTTGATAATTTTTTCGCTTTTTTTACTCCTGGACCTTTATGATGGGAACCTGAGGAAACATCCATTTCTGCCATAGCAAAATATTTTATTTATTTCTTTGAATTGTGTCCTGTTAAAAATAATTCAGATCCAACCGGAACAGGCTCATTATTAGTCACAATTCTGAACTTAAAAATTTCATTTTTCTTAAACGCTTGTTTTACACTTTTAAAAATTGGATAAAGTGCTTCATTATCTCCTTTGACCAGCAACATTTCCTGCAGCTTACGCTGATCGGTTCCAGCATAAGCTGTTACCACCCCTTTAATCCAAGCTACAAGTTCATTGTGAGCCGTATCTGCAACAGGAATTCCTTCCATACTTGTAGCAGGAATATTTTCTCCTGAGGAAATATAAGATTTTACCTTGCTTAATGGCAAGCCATAAAATTGCGCTTTTTTCCATTTAGCCATTTCTACAGAGGTCAGTTGAAGATCATTATCACGATTTACATTTTCTAGAATTTCAGCTTTCCTGGTACCATCTCCTAGCATAAGAAATACCTTGCCATTTTTTGTCATAGTAATTAGAATAGCATTATCGGGGGCAGCTTTAGAAGAAACTGAAGTAGGAGGATTTACGGCAAGTACCTCAGGGGGCTTAGTTTTAGTAGCAAGAATAAAGAATGACAACAATAGAAAAGCCACATCACACATAGCAGTCATGTCAATATTTGTACTCTTCCTAGGAATTTTTACTTTCGGCATTCTGTAAAAATTAAATGAACTATTAATAAAGATGAATCACAAGAACCTTTTCCATACGTTATTTGTACAGAGAAGCAAAAGATTGGGTTAAAGTAAAGCCTGACTCATCTATACCATAGGTAATACTATCGATTTTTGTAGTGAACATATTGTAGAATACGATAGCAAAAGCAGAGGTACCAATACCCAAAGCTGTATTATAAAGCGCCTCTGAGATACCAACTGAAAGTTTGTTGGCAGCTGCTCCACCACCCGAATCTTCACCCAAGGCAGAGAATGAACGTATCATTCCAAGCACTGTACCCAAAAGCCCCATCAAAGTAGCAATAGAGGCAATAGTAGAAAGGAAAACGAGGTTTTTCTCCAGCATTGGAAGCTCAAGAGATGTTGCCTCTTCTACTTCTTTCTGAATAGATATTACTTTTTGATCAGTTGTAAGCTCATTATTTGATATCATAGCACGGTAGCGATGCAATCCTGCCTTCATTACATTGCCTACACTACCTTTCTGCTTATCACATTCAGCAAGTGCTGCATCTACATTTTTATTAGCAAGATGATATTGTACTTTACGAATGAAATCAGCATTACTTCCTGCTCCATTGGCTTTTTTAATAGTAATAAATCTCTCAATAACGAAAGTTATCATTGTCAGAAAAGATCCTATCAATATAGGCACAATAATTCCCCCTAAGTACATTTTGCTTAATGCAGAATGGGGACCTTCCCTATCTGGCCAGAAAAAACCTGTTCCAGGCTTATCAAAATTAGAGGCACTACCTAATCCGAAACGCCAGATTATATAGCCAATAATTACGCATAAAATTGGCGCTAAAAGTGAAATTGCATTACTTGATTTCTTTACCTGAACTGAAGTAACAGGTTTAATAGTTGCAGTTGGTTTGGTTTCTGCCATAACATTCAAATTTTGAAATAGTGAAATTTTTTAGTTTCGATTTAAGGTCACAATTTTAAGAAAAAAGACTCAAAAAAAGCCAATAAACCAATTATTTACAACGAATTTATATATAATTCTGATTGTAGTGGGAAATTGGTCAATAAATAACTAATACTTAATATGGGGCCTAATCCCCTATTCATATCTAAGCGCTACGATCGGGTCTAGCTTGGAAGCCTTCACTGCAGGATAATAACCTGCACCCAGACCTACAATAAAACATACCACAACCCCTGCACTTACCCAACCCCATGGAACTACAAGCCATGTATTCAACAAAACAGCTACCACATTCCCTAACAAAACTCCACTCAATATACCAGCAATTGCACCCATTAGGCTTATCAATACCGACTCAAATAGAAACATAGTGCGAATATCCCTTCGAGTACTACCCAAGGCTTTTGCCATACCAATCTCTTTTGTTCGTTCGTTAACTGCAACTAGCATAATATTCATAAGTCCGATAGCAGCTCCTAACAAAGTAATAAAAGCAATACCTATGGTACCTTTTTCAAGAAAACCCAAATTATTCAATAAAGCCTCAGCTATACTATCACTTTTATCTATATAAAAATTATCACCTTCTTTCACATCAAGCTTTCTGATGGGCCGAAATACTGCCCTTGCTTCCCCCGTTGCTACTTCCATCAACTTCAAATCACCCACCTTAACTCCAATATTATAAGATGCTGCAGATGAACTATACAAGCGTCGAATATTATTATAAGAAGTAAGAATAATCTTACTTGTATTAAAAAAAGCACTTGACCCCTTGTCTTCAAGAATAGCAACTACCCTATAAGGGATATGATCAACATGTACAACAGCATCTAATGCCCTTGACATATTTTCAGAAAATAATTTCCTAGCAACCGCCTCCCCCAACATGCAAACATTTTGCCCTGATTCAATTTCTCCCGGAGAAAAATTTCTTCCATAGGCAATATTGTAACCATTGAGATCTAGATAATTTTGATCACCGCCAAAAACATTAACCTCAGGATTGGTTTTACGACTTCCTATATTCACAACAACAGCAGAAGGGCCTCGCAAAGCAATACTTACCTTAGACCCAGGAAAATCATAGCGCGATTGAAAATCTTTTGCTTCGTCGTAACTAATCGGTCTGCCAAGATTTGATTTCTTTTCTTTAAGGCTTGTCTTTTTTGCCTCACTCCCCTGACGGTGCCCTCCTAACTGGATATTTCTTTCCTTATATCGAATACTGAAAGCATTGGAACCCATAGTAGAAAAACTTTGAGTAAGGCTATTACTTGCAGCCTGAATAGCAGTGATGATAAGTATAAGCGCAAAAATACCTAAGGCTATGATTACAATTGTAATTGCAGATCTTAATTTATTACCAGAAATATTTCTCCAAGAAACTGCTAAATGATCAAGGGTAGTCATCAGTTGTAATTGAACACAAATTTAATCAAATGAATGAATGCCATCAATGATATATCCACCCAAGTATTAACTCAGGATAAACACCCAACAAAAGTATAATAACGACTCCAATAAGGAGAAGTATCCTGAAACCTGATGTAACATCCATTAAGGGGCCAGCCTTTTCATCAGCAGGCTTAAAATACATAGCTTGAATAACCCTGAAGTAATAATAAGCCCCTATAGCAGCAAAAATAATGGCAAGAGGCACTATCCAGAAATTATGCCCATTTTCAACAGCTGCTGTGAGCATCCAAAATTTACTCTGGAATCCTGCAGTAAGTGGCACCCCTGTCAATGACAACAAAAATACGAGACCAGAAAAAGCAAGAACAGGTTCACGTTTTGAAAGTCCGTTAAACCCATCAATAGTATAGTCATCCATTTTCATCAATATGGCAAATAATCCAATAGTAGCAAAACTATAAGCGGCAGCATAAAGTACAATACCTTCTCTGCTCCTGTCATTCAATGCAAATAATGCAAGCATCATGAATCCCGCTTGTGCAATACTAGAATAAGCTAGCATTCGCTTCACACTATGTTGGAATACCGCAGTAATATTACCAATAAATAAAGTAGCAAGCGTAATGCATATTACGAGGGTCTGCCATTGTTGATGAAAAAGACCGAACATACTTTCGAATACTCTGATAAAAGCAAAAAAACCTGCTGCTTTTACAATGGTACTCATGTAAGAAGTAAAAACAGTAGGAGATCCATCATATACATCTGGCGTCCAAAAGTGGAAAGGTGCAGCAGAAACTTTAAATGACATTGCAGCGAGCAAGAACACTAATCCTGCAGCCATTAATACAGGAAGTGTTGCCTGGGTGATATGAATGTCATTAATAAAAAATGATGCATGAGGATTTGCACCATATATAAATGCCATTCCCATCAGCATGATACCCGTTGAAAAAGCTCCCATCAAGAAATATTTCAAAGCGGCTTCATTACTTTTTAAATTTTTCTTATCAGAACCAGTAAGAACATAAAGTGGAATAGACATAATCTCTATTCCTAAAAACAACATAAGAAGATTATTAAAAATGCAACATAACACTACACCACAAAAAGAAAAAAAGATCAGCGCAAAATACTCAGATACATGTGGGCCTACTTTTTCCATCTCGCGACCACTAAGAAGAAAATAAAATAAAGTGGCAATTGCAATAACAGTAATGAATGTAAGACTTAGATTGTCTGTACGAAGTAAATCTTTGGTATCAAATACAAAAAATACTGTGCCAGACTGTAGTTCAAGAAAACTAGACACAACAATCAGTAGCATGCCAACCACCGCAAGATAAAAAGCTGCCCTTTTTCTAAAAAATACACCTCCCAACATCATTAATATGCCCCAAATTGCCGAAATGATTAATGCGTTCATATTTTACCGCTTATTAAATAGTATATGCTCTTTATCAAATATTATTATTCATCAATACCGCTACTGCTTCTTTTGAAATATCTACCAATATCTGGGGATACACACCGGTCACAAAAATAATTGCTGTAATTAATCCAAATAGTAATTTCTCATTCCATGAAATATCTGAAATACCTTCAACGGCAGCATTGGTATCTCCCAGAAAAACTTTTCTTACCATATTAAGCATATAGATTGCTGCTAAAATAATACTAAGTGCAGCAACTGCTGCAAACCATTTGTTATACTGAAAAAGTCCGCCAAACATCATCATCTCTCCGGCGAAAGCATTGGTTAGTGGCAGTGCAATATTGGCAAAAACAATAATTAAAAGAAAAATAGCAAGTGCTGGCGCCTTCCCTGCCACACCAGATAGTTCTGAAATATTTTTACACCCTGTTTTTTGTTCAAGCATATCAATTACAATCCATAGAGCAATAATATTGATACCATGGCTGAACATTTGAATCATTACACCCTGTATACCCAATTCACTATGCGTAAAAAGTGCAGCACACATTAACCCGATATGAGCAATAGAAGAATAGGCCGCCATCTTTCTCAAACTATCCTGCATCAATGCAATACAGCTTGCATATATTATTCCTATTATTGAAAGAATTATTACTGCCTTACTAAAAACGGGCAATGCTAGCGGAAATAATGGGATCAGCCATCTTATTACACCCAGCAAACCCATTTTTACCATTAGGCCACTAAGCACCATCGTTACAGGAGCAGGTGCTTGATCGTAAGTATCAGGCTGCCAAGTATGAAAAGGGAAAATGGGCATTTTTATAGCAAAGGCAATAAAGAATAAGCAAAATAACCACCCTTGCTGAAAAGCATTAATACTTGATGCATAAAAAGATTTTATAGCAAAGGAATGAGCTGAATAGGTGCCGTCTTCAAACATTCTTCCTGGCGTATGCTGATATACATAGAGTATACCAGCTAGCATGAGCAAGGAGCCTATAAAGGTGTAAATAAAAAACTTAAAAGTGACTTGTATTCTTCTGCTGCCACCCCAAATACTGCTAAGGAAGTAAACAGGAATTAATGCAAGCTCCCAGAAAAAATAAAATAAAAGCACATCCAAAGAACAAAAAACTCCCATCATTCCGCATTGAGCCAAAAGCAGCAGTCCATAAAAAACAGAAGGATTTTTATACGAATGGCGAAATGATGACAATAAAATAATAGGAAAAGAAATAGCAGTAAGTAAAGTAAGTACTCGGCCAGTGCCATCAAGGCCAACATAAAAACTGTTGCCAATATACTTTAGCCAATAATAGTTAACATAGTTAAAGTTGTAATATTTATTATTAGAATAAAATAGACTTATAATTGATACTGCAAGCACCAATAAGGAAGCAGAAAAAGAAAGTATTCTAGCACTTTTTTCACTACGAAAAAAAAACACAGCAATACCTGCCAGAAATGGCAACCAGATAAGTAATTCAGGAAAAGTTATAAATGTTCCCACAGTAATCTATTACATAAATAATTTAATAATAAGCAGCAGCAATAAGCCTAATGTCATAAACAGCACATAGGAACCAACTTGTCCACTTTGAAGCCACCTTAATTGCCTGCTTCCAAAATTGACCAATTTGCCCGTCCCATTTACCACACCATCAATAATCTTTTTTTCAATCATGTTATTCATAAAAGCAGCAACATATTTTAATGGATTGCTTATAATTGATTCATACAATTCATCGATATACCATTTATTTTCAAGGAATTTTCCAATAGACTTAGCCTCTTCGCTGTTTTTAGAATAATAAGCAAATCTTCTTATTGCTATTACTATAGCCGCAACAGCAATTAATACCGATAATATCATAAGCGTATACTCAGTAGCATGAGATATTTCATGAGACTTAGCCATCAAATTACTTTTCTGAAATACAGGCTCAAGGAAAGCCGCCAGCTTATGGCCTCCATGCATCAACACATCAGGTATTCCAACCCATCCTCCTACAAAAGATAATATAGCAAGAATAATAAGAGGAAGCGTCATAGCAAGAGGACTTTCATGTAAGTGATGCCTTTGCTCATCCGTACCACGAAATGCACCCAAAAATGTCATAGCATACAAACGAAACATATAAAATGCAGTAAGGAAAGGAATTATTAATGAAAAATAATACAACACGCTGTTTTTTGAAAAAACAGCAGCAAGAATCTCATCTTTTGAAAAGAATCCCGAAAGCGGAGGAATACCTGCTATAGCAAGGCACCCTACCAAGAATGTAAAATGAGTGATAGGCATTGACTTTTTCAATCCTCCCATATTTCTAAGATCTTGCTCTCCGCTCATAGCGTGTATCACACTTCCTGAACCTAAAAATAATAAGGCCTTGAAAAAAGCATGAGTCATCACATGAAAAATAGCAGCTGTGTATGCCCCAGTTCCCAAAGCAAGAAACATCAGTCCTAATTGACTAACCGTTGAATAGGCAAGCACTTTTTTTATATCATGTTGTCTTAATGCAATAGTAGCAGCAACAAAAGAAGTTGCAAGTCCTACTACGGTAATAATATTCATAGTAATGGGCGCCATAGAAAAGAGCACATTGGCTCTTGCAATCATATAAATGCCTGCTGTTACCATAGTTGCAGCATGTATAAGAGCACTCACGGGTGTTGGACCCGCCATTGCATCAGGCAACCAAGTAAATAATGGGATCTGGGCACTTTTTCCTGTAGCGCCTACTAATAATAATAAAGTAATCCCTGTAATATCAGTCGCAGTAAGGCGGGCAAGATTTTCTGCAGATAATACTTCATCATAGGAAACAGTACCGAGCTTTGCAATCATCCAAAAAATAGCAAGAAGGAAACCTAAATCGCCAATTCTGTTCATGATAAAAGCCTTTTGAGCGGCTTTATTATAGGCTGCATTCTTAAACCAATAACCAATCAACAGATAGGAACAAAGACCCACGCCTTCCCATCCTATGAACATTACAATAAAATTTGAGCCCATCACCAAAAGCAACATGGAGAATATAAAGAGATTGAGATAGGAAAAATATCTTGCAAAGTCTTTAGAAGGCTCCTCCTTCATATAAGCTGAAGAATAGACGTGTATTAGAAATCCAATGCCCGTAATAATCAATAGAAATAATCCAGATAATTGATCAATTTTAAAATCAAAACCAATATAAAGCGTAGAAATATTTAGAAAATCAAAAAAATGAATATTATTTCCTGCAATAGATCCTCCAACGATTTCATTAAATAATAAAGCACTAATAATAAATGAAATAAGAACTGAGCCGCACCCAATAATTGTAGTGACAGATCTTGAAAAAGCATTCCTTCCTAAGCCAAGTATTAAAAAACCCAATAAAGGCAGCACAGGAATCAGCCAAGACATTTGAAATATATTACCCATAAGCCAGTTAACAGATTCGTTAAGGGAATCAGTTCTTTAATCGATTTAAAAAATTAACATCTACAGAATGTGTATTACGAAACATCATTACTATAATAGCCAACCCTACGCTCACTTCTGCTGCAGCTACTACCATAGTAAAAAATACAAATACCTGTGCATCATTAGCAGCTGCCACATGATTAACTGAGGCATTTGTTGCATGCATTCTTGAAAAAGCCACCAATAATAAGTTTACCGCATTTAGCATTAGCTCAATACACATAAAAATGATGATGGCATTTCTCCTTACCAATACGCCAATAATACCTATTGTAAAAAGGATCAATGATAAAACTATGTAGGCCTTTATATCCATATTATTAATCTTTTTTTCCTACTACTACAGCACCAATAATGGCACTTAGGAAGAGAATGCTACTGATTTCGAAAGGGATAACATAATAATTAAAAAGCGTCTTGCCAAGATTAACAATCAAGCCCTCATCTCCCACTTTCAACTGAAGGTGTTGATTATTTTCCATATTCATCAGGGCTGACAGCAATACCAAAAGTAAACTACCCCCTGAAATAATGCCAATTAACTTCATACGCATGCTACGAGACGGCTCGGCATCAGCATTAAGATTCATCAGCATTACTACAAACAAGAAAAGTACCATAATAGCCCCAGCGTAAACTATTATATTCACTACTGCTAAAAACTGAGCATTAAGTAAAATATAATGGCCTGAAATAGTAAAAAATACAACCACTAGCCATAGTACACTATGAACTGGATTCTTACTTAATAATAACATCAAGGCAGCGCCTATTGAAATAGCTGATAAAATATAAAATATCAATGCTGTTATACTCATGAACTATTAATGCTTTACAACTTCTCTTTTAACTCTATTACCAAGTGCCTTCTTATAGGCCTCAGGATTTTCTTTAGGATGAGGAATCAAAAGCTCCTCTTTATTATAAATAAATTGCTTACGCTGATAATCAGCGGGTGCAAATGTTTCACTTAGATAGATAGCATCTTTAGGACAAGCCTCTTCACAAAGTCCGCAAAAAATACAACGAAGCATATTGATCTCATATTTTGCAGCATATTTTTCTTCACGATACAAATGCGCCTCTGCTGGCTGGGCTTCCGCCGACTCCATAGTAATGGCCTCTGCAGGACAGGATAATGCACACAACCCACAAGCTGTGCAATTTTCTCTACCCTCTTCATCCCTATTCAATATATGCAATCCGCGAAAAACAGGACTGAAGGGACGCTGCTTTTCAGGATAATTAATTGTTGGTTTTTTTTTGAAAATATGGCTGAAGGTAATAGCCATGCCTTTAAGAATAGCAGGTAGATATAACTTCTCCCAGAAGTTCATAGGTTCCCTACTTACCATTTTACCCCTATTTGTTAATAATTCCATAGTTAATTAAGATCAAAAATAATGTTTTATAAAGCTGCACTATTTGTGCAGGTATAAAATAACCCCTCCAGTTAGCAACATATTAAATAAAGCAAGCGGTATCAATATCCTCCATCCCAAATGCATGAGCTGATCGTACCTAAAACGCGGAATGGTCCAGCGAACCCACATAAACAGGAAAAGGAAAAATACCACTTTAATCATCAACGCTGCTATGCCAATAAGCGCTGCAATATTAGGCGCGAAGTTAGCTTCATTTACAAAGGGCATATCATAGCCACCAAAAAAAAGTGTAGCCATTACCGCACTGCTAATAAACATATTAATATACTCCGCAAATAAATAGAACCCCAATTTCATGGATGAGTATTCTGTATGATATCCCCCAATAAGTTCATTTTCGGCTTCAGGGAGATCGAAAGGAGTACGATTACATTCTGCAAAGGCACATATAAGAAAAATCAGAAACCCTAAAGGCTGATAAATAAAATTCCAATGCCCATGCTGTTGCTGTAACACCATCTCTTTCAGACTAAGGGTTCCAGTTACCATCAATAGGGCAATCAGTGAAATTCCCATTGCAAGTTCATAACTTATTATTTGGGAAGCGGCCCTCAAGGCTCCAAGAAGCGAGTATTTATTATTACTTGCCCAACCGCCAATCATGATACCATAAACACCCATACTCAATACTCCAAAAACATATAAAATTCCAATATTAATATCAGCGATCTGAAGACTAATATCGCGACCAAAAAAATGCACCTTATCGCCCCAAGGAATAATAGCGCTTGTCATCAAAGCAGTTATCATAGCCAAGGCGGGTCCTAAAATGAAAAGAAATTTTGAAGAAAAAGTCGGAATGATTTCTTCCTTGAAAAATAATTTAATCCCATCTGCCAATGGCTGTAACAATCCAAATGGACCTGCACGATTAGGTCCACTCCGATCCTGAAGAATAGCAGCAACCTTTCTTTCTGCAAATGTGGTATACATGGCTACCACTAGAGAAACAGATACCACTAGTACAATAAGAATTAGCTTTTCAGCCAGCATTGGAAGATCTATCGTTAAAAAAATATTCATTTATTATTATTAAACCTTCTTTAAAAAATCATCACCATGAGCCGGACCCTCAATCTCTCCAAGATGAATATCTGGCTTATTCACCTCGCTTACATTATGAATATCCATAAGCAGCTTTGGCTTTCTCCCATTAAGCATTGGTGTAATAGGATCATTAGGAAATGATAAGTCATTATATTTATTTTGACCTATTACAGAATGCCTGCTAACTTCAGTAGGCCCTTCTACTTCCCAATCATTTGCTTTCTTCTTTTCAAATCGGCAGGTATTGCAAATCCATCCTGGCTTGCCTTCATAACTTTGCACTTCACCCCATTCATCTTTACGAGATGTAACACGATAAACCTCATCTCCCCTCATCCATAATGTAGCTTTGCCGCAACATTTTGGATTGTCGCAATTTCGATGCGCATCCATTGGCTTTGTGAACCACACACGATTTTTAAAACGAAAAGTTCTATCGGTAAGTGCTCCAACAGGACAAACATCAATCATATTACCACTGAAATCATTATCAATAGCTCGAGAAATGTAGGTAGATATAGCGGCATGATCACCCCTGTCTACAATTCCATGCACACGCTTTTCTGTAATCTGATCAGCTACATAAGTACACCTATAACAAAGAATACATCTTGTCATGTGCAACTGAATATATGGCCCTATATCTTCTCTCTGAAAAGTACGACGCGCAAACTGATAACGTGTACCAGCAAGTCCATGATCATATCCAAGATCTTGTAAATGACATTCGCCAGCCTGGTCACAAATAGGACAGTCAAGCGGATGATTGATAAGTAAAAACTCTACCACACCATTACGAGCATCAATAACTTTTTCGCTTGTAATATTTTTAACTACCATTCCTTCCATAACAGTTGTACGACAACTTGCTACTAATTTTGGCATAGGACGAGGATCTGCAGTAGACCCTGCCGCTACTTCAACAAGACAGGTTCGGCATTTGCCGCCGCTGCCTTCTAATTTGCTGTAATAGCACATTGCGGGAGGAGTAACTTCTCCACCAATCTTGCGTGCAGCATTCAATATAGTAGTTCCCGGCTCCACCTCAACAGTAATATTGTCGATAGTGACTTTAATATTTGCGGGCGTCTTTATTTCTTCAGCCATGTTATTACTTTTTGATTCCCTGTTTCATGACAGGAAATTCTCTAAACAGTTTCCAAAGGAGTAATCGGATCTGCATATTTGCCAATTCCGAAATTTTTATTCTTACAAAGTTCAGGATTCAACACATGCCACTCAAATTCATCGCGGAAGTGCCTGATAGCAGCAGCAACGGGCCAGGCTGCAGCATCTCCCAAAGGGCAAATTGTATTCCCTTCAATTTTGCGTTGTATATCCCAAAGTAAATCTATATCTGTCATCGTGCCTTTACCATTATCAATATTCAAAAGTATTTTCTCCATCCAGCCGGTACCTTCACGGCAGGGAGAACATTGACCACAGCTTTCGTGACGATAAAATCTTGCGAGTGTATAAGTATGCTTAACAATACATTGGTCTTCATCCAAAACAATAAACCCTCCTGATCCCATCATACTGCCTGATATAAAACCACCATCAGATAAACTTTCATAATTCATCAATCGCTTTTCGCCTTTAGCAGTAGTAAGCAAAAGATTTGCCGGAAGAATAGGCACTGAAGAACCTCCCGGAATACATGCTTTTAATTTCTTGCCATTTGGAATTCCTCCGCAATATTCATCGCTATAAATAAAGTCTTCAACAGAAATATTCATATCTATTTCATAAACTCCTGGCTTATTTATATTACCACAAGCACTAACCAATTTAGTACCGGTACTTTTTCCTACACCAATTTTAGAAAAAGCTTCCCCTCCTTCATTTATAATAGGAACAACGGCTGCAAGAGTTTCAACGTTATTGACTACAGTAGGACAATCCCATAAACCTTTTATGGCAGGGAAAGGTGGCTTAATCCTTGGATTTCCACGTTTACCTTCTAAACTTTCGAGCAAAGCAGTTTCTTCTCCACATATATAGGCACCTGCACCACGATGTAAATAAATTTCTGCATCAAATCCTGAACCAAAAATATTTTTTCCAAGCCAACCGTTTGCTCTTGCTTCTTCAATAGCATTTTCAAGTATGTCAAGAATCCAATAATATTCTCCACGTATATAAATATAACTAACGTTGCTCCCTAGAGCATAGGCCGAAACAATCATTCCTTCAATAAGCAAATGAGGGATAAATTCCATCAAATATCTGTCCTTAAAAGTACCAGGCTCACTTTCGTCTGCATTACATACAAGGTAACGAGGTACCCCTTCTGGTTTTGCCAAAAAACTCCATTTTAATCCTGTTGGGAAACCTGCACCGCCCCTGCCTCTTAAGCCACTTTTCTTTACTTCCTCCAACACATCAGCAGGACTCATTTTTAGCGCTTTTTCTACACTACGATAGCCTCCTTCACGACGATAGGTTTCATAAAATCGAATCCCCTGAACACCTACTTTTTCTAATAATAATTTTCTACCCATTTGAATTAACTATTCTTTATACTTTGCCTTGCCTTAAGCACCCAATCTTTACCTTGTTTTACCCATACCAATAACATATTTAAATCAAGATTTAATTGCTTATTATCCATAATCAATGAAACATCGTACCTGCCATTAACAATGGCTACATTACCATGAAAACGAACAGCAATATTATTGATAAGTTTATAGCTCTTATAATCCTGCTCACCGCTCATTACAACTTTTATCAATTCCTCTTTGGTCTGCATCAATCCATTACTATGACCATACGTTACATCATCTGCCAAAAGATTACTTAATGAAATACTGTCTTTATTCAACAAAGCGCTTGATAAAGCAGACATCTTTGTCAAGATTTGAGCTTCTCGCTTACTACTCTTACTTTGAGCAATAGAAGTAACTGCAATTATCAATACCAATATAAAAGAAACAAATTGTTTCATAATAGAATTATCAGTTTTGTACAGCAGCATTTTTTCTGCACTCTTCAACAATTAAGTCCACTTTTTCCTCAGTAAGATGTTCACGATAGTCTTTGCCCAACTGCATCATGGGAGCGTAGCCACAAGCACCCAAACATTCTACAACTTTAAGTGTAAACATTCCATCTGCTGTTGTTTCTCCAATGTTGATATTAAGCTTGTCTTTTATATAGGCAACAATATTATCACTTCCATTAATCATACAAGGGCCCGTTTGACAAACTTCAAAAACAAATTTCCCTACGGGCTTAAGATTATACATACTATAAAAGCTTGCCACCTCATACACTTCAATTGGCTCAATACTAAGTAAGGAGGCAACATAATCCATCACAGGAACATCGAGCCATCCGCCAAATGTTTCCTGGGCAAGATGCAGCACAGGCAATAATGCACTTTTCTGCTTTCCATCAGGATACCGCGCAATAATTTGCTTCACCTTATTTAATTGCTGTTCAGAAAATCTTATCATACTATCAACTCTTACAGATGGTCAAGCCATCAATTAAAATTATCCATCCATTTCCCCTGCTATCAAATTCAAGCTGCTCATAGTAATAACTGCATCGCTAAGCATGCCTCCCTGTATTAATTCGGGATAGGCCTGGTAATATATAAAGCAAGGTCTTCTAAAATGCAACCGATAAGGTGTTCTGCCCCCATCTGAGACAAGATAAAAACCCAACTCGCCATTTGCACCTTCAACAGAAGCATATACTTCGCCAGCAGGCATTACCACTTCACCCATCACAATCTTAAAATGATAGATAAGGGCCTCCATTTTTGTATATACATCTTCCTTTTCAGGGAGATAATAATTTGGAACATCTGCATGAAATACTTCAGCATCTGCACCTTTAAATTCTTGAACCTTTTTATATGCCTGGTTGATAATATTCAAACTCTGCCACATTTCTTCATTTCTAACTAGATAACGATCATAACAATCTCCTGTTTTACCAATAGGAACAGTAAAATCAAAATCTTCGTAACTGCTATAAGGAGCATGAATGCGTACATCATAATCTACACCTGCTGCACGAAGATTAGGGCCCGTAAACCCATAATTAATTGCACGTTCAGCAGAGATAGGCCCACAACCGATAGTGCGATCCATGAATATCCTATTGCGAGAAAATAAGTTTTCGAATTCTTTTAATTGCTTTGGATACTCCTTCAAAAATTTTTCAAGTTTCTCAAAAGCAGCATTTGTAAAGTTTCTTTCAAACCCTCCAATTCTTCCCATATTTGTAGTTAACCGAGATCCGCATACTTCCTCATAAATTTCATATATCAACTCACGAAATTGCATTAGATATAGAAATCCCGAATATGCACCGGTATCAACTCCCACTATTGAATTACAAATTAGATGATCTGAAATACGCGCCAATTCCATTATAATGATGCGCAGATAATCTACTCGCTTAGGCAAGGAAACGCCAAGTAATTTTTCGCAGGTTATATGCCACCCCATATTATTTATTGGAGATGAGCAGTAATTTAATCTGTCTGTAAGTGTGGTAATTTGGTAGAGGGGACGCCTTTCAGCAATTTTTTCAAAAGCACGATGAATATAACCCACAGTAGAGGTTGATTTTATTATACGCTCACCATCCATTTCCAGGATATTCTGAAAAACACCATGAGTTGCAGGATGGGTTGGCCCCAGATTCAGCGTGGTTGTCTGCTTCTCTATACTTCCTTCAGGTAATATTATATGTTCACTCATGCGGTCTATTTCAGCTAGGCCATTTTTTTAATAATTATCCTCTTCCAAACATTTCATCATCCTTATCTATCCTCGACTGGTCTTCTAAAGGAAACTCTTTGCGCATTGGGAAATAATCCATTTCATCTACATTCAAAATTCTAATGAGATTAGGATGTCCTACAAATCGAATCCCATAAAAATCAAAGGTCTCACGCTCCATCCAATTGGCACCTTGATAAAGGGCCGTTGCACTAAACACCTCAGGATTATTAATATCCATGAATACTTTAAATCGAATACGGATATTCTTTTCTAAATTATGCAAATGATATACTACTCCCAGTTCGGCACCTTTATTATCAGGGTAATGAATACCAGTAAGATCTGTAAGAAATCTAAATTGAAGATCCTCCTTGTCAAAAAGGAACTGCATTATTTTTAGATTAAGCTCCTTGATGGCAGAAAAAGTAAGCATGCCATATGGTTCCTGCCAATCGAATAGTTGATCGCCGAACTTATCGGTCAATTGTTGTTTTATTATTTCTTTGGTAAGTTCCATGTACCTTATTGTATATCGTAACTTTTTAATAACTCTTTGTATTGATCGCTATGTCTGCGCCTTAATCCTTCACTATTCACTAAATCCTGAATTTTGATAAAGCCATCAAGCACTGCTTCAGGACGAGGGGGGCAACCTGGCACATATACATCCACCGGTATAATCTGATCGATTCCCTGTAATACTGAGTAGGTATCAAATATTCCGCCACTTGAAGCACAAGCACCCATTGCCAGTACCCAGCGAGGTTCAGCCATCTGTAAATAAACCTGCTTTAAAATCGGAGCCATTTTTTTAGCGATAGTACCCATTACCATTAGGAGATCACACTGACGGGGTGAAAAACTGACGCGCTCTGATCCGAAGCGAGCAAGATCATAATGGCTTGCCATGGTAGCCATAAATTCGATACCGCAGCAACTAGTAGCAAAGGGCAGAGGCCAAATAGAATTTTTTCTGGCAAGACTAACTACCTTTTCGAGATTAGTTGCCATAAAGCCTTCGCCCATATAGCCTTCAGGTATTCCCTGAAACTTTACAGTATTATTATATTGAACCGGTCTTGACATTTTTTATAATTAAGGGAATAAATTAATCTTCCCATTTAAAAGCACCTTTTTTAAAGATATAAATGAACCCTATTAAAAACAGACATACAAATAATACTACAGCCATAAATCCATCCCAGCCCAATTCCCTAAAATTTACTGCATAAGGATAAAAAAATATCACTTCTACATCAAACAATACGAACAATATAGCAATGAGGAAATATTTTATTGAAACAGGTTGACGAGCATCTCCTTTGATTTCAATTCCACTTTCAAAATTCTGCAATTTATCCGAGGTCTTTCTTTTGGGACCCAACAGATCAGAGCCAAAAATGATGGCAAAAACAAGAGTAATAGCAAAAATCAGCTGAATGGCTACCGGAAGGTAGTTATGAGCTGTATTCACCTGAGCCTGAAGGAGAAGCACATTTAGCATGGGAGCCTCGCGAATTTGGATTGCAAAAATACGTCAGGCAGATTAATTTACAATGATGAAAATCAATAAAAGAAAAATCCCAAAAAAGGCTTTTATAGTAAAAAATAATCTAGAAAGGGCGAATTCCCAGATTGGAAGGAGGTTTTATGGAAGAGGCTTCTTTTTCACGGCCTTGGGATCATTATTTTTAATCATATCCCTGACCTTTTTTAACTCCTCATCAGCGGGGGTAAGATTGATGGCTTTTTCAATATTTTGGATAGCCGGAGCCTGTTCCTTCTTAATATTATAATAATACTCTGTGAGATATTTATAGGCCACTAGTAATTTATCCTTAACCTTGGAAGTGTCTATTTCCTTTTCGCCTATATCAATAACCTTTTGATAGAAAGGAACAGCAAACCCCTGGACTCCAGTGGAATCAATTCCGGCATTACATTTTCCCAACATATAATAACCAAAAATGTCTTCAGGATACTTAGCTACATATTTATTGAATACATTAATAGATTCATTAAAAAATCCTGAACGGTAATAGTCATACCCTGCATTATACAAATCAGTTTTTCCATAATTTGATTTCACATCCAATATCCTTACATACCAATCTGCAGCAGATTTAAATTGCTTTCTTGATTCGTAAATAGAAGCAATAGATTTAATATCAGCAACCTTATTAGATTCAAGCGAATCAATTTCCACGGCCTTTTCTACCCACTTTCCTGCTTCTTCTTCCCTACCAGGGAACTTCATTAAATTATTGGCATAAATAAGATAATCTCCAGCTCCTATTTTTTCGGGAGACTGGTATTTAAAATATTCAGCAAAAGCAGATAAAGTTTCAACCGAATCGCCCAGACGATTATAAGCTAGGGCTTTAAGACCAAAAAGATTTGGATAAGGCTCGGCGCCTTCAGCCTTTATACATTCATCGGCTTGATTGATGGCATTTAGAAAAAGACTAAGTCGGTATTGAAGCAATGCTTTATAATAACAGGACCGCTTATCAGCATCTGAATATTCAATCATCTTATTTAGATATTGGCCGGCTTCACGAGTATCTGTTTGATAATAAAAATTAAAGAGATTGGCATAAACGGGTGCATATTTCACATCCTTCTGAATAGCTTCATCATAGTATTTAAGAAAGAGATCTTTCTGATTCAGCCCCTGAGATTCGTACACTTTGCCTATTCTATATGATGCTCTAGCATAAATTGGATCAATTTTTAATGCTTCTTCATAAGACCTGACAGCACTCCCCCCATCAGTAAATTTGCGATAGGCATCTCCAAGATTCACATAAACCCCAGGATCCTTAAACCCTTTAATCTGTGTCGCTAATTTCAATTTATCAATAGCATAAGATGCGTCGCCATACTTCGCATTAGGATTTCCATTTGCAAATCCAATTGCATCTAATACAGGAATACTTTTACCCTGACTTAAGGAAATAGCTGTTTCGAAATGACTACGAGCATCCTGTGTTTTACCTTCTAGTAATTCCATATGGCCAACACCCGCCAACAATAAAGCACTATTAGGTTTTAAAGCAAGCTTCGATAGGTACATAGATTTTGCGACCATCACATCCTTATCATTATGCTCATCAGAAGCCACCATAGATTGACCTAACCAATATACTGATTCTTCATTGTCGGGATTAGAAGCAACCAATTTTTGAAATACACTTTTAGCACTAGTAAACCTCTCATAATACATAAACTTCTTACCCTCCTCCAAAGTTTGAGCATGCAATACACTTAAAGATGATATTAAGAAGACATAAAAAAGGGAAAATAAAAAATTCATCATGTTGGCTTTATCCTATTAGACTTGAAATTGCTTAAATTATTTGAAAAAAATGCGTTAAATTTTGTTAATGTGGCGACAAGGCCGATTCATTAATGGTCACATTCCTCAAATCAAAGTTCATCATTGGACGAAGATACGCCCTTCGAAAAATCAATTGCCCCTGTTCGAACTTTAAAAAACTAACAAACCCATTCCCAAGACCTTGATAATTTTCCTTAATAATATAATACAACCCTCTCACTAACGGATACCTGCCCGTGCTGATACTTTGCTGAGTTGGCTTTACATAGGGCATCCCATCACAAGCATCACATCTAACCCTTGCTATGTCAATTTTTTTAAGCCATTGCAGCTGTTCAGCGTCTTCCGGATTGCCTATCCAACTGATTCCTATCAAACCAATTGCATTTTTATGGGTAGCGACATATTGCATCACCATTTGGGAACCATCAGCAGCTTTAACCACAGAAGTATCAAAAACTGATCCTTGTAAAATAGAATCTCTAACATATCTAATAGTACTTGTGGCCCTCAACCCATCAAAAACTACAGTACGACCCTTCTCTTTTCCTGTAAGTATGTCTTTAAGTCCTTCTTTTGAAAAAAGAGTATCGCTACTACCTGAAGGAACTATAACAGCAATCGCATCAAAAGCAACTTGATTCCATCCGGGAGTATAGTTTAGTGATTCATGCATGAGTTCATCTTCTTCATCTGTGAGCCCGCGCGCTATAATAATTAATCGATTAGAACTGTCAAAAAAGAAGTCCCTAAGGCAATCTGCCTCTGGCTTATAATGTGCAATAATATTTGAATTAGGATACAGGTTATGATATACTTTCAATGCCTCTCCAATGACAGGAGCAAAAGATTCATCAACACTAATATCAATGGTGCCGCTGGAGGGCGTATCGCTAAGGGGGGTACTTTTCTGCCTGCAGTTACTAAAATTAAAAGCAAGTATACAAGCAAGTATACAAAAAAGAAGATGCCTCATTATTGCTCGAAATATTTTTTTTTAAATCCCCTATATATTCTGAAAGCACCATAAAAAATACATACTACTCCGAATATCTTCATATAGGGATCATCGAATCTGGCCTCAAGTGTACTATTAAAAAATCTAATAAAAATCAGGAAAATCCCCATAAAGGACCAAAGTATACCCATCCCTATATCCATAATGCTTCTCATCCTGATTATTCCCTTTTGTTTTATAGTCGACTCTGGTTTAATTGAAGTATTTTTTTCCATATTCAAACGGGGTCTACAAGTTAAGCAGAAAAAATAATTGTTCATTAGAGAACAAAATAATAAAAAAACCCTTCCACCAAAAAATATTGGCAAAAGGGTTAAATAGTTAAATATCTTAACGGTTATTAATAATCTCTGTTATATCCGCCTCCACCGCCACCGCGGTTTCCGCCTCCATAACCACCACCGCTACCACCACGATTTCCACCGCCGCCGCCGTAGCCACCGCCACCGCCGCTGCCGCCTCTTCTAAATCCGCCACCGCCGCCACCACTGCGTTTTTTGTATTCGCCTTCTGGCCTTGGTTGAGATTCATTAACTACGATCTTACGGTCCATCACTTCTGTTTCGTGAAGGCTAGAGATCGCGTTGCGAGAGGCTTCGTCGTCTTCCATTTCAACAAAACCAAAGCCTTTACTACGGCCACTGATTTTGTCTTTTAAAATTTTTGCACTGGAAACGGTTCCATAAGGAGTGAAAAGGTTGTTTAAATCTTCGTCGGTCATTGTCCAACTGAGATTTCCTACATAAATGTTCATTGTAAAAAACTTTGTTTAAAAAATAAATAAAAAACTATAATGATTTAGTAGCTACAATGAACTGAAAAAATACTTTGAAACAAAGACAAAAATCAGCCAACAGTTAAAACTAATTCATTAGAGCTACACAAATGTAATGCAATATTTCGGAATTATATGAATAATAAAAATAGAGGCAAAAAAAGCCGCTCCCATGAGGAACGGCTAAGTACTTGAAAATGAATTAATTACTCAGCAATCACTTCAAATTCAATTTCAGTTTCGTTGCCGTTACCAAAATCGATTCGAGCTTTGAAGGTGCCTAATTCCTTAATATCATCCAAAATATGGATTCTGCGGCGATCAATCTCGTAGCCTTTTTGTTCTTTAATAGCTCTAGCTAGCTGAACAGAAGTAACACTTCCAAATATTTTTCCAGAAGTGCCTGTCTTTGCAGGAGTCTTTATGTTACCCTCTTTTAAAACAGCAATAACATTATTGATTTCGGCCAACATTTTCTGTTCTTTCTTTGCTAGTTGCTTTTTCTTCTCTTCCATCATTTTAATATTGGAAGGACTGGCTTCAATTGCAAATTTTCCGGGAATAAGGAAATTGCGGCCATAACCATTTTTTACTGATATCAGTTCATTTACGCCCCCAAGATTATTCACATCTTGTATTAATATTACTTGCATATTAAATTATTTAAAAAGATCTGTTACAAAAGGCAATATCGCCATCTGCCTAGCCTTTTTTATGGCCTGACTTACCTTGCGCTGAAACTTGAGTGAGTTCCCAGTAATACGACGTGGCAACATTTTACCCTGTTCATTCAGAAATTTCTTTAGGAATTCAGCATCCTTATAGTCGATATAATGAATGCCCATCTTTCTGAAACGGCAGTATTTCTTTGGACGTTTATCAGCTTTGATAGCCGTCAGATATTTTATTTCATTTGCTTTTGCCATGACTATACCCCTGCTTTTTGAGATTTGAAATGTTGTACACCACTTCTCTTTCTAGCATTGTACTCGACGGCGTATTTATCGAGTGCAGTGAACATGTGACGCATTACCGATTCGTCACGTAAAAGTTGAATTTTCAACTTTTCATTGAAGCTGGATGGCGCTGTAAATTCCATTACCCAATAAAGACCGGTAGTCTTTTTGGCAACGGGATACGCCAGTGATTTTAAGCCCCAGGGATTAGTGTGCGTAATCTGGCCACCGTTATCTTTAACGAGAGCCTCATATCTTTTCTGAGCTGCTTTAAAATCTTCCTCAGAAAGCACAGGGGTAAAAATCACCATCAATTCGTAGTTGTTCATTTCCCTGATTTTTGGTTAAAAAATAAATTACCGTTTTTTTAAACGGGTGGCGAAGGTACGAATTATTAGTATTAAACGTGCAAAGAGCAGGAACAAAATTTGAATAGGGCAACTCTAAAAATAAAAAAACTACCTGCTGATTATCAGGTAGTTAAATAAAGTATTTCTATAAAATAGTTATTTTAGCAGATTCACCTTTTTGGCTAGCTTCCTTTTAAGATTAGCCGCCTTATTCTTATGAATGGTGCCTCTTTTTGCTAGTTTATCGATCATGGATGCTACTTTGGATAAAGAATCAGTTGCCTCGTTCTTTTTTTCAGTAGCACGCAGATCGCGTATAGCATTACGCGTTGTTTTTCCGTAATAACGATTTCTTTCGTTCCTAGCACGGCTTTTACGTACATCTTTTTTCGTAGCTGAATGATTCGCCATAATTGATTTTTAGGGGTGCAAAGATAGGGAAAAGCTTCCTAATGAAAAACATATTTCTTACAATTAGCCCAATACCGCTTCCTCAGTACTCCCTCTACCAAATAATTACCGATATTTACGGCCAATATAATATAGAATTAAAATTGATATGAAGGATTTCCAATATATTACTAGCTCCCACCCCTCCTACGTTGAAAATCTCTATAATGAGTTCAAAAAGGACCCTCTTTTAGTAGATGAAGATCTGAGAAAGTTTTTTGAAGGCTTTGATTTTGCCTATTCCAATATGTCTTCTGGCAGTATCAAAACAGAAGCTTCCGGAACTACAGGACTTTCTGAGAAAGAGTTCAATGTGTACTCACTTATTCAAGATTATCGAAAAAAAGGGCATTTAATCGCTATTACTAATCCTATTCGCAAAAGAAGGGATAGACATGCTAATCTCGAACTAGGATATTTTGGACTTTTGGAAAGTGATCTTCAGACCTCATTTGAAGCAGGTAAATTTATTGGGCTTGGAAAAGTTACTCTTAAAGAAATAATCGACCATCTGCAAAATGTTTATACAAAACACATAGCATTGGAGTATGATTATATTAATGACCCTATTAAAACTCAATGGCTTGAAAAAGCAATTGAAAAAGATATG
>Ga0209190_1000062_pt1 | contig 70541 bp, 61 predicted proteins | sample M_140205_XF_Meta_FD_187315 | JGI IMG/M metagenome (GOLD analysis project Ga0209190, IMG submission 187315) | Freshwater microbial communities from Lake Montjoie, Canada to study carbon cycling - M_140205_XF_MetaG (SPAdes) (version 2) | ecosystem: Environmental > Aquatic > Freshwater > Lake... | reverse complement strand
TACTAAAGGAACTAGAAATAGCACAAGAAGCACTAGCTGCTTATATAGTAACTATTAAATCAATTGATGATAAAAAGTTCATGCTGTCTAAGAGACTTGACAAGCTAGTAGACAAATACGAAATACTCAAGGAAGCTATTGGGAATACTAAATTAGTTAACTATGATAATTTAAGAAGTAAATATGATAAACTTAATAGAAGTCAAAGCATGTTGGAACGTTCGCGCGCGCCTTTAATTGGAATAAGACTTCAAACACTTCGTTATGGACCTAATGGTAAACTTTATGCTCTTAAAGATGAAATAGAAAAATTAGACCAAATTTATACTAAAGCAAATGAAGACTATATTACAGCACATGAGAAACAAGATAGACTATCACTAATAGTTCATAATTTAAAAAAACAACTTAGAGATTTGGAAGACGAAGACGAAGACTTCTAGTTATAAGAGCTAGAAGAATTATAGATTATATTATTATATAATAATATAATAATATGGCAGGAACACAAAGAGTTAGTCCTAATAGTATAAATATAAGAAGAGCAGAGTTAGAAACGCAAAGAATAGCTTTAGAAGAACGATTAAGACCTTTAAGATTACGACTACTTGAACTTACTGAACAACTAGGGTTAGCGAATAATCGTGTAACTGAAGATATGCGCCGACTTCGACACGCAAGAGAGGCAGCAGATGACCGAGGAAATACTTCTGCCATAAATAGAAATTTGAAACAATCTAATTTAGCACTTGCGATTAGAGAGGAAGCGTATAAAATAAAACAACACTATGATAATAACACTAGTAATAGTGAAGCATGTAGTCATTCCGACACAAGAGTCGAAAAACTTCATACAAGACTAGAAAAAAGACGTTGTCAAGCATATAAGGCTTTAGAAGAACAAGCACAAAGAGCTGAAAACGCGTGCAGTGCTTCTAGGGCTGAGCACGCTTTAATATATAGACAACGTTTTGATTTAAAATCAACGCTAAGAGAATTAGAAACTGCTCTTAGTGCTGTATTTGATGAAGAAGCTAGGTTAAATAGAGGACGCGGTAGAAAAAGAAAACTTCGTGCTACACAAAGAAAGGGCAAAAAAAGGTAAAATAGCATTAGCATTAGGTCAAGGTCGAAACATAAGAAGACAACGACGCCCTACACATAAACGAGGCAAAAAAGGAAAACGCACAAGAAGAGGAATAAGAAGAAGAGGATTATAGAAGAAAACTATAAAACAAAACTAAAAATATTATATTATGCTAATATAATAGTATAGTATATAATATATGACTAGCATTAATGAAAATACTATTATAACCCCAAGAATACATTTAAGGTCAACAACTCGAAGACGCGCTAATCCAAATGCATTAGCGCGAAGAACACAGGCGTTAGAAACGCGCAGAACCAATATAGGAAATACTATTATAGAATTAGAATCCGATTTAAGACAACAACGCAGCGCATTAGCCACATTAACTATTGAAGTTGACCAGGCACTAAGACGCAGAAATGACGAGGGCGACCGCTATGAAAGGTTGAGAACAGAACGTGATAATTTAAGATATACACTTCTTACGAATTTTAATCAGTCCAACTTAGGAATGGAATATAAGGAACTAAAGAGGCAGTGGTTTGAATATGTAAATAATGAAGATGAAGACACGGACATAAATTATTTTAATAATTTAAAACCAAGATTTGACCACGTGAGCGCTCTTTTTGATGAGCTAATGGATTCAGGTCTTGCTCCTATTATAGAACAAAAAGCACTAGCGCGAGAAACTTACAGACAAGCAAGCGAGCATCATTATAGTTTATATCAACAACAACAAAGTATAATGAGGATCGTAAGCGACCTTGAGCATAGGCTTAAAATAGCACGTATTCGTGACGGATTGTTAAATCAAGCGCGCGGTAAGAAACAACGCAAATCTAAAAAAAAGGGCAAAAAACATAACTCTTAGATAAATATTTTATAATATTATTTATAATAGTAACATATATATATATAATATGTCTAATAATATACCATTAAGTATAGCATTAGCACCATTAAGCATGGCGACTACAAGTTTGGTGACAACCGGCTTAGAAACAACTACAGGTCCTCAATCAAGAAGAAGTTCAGCACGAGCACATCAACCAAGTTTAGCCTATAGAAGACGAGCTTTAGCAAAACAAATAAAACAATTTAGAACTATAATAGCTGAATTAGAAGCTGATATAAGTAGTTTTAGCGAACGAGCAATAGCAGCAAATAGCGATGCTACTAGTGCTAGAGAACGTGTACGCTATTGCACTCAAGAAATAACGCGAATTACTCAAGAAGAGTTACAAGGCAATAGTGGAATTGAATATGCTAGGGCATTACGCCACTATAATGATTATAGAAGAGCAAATCCCAATGATGTAGAAGGTATAAGAAGTCGTCATAGTGAGGCAACTCGTCTTCTTGGTATTACTAATGCTGCTATTGAAGAAATTATTAAACCACTAAGACTAGAAGGAGAGTCTAAGCTACAACTCTTAACTAAAGCAAACGAAAAGTATAAAACATTAAATGATGACATTAGAGTATTAACGCGGGAAAAGAACGGTTTACAAAATGAACTTGATACAATGACTAATGAATACCGTGCATTAACTATAAATCAGAATATAGGACAAGGTAATATACAGCGCAAATCAAAAAAAAGAGGCAAAAGAGGCAAAAGAGGCAAAAGAGGCGGAGCATGGACCGCAAAATATAAGAAATCTATTAATTGTAGAAGACCACGAGGGTTCTCTCAAAAACAATATTGTAAATATGGAAAATAAACTAATCAACTAATCAATATTATAACAATTATACATATTATTATAATGTATTAATAATATATATATGTCTCCAATACTACCAGAATCAGAATTAGGAAGACTAATTGCTATAAAAAAACAATTAGAAAATTTATTAAAATTAACACTATTAATTATTCAATTATGTTCATCAAATACAAATAATGCTACTATTAAGCTTAAAGTTACACTACTTATCGCTAATATAAACAGAGTTAAGACATTGAGGACAGATTATTTACAATTAGCTGAACGCAATAGGCAAGATATTAATGAAGAACTTAATAGTATTAATACAATAATCAGTAGCGGAAATACTATTAAAAATGTCCGCGTTAATAGTCAAACATTAAATTCACTAATACACAATTTACGCAATCTTAGCCAACAAACAAGAGCAGCTATTAATCAAACAGCTAATCATGTATTAATTCTTGATACACGCGACAGATTAGTTCTAGCTTCAAGCCATCTTCCCAGTAGACCATCTCGTTTTCCCAGTATACCATCTCGTTTTCCCAGTATACCATCTCGTGTTCCCAGTATACAATCTCTTCCTCTTCCTCCTCCTCTTCCTCCTCCTCCTTTTTCTGCACCACCAAGACTTCAACGCCAGCGTAATATAGGGACACAACCAACCAGTCTTGTCCGACAACCAGCTATGCATTTACAGTTAGAAGACTTAGACTTAGACTTGGCACCATCGCGAACCCCATCTAGTGCATCGTCTAGTTCATCAAGACTTGGATTAGGCAAAAAATATTTTATAAAAAGAAAAATAACACATAGAAAAAGAGCCAATAAAAAACCAAGAACTAGAAGAAAATAAACTATTATTTAGAAAATATTTAAAAAATATAATATAATATATATTTAAAATATATATTTAAAATATATATTTAAAATATATATTATGTCTCACTTAAGTTCGCCAATGTCAATAGCTATTATGATATTTTACTCTATTTTAACATTTTTTGTAGGTCCTTATATAACTAGTCCATTTTTTAAAGAGCCTTATGATAAATGTGTAGCCGGATTTTTAGTAGGTTTCACAATTAGTATTCTTTTATGGATTAAAGTCGGAAAGAATTATGCCAAATAAGCAACAAGTTTTAGTAATACATAAACCATTGATGCAAACAATACACTATTAGCAATATAACCGTATAAATTTGGATTACCGTCAGTTTTAAATAAAAATGGAAGCAATTTTTTATTATATTGTTTGACTATAGGCAATTGAAATAAAAAAAATAATAGAGCAATTATTATAGGTAATTGTAACTCACCATATAATTTATCAGACATAGCGTCATATTTTGTTTGTCTTGAATTAGTATCTATCACTGTTTGAGGGGTTATACTATTTTTAATATAATCTTCTTGAAACTGTGGTGGAGGTATATAATTAGGTTGACTCTGAATATCGTTCGCAACTTTTAAAGGTTCCATCGGAATATCCCGCGAAGGTAATGCGGTTGTTCCATAAACAGACGCTTTTTGTATTTGACTTATTAATTCATTATAGTTAGGTGGAGCATGACTATGCTGACTTTGATTACTATTCTCCATAGTTAATGGACTATTTTGCATTATAGGATTACTTGTATTAGCTCCACCGCCACTTGGTAATAATTGAGTATAACTAGATGTAGACATTTGATTATTATTAGTTGATACAATCTCATTTCTATTTAAAATAATATTTTGAGGTTGTTGGCTCATCATTTGTTGTTGTTGTATATGTCCATTTTGATTATTTAATGAAGGAAGTTCATTAATAGAAGTAATTCCACTTGAAGACATTAATTAATATAGTTCTCTAAATATTTATTCATTTAATAACGCAAATAATATTTTGCAAATTTAAAAATTAAAATTATTGTTAAACAAATAATAATTTTAATATTTAGACAATTTATTTACTTTACTTTAGTCAAGTTCTTCCATATGCGATTCTGTATCTTCCTCTTCTTTTACATCTTCTTTCTTTACTTCCTCTTCTTTAGTATCTTCTGCACTATCTTCTTTCTTTTCGTCATCATCATCAAGAGAAAGTCCAAGCTTAATCATATTGTTAATACGATTTACAAAAGTCGCTGGTTCTTCAATACTAAATCCACTTGAAATTAACGATGACTCATATAATAAAGTTACAAGATCTTTAATCATATTCTCATTGTCCGGCGATTTAACACGTTCTTTAAGCGATTTAATAATACTATGATACGGATTAATCTCCATAATTTTTTTCGACATCATATATGAATTATTAGTGTCACGAAGTGCTTGCGCTTTCATAATTCTTTCCATATTAGCTGTCCACCCATAATCGCCTGTTACTAATACACAAGGTGAGTCAACAACACGCTGGCTCAATACAACCTTTTCCACATTAGAACCAAGGATTTCCTTAATTTTCTCTGTTAGTGGTTTAAATTCACTTACACAAGTTTCCCATTTTTGTTTTTCATCATCATCACAATCAAACACTAGTCCCTCTTTTGTAACACAAACTAACGACTTACCTTGATATTCTTTAAGTTGCTGAACACAATATTCATCAATTGGATCAATCATAAAAAGAACCTCGAGATTTCGCATTTTGCATTTCTCAATAAATGGTGAATTTACTACGGATTTTAACGATTCACCTGTAATGTAATAGATTTGCGTTTGACTTGCTGGCATATTAGAAACATAGTCTTTCAGTGAAACCATATTGGTACCAGACTTTGTGCTATGATACATTAATAAATCCGATAATTTTTCACGATTTGAAGCATCTTCGTGAATCCCAAGCTTAATATTTTTACTAAATTGTTCATAAAACTTAGCATAATCTTCTGTGTTTTCTTTAATTTCCGCAAATAATTCTAAACATTTTTTAACAATGTTTTTCTTAATAACCTTTAGAATTTTATTTTGCTGCAGCATTTCACGCGAAATATTTAATGGAAGGTCCTCTGAGTCCACAACACCTCTTACAAACTTTAACCATTCAGGAATTAAATCTTCACAGTCATCACTAATAAATACGCGTCTAACATATAATTTAATATGCCCGTGTTTTTTTGTATTTGGCTCAAATAAATCAAAAGGAGCACGCTTTGGAACAAATAATAGACCTGTAAACTCAAGTTGACCCTCAACAGAAAAATGCTTAACCGCTAAATGTTCCTCCCAATCATTTGTTAGCGATTTGTAAAATGACGCATATTCATCTTTTGACACAGTGTCTGGTTTTTTAGACCAAATAGGTTTCTGCTTATTTAGCAATACATATTCACTTACAACTTCTTCAACTGTTTTTGTTTTCTTTGCTTTTGCTTTTGCTTCTGCCATTTTTTCAATATTAGCTAAGTCCTCATCATTTACTTCATCGATTTTTGGTTCGTCGCTTTCACATTTTTCACAAGACATAGCTTCATCATCGTCATCATCTTCCCCTTCTTCCTCTTCTTCTTCTACTTCTTTTGAAACCGTTTTTTCTACATAAAGACTAATTGGATAGTTAATAAATTCGGAATGCTTTTTAACTAGTTCCTTAATCCGATTTTCTTCTAAATAATCTAACTGATCATCTTTTAAATAACACGTAATTTTTGTTCCACGCCCAAGGTCCACACCAGAGTCATCTTTTTTAACAGTAAATGAACCACCGGCATTTGATTCCCATACATATTGCTCATCATCATTATTTTTAGAAGTTACAACAACACGATCAGCAACTAAATATGCTGAATAAAACCCAACACCAAATTGACCAATCATATTAATGTCTCCCTGACTCTTCATAGCCTCCATAAATCCTTTTGTTCCCGATTGAGCAATGGTGCCAAGATTAGTAATCATATCCGATTTGGTCATACCAACACCAGTGTCTAGAATTGTTAATGTTTTGTTTGCCTTGTCTGGAATAATTTGAATAGCTAGGTCACTATGAGTGTCTAATACGCTCTTATCAGATAATGAATGATGCCTAATTTTATCTAGCGCATCAGATGAATTAGAGATTAATTCACGTAAAAAAATGTCTTTATTAGAATAAAAAGTATTAATAATAAGAGACATAAGCTGATTGATTTCAGCCTGAAAAGCAAATGTTTCAACAGGAGACGACATAATAATATTATTACTACGCACTGTTTTTTTAAATAATTTTTATTTATTATTTAAAAATCTAAAAATAAAAATAAAAATAAAAATAAAAATAAAAATAAAAATAAAAATAAAAATAAAAATTTTAATAGTAAACAACGCTTATTTAAATAAAATAGCGTAAAATAATATATAAAAATAGTTTTAATAACACATTATGATTTGCTTCTTGCTCTGTAACATTTACAGCATTAATAGCATTAATAGCATTCATATTATAAGTAATCTTAGTATCAATATTCATAATTAATTCTACTTAATTGTAGCTATTTTATTGTAAATATTTTTTAACTCAATTTTTTAATATTTTTAATATAAAAAATATAAAAAATATTAAAACTAATTGTTACATAAAATTGGTAGAATAGTCTAATGTTTTGCTTTTTGACCCACATTGTATATTTTCTTCTACTAAAGAATAGCATTTTGTTTTATCAGAATCAGTAGCAAATATTTTGTCCCTTAACGCATTATGATGAGGACCAATAAATCTATAACAGTCTTTAGAATTACATACTTGTCTAAATAGTGTAGCAAATCCTAATCCTAATAATACTGATAATATTATTTTTCCCATATTTGTATACATTAAATTTTTAACAACGTTCTTAATCATAATACAATATTATTATAATATAATTATAATATTATTATAATTATATATATAATAATAGATATAATATTACTATAAAGGTAGAGTCTTTATTTTACTTTTGTTGCTAGGACATTTAACATCTTTTATTTTGTAACCATAACAATTTCCAGCCTCGTCTTTATATTCGATTTTATCAATATTGTGAGGCGTAGGATAGACAACAACTTTTCTATTATAGTCAAAACAATACATATATGTTAAACCTAATAGAAAGGTGAGTAAAAAGACAGTAAAATTTATATATTTTGTTGAGCTATATATTCTTGTAAAAAAATTATTAGACTTATTTACCATTAGCTTTTCTATATTTATAATAATATATTTAAAATTAATTAATATTTTTAATCTTTTAATTCCAGTATTAAATCTTCTAAATTATGATTGTTTTGAAAAAAAATATACTGTTCTTCTTCATTTTTCTCAACATAAGATGATTTATATTTTAAATTCATTAGTTCATTACCTAATAGTGAGAGTTTTGTTTTATAGATTTCCATAGCATTTTTCAAATACATTACTTGTCCACTCGATTTATATAGTTCTAAAGCCTCGGTATACAGTTTTTTATTATTTTCAAAATCAAGTATTTTTTCTTGTATTAAATTTAATAATTCTTCGTTGTGTGTAATAGAATTGTATAAAGTTAATAAATTAATGTAGTTTTCTTGACTATTATTTAATTGTTGCTTTAAAAGCTCAAATGTTTCAATTGCTTTTTCCTCTTCAATATAATTAAAGAGGAAGTCTAATTTAGTAGTTATAATATTTTTTTTATACTTTTCTAGATCTTGCTTTGCTAAGCCTAATTTTTCAGTAATATGCGCAAATTTCTTTCGTTTAATAGCCAAATCTAATTTACAAGGTTTTACAGTATTACCACAAGTTGCTCTTAATAAATCGCTGGTTTCTGTAAATAGCGTTCCGCCATCTTGCTTACAATTTATACATTTTATTTTAAGCTTGGCAAAACTTTGTTTCTTTTGGTCATAGTCTTTACCGTAAGTTCCCGCTAATTCATTTATTTTTTTTTGCTTTATAGCGCCATAGCTATTTTTCAATTTATAATAATCTTGTAAATTTTTGTAATAATTCTCTTGTGGTTCAGATGTCATAATTAAGCTTATATATATTAATATAGTATTAATATATTTATTTTTACACTATATCTTATAATAAAAGGTATTAAACTTAATGTGTAAAGATTTAAATGATTAAGAGAAATATAAATTCCTATGTAATATATTAGCTTCTACATGATTACCGTAATCGGGTAAATTTGTTATCATATTATTTTTAATTTTTTGTTGATTATCTATATTTTGGCGATTATAGTAAACCAATTTAGACATAATATATTCTTTATCTTTCATACTTTTCTCATAGTATTTTCTACTCATTGAATTTCCTTTATAACGCATAACTAATATTAATCCTAATATAATTATAAAAAGTATAAACATAGTAATATTGTAAAAAGTATTAAAATTATTTTGCTTATAGTTATGGCAGTTTTTTAAAACCTCTCTAAAAAAATATTTTACACCATTGTCTACTAATTTAGGTTTATCTATTGATGCGTTAGTTGATTTGCTAAATTGTAAATTTGTATAGTTTACAATATCAAAATTCATTATTAAGTATACTTAACTATTATTAAGTATTAATTTTTATAATATAAAATTATTACTTATTTAAGTAATAAATAAGTAATAAATAAGTATTTATTATATTAGTATAAATTATACTAATATGGCAGAAGGAGACGTACCAAGCCCGGCAACATCATTAATATATTTCATACTGGTAACAGTATGTTTTTTATTTTTTACAATTTTTACTGTTAACAAAGGTAAATCTATACAAGATATTAATAATGCTAAAGATAGCGGAGTGATTAATTTTATATATATATTATTAGTTATTATTGGTTCATATTTTTTAAATGTTCATAATTCAAGAGTTATTTGTGATAACAATATTGAGTGGAATTATATATTAATAGTTACTCTAATGCCTTGGCTAATAATATTTATATTATTATATTTTATTTTAAAATTATTCCCTGGTTGGATATCTCCTTTTTCTAATACTATTGGATATATTTTTGTATCTTTGTTAGGCGTATCAACACTATTAAATGATCTTATTAGAGATGTCGAAGATGTTGATAAAAATAACAATGAACTAATTAAAGCCATTAATTCAATTAATAATAATAAATCTAAATTTATAAACCAAATAGATATTGATTTAAGCAATTTTATAACTTTTATTAAAGGATTAACCAGTGCCCAAATTATGAAATCTACATCAGAAGACGCCCTTGATGAAGGAGATAATCCTAAAATTATTACATTATATAAACTAATAACTATAAAACATGTTATAGGTAAAATTGTATGGTACATATTGGCTGGTATTTTAATTAGTTCAATCAGTTATAATTATATTATTGGTATGTCTTGTGAAAAATCTGTAGATCAGATTATTAAAGATTATGAATCTACTACTACTCCTACTACTCCTACTACTAGTACTACTACTACTACTACTACTCCTGGTTAGAAATTAAATCTATTAAAATTTATATAACATACAATAAAAAAATATGATACTATTGCTAAGATTATAACGGTTAACCATAAAGGTAATACTGTTTTATTTTTATAACCTATACCAAATTCGCGAGGTTTTCCTGCTTTATCAAATATAATACTTGGTTTTATAAACATTATTGTTGCAAATAATATTAAAAAAATAACTATTGATACTAAATTTATATTATTTATAACAAAGTGTTTTAACATACTTAATATTATATATTATTTATAATATATAATAGTGTTTTATTCTTAATTTTTATATATATTATTTTATTTGCTAAATGCTTAAAAATAATGGTTTAAGTGTATTGTTAACTTCTTTAACATCAAAATTATGAACATATTTTACATAACATCTTAATGTCATTGCTACATCTACAAGTGAATTATGTAAATCTTTAGGAACTTGTTCATTTGGAAATAATATACTATATAATTCGCTAAGTTTTGGATTTTTATAATATACTTGATTTGTTTTATTTAATCTCTCTAACTTACAAAATTCAGTTGTGTTTTTCATAGTACAATACTCCGCCTTATGTGTCATTTCATAATGCTTAAACTCAGTAAAATATTGCGTAACATTATGTCTAAAACATTCCACAAAAATTAACCGTTTATCGAACGATAAATTATGCCCCACTACAATATCGCACTTTTTTAAACAATCGTTAAAATCTTTTAATGCCTCAACAATATTTATTCCTTGGACATCTAAAATCTCTCTACTTATATGATGTATATCATAACTTTCTTGCGAAATAACGATTGAACCATCAATAGCAATATAATTATCCTTAATTAGTGCACTATTAGTCGATAAGTCATACAAAATATAGCTGAGTTGAACAATATATGGCCATTTAGATTTATCATAAATAGAAGCACCCTTTTCTTGTAATCCAGTTGTTTCAGTATCAAATACTAAAACTTTCATTTTATTATATTAGTAACAAGTAATGTTTTTATTATAATTTGTTTTTAATTTAAATATTTATCAATTTTAGAATATTTTGTTATTTTATTATATTAAAAATGTAATAAAATAATAAAATAATAAAATAATAAAATAATAAAATAATAAAATAATAATATAATAAAATAATAAAATAATAATATAATAAAATAATAAAATAATAATATAATAATATAATAAATGATCAACGAAAATGAATATATTGAGGAGATGGACAATGCCCAAAAAGCGGTGGAAGCAGCAGAGGTTATATATAATAATGCATTGAACATATTAGATGAAGCAAACAGAGCAGATTTTAAATTTAATGATATAGTCTATTATCAAGGTTCAAAAGCCAAGATTGAAACAATCGATATATCTAATGTTTCAGGACCATGGACTATAATATTTGAAGACATGACAAAACAGTATAATATTGAATCAGATAATTTGAAACGTATTAGTCAAGAAGATTATTTGTTAGCATTAACAGCATTTGAAACAGCTCGGTCTAATCTCATTAATGCAAAAGAACTACTCAATGAAATAACAGCGACTATGGCATCAAAAAGGGCAATTTTAAGGAATATTATGAAAACAGAAGCGGCTATAACCGCACGCGCAGCCGCTATAAGAGAAACAAGAGAAAAAGAATTACAAAAGGCAGCAGCAATCTTCTATAGCAGTTAAATCATTTAAAAATATTTGATTTATAAAAACACATTTTGAGAGATTTACAATAAACCATTTTAACTATTCTTTAATCTAACACAATAAGATTATCATTATTGTAATCATCACCAGCATTCCATATAACATTAGAACCAATATATTTTCTTAAAGGATTAGCTCCATATTCTAAATAGTATACTTTATCCACTGCATCATAATCTGTTGATTTATAATATACTTCTAATTCAGCATAATTATTTCCATTACTTAATGGACCATCTGAAACTTTTATACGCATCATAAATATATAATCACACACATATACTTTAAAAATATTAGCACACACATCTAAAGAACAAGTGGACATTTATAAAATATATATAAAATAAATATAAAAACAAAATAATAAAGCTCTATATATAGTATAGCTATGCAAATTTTCGTTAAAACACTTACAGGAAAAACAATTACATTAGAAGTAGAGCCGTCTGATTCTGTTGACAATATTAAAGCCAAAATTCAAGATAAAGAAGGTATTCCGCCTGACCAACAGCGTCTAATTTTTGCCGGTAAACAGCTAGAAGATGGGCGCACATTAAACGATTATAATATTCAAAAAGAGAGCACTCTTCATCTTGTATTGCGACTTCGGGGAGGATTTTAAGGGAGCATTTTAATTATTATTTATAAATGTTTTTATTATATATATAATATATAATATGCGTAGATTAACAAAAAACAAAAAATATAGAAATGAAAAATTAAAAATAAAGACAAAAACAAGAACACATCGCAAATATATACTAAAAGGAGGTAGTCCTCTTTCTTATTCAGAAACAGTAAATAAATATCGACAGCTTTTTAGCAGAATTGTTAGTATATTAAATGCGAATGAAAGATTTAAAGCTATTCCATTTATGAGTAAATTTTCTATTACAAAATTAATAGAATTATTAAAAAACCAAACAGCAATTTATGTTAAAAAAAACAAATATAGATTGGAGGATAATGCGAAAGAAAATAAAAGACAACTCGATGAAATTATATTTCCGGCAATAGCAGGATTTATCAGTTTAGTATTGAGTAACAATGTAACTAAAACAATTGTACTATCAGCAATAACAGTACTCGGTCATAATAAAAATATTTTACAGCCTGCTAATATTTTTAAAAAAATGATTGTTATTCCAGAAGCTTATAAAGGAGAAGTTTATACACAAATTTTAAGTGAGACGGATCCAAGTGAAGATAATTCAAGTAAAGCGAATCCAATTGAAAAGGAACTAATTGAAGAGGGAATAATTGAAGAGGAACCAATTGAAGACGCACCATGTAAAGATAATACAAGTGAAGAACAAGAAGGTAATATGACTACAAGAAGAAACCTAATATTAGCTATGGCTAAAGATGTAACTTTAATAGAAGAATTTATAAATGACCTAATAATATTCAATAAAGGTGCTAATGGCACGCTGCTTAGTGACAGTGAAAAATTTAAGCTTGATATGATTGCTCCCATTGACCTTACAGGAGGAAGGAAGTATAGGACTATAAATAAACTGCGTAGTTTTCGTAAAAAAACTAGGCGCAATAAAAAAATTAGTTTATTGATTTAATCCAAAAAAAAACATTAGTATTTAGTATAAAAAAATTGATTACATTATATTATAATATATTGTAATCATCAATCAGAAGCGAGCGACTAACAAGCTAACAGCGACTATGAATGCGCTAATTACTAAGTATTTGATTAACGTAATTTTGGAAAAGGAAAATATTAAGAACTTTTATGAAGTATTAACTAAATCACATTATGACAGTGAGGACTACCTTCAATTAAAGACAAATCATGCTGTATTTCTGTTTGTTGAAACCTTATTTTTAGATGAAAATGACGGCTTTAAAGGATTAAAACTTCCTTATACATTAGAATGTCAACTTTATGAAGAATTAGCTAACTCTAAATTAGAAATATTTCATTATGTGACGTTTAAAGCATCGGCACATAATGATTTACACGGATTTCGTTTACTTATTGATGACTATAAAAAAGATACTTGGACTTATATTTTTGGTTACTATGTACACAATAAAACATTAGATTTATTAACAAGCAATGATGATTGTTTTGACATTAAAAAAAATATATATGCTAGTATTTGTAGTCTTAAAGAAGAAAAAATGAATGAAGCAATAGAAGTATGCACAAGTTGCGATGATGAATGTTCTATTTGCTTACAAGTTATGGACCCTTCTAGTACTATGACAACTTTGTGCGGCCATACTTATCATAGAACATGCTTATATCCAATGTTTGATGAAGCTGTTAAAAAGTATTCAAGAAAACCAAAAATTAGTTGCCCATTATGTAGAGCAGATGTTTTTATAAAGGCGAAGCTTTCATTAATGGAAGTAACGCATTATTAAGCAAAATAAAAAAAAACTTTTTTTATATAAAAAAACAAACACAAGACAATAGCAATAGATTCTAACTAAAAGGAACACGACACAATGGACACGGAACAGACGTCTTACAGCTATTTTCTTTTTGTTTTAAGAACGTACGCTTACAATCAGCTAAACATTTGTGATGATATATATGTCCGCAATCAGTTTTTACACAAACAGGATTTTCTGAATTATTCTCCAAACATATAGAGCAAGTCCAACCCGATTCATGCTTAATGTCGATTGCTAATACTTTCAATGACACAACATCTATATTGTTAGTGCGCTTAGACATATGAGGCAATTGATAACGGGTCGACATAGTCCGACTACTAAACCACGAAAAAGGACGGTCAAAGTCGCTTTCTATTAGACATTCTCCGTGGTTTGTTACCCAGCTTTTTGCTTCGGCTGTCAAGTCGGCGTCCATATCCCAAAATTCTGAACTAGTCAAACGACTAAACGCTTGTTCTAATTCATAACATAAGTCATCTTCGTTGACTGGAAAAGAAGGCATGTCCTGTTGTTCTAAACGCTCTATAGTTTGACGTCTCATTTCCTTTGTCACTACATTCCTAAGACAATGCTCAAACTTTGACATTTTATCTTCATCATACCACGAATGTGTTCGCACCCAACTATTCATAATTGCCTTCAAATCTCTTGAAAGCTTAGTTAAATCAATAGTTTTTTGAATTTCTTCTACTATCTTAGTGATTTGATAATTTATGTTACGCGCAAAAGCAGTATGATCATACATTGTGCTAATACGAGTACTATGCGTTGTTAGCCAATTATCCATACTATCCATACTAGTACTACGCTCAAAAGCAGTACCATCGTAATCATACAAAGCTCTAATAGTATCCATACTATCCATAGTTTTGTTTTGCTTTGTATTAGTTGTGAAGGCTAATAATTAACTAAATAAAAAATCATTTCAATTTTAATGAAGCATACACACAAGTAAATAAAAAAAAATGTGTAACACACCACACAACACACCTTTAAACACTATAGAGCACAAGAGTTTCAGCACGACACAAGAGTGCTAGCGCCCACAAGAACCAAACCAATCTTTTCCTGGTCCTGGTCCTGCTCCTGCTTGTCCTCTTCCTGCTCCTGCTCCTGCTCCTGCTCCTCGTATTCTACAGGCTTAGGACGATGAGGCATATGATGACACACCTCTTCATTTACACAGTCGTAATACTGAAAATATCCACCGTCACCGCTCTCTATTAAGCGACCCTCATCATGCTCCTTTACCCAGTGCAAAGCCTCAGCCTCCAGCTCAGCACCCATGGTCGGCCAATATTCTTCCTTATAATAATGCAAACTATTTGATGCGGTGCACAGGGCATAAAACAAATCCTTTTCCGGGTATACGAGTCCACCATCCTCTTTCATCCACTCTGACAAAAGGTCAAACACCCGCTTCTTCAGCTCCCGAGACACGACTTCCCACAAACACTTCTCAAACTTTGCCCCTCCATCATGGTCGTACCACCCAATTCTTGCCCACATATTCATGATCTCGAGCAACTTTTCAGGAAGATGCGCAATAATCACACGACATTGAATACCCTCCATCGCACCAGCAATAGCATCCTTGACCATCTTGTCATGCTCAGCGTTGGTCATCAACTCCATAATCGCTTGAGCATCCATAGTCGCTGTTCTCTCTATATAATCGCCGGGCTACTAATTAACTAAATAAAAGTCAATTCAATTTTAAATAAACATAACAACATTTTAAATTTAACTTAATTTAATTTAATTTAATTTTTAGAATCAATACTATCCATTTCAATGTCTAGACTAGCAACCTCTTTATTTAACAATGATTTGCTATTTATGAATTTTTTCTCATCAAGCAACATTTTTATTGTAACAATGACAACCACTTGCTCTACTACTACCGAAAATAATGCAATATCTATTTGTGTTATGCTAATTAATAATGTAAAAATACGCCTAATATTATTTATTAAAAACATAGTATTTGCGTAAAAATATAATTGTGCTTTACTAAAGTCAGCTATTTCTTTTTTATCTGGATTATAAACATTCATATATAATACGGGGTCTCCAAATTCTTGAATAATAACTCTAATTATATCATTTACAAATATTAATGTTAATAAACTATAATATTTTGGCATAGTGTTAATTTGTACGCTTATAAATATAAAATCCTCATTTGGTCCAAAACGAAAATATGTAGATTGTGTAGTAAAATCTGTTATATAAAATCCTATAAATAGCACCAAACAAGTGTTCAAAAAAAGACATAGTCTAACTTTATTTAATTGATTCATTAGACTTGTTATAAAATTTATTCAGCTACTAATATTAAGTTTAAAATTTTAAATTGTTTCTTATAATAATAATAATAATAATAAAATAAAAAATAAAAATTTAAAAAGTTGATAATTCGAATGATTAAGCTATTTACCATGCCAGTCATTAGAGCTAGGAGGTGGAATACGACGAACCATTGAGCGCATTATTGTTCTACAATGGCAATCACACCATTCGCATTCATCCATGCGACGCCAAGAGTTGACTTGGCACCAATATTTATAGTCTTCAGCTGAAAGAGTGTTTAGAGCACTTTCTTGTGCTTTTGACATAGTTCTAGCATCTAAGTCTGGGTCATATTCATAAGACAACGGTTTATCTCTTTGATGTCTTGGACAGCACTCACAACGCGCTAAAGCAGCAAACTGTTTTTTTTTTGTTTCAGTGCTTTGCTGATCCATATAGACAGGTCCTCTACAACAAGGGCAAGTAATTAGCCCACATAATAAACCCTTCAGGCAAGCAGAAGTCCATTGTTGTAAACATTTTTTATGAAATATGTGCCCACAAGCTGTAATAAGTCTTCGCTTAATTTTTCCTGAAATACAACCATCTATTTCAATGTTTCCATCATTGTCTTCTAAACATATATTACAAGTCACAATATCATCAATCATAAAACCACAAAAAGGTGGTAAAAGTGTTGTCAATTTAGGCAAAGGTTTGAGTTTAGTTTCCATAGTCACTTTCAAGCTCATAATTTAAGCTTTTTATATAGTTATAGTTATAAGTTGCTTATAATTTGCTAATATATATATATATAAAAATAAATCAATTTTTTTCCATATATATATATATATATATATTGAGTTATAAGTTATAAGTTATAAGTTATAATTTAAAAAATAGATAATATCTTCATAGTTCAGATAAATATTAAAAATATTACTATAAATTTTGTAATCGTATGGTAATGTAATAGTATTTGCACATTTGTTTATAAATCTTATACACATTCCTCCATCAAAATTTTTACTAAAATTTAGTTTTGTTGTTATTAATGGTATATTTGTTGTTTCATCGAGTGCTACTATTAATTCACTAATAGTAGCAGGTTTTTTAATTATACATTGACCTGCGTAATTTGTGGTTAATATATTAAGATTATAATTTTGTATAGTGCTAATATTGGTAGCAATAATACTTATAAATCTTTCTTTTAAGTCATATTTAGTTATGTTATTATGATCAAGTTCAAGCCTATTTGCTAATGCTAATTCATATAAATATTTCTCATTAGTATACTTAATCGAAGCAATATATGCTACGCACCCAGAAGAATAACAATAAATAGTTTTGTTAGCTATATTAGCTATTTTATTTTTTTGTAAATAACCATAATAATACCAAAATCCAGAAAACCCTCCTCCTTTTATAAATATACAGTCACTATTATTACTATTAGTATTACTAATATACAGAGCACTAATTAAAATTAAGATGGTTGTTAAAATATGCTTTAGTCTCATTTAAAATATAAAATTTATTACTTAATATTATTAAGTAATAAGTATTGTTTAATATCTTTATAATCCTTAGTTTGAATACATATTTTTTCATCTATTTAAATTGTTTTCATTTAATATTTATTTTCTCTAATAAACTATTATTGTATATTAAATTACCGGAAGGTTTATATGTTTTAATATCTTTATAATCTTTAGCTTGCGCGGAAGCTGTTTTATTATTTTTATTATTAGAAAATAGCATATGTTCACTATTTATAGACCCACCATTTGAAGTAGTAGTGTTGTTATTACTAGCATTAGCATTATTTTCTTCAAATATAATATTACCATTTTCATCAATAGAATTTCCAGTTTTCTTCTTTATTTCACTTCTAACATAAGCAGGGACCCAATGTATCCAACTTATGAATAACAAATTTGGGTGCGTATACCTGACAATAAATCCATTTGCGCGTAATTTTTCAATAACATAGGCTGTACAATCTCTATGATCATATTTAGGAACCCCTAAAATCATTTCGGGCATAATATACCAACAACAATTTTGATTTAACATATTTTTTGAAGTATATCTAATTTTATTATGTATTCTTATTAATATATTATTATAATTTTTTAAAACATTCAAATCTTGTTGTTGTTTTTTATTATATAATTCATCAATATTTAGTTTTAATGAGGAGTCTTCGCTATCTATTTTATTTGAAAAATTATAGAAAACATCATTGGACATAATTATTTATTTTTAAATTATAAGAATATTAAAATATAAATAAGTATTCTCATTTAATATTATTATTATTAATATTAATATTAAATGACAAAAATAAAACATTTAGTTTTTTCTGGAGGTGGTCCTATTGGTATGGTTGAATATGGTGCGTTAAAATATTTAAGCGAAAAAGGATTCATTGAATATAAAAATATTGAATCTATTTATTCAATATCTATAGGAGGTATTATAGGTTTAATATATATATTAAATTACGAATGGGCATGGATGGATGATTATATAATAAAAAGACCTTGGAATAAACTATGTATTATTTCTTATAGTTCATATATTAATATATTATACGAAAAGGGTTTAATTAATAAAAAGGTTATAATTACTGCTTTAGAGCCGTTATTTTTAGCGAAAAATATACCAATAAATATTACATTATTAGAATTTTACAATTTAACAAAAATAGATTTTAATATATTTGCTTGTCGATTGAATAATTTAAAGCAAACAAAATTTAACTATATTACAAGCCCAGATATAGAATTAATAGATGCGTTATATTTATCAATGACTGTTCCAATACTTTTTGTACCATTATATATTAATGATAGTTTTTATTTAGATGGAGGTATAATTGTTAGTTGCCCAATTAATCAATGTATAGAAGATAAAAAGTGTGACTTTAGTGAAATTTTTTGTTTTACAAATGATAAATTTAACCCTATTGACTTGTCAAATAACTTTTCGGATAATAAAAGTAATATATCTAATGATTCTAATTTTTTCGAATATATATTTTTTCTTATTAAAAAATTGTTCACTAAGATATCAAATGTAGAAAATGAGATTATTATTCGTATAAAAAATTATGTTAATACTGCTTTATCACATAATACTATTGATTTAACGTATTGGAATCATGTTCTTTCTAATGAATCAGAAAGATGTCGTTTAATAAACTTAGGCACAATAGAAGCTAAGAATTTTATTGATAATTTAGAAACAGCAAAGACTGTAGAAACAGAAACAACAACAACAACAACAACAACAGAAACAGAAACAACAACAGAAACAACAACAGAAACAACAACAACAGAAACAACAACAGAAACAACAACAACAACTTTAGAATCAGAAGAGACGTTAGATACTAATAATATATTAGAACCTCTTATTTAGTAGATGTTTCTAAAAATTGTATTAAATTTTCTTTAGTAGGTTTAGCATCATAATCATACACTCTTCCTTTATATATTAATTTTATAGTTGGATAACCTTGTACTTTATATTTATCAGCCATTGCTGTATTTTCATCACAATCTATTTTAGTTACAGTAATTATATAATCATTTTCACCATTTAGTCCTTTAACATATTCTTCGAATTTTTTAATTTCAGGCATAGATTGTTTACAATAAGGACACCATTGTGTATAAAAATATAAGACTAGCACATCATTACTATTATTGTTTTTAGTAATAAATTCTTTATTTACTTGATGCTTGTTATTTAATACCTTTTTAACAACATTCTTATATACAAATATACTTACTAACAAAAATATTACTATTATAATTAATATTAAAAGAATGCTTTTTTTGTCTTTTGCGCTATTTATAAAATCATCTTTAAATTTTACTAAATAACTATTCAAAATTTTTGAAATATTTTTAAACATATTTATATATTATAAATAAATAATAATTTTATATTTAACATAATAAATATATAATAATATTAACTAATATTATTAAGCAATATTATTTTGAAAAATATGAAAAATATGAAAAATATCAAAAATATCAAAAAAATGAAAAATAGTACTAAAAAGAAGCGTATTTATAATAATAAAGATTATAATAGTGGAGATGGTATGTTAACAAGTATATGGGGACCCAGTTTATGGCATTATTTACACGTAATGAGTTTTAATTATCCTAATAATCCAACTCCTATACAAAAACAAAAATACAGACAATTATTACTTAATTTTCAATATACGTTGCCATGTAAATATTGCAGAATAAATCTTAAAAATAATTTTAAGAAATTTCCATTAACAGACTCTATTTTTGAAAATCGCAACAATTTTTCGCGTTATATTTTTAATTTGCATGAACGAATAAATACAATGTTAGGAAAGAACTCAGGTTTGACATATTGTGAGGTGCGTGATAATTATGAAAATTTTAGATCGCGTTGTACTATTGAGAAATCTAAACTATTTAATTATACAAAAAAGAAAGAAAAAGAAAAAGGTTGCACAACACCATTATATGGAAAAAAAGCCAAATGTATAATAAATATTGTTCCACAAGAGAAAAAATGTAAAACATTTAAAATAGATAAAAAATGTTTTAAGCATAAATAAAATAAAATTAATTATAATTATTATATTAATAAAATAATTAATATTAAAATAATTAATATTAAAATAATTATATATGTTATAAATGCCAAAACGTTCCCATTTAAAAAGAAAAAAGCGCTCAAAAATCAATATTGCTTTATTAAGTAGAAAAAAATTAGTTAATTTTATTAAAAATCTTACAAGAAGAAGAGGAAAAAAAATGAGAAGGTCTAGAAGACAAAGAGGAGGATGAGGAGAGCCCGCTATGTAAACTAACTAATCCAAGCAATAAAACAAGGTTTAGAAAATAATACATAATATGACAATATTATGATTAAACTAATTTATTAGTGTCATAATGTTTGAGAAAATGTATATAATAAATATTATTACTTTCTAAATAGTAAATAGTAATAATATTCAGCGCTAATATACTTTAATTACATACCAAATGTGCTAAAATCAGCTAATACTGGCCTTGGTAAAAAGGCATTGTCTATTCCTTGCTCATAATTTGGAACTTTCTTACATTCAAAATTGCTTTCTGGACATCTTTGTGGTGCCGGACACGGTGCACATTTTTCTTTTAATAAATTGTTATCAACATTTATATTAGTACAATTAGTATTTTTATCACTATTTTTATCACTAATATTTTGTGATAATAAATTACCATCTATATCAAATTTGAAAATATCCTTCATTGAAGTATTGCTATTTGATTTAGTTGTTGGTTCATCTTTTATATTGTTAGTAGGAGTAGGAACAGGAGTATTAGTATTACTATTTAAATAAGCATTTTTAGACATCATAGGGGTAACTTGTGGGCTAAAAAGCGTTTCAGCATACTCTAAAGGGTTCATTGAATTTACAGGATTTACTATTGGATTCGATGGTAAATTCATTGCTGTTTCAAAATTATTATATATAGGCGGAATATATGCTGAACCAAAAGATCCTTGATTTAATAAATATAACATCAGTTCGTTAGTGCGTTCATCTCTTGCCGGTATGGCGGGAAGACGCGCGTCTTCTTTTTTGGCTTGAGGTGTTTCTTGGAATACACCCGATTTAATAATATCTATATTGTTAATTTTAATAGTAGTAGATAATTTATTATTACTTAAATCATATAAATTTCCAGAATTTTCAAGTAGTAATATATATACACTATTAGTGTCAGTTGAAGATTTTACAACTGATGCTATTTCTAATGTAATATTGGGTAGTACAATATTATATAACGCCACATTATTATTATCTTTATAGTGTCCTACTAATGCTTTATAAGATTTAAAAAAATCTTTTATTGTTCTATTAGTTTGTGCTCTAAAACTGTCCCCTGAAATTGTGGTAACAAGTTTTAAATAATTACTTACATTGGCAGAGTTCATGTCAATATTTTTTATAACATAATTGAAAGCTGTTGTATTTAATTTATAATAGTTATAACTCGTGTCATTTGTTTCTGGAATAATATTTATACTATCTATCCTATTTGGTATAAATGTTTCTTTAATATTTTGTATATTAATATAAACTATAGTTGATAATAGTACAACTATTAATAATATAATTATTAATAAATTTTTTTTAAAATTGAAAGTCATATTATATTTATTATATAATAAATATAATAAAAATTCTATATAATTTTAAATGTTAAAAGTTAAAAATTCTAAACTATGTCTTGAAAAAAAATATAATAATAGTGCTATTATGGAAATCGGTATAGATGAAGCAGGTAGAGGACCGCTTTTTGGAAGAGTTTATAGTGCTGCTGTTGTATTACCATATAATAATGAATTTAACTATGAATTATTGAAAGATAGTAAAAAATTTACTTCTGAAAATAAAAGAATTGAGGTAGCTAATTATATACAAAATAATGCATTGTTTTGGGCTGTCTCTTATGAAGATGAAAAAATAATTGATTCTATAAATATTAGACAAGCAACTTTAAGCGCTATGCATAAAGCGGTTAAAATTATTTTAAACAGCTATTATGTTAAAAATAGTAATGTTTGTTCAAATGAAAAATGTTATTTATTAGTAGACGGCAATGATTTTAAACCTTTTACTTACTATTGTGAAACAAGTAACATTATTAAGCAATTAAATCACGTTTTAATTGAAGGCGGAGATAATAAATATTGCTCCATTGCGGCAGCATCTATATTGGCAAAAGTAGAGCATGATAAATATATTAAAGAGATGTGTTATAATTTTCCTAAATTAGAATTATATTATGGACTTTTAAGTAATAAGGGTTACGGTACATCTAAACATATTGAAGGAATAAAAAAATATGGAATTAGTAAATGGCACCGTACTACATATGGTTGTTGTAATGACGCGTGTATTAATGAAGATGAGAATTTTTATAAACAATTAAACAATTAAACAATTAAACAATTAGATTTAATACGAAGACGCCGTGACCAACTATTTTTAAAATCTTTGGTAGCTTTACTTTTTGTTTTTAAATTATTATTAATAAGTAATAATTTAAGTAGTTTATCATGTTTACTACTAATATTATTAATACTTTTTTTAATATCATATAGCTGATCGCTTATTTTTTGCTTCTTTGAACTTTGTTTTTTCTTAAAGCTATCAAAGTTTTTTTCATAATTATCATAATTAAAATCATCTATAGGTTTAAAATCAATATTCTTCGGCTCATTAGCTTCTAGTTCTTCATTGCTATAATAACATTCTTCATCGCTATAATTTTCTTCAGTCGAAGAATATGGTAAATCAGTGCTTTGGTCGCATACAAGAATTTTGGTATCTTCTTTAAATGGACAAAACTGAACTTCCCAAAAATTAGGGTCATCATACACTATTAGACCCTTATTATTTTCAATAGTATTATAGAAATTACGAGCTCCTTGATTGTCATAATAATAATCAATTTCAATCAATGCAAAACCATAATTGTATCTATCTTCAACATAGTATTCGAGTTCGTGATGCTTAAACACTTCTACTTTTTTAACCTTGGCAATATTGTAATAGTCAAAATATTTAATAATAGTAGGAATATCTTCATAAACAACATAATCAGGAATATAGAGAGTAGTATTTGAAAACATTTTTATTGCTTATAATTATTTATAAATAGTTATAATAAATCAATTTTATTTATTAAACTTGAATGAGATGCTTATTTTCGAGACCTGCGTGTTGTTCTTTTTGTTCTTTTTGTTCTTTTTCTGTTCCTTTTTCTGTTTTTTATTGTTTTACCGCCTTTTGAAACTTCTTCACCTCCATATATTTTTTTAGCATTATATTCATATAATGGTTGACTTGTAATTGGTTGACTTGTAATTGGTTGACTTGTAATTGGTTGACTTATAATTGGTTGACTTATAATTTGTTGACTTGTAATTTGTTGAACTTCCGTTTTTTTCATAACATTAATTTCATTAACAATATCAGTCAATATAGTATTTAATGATGTAAAAATAGTTATATGTAAATCCAATAATATTATTTTAGTTTTTTTACTAATGTCAGTAATAGATTTGTATGTTAATCTATTATTTAAGCTTATAATATCATTTGATTTAGTATCAAAAACAAAAAGTTCTTTTACAATATTACTATATAAATTACTCCGCGAGCTGAAATAGTTTTTTATCATTATTTTTAAATGCTCCTTAATTTTATTGAAAAGTTTATAATTAGCAAATCCGAGAGCATTTGCTGCTTTACAGTAATTTAATAATGGGTCTTTATTTTCTCTATTTAATACTTTTTCAAAAAGTTTTTTCTTTTTATCTATAAATTTATCAAGGTCTCCAGAATCATTGTCTACTTGTTCTATGAAGAGAGTTGCTTCTGCATGTTCATTATCTGATGTTTCAAATTTCATAAATTTAAAATTATCATCTCTGAATAATAGACAACTTTCTCCTAAAAAATCATCTAAAAATATATGCGAATTACAAATATGTTTTATCATTAAAGGTAATTTTCTTGCAAATGTTTCATTCTCCATTTTATCTAAACTCTTCAGTAAAAATTTGGCATTAAAATTATTAGCTGAAAGTTGTTCGCCTTCGCTATTATCAAGCAATATAACAAATATTGAATAAAATATATTACTAGACACTTGTAATTTTGTATTTTCGTCTGATGGATTTGGTTTTTGATATGTAGTTGGCGCTGAATATGGTGTTGGAGCTGAATATGGTGTTGGAGCTGAATTTGGTGCTGGCGCTGAATATGGTGTTGAAGTTGGATATGGAGTTGGAGCAGAATTCTTAACTAAACTATTAGTTACTTCACTTGTATTTGTAGGAGTAATTGTTTCTTTTTTGCCAGTTATATATTTACTAACCATATCAGTAAAATAACCTCCTCCATTTTGATTTTCTTGAGCATTTTTATTTTTATTTTCTTCAATAACAGGTCTAGTTTCTTCTATAACAGGTCTAGTTTCTTCTATAACAGGTCTAGTTTCTTCTATAACAGGTCTAGCTTCTTCTATAGCAGGTCTAGTTTCTTCTATGACAGGTCTAGTTTCAATAGGTGGTTTAGCTTCTTGTATAAGAGGTCTAGCTTCAATAGGTGGTTTAGCTTCTTGTATAACAGGTCTAGCTTCAATAGGTGGTTTAGCTTCTTGTATAACAGGTCTAGCTTCTTGTATAACAGGTCTAGCTTCTTGTATAACAGGTCTAGCTTCTTGTATAACAGGTCTAGTTTCAATAGGTGGTTTAGCTTCAATAGGTGGTCTAGCTTCAATAGGTGGTCTAGCTTCAACAGGTGGTCTAGCTTCAACTGGTGGTCTAGCTTCAACTGGTGGTCTAGCTTCAACAGGTGGTCTAAATTCAACAGGTGGTCTAGCTTCAACTGGTGGTCTAAGTTCAACAGGTGGTCTAAATTCAACAGGTGGTCTAAGTTCAACAGGTGGTCTAAGTTCAACAGGTGCTCTAGGTTCAAAAGCTCTAAATTCTGATTGATAGTTAATACTTTTGCTAGGGACTAATGAATTATAAATATTGAAAGTTTGATATATACTTTTAACTATAATGTAGATTTTAATAAAACTAATTGATATAATTTTACATAATAATCTTTTTTTATTAAATACACCTAAATTTGAGCTTGATTTTTCTAAATTTTGAGCATTTAATATTTTTTTTAAGTCTTTCAAATCAAAAAAATACAGAACTTTATCCTTGTAATTTGTTTTAGAATTTTCTTGCGTAACATCTATATTAAACGGAAGACTGATTTTATTAAAATATTTCTCAAAAATTTCATTTGTTAAAATAAATAGGTCCTCGCATTCATTACATTTATTTTTACCATTTTGCATATTGCCGGTTTTGTAGTCTTCAAAATCTGAAACAAAATTTAATAATAAATTAGAATTATTTAAAAAGAATGTAAACTTCTTATTTACAAATGTATTAAGTTCATCGTGTGTTTTATCAGAACTATCAAAAAAATTTGTAATAAAATTATCTGTAAAGAAACTCATTATATATTCTCTTATATAATTTAATATATAATAAAAAATTATATAATTCAATAATTCAATAAAATATATAATTGAAACAAATAAATTTAAAAGTAATTTATTAAATAATTGAGAGAATAAATGTCACTACAAATAAATGTTGATAACAATATAAATAAACTACAAAAATCAAGCAAACAAGAAACAAGGAAAAATAAATTAAAAGAAAATTCAAACAAAAAATTGTGGACTATTTTTGATGAAGAATATAAAGAAAAACCCGATTTTGAATGTGTTTATACAAAGGAAAAAAATATGCTTTTAAGTGATAACCTATGTGCTAATTGTAATAACTCATTGTTTATTGGTGAAGATGGATTTTTAACATGTTCTAATATTTGCTGTGGTCTTATTTATAAAGATAATTTAGACCAAACAGCCGAGTGGCGGTTTTATGGAGCAGATGATAATAGTCATTCGGACCCTACGCGTTGTGGAATGCCGATTAATCCTTTATTACAAGAGTCTTCTTATAGTTGTAAAGTGCTGTGTCCTGGTAAATCTAGTTATGAAATGCATAAAATTCGCAGATATACTGATTGGCAAGCTATGCCATATAAAGAAAAGTCACGCTATGATGAATTTCAATTGATTTCAAATATATCACAAAATTCAGGCATTCCAAAAATTATTATAGATGAGGCTATGCGGCTTCATAAAAAAATATCGGAAACAAAGACTTATCGAGGTCTTAATCGTGATGGGATTATTGCCGCATCAATTTATATATCTTGTAGAATTAATAATTATCCACGAACAGCTAAAGAAATAGCTGATATATTCAATTTAGATAATGCTAGTGCTACAAAGGGATGTAAAAATGCTCTTACAATTATTAATGAAATAGAACACAATAGTAGTTTAAATGAAGATATAACATCGTTAAGTCAGACGACTCCGTCATCGTTTATTGAGAGATTTTGTAGTAAATTAAATATTAATAATGAGCTTACAAACTTATGTAAATTTGTTGCTTTTAAAATAGAGCAATTAAAATTAATCCCTGAAAATACTCCTCATTCTATTGCTGGAGGTATTATATATTTTATATCTCAGGTTTGTAATCTAAATATTACAAAAGCATCAATTAATAATGTTAGTAAAATTAGTGAAGTTACTATTAATAAATGTTATAAAAAGCTTGAAAATTACAAAACTATTCTTATACCCGAAACAATTTTAAAGAAATATAATTAAACATTATATTAAATATATTAAATATAATATGTTAAATTTAACTAACTAATAAATTTAAATATAACATACTATATAATATATATTATATGGCTCAAATAATTCCGAAACTTATTTTTATTATTCCTTATAGAAATCGCGAAAAAGAAAAGACGCATTTTTCTATTTATATGAAATACATAATGGAAGATTATGATAAAAATGATTACGAAATTTATTATAGTCACCAAACAGATACACGACCCTTTAATAGGGGAGCTACCAAAAATATAGGATTTATTGCTATGAAAAACAAATATCCAAATGATTATAATAATATAACATTTGTTTTTAATGATATTGATACGCTGCCGGCACAAAAGAATACTTTTAACTATATTACAACTTCTGGAACCGTAAAGCACTTTTATGGATATAATTTCGCATTAGGTGGTATTTTTTCTATAACAGGTAATGATTTTGAAAAATGTAACGGGTTTCCTAATAATTGGGGGTGGGGTTTAGAAGATAATGCAATGAATGATAGAGCATTATTAAATGAACTAAAAATAGATAGATCACAGTTTTTTGTTTTAAATTCTAAAGAGGTTATTCATATTTATGATAATCCAAACAGATTAATTAATAATAAAGAGCCTACTAATTTTATTAACAAAAATATGAGAGATAACTTGGTAAACATTTATGAGTTGGATTATAATATTGAAAATAATATAATTACAAATTCCATTATAGAAGATGAAACAAATAATAAAATAACTTCAATAAAACAAAATGAATATATTATTAACATAAATAATTTTAGAACATTTGTAAATCCGGCTAATGAAATATTTTATAATCAAAATACATTTTATGACTCAAGACTAAAACCAAATATATATGAAACAAGTGTTAATCGTAGTAGATGGAGTTTTAAATTTTAAGACGACTAGGTTATATATAATGTATTATTCCACAGTCACTACTTTTGCCAAATTTTTAGGTTTGTCTGGATTAATACCTTTTACAATAGATATTTCATAAGCCAATTTTTGTAATATTATTGTAAATAATATTTCATTATAATAATCCAATTTATTTATTAACATACAATTTTCTTCATGTACTTGTAATTCATTTATAACATTTTGAGAATTTGTGATTATAAATAGATTTGTTTCTCTCCCACTTATTTCATAATATGTAGATTTCAAATTATTATAATTTGTAATATCATTACTATCAATTAATAGTAATGTTAAATTGGTGCTATCTAATAAAGCAAACGGACCATGCTTTAAAGAACCTGCTGAAAATCCTTCACAGTGAATATAACATACTTCTTTAATTTTTAATGAACTTTCACAAGCTACTGGATATAGCTTGTGTTTACCTAATATAAATATACTATTGTAATTTTTACTCACTATGCTGTCTCTCAATAATAATAGTTTACTATTAATAGTTTTATCAAATAATATGTGCGTTGTAGAATGTGAGAGAAACCTAAGGCAATTTATTTTCATATTATTATTATGATGATTATTAACAAACCACATACTTATTAAACTTAATACTACTAACATACTAGTAAAAGACTTGGTAGAAGCGACACTAATTTCTAGTCCCGCGTTTAAATATACGCCACTTTCAACCTCTCGAGCTATTAACGAGTCTACTTTATTAATTATTCCCATTGTTAAACAACGTTTATTTTTACAAATTTTTAAACAATTATAAACATCAATTGTTTCACCTGATTGAGACAAAAATATACACATTAGCGTACTATAATTTTTTATATTCGGTAGACAATTTTCGGTAAATTCGCATGCATTTATGCATTTTACAGTTATAAACTTATTCAACTCATTTAAATAAATCTCTCCTAATAGCGATGCGTTATAACTTGTTCCGCAACCAATTAAATAAATATATTCTATATATGATGTTATATTAATTATTTGGTCAAGACCCCCCAATTTTATTGTATTATTATTAATGCGACCACCATAATTATATGCTTTTTGTATTGTTTCAGGCTGTTCATTTATTTCTTTCAACATCCAATGTACATATTGATTTTTAGTATTCCATATATCTTTATATTCACTGTTTTCTATGCTATAACTAATATAACAATTATTAGTTATGTTTGGTGTTGGGTTCGTATTTTCTTCCAAAAATACATAATTATTATTACTTATTTTTACTACACTATTATCATTCAATGCTATATAGTCTTGAGTTAACCCATTAAACCCGTTTATCTCAGAAGAACATAATATATAATTAGTATTGCTTGCCAATAATAATGGAGAGCCGCGCCGTGACACATAAAACGTATTAATTAATTTGGTATAAATAATTACCAATCCCCACGTCCCTTCTAACATAGCAAGAGTTTTATTTAGACCTTCTTCAAAACAACAACTATTTATAATGTAATATTCTAGTAAATTAGCTATAACTTCGCTATCGGTTTCGCTATAAAATGTATAATTTTTCGAAATTAAAAATTCCTTAATAATTAAAAAGTTGTTTATTATTCCATTATGTACTAATATTATGCTTCCATTATTAGAAATATGAGGGTGAGCATTAGCATCTGTTTTTCCACCATGAGTTGCCCATCGTGTATGTCCTAACGCAAAATTAGAATGAATTTGGTTCTTTAAATCGTTTTCATTAAACTTATTTTTTAAGAGAGTTAAACAATCGTCTTTTGATGTTGTTGCTTTTTTAATTATATCATAGTTAGATGTGGTTTGATTATAATAGCATATACCCATAGAGTCGTAACCTCTGTTTTGTATTAATTCAAGGCTATTAAAAATATGTTTCAAAACATTATTATTGTTTTTTGAATATATAAATGTTATTCCACACATTTTAATCAATAACATTAATTAGACTATTATTTTTAATTTATTTAATTATATATTAATAAATAAATTAGAATTAAAATAAAATTAGAATTAAAATTAAAATTAGAATTAGAATAAAATTAGAATTAAAATAAAATTAGAGATTTTAAGCTACACTTGTGAGAGATTGTGTATAAGGATTATTTTTGAAGGCACTCAATAGTGACTCGTCTAGTCTAGCATTATTATAATTTAAATCATAACTCTGTTTGCCATTTAGTTCTCCAATAAAGTCAGCCGATGGTATAATGCTTAGCCCATTATTAGTTACTAGCTGTCTATTTTGTTTAAGTATGTTATCATTTCTTGCGGTGGTAGAATTATTATAATTATTAAATAATGACATATTGCCTTGATTTGCTCTCGATTCGTATGTCTTATTAACATTATTTTGTTGAGCATAAGCATTATTATAAAGTCGCTGTCCTTGGTTATTATTACCACCTGTTCCAATATATTCCTTGTTTGTTGTTGTTCTTTGGTTATCATAATTTTGTTGTTGACTAACTTTATAGCCATCACCTCTATAGTTTTGTCCTTGAACATTAACATAATTCAAATCTATTTTCTCGGTTGTCATCTCTCTATTTGTTACTTTTGTCTTGTCATTAGAATTATATATGTGACCTACAGGCGTTAAGCCGTTAACATTTCCAGTTTCACGCAAATTACCAATTACATTTTCTTTTCGTGTTGGCCTAAATATATCTAAAATTGGTGTAATAGCCGCTTTTGCCATACCATATACTCCGCCAAATTCTTGACTCTGTTGCTGTGTAGTTCGATTATTTTGCAATATATTGTAACTATTTACCCCGTAATCTGATGGATTAGCATAGTTGGTTCCACTAGCGCTTACATTAGTTAATGGAAGCGCACTTAAACTTTGGCGTTTAGTTTCTTCATAATCGGGATTTGTATATGTTGCTTGCCCGTTTTGCGTATTTGAACCTGAACCATAATATTCGCGAGTAGTGTCAATCCTATTTTCCATCGGAATTACGTGAGTGCTTCTAATAGGAGGTGCTTGTTCGACACCTGTTGTTGTAAACCACCTTGTTGGTCCCGATTCAAATGTTTTTTCCGGTAAATGTTTTTCAACAACACCTATTTTATTATTTGGACCTTGTAATTTAATAGGATGTATAGCCGGGCCTTGATGTCCATTTAAATCAAATGTTGTTCTTGGTTTATTTTCAGCACGCAAATCATCTACTGATTTAGGCATCCAACTTTCACGAGACATCATACCCGAGTTAAATCCGCCACTACCCTCTGTACCACCTGTATTTAAACCATTAGAATTTTGTGAACCATAACCTAAGTTAAGACCAGGACCAACTCTTTGTGGCTCCCATAAAGTTACATTTGACATTTTCATTGATTCATTCATTCGTGATTGAAAAAAATCACTATTGTTGGGTGTTCCGTTGGGATTGTGTGAATTTTCGTCAGGCCTAAATAATGGGGCTATTTCTGCTTTTGAAAAATTTTGACTACCAGACCCTTGCTTAGCATCCATAATTGATTCTGTATTATTTATGTCTACAGTCGGACCCCTAATTTTAGCTCCGAAATATGGCTGCATATTATTGTGCTTGAATTGTTTGGCTGTTGTTTGTTGTCCCGATAATAAATTCACATTATTATATGCATTATTATTATATGCGCTGCTATTATATGAAGACTCTTGAGATTGTAAATTAGAGTTAGAAAATCCTTCTGCCTTATTATTGGTATTAGAATTGTTATTTAAAAATAAATCGCGACTATATTCTATTTCTTGCCGTGCTGAATTTTTAGCACCTGTTTTTTTCTCTTGTTCTGATAATATAAATATGCTTCCAAGTACTATTATAGGTATAGCTAGTGCCGCCATATTATTTAATATAATATAATATTAAATAATATATTATATTAAATCTTTGAACAAGTTTCTAAATAATAAAAAATTTATCTATTTTTATTCATTTGTAATTCTTTTCTCTCTGTCAAAATTATTATTTAAAGCGTAATAATCTTTTTGTAACATTCGCGAACTTATATTACTATGAAAAGGTATACATACATTTGTTTGTGGATTTAAATGTAAATATTTGAAATTATTTGGAACATAATAATTATTGCTTTGTTTATTAAAATTATTAATCTCTCTATATATCCACGCAGGATGTGTTGCGCGTGATTGTCCTGTTATTTCACCATTGTTATTATTTATGTTATATATGTTAGTTGTGTTATAAATAGCATTATGATTCAAATAATCTACATAATTATTTTCTGCTATACTATCTCGATTTAATTTTCTATGTAATATAAATAGCTCACTCTCTAAATCAGTTTTGTTTGAGGACAAATTTCCTCCCCATTTTTGCATTTTTACATATGGATCATTGAAATATGTTGGACTCGCTCCATTTCCTGGAACATTCATATTATAATTGCCTATTGTCGCAGACTCTTCTAAATACTTTTGAATTCTACAAGGATCATCGAAAAACCTTGTAAAAGACATACTTAATATTTATATAAATAGTTATTTATAATTTAAATAAATAATTATTTAATATTTATATAAATATTAAGTTATAAATTTGGAATATATTCTAATGTGTTATTATCATAAACTGTTACTCTAAATATATCTGAATATCCTTCAACATATACTGTATCTCCACTATATACATTATCACACCCCTGACAAGATGTGCAGCTTTTATTTTTAAAACGAACCGGTAATTTAATCATACCGTTTTTATCGTTCATTGTATAGAAGTTCCATTTATCTTTATTTGTAAATAATGGTCTCCCTAATAATGGTAAAATAGTTTCTGGTCCGTTTACGCGAGTCAATATTCCTATTTGTCTATAGTTTGTATTTACTGACTGAGTAGGCACATTAATAGCTACTCTTGGTCCGTTAAAGTTAGAATTATTATAAATTCTATCATCACGCATTGGAGCGCTATAAGGGTTTAATAATACATCGTTTTCTTTATTATTATAACCATTACCTAAGAAGGGTGTAGTATGAGGAATATTATTGTTATAAGAACTATTATTGTCATAACTATTATAGCTGTAAGAACTATTAGTTTTTAAATTTAGATTTTTTGTATATTTAATATACATAAAATACAAGATTACTAAAATTAAAAAAGTAAAAAATAGTAATGTATAATTTTCTATACACAATATTCCGGGAGCACACTTTTTAACCATTAATATTATAATAAATAAATATTATAAAAATATTATTAAAATATTATAAAATATTATAAAAATATTATCCTACTAACTGTGCATTAGTAGTGGACGACTACTATTAAGTCTAGTTATACTAACTATTTGTATTATAAGTAGAACTTTTAAGTTCTAAGTCTTTTTCTGATAATCTTTTTATTATATATGATTCACACGGAGTAGCTTTTTCTTCTGATGAACTTTCATTATTTAATTCTGATTCTGTTTCCGCTCTATCAGCAGCAACTCTTTGAGCAAGGTTACCTTCTTTATAGTTACTTTTGATAAAATAACTAGATATTAATATATAAGGATAACAAATGAAATAACTAAATTTTTTATATTTTATATAAAATATAAACAGCAATGAAAAATATATGAGAATTATTGTATAATTATTTTTATATAGATTAATATATAGGCTATAATAAGAATGTATTATTACGAGATAAAATAAGATTGTATATAGTTTATATTTATTATTATGTAATTTATTATTAATAATGTATATAAGATTATGCGACATTACTATTTATATAAATAATTATTATATAAATAGTAAATAGTAAATAAAATTGTAAATAAATTTATATTACATATCTTTTATTTCTGATAAATTTTTTGTAGCACTGCTAAACATTCCTGTTAATTTATTTAAATCTAAATTGCCTAAAGAACTCATTGCGCTGTTTAAGGCAGGTGTCATTGTTTTTAATTGTTTAATCAATTCATTTTGTTGCTTAATAAGATCTTTGGTATCTGTTGAAATTGAATTTATCTTTTCTGTTCCCATAATTTTTTCTAAATTATCATATGCTTGTTCAACTTCACTTGCTTTTCCTAATTGTTGCTCAACATTCTTTTTACTTGGTGTATTAAATAAAGCTGGTGATAATTTTTGATTATCAAACGCATTATCTTTTGCTGCTGCTTTTTCTGCTGCTTTTGCTATCTTCTTTGCCTCATCTTTTGCTTCTTGTGTTACAGCTGAGTTAGTTCTTTTCTTTTTACCTGTTGCCTTGGTTTCGGGTTCGTCTTCGCCTTCGCCTCCGTCATCGCCTTCATCATCGTCTTTCATGTTTGTTTCGCCTTCTTTAAAGCCTTCTTTAAAACCAAATAAACTGCTTGTCATTGACGCGCCCGTTGTTACTATAAAAGATGCCCCTAAAACAATGGTCATATTTTTAGTAAAAGTATACACGAGAGCAGCTGTTAAGAAAAATAATAAAACAGCACTAAAGCGAGAACGTGTTATATGTATAAATAGCGAAAACAATGCTATTGCTGTTACTACATACAATGTTATTCTATTATTGAGAAATTTATTATTGAGTAAATTATTACTAAATATTTTTTTTTTAATAATTTTTTTCGACTTTGAATTTGAATATCTATTTTTCATATTTTATATAATAATATATAAGAATAAAATAATATAATTTCTATTTATATTATTTTATTCCCACTCTTTATTACTTTTGTCTTTATATAATTTCTCTAAATAATATTGCGTAACATTTTGATTTCGTTTTCTAAAAATACTATTTTATTAACTATTTCTTGAATATTTAATCTACAATATTTATTTTTTTCTAAAGTATTTAAATATTCTAAAATAATTAGTAATGCTTCATTTTGTCTTTCTTTATTTTCTAATTTATGTTTTAACTCTAAATTGCGGCTTTCTAATATTTGTAAAAGCTCTTTATTATACTTTTTTCCGCCTTGTTGAGTAAACTCTTTTAGTGCTATATAGTTAGTTATATTATTTTTCTCATTATCAGCAGTTTCTTGTAATATTTTTGTAATTTCCATATCATACTTAGCAATAGACCCTCCAAAACTAAGAGCCATATAAATTATATATAGATGATTTTTTTATTACAAAAATATAGCTAAAAATATATTTTTATATATTTTTATATATTTTTATATATTTTTATATATTTTTAAAAATGTATTTATAAAAAATGTATTTATTAAAAATATATAAAAATATAGACATATATTATTTAGAATGAATAAAAATTGTGTGGAGCCTTTATTACAAGAAGACGTTAATCGTTATGTTATGTTTCCAATTAAGGACCAAGACATCTGGAAAATGTATAAAAAACAAGAAGATTTATTTTGGAGAGCAGAAGAAATTGACCTTTCAAAAGACAATAAAGATTGGGACACGTTAAACAATGACGAAAAACATTTTATATCTATGATTTTAGCGTTTTTTGCTGCTAGTGACGGAATTGTATTAGAAAATTTAGGCGTGCGTTTTATGGGCGAAGTTCAATTAAGCGAGGCTCGAGCATTTTACGGTCTACAAATTGCTATGGAAAATATTCACTCTATTACGTATTCCACATTAATTGATACATATATTAAAGATAAAGAACAAAAACACAAATTATTTAATGCGCTTAATGAATATGAATGTATTAAGAAGAAAGGTCAATGGGCTATAAAGTGGATTAATGATAAGAAATCAAATTTTGCTACTCGTCTTGTTGCGTTTGCTTGTATTGAAGGTATTTTCTTTTCTGGAGCATTTTGCGCTATTTATTGGTTGAAAAAGCGTGGACTAATGCCAGGATTAACATTTTCAAATGAGCTAATTTCGCGTGATGAAGCATTACATACCGAATTTGCTGTATTATTACATAGCAAATTAGAGAAGCCGCTTAAAAAGCAAAAAATTCACGAAATCATTAGCGAAGCTGTAGCTATTGAGCTAGAATTCATTAACGATTCGCTTCCATGCAGATTAATTGGTATGAATCAAGTATTAATGAAACAATATATTGAATTTGTTGCTGACCGTTTAAGTGTTCAGTTAGGAGGTGACAAAATTTATGAAAGCAAAAATCCGTTTGATTGGATGGAAAACATTAGCATTGAAACAAAAACCAACTTTTTCGAAGACCGTGTAAGTGAGTATTCGCTCACAACTAAAAACTCTAAATTAAACACTTTTGAATTTGGCGAAGACTTTTAATTTTTGCGCTTTTTTCTTTATATTGTTTTTTATTATATTTAAATTTGCTAATAAATATAATAAAAATGATTATTTAGTTTTTAGCGCGCTTTGTTTTTCTTCTTCTTATTTTCCTTCTTCTTGTTGTTTTTCTTCTTAGACCACCAACTCTAACAGGACCGCGGTTTTCTCTAGTGGTAATTTTATCAGACAGTCTAGGTGGAGGTCTAGGTGTAGGTATAGGTGTAGGTATAGAACTAGGTGTAGGTATAGGTGTAGGTATAGATCTAGGTGTAGGTGTAGGTGGAAGTAAAGATGTTATTGAAGATGGAAGCAGTGCGTCATTAGGTATTGTCCCCGCTTGCTGATCCTTTCGCATATTGATAACAAGTCGTTCAATATTTCTAAGTCTTTCTAATTCCTCATGCATTGTATCACACTCTTTAAGTTTATCAGCAAGTGCCTTAGCGTTTTCTTCATTATCTGTCAGTTTTGTCCACTTATTAGGTCCAAGATAAGGTGTAGGTGGTAACCATGTGTTTCCCTTTAAGGGCAGACGATAAACAGGCCTATCAGTCACATTCAACCCTGCAGAGATGGCTCTGGGTACTTCAGAAGTTAATAACGGTCTTTGACCAACATACGATCTTTGACCAACATACGATCTTCCTTGCATATCTATATATAGTAATAAGATAAAAATTTTTTTTTTTTATATTGTTTTATTATATCTAAACTATGTTGTGTATTTTTTGCTCCTGAACGTTCAGGAGCAAAAAATACAATTAACTATGGGCAAAAGTGTATATATTTTTGCAACCGTTAGAACAGTCGCAAAATATATTAGAATACAACTAGTAATTAATTTACTAAAACATAATAGGCATTATTAATTAAAGTATTATTTTTGATTGCTCTGCTCATTTTAGCCGGAGAGAAATCTTCGTGAATTGCTGCTTTTGCTATTGTAGTCCAATTATTTAATATATTTTTGGTGCTAGCGTCTATTTTTTGAACTTTTTTACCACTAGTAGCAATTAGGTCATCTCTAGCTTCCTGATAATAGTCATTTTTTAAACTAATACCGTAATAACCCTCATATGTAGCATTTATATTATGTAGACGGATCGGTCCACCGAGAATATATTGACAATTTTTTAAATAATTTTTAACATCTTTGTCCTCATTATTATTGATTAATAAACTGTTATTCTTTTTATAATTTATGAATTCTTCTACAATTTTATTAGTTGAAGCGCGACCTTCGGGAGAGAAAATGCAACTTTCAAAAATAAAATTTTCTACTTCATTTGAACTACTGCTTTTTTTATATACAATGTCTTTTAGCTTTATTCCTTTAAATCCATGAACAACTTGATTCTTATTTTGACCACTAATGCGACATGCTAAAAATCGTGTTCTCATATATGTATTAAACATGCTAAATACGAGTTTTGTAGGTTTCTCTCTATTATAAATACGAAATTGCCCTACAATACTTGTTGAAGCTACCTCTACATCTTTATGAATAAAACAACAATCATCGATAAATTTATCAAACTTATTTTTAAGTTCAACACTTATTATATTAGTTTCATCATTATTTACATTGATGGTTTCATTAACGTTTTCATAATTATTTGTAATAGATGCAAGAACTTGCTCTAATTTTTCATTTTTTTCTATATATTCATTATTAAGGACCTTCAATTTTTCATTTTCATCACTTAATTGCTCTAACGATGCTTTATATTTTTGATTTTCTTCTACTAAAATATTAAATTTTTCAATACTATATGATTTTTCAGAAATAATATTTTTAATATATCTTGAGAGACAAGGAATTGTAAAGTTGGTTTCATCATATGCTAATATTTCGTTTTTGTTTTTTCCGTCTACTTCAATAGTTCGTAAATGTTTTCTAATTTTAGAGCTTGTTTTAATAGAATTCTCAATTTCTTGCTTATTATGAACTTTGAAAGCATCACGAAGAATAAAATTTTCATAAGTTTTATGGTGGTCTTGTAATCGCACAGCGAGATTATTACTATGTCCAAATTTTATTAATTTCTCTCCTTCAGCATTTGAATTATCAATAGTTCCAAAATAAATACATTCACAATTTACAGGAAATTGAGAAACAATTGTTTTTTCAATTGCTTTTAATTTATCTTGAATAGCATTTGTAATAAGCTTTTCTTTTGTAATAAGCTCATTATCTTTTATTAGTAATTTATTTTTCATTTCTAATGCTTCTTCTTCTAATACTTCATTAATTAATTCTTCTAACTTAATATAGTATTCGTGTATTTCGTCTGCTTTTTTGGTTTGTGCCTTTAAACATAATGATTTAAAGGTCTTAATATTTAAAAAAAATTTTTGAATATTGTGTCCACCACTGCCTATGTGTTTTGCTCCCGTACGTGCGGGAGCAAAACTATCATTAACATCACTATATTTATAATCTTTGTTAATTATAAAATTATTTTTTAAACAGCTAGTTGCATTAAATTTTCTATTAAATCCTAACCACTTCCAAATATAATCTATATCTACTATAAAATCTGCTGTCTTATCATAATTTAAATAAGTATAAAAACTAGATATAAATAATTGTTGCTCCATTTCTGTAAAGTTAGCTTTCACTTTTTCTAATAATTTATTGTTATTGTTATCACTTAGCTTGGTAATAGGGTTATTTGTTATTAAATTCACAATGTCGAGAGAAGTCATATTATACTATAATATGTATTTAGTCTTTAAATCATTGTTGTTGTTTACATAATTTAGAAACAAGATTATGGAAGCAACGCCTTACCATTTAGTTTTGCGCACATTAATTTTGGGGCCCTTCTTTTTATCTCTCGTATTAGGGTCATACATCTCTTCGTCGTCATCGGAGTCCATATTTTTACTTATTTCCCAGAATTCTTTTGAGCCGAGTTTGAATGTTTTATGCTGTTCGGCCTTATACCAATAAATTTGGTCGTGTAATTTATTCGATTTGGCGTTATTATTAATCACTAAACACTCATAATTTTCTGTGCACTGATCCATAACCTGGCAAAAACTCTCAAAGGTTGGAAACATACCCGCATAGTTCTCATAAATACGCCGCCTATTTGCTATATATGGCTCACGCAATATAAAAACATAGTCGATATTCGTGCGCAAATTTGGAGGAATACCTAAAGGATATTGCATTGTTATCACCAACATCACTTTCCAGTGCCGACCATTCATAAATAGGAGACGCATCATCTTGTCTTTTGTCCAGCTTCCATCATATAAACAATCATCTAATATAACAAATGCTCGCGGATCAATATTTGATTTTTTATAAACTTCAACTTCTTTTTTAATCTGCTTCATTACTGTCTTCTGTCTTTTCAAAATATTTTCAATAATAGCAGTATTGTATTCATCGTGAATAAATAATTTAGGAACATGCTCAGCATAAAAACCGTTACCTGCTTCTGTTCCACTGATTACTGTACCTATTGGAATATCTTGATGATAATATAGCAAATCTCGTACTAAATAAGTTTTACCTGTATCACGACGTCCTATTAATACTATAACGGGTCCTTTATTTTCATCTGGTCTAAAACTTATAGATTTAATGTCGAATTTTTTCAATTCAAGTGTCATTACTAAATAACTTATATTTATTAGCTATATTTAATAGTTTACTATTTAAACTTAATAGTTTACTATTTAAACTTAATAGTTTACTATTTAAACTTAATAGTTTAATATATATAAACTTAATAGTTTAATATATATAATTGTGTTATAAATTAAAAAAATAAGTATTTGTTATTTATTAAATGGAAATAAACTATAGAAAAAATAACAATAAACAGCTATTTGATAACTTTAATAATAGTGATTTTTTAGATATAGAAAATTCGCAGAATTATTTTCCATTATATAATACATTTTTTAACTTAAATAGTACTAATTATAATGCAATAAACTTGAATAATAAATATAAATTAGAATTAATTTTAGAAAAAATAAATTATAATAAATTTTTAGCAACAATTACAGATATATGCAATAATAAATATAATAAAGAAGTATTTGTAAAATTCAGTCCACTTATAGATCCTGTTAAATATATGATAGGAAAATATGAAAATAACTATAATATTTTAGAGTTACCTAAATTTATAGATAGAGAGAATTTAGATTCAGACTCGGATTTGGAATATAGCACTACTTATAAAAAAATATTAGACCCAAATAATTCAGCATATATTGATGGATTTTTTTCATTTTTATCAAGCTGCTTATTAAATAACTATAATTTTTATAACGGTTTAGACTACTATGGTGCATTTTTGGGGGTGAAAAATAAATTTAAATATAATGTCACAGAGGATTTAGAATATTTAAATGAATCAGACTATTTTCATAAACACAAAAATAGTTTATTCATTTTTGAGGATAATGAAAAAATATTTAATTTATTTAACAATACTAAAAAAAATAAAAAACCGTTAGTATTAAATGAAACAGACGACGATTTAAATATAAATGATTTGATTATAAGCGACTTAGCTGATCTAAATTTGGATAATACTATTATTAAATCATCAAATAACAGTGAACTAATTGTAGAAGAAACGCACAATACTAATTTAGAACTAACCCTAACATATGAAAATTTAGATATTTTAATAAATAATAAACAAACATCAAATAGCAATACCAATAGTAATACAGGAATTAATACTACAAATAGTTCAGACACTTGTTCTTCAAGATCCTCTAATACTGGTTTAGTTAATTCTGTTGATAGTGGCGAAGACGACGACGAAAGTAGCGAGGAAAGTTTTAATAGCGAAGAAATATTTTGCTTAATTGATAAAATACCTGTTGAGATGATAGTATTAGAATGTTGCGAAAATACTTTAGATGATTATATAGTAAATAATAAAATAAAAGACAACGAATGGGAGTCTATAATTATGCAAATATTATTTACATTAATTACATATCAAAAAGTGTTTGAGTTTACACATAATGATTTACACACTAATAATATTGTATATATATCTACAGCTAAAAAATATTTATATTATAAATATAACAACACACACTATAAAGTACCTACCTTTGGTAAAATATACAAAATAATCGATTTTGGAAGAGCCATTTACAAATTTAGAAACAATTTTATATGTAGCGATAGTTATTCAGAGACAGGTGATGCAACTTCACAATATAATTGCGAACCATATTTAAATAAAAGTAAACCTGTTATTGGACCCAATTACAGCTTCGATTTATGTAGACTAGGCTGTAGCTTATTTGATTATTTTATTGATGACTTAGATGACATTAGAAAATTAAAATCTCCTATTAAAAAAATTATGATAGAATGGGTTTTTGATGATAATAATAAAAATATATTGTATAAAAATAACGGTTCTGAGAGATACCCCGACTTTAAATTATATAAAATGATTGCACGTTCAGTTCATAAACATACACCTAAAAATGTATTAGAAAACCCCCTCTTTGATAGTTATAAAATAGCAAAGAAAAAAATTAATAATGTTCAAGAAATATTTAATATTGATAATTTACCTATTATGGTATAATTTAATGCTTATGTTATGTTATGTTATGTTATGTTATGTTATGTTATGTTATGTTATGTTATGTTATGTTATGTTATGTTATGTTATGTTATGTTATGTTATGTTATGTTATGTTATATATTATAAAACTAGCATCTTATAATATATTAAAAAAGGATTTAAAAGAAGGATTTAAAAGTCAGGAACATTTGTAAAAGCTGTCAAAGAATCTTTAGACCCACCGGTCATATGAGTTATTTGTAATTGTTCTAATAGGAATAATGAAATAGCTCCACATAAAAATACTACGAGACCATCTTTAGTTATTAGTTTTACAGATCTATCATCTTTTGTTATATATTTGGTATCTATAATTTTAAATATTACATACATAATACTGATTGATAGTGTAGGCAATATAAAATTCATTTAAATTATAAATATAAATGAATTTCATAAATATAACGAATTGATTATAATTCTTCTATATCTAAAGAAATACTTTCATTATCACTTAAATCTTTATCTAAAGTTAATGAATCAAAATCTAATTTATCAGGGTCGTCACTCAAAGTTTGAACATCAAGTTCAATTTGAGATCTGTCTTTTTTATCAATCTTTAACTTATAATTATTGTCTGTATCTGTATCTAGTTCTGATTCTGTTTCTGCTTCTGCTTCTGAATCAGAGCCTTTATCACTAATACTATCTAAATTCTTTTCACCACCTAATACATTATACTCATTTAAATCTTTGTTGGCATTTAAAATAGTTTTTTTTAAATTGAGCTTGCTTTCCTCTCTCAATTTATCCGCTGTTTCTTGCTTAATTTTCTCTAACTCTTTCTTTTCTTTTGCCTTCTTGTTTTTTTCTATTGCCTCTTTATCATTTATAACCTCCTTTTTCTCCTCTATTTCAACATCCGTTTCTAAAGTCTCATCCAAATACATTTGTAATATATGCTCAATCGGTATACTCTCTCTTATTGTGTTCAAAATACACTCCTTAATCAATAATTCTAGTTCCCTATTATTTTTTTGAACTTGTAGAGGCTTTATATTCTTTTCAAATAAATAAATATTAACATACACCTTTCGTGCTACATTTATATAAGTCTTATGTATAAATTTATGAAGGTCCGGTATATCTATATTTATTTTTTTCTGCTTTAAACCCACGCGAGTAGAGGTTAGTGACTTCAATTGTGTAATATGTACACAAGTTATTAAATCTTCTAAATAATTACACGCACTTGATGTAATTATGCGCTGCTTTTCATTTTCAACTATCTCAGAACTCCATTTTGGAATATTATTTAAAAAATTTTGAAATGTCATTAAATATTTCGTTTCTTCGCTATTTTCTAAACATACATCATACGCTTCTGTAAATATTGACCTTAGACCTTCAATTATACTTGGTGTTAATGTATTTGTTAGTCGTGCACACCACTCATTTTTAGACTCAATTATTGTTGAAAGATTAAAATCATCCATATTTATATTTTAAAATTTTATTTTAAATAATTAATTTAAACTAAAATATAATTTAAACTAAAATATAATTTAAACTAAAATATAATTTAGTTAGCATTAAATATTGAAAAATCAATATTTACTGAATTGCTATAAAAATATAATATAATATATATTAAATATTCCTCTACACGTATTTCTCTCTTATATATATTAAAAAAAAACAAAAATTTGTAATAATCTGTCTTGAAATTAGACTTGCTTGTAAAATGATCTAATAAATTATTTGCACTTATGCCTTTATTGTATATTAATGAACTATGCTCCAATAATAACACATTTTTCATATAATCGTAGTCGTTTTTATTAGCGCTAGCGTACTCATTAGCACTAGCGTACTCATTCTTTAATGTTTCTAGCTTATTATCTAAATTTTTAATAAGTAATAGCACTTTATTATTGATTTTATTACTATTGCTATTATTACTATTGCTATTACTATTGCTATTACTATTGCTATTACTATTGCTATTGCTATTATTACTTTTTAACGTTCTATAAATGACATTTAAGTTTCTCTCGTTACAATATATTTCGCTAAATCTTGATAATATTGGTTTTATTATTTTAGATTTATTGGCAGTTACTATGAAAAATTTTGTATGATTATATATTTCTATTGACCTACGTAAAGCAGATTGAGCATCTAGGGTTAAACTATCAGCATTTAATAAAATTATTGATTTGAAATTTGTAATGTTTTTATGAGTAATTGTATTAGCAAAAAATCTCAAATTCTCTCTAATAAATTTAATATTACCTTTACCTAAGCTACAATTTAAAATTAATGTATTATTTTCTATATTTTCATTCGACTTATAAATGTAAATTAATAATTCTTCAAGTAACGTTTTCTTACCTACTAAATTATTCCCATATAATAATAAATTGGGTAAACTATCATTATCATATAAATCTCTCAATTTTTGTAACATTATTTAAATATCAAAAAAATATTTAAATCAAAATATATTATTTAACTTATATACTATTTAACTTTTTATATATATATATACTATTTAACTTTTTATATATATATACTATTTAACTTATATCTTATGCTCAATATAGTTTTCTTAGTATGCGCCTTTTTAAATCTCTCGAAGACACTTATTACTATTAATAGTAATAAAGTAATTCGTGTATTAGAAAAAGAGCTATTATACAATAACAATAACAATAATAACATAATTATTAATTATGAAAGTCGCATTAAATCAAGAGAACGAATTATAAAAAAAATACAAAAATATAAAGTGCCTTATGATATATACGGACTTAGAATTATTTATAATGATACTAATAATATTTATAACACTCAATTCGCATATACTATTAAAAATATATTGACTAGTAATTTTAATACATTAGATTATATATATGATGATTATATTGCTAATCCAAAAATAAATAATTATCAAAGTTTACATATATATATATTAACCAATATACTAATGGAAATTCAAATACGAAGTTCCTTTATGCATAATGTATCTGTAAATGGTTCAGCATCCAATTATTATTAAAAAAATAATAAATAAAATAAATAAAATAAATAAAATAAATAAAATAAATAATAAATAAAATAAATAAAATAAATAAAATAAATAAAATTAATAAAATAAATAAAAAAATAAATAAAATAAATAAAATAAAAAATAAAAAATAAAAAATAAAAATAAATAAAATAAATAAAATAATTAACAAAATTATTAATATATTAATAGTAATCTTATTATAAATAAATACTTATAATTTTAATTAGAATAATTAAATTTATGAGTGAAGCAAGTCTTTTGGAAAGTGTTCCACAATATCCCGATTTTGATATAAATGGAATTGTTAGAACAGCAACAGAGTTAGGTTTACAAGTAAATAATTTCGTTACCTATTCTCAAGCTGCTGAAAACAAGCAAAATTGTAGTATTGTAGACGATAGCACAGGAACTGTAAGAAGATTTAAATTGCTTAAGTTAGAGCAACCATTTAATATTGAAGCTATTAATTATGGAGCATCTTGGTATAAATTAGATAATACTTCTAGTAATGTTTTGGAAGATTCGTTAAACTATGACTATAAATCCTATTACGATATTTCAAATGGAAATGCTCTAGTATATCCATATTTATATGAAGTGTTCACAGAATTATCATTAACAAAAGCAAGCAATGTACATAATTTACCCTTTGGAATTCGTGGAGGTAATTGGAACTATAATAATACTAAAGGCACTTTAGTCTTCTCCTCTTTCAGTAGTTTAGCAGAACAAAATTTATATAATGGCATTTATATAATTTCTGAGACTAATAAACCTGTTATAAATGTATATAAATATATTGGCAGAAAAAGTATTTCTAATTTGACAAATCAAATCACTTCTATTGTTGGGTCTTACAATAGTACATTAGAATTGTTATTAACATACATTAGCAACCAAACACGAAGCATTTATAGATTAGAAGAACTTATTACTAATAATGCTAGCGCTAGTCTAAGTAATATTAATAAATCACTATTTAATGCTAATTCTTTTTTAACATCAACAAGCATTATACAAGATTTAAGCACTACATTATTTAGTACTATTAATGTAGGTAATAATAAATCAGTTAATGTTGATGTTAACTTCTCATTATATTGTAGTTGTGCTTATAATGAGCGAATAACTATTGAACTATGGAGAGATTCTAGCATGATTGTACAAACCATAAACCTAGGTTCTGTTAATGCAACCGGCGGCATAACAATTCCTTATAGCTTAACATACTTAGATGAAAATTTGAGTGAAGGTCTAAAAAAATACTATATAAAATATAAATTAGAAAATAATGCGAGCTCTGTTGAGCAAGGTATTATAAATGTTAAAACGGCAGAACTTGCTGGGTCAAGTAATATAATATTACGAGAGATTGCAAACATAGCTAAGTATTCTAACAAAGCACTATTTGAAACCTCCAATTTAACAACTACCACTTCCATTATACAAGACTTGAGCGCAACTCTTTATAATACTATTGATGTATTTGATAGCAATGTACAAGTTAATATTAATCTTAATTTATACTGTTGTTATGGATTTAACGAACGAATAAGTGTTGAAGTATGGAGAGATGCGAGCATGATTTCGCAAAGCAACGAATTAGGAACAATTAACGCAACAGGAGGCTTAACTATTCCATACAATTTTAATTATTTAGATACAGGTTTGGCAAATGGACCCAAAAAATATTACTTAAAATATAAATTAGAAAATAATCTTCATAGCCAAGAACAAGGTATTATTAATCTTAACACTCTTTATTCAAGCGGTTCAGGAAATATTTTATTGGCAAATGTATCCAATGCTACTTCTAATTCATTAAATATAAGTGTGGGCGATTCATTATCGCTCATTAATATTAATACTACTGTAATAACAACCGAAAACAACAGTTTTACAACTAAAACAAATGAAATACAAGATTTAAGTGCATCATTATATAATACTATTGATATTTATAATAATAGTCCAGTATTAGTAGATGCAAACTTTACTTTATTGTGTTGTTACTCTTTTGAAGAACGAATAACTATTGAACTATGGAGAGATTTAACTATGATTTCTAGAAATTCAAATATAGGAACAACAAATGCTACAGGCGGCTTTAGAAGCAATTATAGATTGTCCTTTTTAGATGAAAGTGCTAGCAATGGAACAAATAAATATTATATAAAATATAAATTAGAAAATAATGCTAGCGCACAAGAACAAGGTATTACAAATATTAATATAACTTTATTGTCTGGTTCTTCAAATATTGTATTAAGAAAATTATAAGAAAAACCCTTTTAAAAATACTTTTAGAAACTTTTAGGAATATTTTTTATAATTTAATTAATTTAATTAATTTAATTAATTTAATTAATTTAATTAATTTAATTAATTTAGTTATAATTTTAAAATAAAAATATTTTTTAATTATATAAAAACTGTTTGAATGTCCGATCTCATTTTCAATCGAGTGACCGACAACTATGTGTATACCGGCTCTAGACTTCGCGCAGGAACAACTAGTACTAAATTAAATCTTACATCTACAGGTAGCCAATCGGTTATTGATTTATGCAATAATAGCAACATTGATATTAGCGCCAGCACCATCTTTCTTAACGGCAAAATTGTAAGTGAAGGCGGTATTCAAGTCGGCTCAGGAATATTTGGCGGTACAATTACTAAATCTGCCACCGCTCATGAAATTGTTATTGACCCATTCGGTATTGATGGTACACCCGGTACACAAGATGCATCCGGTCAGGTTACAATTATGGGTGATTTAGTTGTTCGTGGTAATATGACAACTGTTTATTCAACTCAAGTTGACATTTCTGATATATTATTAACTCTTGCTTCTGGCTCAGGTTCAACAGCTGCTCTCGGTAATGGAGGAGGTATTAAATTAGGAGATGGATATGCTTCGTTGCTCTATGATTCGTCTAATAATAGATGGAAATCTAATATTAGTTTAGATATTAGCGGCGCATTAACGGTTTCAAGCGCTGTTACTAATACTAGTAAAATAACTGCTTTTAATGGCATTGATTATTCGGCAAATGTATTACCATTGAATAACTGGTCACAGCTCCCTGTTACAATGAGCACTTTTACTTTAAAATCAGACGCTCTTTCAGCAGCTATTGCTACAACAAGCCCCAATGATTGGGTTGATGCTCCTGGTTATGTTGTTTCGAGAGTTGTATTAAGTCCTAATTCATTCATTAAAATGGAATTTAAAGTTAACTATATTTCTTCACCAGAAGCAGACCAAACTTTAAGTTTCCAAGTATTGAAGAGCATAACAGGAAACTCACCAGGGTCGTACACAACTGTATTTTCTGATATAAGTCTTGGCTCAAATATGGGTGTTACATTTAATAATGTGTATTACGGCACATTCATAGATGATCTTGCTGGTGCCACCTTAACTTCTGGTACCGTATATTATAAACTACAGTTTAGAAGAGATTGCCCTACAAATGATACTATATCTACTCCATTCGGTATTGTAGCATCATCTGGTAACTATATTTCATTACAAGAACTTTACGAACCTAATGCTTAAAAACATATTAACAAAACATTAGTAATTTATTAATAATAATAATAATAACATATATGTATTAATATATATATAAAAAATATATATTAATATTATAATAGTTTATGAGTTCAAACAATATTGGTTCAATATATGCTACAACTATTTCATCTGAAAAATATATTATTATTGCTAGTCAAAATATAGAATTAAGTGGAAATATTATTATTAATAATAATTTACAAGCTATTGGTAATGTAAAAATTAACGGAAATTTAGACGCATCTAATGTATATACTAAAAATCAAGTATATACTAAAAGTGAGGTAGATAACTCATTTACTAATGTATATACTAAAAATCAAGTATATAGTAAAAGTCAAATAGATGCTTCGCTTTCAAATATATATACTAATTCTTTGGATGTATCCAATAATGTAACATTTAGGGGATCCACTTTATATGTTCCTTCATCATTTACTATTGACCCTGTTGGACATGGAGATAATACAGGATCAGTACTAATTAATGGTAATTTAGTAGTCCAAGGAGTAACAACAACCATTAATTCAAGTGTTGTAGATATTAGTGATAAAATATTAGTATTGGCTTCTAATGCAACAAATTCGGTTCAAGCAGATGGTGCAGGTTTTGAAATATCTGGCGCAAAAGTAAATATGCTATATAATAATTCAAGCAATACATTTAGATCATCTATAGGACTTACTATTTCGGGAAATGTAGTTCCAGTAAGTAATGGTGTTGGAAGTTTGGGTGAAAGTGGTAAAATATGGGATATTGCTTATATTCGTGAATTAAACGTAATTAATTTTACTAATTCTATTGATGGTGCTAAAATAGCTAGTGGAACAATTAGTTCTACTCAAATAGAAAATGGTTCTATTTTAACAGTAGATATATGTGATAATGCTATTACATATGAAAAAATTGCTGCTAATGCTGTGACTAATACAAGAATTGCTAATGGTGCAGTTACACACGCAAAGCTATCAAGTGATTGTATTCAATCACATAATATAGTAGATGGAACTATTATGGATGTGGACATATCAGCTAGCGCAGCAATAGCATTTAGTAAAATAAACACTGCTAATGCTATTGTAAATGCTGATATATCAGCTAGCGCAGCAATAGCATTTAGTAAAATAAATGCATCACTTGCTATTACAGACACACATATATCAGCTACTGCAGCTATTAGTGGTTCTAAAATCGCTAATACTACTATTACTGCTTCACAAATTGCTAATGCTACTATTACTGCTACACAAATTGCTAATGCTACTATTACTGGTACACAAATTGCTAATGCATCAATCACGTCTGATAAAATAAATCAGACCAACAATTGGACTTTTTCACAATTAACAAGTACTACTGCTAACATACGTGATGTAAGTGCTGCTAATATTGAGGTTAGTGGAAACATAGTACCTTTACTTGACCTTAGCTCCAATTTAGGTTCTTCATTAAAGAGGTGGAGCAAAATTTTTGCAAACGATTTAAGCATTAATACAATCAACGGTCAATCATATAGTGGTGGCTCTTCTATTGTTCTCACATCAGTTGCGAGTAATATAATTCCTTCAGTCACCAATACTTATAATTTAGGTAGCACTACTCAATTCTGGAAAAATGCATATATTAATGATATATGTGGTGGTAATATATATTCCAAAACAGATGTTAATAGTTCTTTATTAACCGTTTTAAATACCAATCATTATACAAAACAATATGCTAATAATTTATGGAACCAAATAGGAGGAAATCTTAGTTTTTCTACTACTAATGCTTTATTTGGTATTTCAAATAACGGAAGAGTTGTTGGATTAACTGTTCCTGCTTTCAATTCAAATATAGGTAGACTTTATGTTTATGAAATTAGTTTTAATGGAACAAGTTATAGTTGGGAGACTTTGGGAGTAAGTAGTGAAATTATGGTGGGACAAACCACTACTGATCTTTTTGGAGGGACTGGTAATAGTAAATTGGCTTTCTCAAGTGATGGAAGAATTGTTGCTGTAAGTTCTACGCGCAATGACACTTCTGGAACTGATACTGGACAAATTAGAGTATTTGAATTAAGCGCTAATGTATGGACGCAACGAGGACAATCCATAAATGGAAAGCCTATAGCCTCTTACCAGTTAGGTTTTAATGTTGCTTTATCAGGAAATGGAAATATTCTTGTTGCTGTATCCAATAGTAATTATGGAGAAATACTTGCTTATGAGTTAAGTAATAACATTTGGATACGAATGGGACAAGATATTACCGGTTCTACTTATACTGATCAACCTGGTTACGGCGCATTAGGTGGTTATAATTTAGGTTGGGCATGCGCTTTATCGTTAGATGGAACAACTATTATTGCTGGATATGGAGCCATGAATAATGGTATAAATTATTATGCTGGACGTGTTTATATTTATAGATATAATAACACTACCAGACTATGGAGTAATATAGGAATAATTGATGGAATTTATACTCGTCAATATTTTGGATGGCAAGTAAGTATATCAAGTGATGGAAATACTATTGCCGTTGGTTCTAGATATACAAATGGAGTTTCAAATCCACCCATTTTACAAGATTGTGGAAGTATTATTGTATATAAATATAATGGTGGTACTTCGTGGACACAAATAGGACAAACAATATTTGGATCAAATATTAATGAAACAATAGCAGGGGTCTGGGTAAATATGTCTAATGATGGAACAATAATCTCATTTAGTACAAGCCTCAGTGTTAGAGTATATAAATTATATGCTAATACTTGGTATCAAATAGGACAATCTATAAATCGTATATGGGATTTTCCTGGTGGTCAACTCCTTGCTTGTGTTCTTTCAGGAGATGGAACAACATTTATTCATCAACAATTTTTCTCTAACTCAAATAACAGATGTACAGTTTATGGGATGGATAAATTATTAGCATTGAATGATTTATTTGCATCTTCATTAACTATAAATAATAATATAGTTCCTTTTGTAAATAATACATCCTCCTTAGGAACAAGTGCTATAAGATGGAGCAATATTTTTACAACAAATCTTAATGTAACCGGAACATTTACAAACACTTCAGACGATAGGTTAAAGCATAATGAAGTTACTATAGTTAATGGATTAGAAATTATTGATAGATTAACACCAAAGTTTTATCAAAAAACTCAAAACATGTTAGATGCTCATTATTATGGCGATTTAAGTGGACATAATTGGAGCTATGAAACAGGTTTAATTGCTCAAGAGTTATTACAAATAAGTGATTTAAGCTTTGTTGTAAGCGGTGGTGATTATTATGAAGAAAGCTATATTTATAAAAGACAAACAAATGACCCAAGCAACGCCAATTATGATATAAGCAACGCCAATTATGATATATGCTACAATTTAATACCACAAACATATAATGTAAATTATAACGCTATTTTTGTATATGGACTTGCTGCTATAAAAGAATTACATGCAAAAGTAAAAGCACAAGAACTAAGTTTGTTAACACAGCAAACAATTATAAACAGTTTAACAACAAGAATGGAAGCATTAGAAACTAACCCAAATAATAGTTAATAAAACAATATAATCAATCCAAATGCTATTTTTATAAAAGAATATATATATATATAATAATATATATATTCGTATTAATATATATAAAAATATATATATATATTATAAATGTGGATGAATTCTAATAATAAAGGTTATATACGCGCTACAACTATTTCTTCAGAAAAATTTATTATTATTGGTAGTCAAAATATAGAGTTGAGTGGTAATGTTATTATTAACAATAATTTGCAAACTAAAGGTAATATAAAAATAAACGGAAATTTAGACGCTTCTAATGTATATACTAAAAATCAAGTATATAGTAAATCAGAAATAGACAATTCATTTACTAATGTATATACTAAAAATCAAGTATATAGTAAAACAGAAATAGATGCTTCCTTGGCAAATGTATATACAAAGTCTTTGGATGTATCCAATAATGTAACATTTAGGGGATCCACTTTATACGTTCCTTCATCATTTACTATTGACCCTGTTGGACATGGAGATAATACAGGAACAGTACTAATTAATGGTAATTTAGTAGTCCAAGGAGTAACAACAACAATTAATTCAAGTGTTGTAGATATTAGTGATAAAATATTAGTGTTGGCTTCTAATGCGTCAAATTCGGTTCAAGCAGATGGTGCTGGTTTTGAAATATCCGGAGCAAAAGTAAATTTGCTATATAATAATTCAAGCAATACATTTAGAACATCTATAGGAATGAGTATTTCAGGAAATGTAGTTCCATCAACTAATGGTGTTGGAAGTTTAGGTGAAAGTGGTAAAATATGGAGCAACGCATATATACGCGATTTAAGCGTTACTAATATTGATGTTTCGGGAAACATAGTACCTTTTCTTGATGTTAGCTATAATTTAGGTTCTTCATTAAAGAGGTGGCGCAATGTTTTTGTAGATGACTTAAGCGTTAATAAAATCAATGGATTACCATATAGCTCTGGTGGAGGAGGTGGAGGAGGTGGAGCTACAGATATAATCAATATTAATAAAATAATTAATACTAGTAATAATAAAATAACAACAGCCAATAGAGTGTATCAAGAAATTAGTAATAATAGCAACTGGAATGCGGTTAATGGATATTATGGATTGGCAAAGCAATCATTTCCTGCGTTAAATCCTTTAACAAGTGGCGCAAAAGCAATTGCTTATTGGACTACGAGACATAATACTGGATCTTTCGATTTTAAGAATATTGTTTGGTCTCCAAAACTTAAAATGTTTCTTACATTTCCTGATATTATTACACCATATAGTAACACTTATGCAAAGTATTCTTATGATGGAATAAACTGGATTAATATATCTATTAATACAGCGGTCTATATTAGAGCCCTTTGTTGGTCTGAGGAACTTGGAATTTTTGTTGCTGGTTCTTACCGATATCATTATGCTATTTATTCGTATAATGGAATTGATTGGTATACCAACACTACAAGAGATTCTGCTCTAAGCTTTTCTAGTATATGTTGGTCTCCTGAACTTGGAATATTTGTTGCGGTAGGTGAAGATTTATATGCTACATATAAAGCTTGCACTTCTACTGATGGAATAAATTGGATAGGGGCAACCAGTACTGGTGAAATGCCCTTAAAGTGGGGAAGTGTTTGTTGGGCACCAGAACTAGGATTATTTGTAGCTACAGGTATTGACTATCAAAATACCAATACAAAAGTAATAACTTCTAACGACGGATATAATTGGACGCTTAGAACTGTACCTACAGCAGCAGAATACCCAAGTTGGGTTAGTGTGTGTTGGTCTCCTCAACTTGGAATATTTGTTACTGTTGCTTCAAATGGGGGAGGTTCAAATGCTAATATAATGACTTCTACAAACGGTATAGACTGGATTATAAGAGGAAATAACAATGGTGTAAGTTATAGAAATGTTTCCTGGTGTGCTGAACTAGGATTGTTTCTTATTACTCAAACTTCAGGGGGAGGGTCATATTTATATTCGCGCAATGGAATAGACTGGATTGAAATATATGAGAATATATCAGAAACTGGCGAATGGAGTTCCTTTAATGCTTATAGTGTTGTTCGATCGCCTGAACTTGGAATATTTGTTGCTGTTGGTGGAAATAAAATATGGACTTCTGTTTTAAAAGGGCGTCCCCCAACAAGTTATAATGTATTTGATAGTTGTTTTAATAGTATTGACGATAATGGCAATTGGACTTTTAAGCAAATAACAATGAATAATGCTAATATAGTGGATTTAAGCGTTAATTTAATAAATGGACAAGCATACAATGCGGGCGGAGGTGATGTATATAGTAAAGCAGAAACAGATGCATCATTTGTATCTAAGCAATTATTTGATGCTTCAATTAATGCATTAGCGGCAAGTAGTGGAGGTGGTGGAGGTGGAGGTGGAGGTTCTACTAATCTCACAGCTGTTACAAGTAATATAATTCCTTCTTCAACAAATACTTATAATTTAGGTAGCACGTCTAAATATTGGAATAATGCATATATTAATAATTTAAGAGTGTCAAATAGAGTGTATCAAGAAATTAGTGGTGATATAAGTTGGAGCGCTGTTAATGGATATTATGGATTAGCAAAAGATGCTTATCCAAGTTTAAATCCTTATTCAAGTGGAGACTTGGCAGTTAGTAGTTGGAGACGTATTACTACTAATAGCACAGTATCAAACTCACAATGGAATGATGTTTGCTGGTGTCCAGAACTAAGATTATTTGTTGCGGTTGGTGTAAAAAACACAGGTTCGAGCGCTGTAATTACATCAAATGATGGAATAACTTGGACCCCTGCGACTATTACAGATACTTCTATAACATCTACGCAATGGCAAACAATTTGTTGGTCTCCACAACTTAGATTATTTGTTGCAGGTGGGGCATACTCAGGTTTAAAATTAATGTATTCAACCAATGGTACCACTTGGAACCCACTACCAGATTCTGGAGTAGGTACAAATATTAATCATATGTGTTGGTCTCCAGAACTTAGCTTATTTGTTGCTATTACTATGTCAGGTCCTCGTATAGCAACTTCAAGCGATGGTTATAATTGGACTGAAAGATATCTATCGTATCCATTAGTTAATTCAAATTGGGAAGCTGTATGTTGGTCTCCTGAACTTGGATTATTTGTTGCTGTTGCCTATAATGAAATTAAAGTAATGATTTCAAGAAATGGTATTGACTGGACACGTGTCGATATTGATGCTTCAGTATTTGGTGGGCAGTGGACTAGTATTACTTGGTCTTCTCAGCTTGGAATATTTGTTGCTGTATCTAAAAATACTGGCGGAACATCGGCACGAGTAATGACATCTAGAGATGCTATTACATGGGTACTAAGTTCTGATATACCTGAATCGGCAGCACATACATGGAGTTCTGTTTGTTGGTCACCTGAACTTAGAATATTTATTGGCACTCTTAATTACGCCTGGGATGGTAGTTATCGAATATTGACTTCGGTTAATGGTATTAATTGGAAATTTATTCCTGTTGGAACTCCGACAATAAGTGATGTTGTTAGAAAGGTTAAGTGGTCTCCTGAACTTGGTGTATTTATTGCTTTAGGAGATGGTGCTGGTAGTAATCAAATAAATATTTCTTCATTAAAAGGTCGTCCTCCAACAAGTAGTAATGTATTTAATAGCACTTTTAATAGCATTGATGAAACTGGTAAATGGAGATTTTTAAATCTTGATGTAACCGGAACATTTACAAACACTTCAGACGATAGGTTAAAGCATAATGAAGTTACTATAGTTAATGGATTAGAAATTATTGATAGATTAACACCAAAATTTTATCAAAAAACTCAAAACATGTTAGACGCTAGTTATAATGGTGATCTAAGTGGAAATACTTGGAGCTATGAAACAGGTTTAATTGCTCAAGAGTTATTACAAATAAGTGATTTAAGCTTTGTTGTAAGCGGTGGTGATTATTATGAAGAAAGCTATATTTATAAAAGACGAACAAATGACCCAAGCAATGCTAATTATGACCCAAGCAACGCTAATTATGACCCAAGCAACGCTAATTATGATATATGCTACAATTTAATACCACAAACATATAATGTAAATTATAACTCTATTTTTGTATATGGACTTGCTGCTATAAAAGAATTACATGCAAAAGTTAAGTCGCAAGAAACAACCATAAGTAGTTTAATAACACGCATAGAATTATTAGAACAGCAAAAAGTTTAACAACAAGAATAGAAGCATTAGAAACAAACCCAAATAGTAGTTAATAAAATAATATAAAAACAAAATTATAAAATTAATAGCTTACTAATTTAATAATTTAATTATTATTAAATTATTATTAAATTATTTTATTATTGTTTAATATAATAATATAATGAGTCTTCACAACTTTAATTCGAACACGAAGTCTTGGAAAATGTATACTAATACATTAACCTCTATTAGTGGAGATGATTTATTAGTTGTGCCAAGTTATGGAAAAGATTTAATTTTAGAAGTATCTGCAAACAATGACATTTTTTTCAAAAAAGGGGAAATTACAAAAAGATTTGACAATTTAGTAAGCGATTATTTAGACATGTCTTTTGTTCGTGAAGCATCGTTTAATTCTTTAAATTCACAAGTAGAATATATATTACAAGAAATATCTGGGAGTTCAGTACTAAATTTTATTACATCGGGGATTAGTAGTGATTTACTAATAAAGTCATATGATGGTCGAGACATAGTATTAGAAGTTTCGGGAAACAGTGAAATTATTTTCAAACGAGGAGATATTTCATATAATTTAGATGATTTAATCGGAGGTGGTGGTGGGTTTTCTCAAAGCAGTGATTATGCTACATATAATATACTTGATATAACAGGTAAAATAATATTTACTGACACTAGTAACGTGCAACACTATAATGATGCTTCATTAAATAATGTAGATATTAGTGGTTCATTAAAAGTAGCAGGATCTATAAGTGCTCCAAATATATATACTAAATCAGAAATAGATGCTTCATTTACTAATGTATATACTAAAAGTCAAGTATATACTAAAACAGAAATAGATGTATCATTTGTATCCAAGGAATTATTTGATGCCTCTTTAAGTTCTATTCAACTTTCCAATGTATATACTAAAGCAGAAATAGATGTATCATTTGTATCTAAAGAATTATTTGAGACATCTTATAATTTTTTATTATCATCTGTAGGAACAAGCAATGAAAGTGGAGATGGTGGTTATTTTCAAAATAATGACTATACATCATATGATATACTTAATATAACAGATACAATAATATTTACTGATAATAGCAATAACGTCCAACAGATTAATGATGCTTCATTAAATAATGTAGATATTAGTGGTTCATTAAAAGTAGCAGGATCTATAAGTGCACCAAATATATATACTAAATCAGAAATAGATGCTTCATTTACTAATGTATATACTAAAAGTCAAGTATATACTAAAAGCGAGGTTGATAATTCATTTACTAATGTATATACTAAAAGTCAAGTATATACTAAAATAGAAATAGATGTATCATTTGTATCCAAAGAATTATTTGATGCATCACTCAATGGTATATTATCAGATGGTGTTTTTATTCAAAATAATGACTATGCATCATATGATATACTTGATGTAACAGGTGAAATAATATTTACTGATAGCAGTAATGTGCAACGTTATATTGATATTTCATTAAATAATGTAGATATTAGCGGCTCGTTAAATGTAGCAGGATCTATAAGTGCTTCAAATATATATACTAAAACAGAAATAGATGCATCATTTACTAATGTATACACTAAAAATCAGGTATATAATAAAACAGAAATAGATGCCTCATTTACTAATGTATATACTAAAAATCAGGTATATAGTAAAACAGAAATAGACGCATCATTTACTAATGTATATAGTAAATTATATGTGCTAGATAGCTCATTAGCTAATGTATATACAAGAGGACAAATAGATGTTTCTTTTGTATCTAAGCAATTATTTGATGCTTCTTTAAGTTCTATTCAAGTTTCTAATGTATATACTAAAAATGAAGTAGATGTATCTTTTGTATCTAAGCAATTATTTGAAACATCATATAATGTTTTATTGTCCGCTATAGGAACAGGTGGCGGAAGTGGAAGTGGAGGTGGAAGTGGAAGTGGAAGTGGAGGTGGAAGTGGAGGTGGAAGTGGAAGTGGAACTTCATCAATTGCCAAAAAATTTTACAATCAAGATTGGAATTTACTAGGAACTAATATTACAAAAGTTAAAGATGTTTCTGGAAATGCTCCAGGTGTAATTTCTGCGTCTTTAGATGGTTATACTATTATGGTTACTTGGCCAAGTTCTACTATACTTTATCCAACAGGAGTAGGAAGTCAAGAACAACCGAGATTTTCTATAGCTGTTTATACTTTTATATCAAATTCATGGGTTCAAAAAGGCGAAACAATTTTACTTCCATTTACTTATGTTCCATCGTGGAGATATGCCGAAAGCGGTGGTGCCAATGGTGATCAAACAGGTTTAGCAACGGACTTCAACATAAGTGGAAAATTTATGAGTGGTGATGGAAATACAATTGCAATACCTATTAGTCGGGCAGGATATGGAGAAAATACAGGTGAATATTTAAATAATATATATACAGATGTTGTATATAGTTTTAATGGAACAGCATGGATAGAAATTGCTTCAGTAACTAGCCAAAATTCTAATCGTGTAGGTAGTGCTTATTTCACATTTGAAAATAATGTTATTAAAAGGTTTCTTATTGGTGTAGGTGGTAGTCTTACTAATGTAATAATACATACACTAACTAATGGATCTTTTGTACAAGATAGTGCACAAATATCGGAATCAGAAGTTAATACTAGTATAAATGTTCCTGGTTCTTTAGATTTTTGGAGCAGAAGAACTCGTGCTATTAGTGCTGATGGAAAAGTAGTTCTATTTTGTAAGCAAAATTCAATGGTATTATTTAAGTATAATGGAACAATTTGGCAACAATATGGTAATGTAACATTAATTACACTTCCAACATGGTCAACTACTACAGGTAAATTATCCAACGATGGAAGTGTATTTCTTGTAGGTAGTTGGGATAGTACAGTAAATGGTGATACATATGCTGGTAGGTCAAAAATATATGCATATGATAGTTTATCCAATACTTGGATACAAAGAGGACAAGATATTGTATATGAGGAAGTACAATATATAGATGAGGCACAAGGAATTCAATTTGGAAGTGATACTAAATTATTATCAGGTGATGGTTTAACAGTTGCTTTTGGTGGACGTAATAGACCGTCTGTTATTTATAATAATGATGGCGGTACTATTTATTATAACGGATATTTACAAGCATATAGATATTCAAGTGTAACTAATTATTGGTCAAAAATTGGACGCGAAATAACAGGTGTAACAGGGGAGCGTCCTGGTCAATATATAGCTTCTAGTTACAATGGTAATGTTATACATATTGATGGTCAATCTTTTAAAGAAACTTTTACATCAGTTGATACTGGTAGAATAAGAGTATATGAAATAGAAGTGGATCCTTCATTTAGTTCTTTGTCTTCTGGTTCTTCATCATCAGTAGATGCATATAGCAAAATAGAAATAGATGCCTCATTTAGTAATGTATATAGTAAATTAGATGTGCTTGATAGCTCATTAGCTAATGTATATACAAGAGGTCAAGTAGATGTTTCTTTTGTATCTAAGCAATTATTTGATGCTTCAATTAATGCATTAGCAGCAAACAGTGGAAGTGGAAGTTCTACATTAAAATTTAGTAATAATCTATGGAATAAGCTTGGATTTGATATTAGTGGGTCAGGAAATGATAATTTAGGTAGTAAAATAGCATTATCAGACGATGGAACCACTATAGCTGTGGCTGTGCCAAATGATGATACAAGCGGAACAGATTTTGGTGCTGTAATAATATACAAGTATATAAATTATAATTGGCAACGATTAGGTAATAAAATTGCTGTATCTCCTGCTGCTACAAACGGAAGTTATGCTTCAGAATTAGCAATATCAGGAAATGGAACAATAATTGCTTTTTTATATAACTATGATATTTATGAAGACATTAATTATGGAGGTACGATTTATAATGAGCTTATTAGCTATTCAGTAGTAAAAAGTTTTAGTTATAATAATACAGTTTGGAATGAAACAGGTAGTGTTAGTATTGCTTCAAAAAATTATAATGGTAATAGTTATTCTCCATATACATCTATGAGTTTTTCAAGAGATGGCTCAACATTAGCAATGGGAAGATGGGGCGCAGACGCTAATAGGGGAGAAACTTATGTTTATAAGTTTATAGATAGTTCTTGGAATAAATATGGTCCTACAATAATACCACCTTTTACAAGTTTAGCTGCCGGTTTTAAAGTATCACTTTCAAGCAATGGTAATATTATTGCTGTAGGTAATTGGGAAGGGTCATCATGGCCAAATACAACATTAAGCAGAGCAGGTTCTGTTATAGTTTATAGTTACTATAGTAATACTTGGAATATTATGGGTGAAATTATTCGTGGTAAAAAAAGTTATGATCAAGGGCATTATATTAAGTTATCAGGAGATGGTCAAATACTTGCTATTGGAGCTTATGGTGTTGATAATTATGATAATGGTTTAGATTCAGGTGCTGCTTATATTTATAAATATAATACAACTGATAATTCATGGAATCAATTAGGACAAACAATTATTCCATTTGCTGAATTACATTTTGAAGAAAATACTTACACATATTTTGGTGCATCTATAGCACTATCAGTAGATGGTAATACTATAGCTATTACACAACAAGGATATGATGGTGAAATTTTTACTTCACCAAATGCTGGACGATGCATAGTTTATAAATACATTAATAATTATTGGTCACAATATGGTCAATATATTCCAGGATTTGAATATGAAGGATCTTCTGATATTGCACTTTCTAGTGACGGAGCAACACTTGCTTATAGTAGTCAAAATTTTAAGAATGGTATTGGACGTGTTAGAGTTTTTGGAATAAATAATGTTTCATCATCTTCGTCTTCATCATCTTCATCTTCTTCATTAACATCTGATGTTGCTTCTCTATTAGCAAGTTTAACTAGTAGAATTGCTATGCTCGAGGCAACTGCTATTATCCGTTCTTTTGATACGATTGTTGGACCTGTTAATAGTTTTAATATACCAATAGATTTATCTAATAATGAAAGTTTACAAATAGACATGAGTGTAAAAATAACAGGTGAAGGAGGTTATAAAATGTTCTTAAAATACAATACAGAATCAAGCACAGCTAATTTGTGGAGATATTTTGGTGGTAGGTTTGTGTATGGTGAATATGGAGATGGATTTGCTCTCTGGGGTGAAGATATGTTGAACGAAAATAATGGGTTGCTCGTTGAAGGTCCTAATACAAATGAAACTATAATAATACGAATTGAAGTATTTAGGTCATATGATAGAGCAAGTCCAACTCAAAAATTTTGGTATAAAGCATCAACCCTTTTTCATTGGAGTGATTTAGGTCTTTCAAGAATAGATTGTCAAGGTGAGACTTCTGAACTTTCATCATTAATACCAACTGCTTTATATTTTAACATTGCACCACAAGCACAATCGACAACCAATTCATCAAATAGTTTTATGAATGTTTCATATAGTATTATCAAAGATATGAGAAGAACAGCTTTAGGTGGTCCTATTTTATAAATTGAGGTCTTTGTTTATGTAGTTGCTGTTAGAAAACAATATAAAAATAATGTTATAAAATTAATAGATAACTGATTTCTTTTCTTATTGTTCTTTTAAAGCTTTAATACATTTAATTGTTAAATTATTATTATTAATCTATAATAATAATATAGCAATGTCAACAGGACTTAACAAGATTGTTACAAGTATAAGCGCATTAACTGATGATATAGTAATGCCTAATGCTAATGACGTAGTTTGTATTGATACACAAAATAGCCGTATTGGTGTAAAAACTGCCTCTCCGATCTATGATATAGATGTTAGTGGAATACTAAGAACACAAACTCTTATAATAGGAGATGTAAGTATGATTGCTTCTAGTTCTAGATTTGTTACATCGAACGCTATAACTATAAATAATGAAATAAGTTGCAATAATGTAAGAACCAACACCTTAATAGCAAGAGACATGAGTACAAGTTCGTTGCTTTATGTAAATAATATTAGACCATTTACTAATAATACTCTATCTATTAGCGGTAATGTGTTAATGGATAGCTCTTTAACGTTGCTTAATAATGCAAAATTTTTTGTTAAAAATATTAATTCGTTGCCAAGCAGCAGCGATATATCAATAAATGGAACTGTATGGATAGATGGTTCTTTAAATATTAGAGGCACAACAAATAATTTCATCGCTGTTACTACATCCGATGACAGATTAAAACATAATGAAGAACTTATTGCTAATGCATTAACGACTATACGGCAATTAAATCCCCAAATTTACCAGAAAACAGCGACTTTTAAAGATGCAGATTATAGAGGTCCACTAACAGAACCATTTATAATAGAAGCAGGTCTAATCGCCCAAGAAGTTGAAAAGATTGATGAACTAAAATTTAGCGTAATTGCTGGTAACGAACAAACTCCATATAGCTTAAATTATAATAATATTTTTATATATAATTTGGCAGCGCTCAAAGAATTGGATAGTCAAGTCCAAATAATAAATGAAAACTTAAATAAAAATGAGAATTTTATTAAAAATGAAGGCTCTAACGATTTAGCGAGTATTGTAAATAATAAAATAGAATATATAGCACAATTAACAAAAAAAATAGAGCTTTTAGAAAGCAGAATAGCAAATATTGAAAAAGCTTTTTAATAACATTATATATTATTTAAAAAAGATTTAAAAATAATATTTAGTAATCTTATTACTTAAAAATTTATATAATAACATTATTATATAACTATTAATAAGCTATGAGCGACTATTCTTCAATAAATACCTTAATTGGAACATTTTCTTCTATTGATTCAATTACTTCAAGAGCAATTGATAGTACAAATTTGTTATGTATAGATACAAGTTATAATAGAATAGGAATTAATAGTATTGATCCATCATTTAGTATTCATATTGTAGATAATAGTAATAATACTAATATTAGTAGTGATACTATAGGTATTTGCACTCCAAGACTCTATTTTGATATAAGTAAAATTAAACAAATTGCTAACCCTACTATTAATAATTTAACTAATTTAAGAATAGGAGAAGTATTTTATGATAATTCTGGATTTTTAAAAATAAAAATGTCATAAATTGTAATAATTTTTTATGTATTCAATTAATTAATAAAATATTAATTAACTATATTAATATTGTAATAGTGTTAATATGGAATTAAATTTTAATGCTGATAGACGATTTAAAATTTTTTGTGACAAGTTAATAAGTAATAATCTAAGCAATAATTTAATAATCGAATCATCATATAATAGTATTGATTTTAGTACCAATACAATAATTTTTGATGGACATGTTGATTTGAGTAAAATAATTTGTAATGATATAAGTATTTCTAATGTTTCAGAAGTATCCACTAATTTTCTCTATGTTGATGATTTAGAATTACCTAATAATATCAAGTTAAAATATAAAAGTGTTAACAATGGATATACTAGAAATATATCTGTAGGTTATAATCCAAATAATAATTCAATAGGAAGAAGCGACGCTTATTTTACATATATTAATGTGAGTGGAGGGGACTCGAGTTTTAACAATAATCTCACTATAAACAAAGATTTGCGCATTGATGGAACACTAACTATAAGTAATGATTTATTAATAAATGGATCAAGATTTGCATCTATTGAAACTAGTTTTAATATTTATAGAGCAGTACTAGAGGATAGTTTTTATAGTACCAAAATTGTTACAAAAGATTTGAGTGCATCAGCTATTTCAATAAGTAATGATTTAGTTGTCCTTAAAACTGCCTACTTTAATGACATAAGTATAAACGGACAAATACTTAATAGTGTGCTAAAAGTGCCGGCATTATTTACTATTGACCCGTCTGGTCATGGCAATTCTAGTGGAACATTCATTATTAATGGCGATTTAGTTATAAACGGAGTTCAAACATCTATTGCATCATCTATTGTTGACATATGTGATCAAGCTATTATGCTAGCGTCAAGCTTGGCAAATATATTAGATTTGTCAAATACTAATGCAGGGCTAGATATTTCAAATATTGCGTCATTAAAATATAATGGAACACTTTGGAACTTTAGTGGCGGACAATTAACTGTACAAAATAATAAAGTCTTATTTATAGACGACCTTTCACTAGCTAAACGCAATTTTGACTTATCTTTAAACACATTTAGAGCAGATTTTAGTTCATCGTTTTTCACATTAAAAAGGAATATAGACAATTCTTATAATGCTACTTATAGTCGAAGCCAAATTGATAATAATTTTATATTAAGATCTAATTTTGATATTTCATTAAATTCTTTGAGGTCTTATGTAGATAGCTCATATATTTCCAAAAGCACATTTTCTATTTCATATGGAGATTTAAGAACGCTTATGGATACTTCTTATGTAGAGCAAAGAAGAGTTGGAGCTCTTAATTCATTTGATAGTTCATTTAATACTTTTACTGAAATACTTGACTTGTCGTACTTATTAAAAACGGTTTTTGACGGTTCGCTTAATAAAATAAAAACAGATTTTGATATTTCATTTGCTGCTATTAACGCAAATAATATTAGTACGTCGGCCTCGGCTATTACTATTGAAACAATAAACACTAAACACAATAGTCAAACATTTACCAATAGTTCATGGAACATAATTGGACAAGATTTTAGCAGTATACCAAATAATAAGATTAATAATAATAAAAATGTTGTAATTTCAAATGATGGAAATGTAGTTGCATATTCTTTAAATGATAATTTAAGCATACAACAAGTAGAACAAGCAGTTAATACTTGGACGCAAAGAACATCAGGACTTAATGATAGTAATAGCATTTGTTGGTCACCAGAATTAAGCAGATTTGTTGCTGTTGCTCCTGTATTCGTATATACTTCTACTGATGGAATTAGTTGGAGTTCTATATATCTAGGTTCTGGCCATTGGACGGGTGTTTGTTGGTCTCCTCAATTAAAAATATTTCTTGCTGTCGGTCATAACTCAGATGTAATGACTTCTGCTAATGGAACAAATTGGTATTTGTCACTAACAACTGGATTTAATAGTAATTGGACCGCAGTTTGTTGGTCACCAGAACTTGGGCTATTTGTTGCTGTTGGTGATACTGGAAGTCATAGAGTAATAACTTCTAGAAATGGAACAAGTTGGACTGGATATAATGTAGGAAGTTATGCTCTTCGAAGTATTTGTTGGTCGCCAGAATTAGGAATATTTGTTATTGTTGGTAGTGGTGATTTTATAATTACTTCTAATAATGGTATAAATTGGACTTTGAGATCTGCAACATCGAGTAATGACTGGCAATGTGTTTGTTGGTCGCCACAGGTTGGACTATTTGTTGTTCTTGCTTATCATGGAGCACAAGTAATGACTTCTAGTAATGGAATAGATTGGATTGGAAGAACAATAGGACCTATACCGGCTCCGGCAGCGAATACCTATCCAAATGTAGGATGGATGGGTATTTGTTGGAGCGCAGAATTAGGATTATTTATTGGTGTTGCACAAACTGGTAATGCCAAAGTAATGACTTCGCCTGATGGAATAAATTGGACTTCTAGACAATCACCATCTACGTTATTTAAAAGTGTTTGTTGGTCACCAGAACTGGGAATAGCAGCTGCTTGTGGTAGTAATTTTATAATGACTTCTTCCTTACCAACCACATCACGAGCCGGTAGTGTGTATATTTATGAATTGAGTTATAATAATTGGAACAGATTAGGCAATAACACTATTGTTGGGCTTTCGGGCGATGAATTAGGATATAGTTTGGCATTGTCAAGTAATGGTCGAATAGTTGCAGCAAGTTCATTATATAAAGATGCTAGCGCAGGACAAGTTAGAATATTTGAGTTAAGTAATAATACTAATAGTTGGATACAAAAAGGTTCTAATATTAATGGACAAAGACCTGCTGGTGAAAGTGGATATGCATTAAGTTTAGCAGGAAGTGGAAATAGTATTGCTATTGGCGCATGGAAAGACAATTCAAATGGAACTAATGCTGGTGCTGTTAGAGTATATGACTTTAGTGCTAGCATAAATGATTGGAGACAAAAAGGCCAAACTATTACAGGGGTTACTGGGTCTTTTGAAGGTTACTCAACCGCTTTATCATTAGACGGACAAACACTGGCAACAGGATGTTTTAGTGTTAATAATAATAAATCAATAGTTAATGCAGGACAAGTAAAAACATATACAATTTCGGGAAGTACATGGATACCTAAAGGTTTTATTCAAGGACCTGATATAAGCAATTCATATTTTGGAAGAGCTATAAAATTATCTGCTAATGGAAATACTATTGTTATTGGGGCACCCGGATATGGTAGTGAGTATCGAATAACCCCTAGTTATGAATTTATTTCAACTACAATGTCTTGGCAAGCTCATAGAAATAATGCATTATCAGTTTATGGTCGTGATTTAGCTGTAATTTTGGGTGCTTCACAAAATGAGCAAGCCAATGCGCTACGAAATGGCACAAATCCTTATTTAGGAGGAAGAAGAGTGGCAAATCCTGTAAATAGATTTGGAAAAACCGCAGCCGATTGGGAATGGGTTACTGGAGATGCATGGAATTATCATGCTTTTCCATCAAATCAACCTGATAATACAAATGAAACAGTTATACAGTTATATTATCTAGATGGTGGTTGGAATGATACTGGTTCTAATAGTAACTTACCAGCAATATATATGTATTATAAAGCTCGTTTATTAAACGAAGGCCAAGCCTATGTATATGGGTATCAAGGAGACACAAATTGGACCCAATTAGGTCAAGCAATAGTAGGATTGTCGGGCGGTGATGAATTCGGCTCTAGCGTTTCAATGTCTAATGATGGAACGCTTATTTCTGTTGGTTCTAATAACAATAATTATAATAGAGGTCAAGTTAGAGTATTTTCATATGTTAATAATTATTGGTATCAACTAAGCAATTCAATTAACGGTAAAACATCAAGTTCTAGAGCAGGAATACATGCGTTGTCTGGAGATGGAAGAACACTAATTCAATATAATAATACTTATAATAGTGTATGTGTATATGGAGTAAACAGATCACTAGCATTTACTCCATCAACTACTAGTAATATAAACACAACAATTAGTGGCGACTTAATAGTAGGAGGTAAAGCATATTTGAAGTCGCTTAATATATCTAATAAACATAACTTTAATGTTAGTATAAATGGTTACAGCTCGCAATATCTTGCATCAACAGATATTAGTGCTTCTATTGTTGACTATTATAGCGACGTAGCTTATACATATAACAGAGTTTTCAGAATTGATGCGTGTGGAAATGTGAGTAATTATTCAGGGCAATATGGAGCAGTTAGTGATAGCAGATTAAAAGAAAATATAGTTAATTGTGGTCCCAAATTAGAAAAAATGCTAAAAATTAGAGTGGTTAATTATAATTTTAAGGGTTCCGACTCAATGAAATACATAGGAGTGCTAGCCCAAGAATTAGAAGAACTTTTTCCAGAATTAGTATTAGAAACTAACACACAAGAGAGATTCAAATCAGTTAACTATAGCAATTTAACAATAATGCTAATAAAAGCATTTCAAGAGCAACAAGTATTAATAAATAATCTTAACGCGACTTTGGAAGAACTAGAAAATAAGAAAAATAGCGTTTAAAAAATAGTCTTAAATATGTGGTTGAAAATGATAAAAATATTATATAGCTATATTAAATTAAATCGTTATGCCTGATTATGAAAATTTTAATAATAGCGGTAAAAGTTTTAGAATATTTTGCGATAAATTAAGGTCTAATGATGATATATGTAATAATTTAATACTAGAGTCTACAAATAATAATATTGAATTAAAAGTGACAGCTAATAAAAAAATCATATTCAACAACACTATAGTTATTAACAAAGCTGTTGGTTTAAATAATAAGGCTCTAGCAGGATTAACTACTATTTCAGCCGAAAAATTATATATAAATAGTGCAGCTCCAAATGCTGCTATAAATATGCTTAGTAAATCATCATTTTACAATAATTCAATTTATAGCAATACATTTGAAACAAATACAAATAGTATACAAGATTTAAGTAATTCATTATTTAACAAAATCGACATATCTAATAATAGCTCAATTCTTGTGAAAATTAATATTACATTATCTTGTAGTCATGCTATAAATGAGAGAATAACTGTTGAATTGTGGAGAGATACAAGCATGATTGTCCAAAGTAAAGACTTAGGAAGTGTAAATGCGGCTGGTGGAGGAGGCATACCAATACCTTATAGTCTAACATATTTAGATACTAGTTTGAATGCCGGACTCAAGAAATATTATTTGAAATATAAATTAGAAAGTAATCTTAGTTTGATTAGGCAGGGTATTATAAATTTACAAATGGGAGCCGCAACAAATATTATATTAACAGAGGTAAAAAATCTCTCAAATTATTACAACAAGGCGCTATTTAACGAATCTAGCTACACTACAACATCATATGAAATTCAAGATTTGAGTGCTGTTCTATATAATATTATTAATGTTGCTAATAGTGATGTTCAAATTAATATTAATCTTAATCTATATTGTTGTTATGATTATAATGAACGAATAACTATTCAAGTATGGAGAGATGCGAGTATGATTTCTCAAAGCACTGGACTAGGAACAATAAATGCTACAGCAGGTCTAACACTTCCGTATAGTTTCAATTATTTAGACACAAATTTAAGCGATGGACCTAAAAAATATTACTTAAAATATAAATTGGAAAAAGATCCTGCCTCTAATAACAGTTATAGCATTGAGAGTCAAGGTATTGTAAATATTAGTACTTTAAATTCAGTAGGAGCAAGTAATATATTACTCACAAATATAGCTAAAAATAATAGTAATTTAACAACAATAGCAGCAAATAGTTTTTTAACTAGCACTAGCGATTTACAGGATTTAAGTGGACAATTATACACTAATATTGAAGTAAGTGTTCCATCTGCTGTTTTGGTAGATTTAAATTTCACTTTATTTGCATGTTGTGCGGTTAATGAACGAATAACAGTTGAGCTATGGCGTGATTTATTTATGGTATCTCAAAATTTAAATATAGGAACTACTAATGCTACAGGAGGCTCAAAAATTAATTTCAGATTATCTCTTTTAGACGAATCAGTTATTGGTGGCATTATAAAATATTATATAAAATATAAATTAGAAAGTAATTTAAGCGCACAACTTCAAGGAATTATAGATGTTCAAGGAAGTTACACTATTATAGAAGATTATAATAGAGGTGTTTTCCTATATTATAAAATATTATCTTATGATGTTATGGACTACCCAAATGGGTATGTTACAAATACAAATATTGGCTATAATCCAATTATACC